>Ga0247733_1000070_pt1 | contig 166786 bp, 134 predicted proteins | sample UWRJL043104R2_FD_180932 | JGI IMG/M metagenome (GOLD analysis project Ga0247733, IMG submission 180932) | Plant litter microbial communities from Arlington Agricultural Research Station in Wisconsin, United States - UWRJ-L043-104R-2 | ecosystem: Environmental > Terrestrial > Plant litter >... | reverse complement strand
TGTCCGTGAGGACGTAGATGCCGCGGTGATTTGTTTTTAGGTTGTCTATTTGTTTCTTGAAGAGGAGGGTCCAGAGGTCTTTGCAGAGGAATTTGATGGTGGAGAGGGGGTCGTGGGGTCTTGGGGTGGAGCGGGATATCCTAGCGAAGCGTTAGTATGCTTGTGTGGGTTCTGGGGGGGACGCGAGGGGAATAAGGGTGGGAAAAGAGGGAGGGGGATATAGACATACCGTTCGACAATGCCCAGTCCCACACGATAACCCAATGTTTCCAGCCGGTGGAACACAGCCTCCCTCGCTTCCTCTTCATCAATCGCAATCGCGCCTACTCCTCCTGCGGCGCCCGTCCCGCTCATGCCCACCGTACTCGTCGCGTCGTTGTCTTTGTCCTTTTGCGAGGAGGCGGCGGCAGACGTGTGGTGCCCGTGTATCGATTCTTCCTCGCGCAAGGCGAGGTCGGTGGTTATGCGGTACGCCATGGGGACGAGCTCGATGAGGAGCAAGTCGAGGGCTGTGGTTGCGACTAGGGTTGCCGTGGGGTCCGCGGTGGTGTCTGTTCCCGCGGCGGGATTAGACGCTGGTTGCGCCATGGTGTGGGTGTGTGGAGAGGCTGGCTCCGGCGGGGTCGGGTTGGTGGTGGGTTGGCTTTGGGGAGGATGGTGTGGGGAGTGCGGGTTGGATTCGGGGTGGCGTCGGCAGGCTTATGACGACATTGCTGGGTCTGTGATTATTTTGGCGGGGGGAGCTCTAGGGGTTGGTGACGCGCTTTGGAGAGCTGTTGGAAGGTGGTGGTGGTGGTGTATGCGGAAGAGTTGCGGAATTGACGGTACTGGGGTCCCCCATGTCATGCTTGGCGTATCTCCCTATTGGGCAATCATTTCTTACTTGATCTCCATTCGACACGCAGACAAGGCAAGTTGCTGGTAGGGAGAACCAATATGGTATAGAACCTTTGTTTCAGTTGTCTACCTCATCATCAACAGCGTTGCGTATACCGAGGCAACCACCTAAGCATAGCCCTAACCAACGTCCAAACAATAGAACCCGAAGAATCATGCTCATGATGCCCATACCAGCATCAATGCAAACTACTCACTCATTCAAAGCTCAACACATATCAAACCCACCGTCCTCCCCCCTCCCCGCACTAGATTCACCAAACCTCGAATCCGCAAGCAACAACTCCAAAATTGCATTCAACAAGCTCGTCTCCAGCCCCATATTCTGCAAATTCCCCACCTTCTTCATAACCGAATCGCCCTGGCGCGTCAAAACCCCATAAATATCTCGCTTGGGATTCAGCTCATAGTGAGATTTGTCCAGGAGATCGAAAATGCGAGGGATGGGATCGATGATGTCGAGTTGCGGGTTCGGTGTGTCCAGCTCGATGACGATGGATTGGGAAGTGGGGGCGGCGGAGAGGGTTATGAGTGTGCCGTTGGAGACGGCGGAGGTGGTGTAGGCGAGAGGTTTGGCGCGCTTCGAGGAGGTGGTTATGCAGCGGAGGGGTGTGGTGGAAGGGTCGCTGGGCGTGTGGGCTATGAGGCGGATCTTCCACTCGCGGGACTTGGGGATGCTGGGGTCTGAGGCGGGGTATGTAGGGCCGATGTTGATCACGCCGCTTGATTGCTTGTATGTGATGGGTGTGTGGATGAACTTGACGCTCTCGTCGGGTTTCGTGGCTACATCGTCGGATTCCACCATTTGGAATCCTCCGTCGTCGACTTGGGTGCCTGTGCCGTCGTCTTCGATAAGGTCAAATGACCCGTCTGCACCGACGACGAGCAGGACTTCGATAGTTTCGGGGTTTGGCGAACCGCTCTTAGGGCGCCAGGCGGCGTCGAGCGGAATGATGGCGCCTTCTGGAGCGAGAACGGGGGTCTGGGTTAGTGGGCGGTGGAGGGGCTGCTCGCGATCGCCATCGTAGACTATGCCGGTCCAGATATCCGCAAAGCGCGCTGGAGGCAGCCAGGCCTTGATGACACCGAGCTGAGTGATCTTGTCGCGAGGTTGGGTGATGGGGGCTACGATGAGTTCGCTGCCGAAGCGGTACTGGTTCGGGACGTTGTAGGCTTCATTCTTCTCCGGGTAGTCCCAGTACATGGGTGTGATGAGGGGTTCGTCGTTGGACGCAGAACGAGCGTTCATGGTGTAGATGTAGGGGATAAGACGATGGCGGAGACGAAGCGTTTCTTCCATGATCTGGCAGGCTTCGACGTTGAATCGCCATGGTTCGCGGCCGTTGAAGGGGTTGTTGTCAGAGTGTAGGCGAAGAATTGGCGACCAACAGCCTAACTGCACCCATCTCGTTGCCAACTCGTCGTCTTTGTATCCCGACGTATGTCCGCCGATATCATTGCTCCACCAGCCGTAGCCAATGTTCGATGCTGTGGCGGTGAACTCGGGCTGAAAGTTCAAAGAGTCCCACGTAATGATCGTGTCCCCCGAAAAGCCAACCTGATACCGCTGAGCACCAGGCCCGCCAAAGCGTGAAAAGATAAGTGGCCGTTGCCGCCCGCGTCCGACGTCGAGGAAGTGGAAATGATTCAGCACCCAAAGCGGATCTACGCCAGGAATCTTGGACCCGAGACCCTGCTGCCAGTCGATCCACCAGAAATCGATACCCCGGGCTTCATGCTGGTGGTGAACGATATCGAAGTAAGCGTCAATGAACTTCTTGTCGGTGCAATCAAATTGGACAGCTTTCTTGCTTTCCGGGTCGATTCCCATGAACTTGGCAACCTCTTTGTACTGATCTTCCCAGTACCGGATGCCATCCGCGGGGTGCAGATTGAGAGTGACCATTAGACCGCGATCATGAAGCTTTTTCAAAAAGGCGTCTGGGTCAGGAAACAACTTCTTGTTCCAAGTATACCCCGTCCACCCGTTCTCGCCGTCCGGAATTTCCTGACCCGGTATCACCAAGTGCCAGTCCATATCCACAACAGCGACATTCAATGGGACATCATCCTTGTCGAGATGGTCCTGCAACTCGAAATACTCCTTCTCGTCATACCGATGATAGCGACTCCACCAATTCCCCATGGCAAACCGCGGCAACAAAGGCTGACTTCCAGACACAGCAAAGTACGCACGCATCGCATCGCGATAGTCATGCCCATACACAAATACATACTCGTCGCTCCTCTCGCCCTGTTTACGCGGCGCAATCCACCCGTCGTGCTCAAAAAGCATCGACTTCGTATCATCCAAGACAGCAATTCCTTCTCTTGAAAGTACGCCAGGCCCTAACTCCGCTCTCCCGTTGACCGTATCCAACGTCCTCGTTGTACCGCCCAGATTGGACAATTGCTGCCCATACGTCCACTTTGCCGCGACCGATCCCTTCGATTGTACTACGAAGCCCTCGGGACTAAACTTCTTCTTGTTGTATACGACGTGGAAGCGCTTGGTAACGATCTCGAGCAAATCCCCGCGGTCCCAGACGTAGAAGTCCGGAACGGCCAGTTCGCGGTTGATGGCGAAGGTGGAGGCGCGGTCTTCGAACTGGCCGTCCTCGGCCCACTCGAAGCGTAAGAGACCATCTGTGAGGACGGTGAAGCGGTAGTTGTCGCCGGCGACCAGCGCCTCCGGATGCGCGACCGGGCGGGTCTTGAAGTCGTAACGCGCGGGACGAGACATGACGTCGTTCGGGGAAAAGATGAGACGAAAATTTGTTTAGACCAGGCCGTTTGAATATGGCCTAAGCAGCGAATCTCGCATCGTGGGGAAGTCGGAAGGCGGGCGGATGATGATCGCCGTAAATAGTAGGAATCCGGGGCAGTCCAAGCGCTTGAAGCGTCGGCTCGTGACCCGACGCCAGGCCCAGAGGTGGGTCAGACGACATCCTTCGAACATCGAACATGTCACCGCTATCCAACCTCCGGCTCGGCCACGGTGGACATGGTGAACGTCTGGGGAAGGTGATGGGTGCGCTGCACGGCGTCGCGAGGCTCGAACAGGCGCACTGCGTCATTCGGTTACTGTTGCATGTTCCTGCATCCGGAGTGTGGGGAGCGCGACCATCGGACGCACCAACGAGCTGGTGGCGCAACCCTACTAACAGCGTCGCCAAGATCAATAGCACCTGCAATAGAAAAGATGACCGTGGCAGGTTGGAAAACGAGTTGGCAGCTGGAAAGAGTCGTTTCCGGTGCTGTGGTTCTGAGCCTTGGACCTGCCATTTCGACTATCAGGGCATGTCATCGAGCGTTTTGGTAGGAATATGACATTGCAAGCACGTTATGGTTTTGAGCGAAGGTACGTGTTTTATGAATCATGATAAAGTGCGCGTATTTCTTGGTGCTACGTTATCATGAAGTGATGATCATATTGTATCAGTCTCTTGACCAACGCTGCATACATAGCAATAGGAGCAACACCAAGTGCATCAGGTAAGACCCTCTTCCACCGACTGTCCTTCCACAAATTCTATCCCACCTCCACCTAACCCCTCGTCATCTCCTTCCTTATCTACATATTCATGCTCGTCTTCATCATCCTCTCCCTCCACCTGACCGTCCCAATCCCATGCCACTACATTTCCTTCCACCTCCATCTGCACCATCACCTTCAATCTTTCGCGAACACACATCAATGCCCTTCCCAACCGATTCTCCCCCCAATTCTCCCTATTCACCTCCGCCTCTTCCGCATTATACCCAATGCCCCAAACCCTATCCCTCCTCGCCGCCTCCGCCAATTCCCTGTCCCCCGTGCCCAACAATACCCCGCGCATCCCCCTATCCTCATTCCCATTCTGAACAAATTTATACCAGTTCCCGACCCTACACACGCGACTTTTGACATGCGTCCACTTCCACTCATTGTACCCGACGACCTTTTGGCCGAATTTCTTTTGTTGTGCTGGGTCTGAGGTGGAGAGAACAAGGCGACACGTCTGCGCATTGGAAAAGTATAACGATTTGCAGAACATGTAGAACTGCTCGGCGCAGGTGAATGTTAGGGAGGGGGCGTAAGATGAGAGGATAGTGGAGGGGGAGGGTGTGGTTGTGGTTGTGGTTGTGGTTGTGGAGTGAGTGGTTAAGAAGGTGAGGCTCGTGGTGGGAATAGTGATGCGGGAGGAGTACCATTGGCAAAAAATGCCGTAAGGAGATTCGTTGGGATAGTAGAAGTAAATGGTGGAGGACTCGGATTCGGTGGTTGGCTTTTTGGCGCGGCCGGTGGTGTGCGGTTTGCGTTTCGGCATCTTGAGTATGGTCGGCGATGTGTGTGTACTTGCTGAATGAGGTAGATGATGGAGGAGGATCTTGCCCTGAGTGAGAATAACGACAAAATAAGAGAAGCATGTTGTGCGTGGTGTGTTGTGCTCATAACGAGGGGTGGTGCGTAACCGTGGTAGCGAAAGGGCGTCTACATAAGCCGCGAAAACAGCTGCAAAGAAGGGCAAAAGTCAAACCAGAACTGATTGGCCAAAAGAAAATATGAATGGTATCTCAAGAAAACCCCATCACCGCCGCCGCCGCTATAGCTCCTCCATCTCTTCACCCCCATACGGCCTCCCCATCCCATTTCTCTCCAAGTCCTCAGCCACCAACCGCGCAATGAGCCTATGTCCGTCGGGTCTCAAGTGAAAAACCCTCTTCCAGGAATCCGGCAACATCCAGTGAATAGTATCCGAAACCGCGCCCTCCTGACTTACATCCGGCTTTGTCTTGTTGACAAACCCCTTGTCAGGATCAAACTCCCAATCCGGATGCTCCTGCAACGTCTTGTTAATCCTATCCGCTATGCCTCCCTCGAACGACCCTCTCGGCACGTCGCCACCCGTCTCGTTCTGCAGCGCCGTCTTGTTTTCGGCGGGATCGACGGTGCTCCACTCGTAAAAAGAGAGCTCGCGACGGTTGGGCGCGGGTTCTTGGATTCCGGCCTCGCAGTAGCGGCCGCGTGCTGCTTCGATGTGTGCGTTGTAGTCGATGAAGCGGACGTTTGGGCCTGCGTCCAAGGTGGCTCTACGTAGGACATCGTTCACGGAGCGGACCATGTCGTCTAGAGCCTTTCGCAGCTCGAGCTTGAGGTACTGCTTGGTGCGTTCAACGTTGTTCCAGACAGCCCACGTCACGTTGTCGCATGTCTCGTCTTCTGTGCCGAAGAAGCCAGCGTAGCCGGTGACGTAGATGACGCCGTGGTCTTGGTTCATCTTTGGTTTGGCAGCTTCGATGAGCTTGCTCATGTTCTTGTACAGTTGGGTGTCATCGGCGATAAGTTTGCGTGCTTCTTTCATAGAAGTCTCGCAGTCGTCTTCGTTCGACATGTAGAATTGGTATATACAGTTGCTCAGGATAGGGGTAAGGCCGATGTCATTGCCGCCGGCAGAAATGGTCAAGAGGTCGATGTTATCCTTCAGAGCGGGTACCTGTTTGTCCAGAATCTCGGTGCTGTCCGCGCCGGAACAGGACAGGAATTGATGAGCCCTTTGGTCATCGTTCCCAAAGAGCGAGGTGTGAAGGATGTTGGGGTAAGACTGCGCATAGCGGGAGCAGTAGAACTCGAGCCGGTCGCCGGCGCCTAAGCCGGCCGAGTACGAGTCGCCGATAGAAGCGAAGTTGCGGATCCACGGAAACTTGGGAGTTAATGTCTTGAGGCGTGCTTGCTCTGCAGTCACAGACAGAGGAAGAGCCGCTGCGATTGCGAGTACCATGAATGTTGGAAACATGGCGAATAAGAAAGAAGTGAATATGTGGTAAGACGGCTGGCTCTACACGAGCAAAGAAAAGAACACTAGAGCACTATGGCATGAGCCCATTAGCATTCAAACTGTTAGAGCACAAATTTGCTCTGCGAGAAGAGGTGCTGTGCTTTATCTTGGTTGCCTGATGGTGTAAGAGCTTGGCGGGGTAACGGTCATCTGTTTCGCGTCGCGAGAGCACGAGGGGCGGAGGAGACAGTTGAGTGGTCTGTGTTGGAGGCCTGAAAGATGGCGACGCTACAGTGGCGTCCCTCGAGTCAACTTGTAATAACTCGATGCTTCTATTGCAGTCGCAAGATGTATACAAGACCAAGTGTACTATAGCATTCTCCCGCCTACGAGTTGAAGATGCGACTGTAAAGCTTCTCGTGCCGGCCAACCCACAGGTCCATAACCGGCACACTCTGACCAGCATCTTCAACCGCTTTGTCCCACCCCTCCTCTACAAGGCCTCTTATCCTATCTTGTAGCTCGACATTCGCAAGCACGGCCTGTGCTTGATAAGGACCCATTACGCTCGCGCGCACGGCGGCACTGATGACGGTTCGTGCATGCGAGAACAGGAAGAGGTAGGCCGCCTCACGCAGCGGCACAGCAAGAACCCGCGAGACAAGGCCCCAGAGCGGTGCGAGATGAGCGTTGATGTGGCTCGAGGTGCGGAGGGTTGCTGAGAAGGCGATCAACGTTTCCATCGCGTTAGTGTGCACATCGCCGCTTGGGTCGCTACTCGTCGCCCATGTGCTACCGTATTGCATCTTATAGCTGCGATCCCACACAGCGAGCAGTGCCCGACCCTGAGCCATGCTCGCCCGTCGCGCCACAGTGCACGGCGTACTCGCATCGAAGTCATTATCCAGTGTTTCTACATCTTCAGGATGTCGATAGCCAGCAAGCACATAGGGCAGCGCGGTGCTGGCGAGCGTCGACAAGGACAGCCGGAGGAAGGTGTGGAACGAGGGGAGCTGTGAAGCGGAGGGCGGAGACGGTTTGTGGTGCGCGAGATACGACTCGAGTCCGCTGCTGAAGGCAAAGGATCCCAAGGGGAGCGCGGAGTCAGCCAGGAGAAGTAAGGCGTGGAGAGCTGTGTAAGTGTGAGTCCGGCTACGATGTGGTGCTACGAGATGGCGGGTGTTGCGGACCTGTGTCGCTTGCTAGCGTTGAAGGTGCTTCAGATGCAATGCTTGGGTTCAATCGGGCTCGGGCATCTTGCAGGCGCTTCTCGAGGTCGGCAATCTCATCTTTCAGAGATTGCTGGTCGTCGACTGTGGTAGTCATAGTGGTAGGAATGAAGGGAGAATGCGCACGATAGCGATAGCGGGAGCCTTGGCGAAGATCTACCATCTCTACATCGGGGCAGCTTGTGGAGCACTTGACATCTTTGGTCACAAGTTGTGATATGGCACTCTGGACGTCACTCTTTCCGGCATGGTTGTTCAAATTCTCGTTCTATTACTCCTACAGCCGCCAAGTCATCATGTTCGTAACCCAGATCCAAACTCCAGCACTATTCAACGCATGCAACCCATTACGCGGCCCAAGAAGGACTGCATGCCCAAAAAACCAATTGTGAAGCTGTCTCTTGCAGTGGGTATCGTCATTCAAGAAAGACCAGCACCGCACGTCGCCGGTGCTCTAACCAGGCGGACCTGTTCACGCTACCGAGGACGAGTTGACACTCAGACTATACTTGCTCCTTCGTCATGTCCTTCGCAGTTTCTGTCTGGACATCCGCAAACATGGCTGTGCCCTTCGCTGACTCGTAGTTCTTGGAGCTCGCAGACTTGAAGAGCGTTTGAGGTTTCGCCCTGTGCTTGTCAGCCTGTGTTGCCCGTTCGCTCTATCATCGGGACTCTTACTTCTTCATGACTTGCTTGTTGCGGAAACTGCTGAGCTTCTGCGTCGCCGGCGACATGATTTCGTCCGTTGGGGAAGCATATTGCTGAGATCTAAGCCGACATTAGCTCTGCGCGATGCCTAAATAACTGTGCGAACTCACTTGTTGCCATTCAACCGCTTGTTGAGCATCTGGCGCTGATAGTCGAGTGTCTTGGGTTTCTCCTCCTTCTTCTCCGGTGAGGATTTGACAACCTGCGCGTTGGCGTCGCGGGCGCTGAGGACGTTGGAAGACATGCTGCTGCGGGTTTTTGGGTTTGTTGTCCAATTGGGTATATGGCTTTGTACTGATATAGAGGCGGAGAGTATGCAGGTTTGTTCGGATTGAATGCGCAAATGTGGTGGCGATGGCAGGCTCAAGTATGAAGTTGAGTTATCTGGGGTGTTTACAAGGCCCGGTTGCGGGGGCAACGGCGGGCGAGCAGAAGGATCGCGACACGTCATTGCTCGCAGACCAACATTAGATGCTCTCCAACCATCCTCGTCCTTTACCTTGAATCGAAACCGATGCTATGAAGCATTGGCTTTGGGTTGCCCGGACGTGTGCTATCCCCTAACCAGTCCATTTTCACGTCGTGCATTCTCGCTTGTCTCCGCTTTTTCCAGCCGTGCTCATGCACCATGCAAGGGAAACTCTACCTACCTCTGGCATCTAGTCACGCTCAACACTCGTCGCGTATCTTTTTGTCCAACGGGTGCCAATGCTTATCTGTCCTTCCTGAACTCCTAACAAGTTTCATCGGACGCTGCGATCTTTGCCCATAGGTGCACTTGGATTATGGGCACAAAATGCCTCGAATTTGGCAAGACCACGCAGCTTGATACGATAGGTCTTTACGCCCATCTCGGTAGTAATTTCAGGTTAGTACCCCGGCCTTCGAGGTCATATACCGCTAGAGTCCATTTGTTGTCAATCCAGATGGCCATCGCTCAATATCAGCTCAACAACTACGACTCTTTTAGACACTTATTTTGCTGCTAATTGTCGCATTCGATCGTTTATACGAATTGTACTCGGACTTCACGTACCAAGGGACAAATATTATTCACATCCAGCGACAATCCCTGGCCGTGCCATACCTCTATTGTACATGCATACATTTCGCTCGACAGAGGAATGACCCTGACCCTGTCCAGAACACCAAATAGCTGATCATGTTTCGTGTATGATTCTCTCGACCTTTATCCAGTTGAGGTATACCCTGGTACAACCTCTTACACGGTTTGACCATGGACACGTCTCTAACATTTCGTCACTATGTTTAATACAATTCTTGCTCTAAAACTTTCTTGAACATTCTTAGCATCTTGTCTTTCCGAATAGTAATTCTCATGTTAAGGAAGCAGAGACCCTCCAATAATCACTAATCTTACGTAGCTGTACCACATGGAGAGAGAATAATTCAGCAACTTTGTTCGAGTATAAAGGTACCCGCCAATGTGTGCCCAATGTGCCAAGACGCCTATCCGCTTTCGCTATAGTTGCCCACCCATGTTGAGGTTTTCGAACTTCTATTTCGTATACCCATTTGCTACTAGTTTTGGTGAATTACATACAACAGACTTACTCTCCATCGTAGCCACGGACAACAAGGATGCGACACGTCTAGCGAGGCCATAAACAAGCGAGCAAGGGCCAATCGGCAACTTTCCCCAACCAACATTTTGAGCATCAGGAAGCTACACCGAGCATGACTCGCCCCCTCACCCAATCCGACCTCATTTTTCCAACTCAATCCCTCTCTGTGTCATCGACGCTCCACTCGCTGAAGCGCTCTGCGCTCTCCATTACAAATCGACTCAACTCCATCGCATCGGACTCAGACTTTGCTTCATCAGTGGCGGGGGCGTATGATCTCCCGCTCGTCGCAAATGAGCGTTGTGGGAGTTGGTACATTCCACCGGAGAAGAAAGCTGAAGGCGTGTATTTTAAGAGCACGGACGGTCATATGGGCGAGTGGGGGTTTAGCCTAAGGAGGTTGAATTTGCAGATTTTGGATTTGGTGGGAAGGACTGGTGGGCGAGTATTCGACGGTTCGTTTGCAAGTGGGCGGTTGCTGATGGTGGTGCAGATGTGTTATTATTGATTCGACGAGGAGAGGGAAAAGTAAGACCGGGTCTGCTGTTTTGATATGAAGATGTTAATCCATGTCTAGGCATGCCCGATGCTCTCTCAAAAACCATTCCCATCTGGTGCTGCGTTCTCAATCGAGCATTGTTTTCCGCATCGAGTGCACATGAATTACACACGCCTCCACAAGCTGTATCAGCATCAGAACATGCCCAAATAGAAAACCGGATTGATGGACTCGTACGCCAATTTCTAGTAAACACACTTCCCTTCCATCGTCACTTTATCGACATCAGCTAACCCTTCCCAGGACATCTGCAAGCCCAATATTCCCCAACTCCTTAGCAAGATAACGAAACCACTACGTCCCATTTGGGTAACCCAGGCCTCGACGCTCCCTGAAACTCCACCAAGCTTCGTGGATTTTCATCCTATAGTGCTCTGCACTGCTTCGCGGCGCGTGCGTGGCGCCGAAGCTTCGGAAGGCGGATACATACAAGGCGCCGCTGACGACCACGAAGCGTGGTCACACGGACTCACGCCCACGATCTTTTGGAGCAATAAAGATAAACTTATGCAGACGAACGAAGAAGATCTGCCGGATCTAATCGCACAATTCGTCAAAGAAGAAAAAAGCTCAGATGCGACTCCAATCCTAATCAACCCTACCAAACAACTCTACATCTCAACAACCCAAAATCTCGATCTCACCCCCTTCGACATAGTAATCGGCTGCATGCCCACCCCCCTTACCACCACTTCCCCAGCGCTGGCCAAAAAGATCAAATATCTGCACCTCAGCTGTCAGATCGGCAAACTCGGCTCCCGAGATCTCCGACCTCAACTCCCACGTCTCAGCGCGTTTTTCGCAAGACTTCCGCCTTCACCAGGGAAAATACTCGTGTGCTGTCCCACGGGCAAGGACTTATCGGTTGGTGTTGCGCTGGCTATTTTGTGTCTTTTTACGGATGAGAAGGGTGTCATTTCGTCGCTGCGAAGAGAAGGAAGGATTCAGAAGACGTTTGTTAAACAGAGGCTTGCTTGGCTCACGACTACAAACTCGGCTTTGAATCCACCGAGGGGGACGTTGCAGTCAGTTAATGCGTTTTTGATGCCTGATCCGTCGGCTTCGCATGCCATGGAACCGGATCCAATGGAGCCATCAACGATGAAGCTTGCCTTCCAAGGAGCAAATACCTCGAAAGCAGAATCAGTATCGAACGACATCGATGCATCCCTGGAACAACAGCCGGCCCAAGGACCACCGCCCGACATCCCAACTGCCCTTTTCACCGCCCTCCGCAACACAAGCACACCCTGGACTTTCAACCGAATACTCTCTTCAACCCTCCCCACACACCCCTCAGGAACCGTAAACGGCACTGCAATATTCACACCTTACCAGCCCCCTCATACCTCTACCTCGTCACTAACCTCCTCACCGCCAACATTGCTCTACGCTGAAGAAGGCGAATTCGTCACATCGACGAACCTCCGCTTCTCCACCCGCCGGAAATACATCTACCAGCTCAAGCAGGGCGAGGCGGATGATGAGCCGTATATCGCTGTGCATTTTGTTGAAGAAGAGAAGGCAAAGGAGGGTGGGCTTGGGGGGTTATTCGTCGAGATGGGTGTCCTAGAACGGGAGGCTAGGAGTGGGGGGCTCCTGGCGAAGAATAGAGAGCAGCATCTCTGCGCCGAGGACTTGTATACTGCGAGCTGGAAATTTGGTCGGGGAATGCTAAATGGTGTGGACAAGGATAAGTGGTGGGAAGTCCGATATGATGTTCAAGGGCCCAAGAAGGATTATTTCAGCGACACGAGATACACGCCGGCTGGAATGTAGGGTGGTCTATGAAAGTAAGAAATGATGGGTATCTCAAATGCATCCTAAACTCCAGGTCAAAGCAGCGTTACTCTACCCCCCAATTATCATCCTCACCCACCGCTCCCACAACCTCCTCATCAGCCGCCAGCTCAAAGCCCACCTTTTTAGCAGCCTTCCTTTTTCCCTTCTTCGCCTTCTCGTTCTCCTTATCCCCGGCGGCCTCATCCTCACTCTCCACTCCCGCAATCCTCCTCTGCCTCTTCCTCTCCTCCGCCGCCTCCTTCGCCTCATCGATAACTTTCTGCATCTCCGCCGCCTCCGCCTCCAACTGCGCCTTGATAGCATCCACGTCCGCAAAATCCTCATCCGTGCGTCCCGTCTGTTGGAGAAAATCCCCCCAATTACTGTTGCGCTGACCCTGGAGGATCTCTTTGACGCGTTGCGGGTTGCACTTCTCTTCGCGATTGAATTTCTTCTTGATAGACTTGCGACCAACGCCGGGGAAGAGCGATTCCATCATGCCAAAGTCTGTGCCGAAGATGGACATGGCGGAGTAAAAATCTTCCGTGTCCTGGAAGCTCCATTGCTTGCCTTGACCCGGTAGCAAGAACTCGTTTGGAAATCTCTTGTTGTTACGTAGGAAACTTCGGGCGTTGATTTGTTTGGTGATGTCATCTTCGGCGACTACCACCATCTCCTCGTGCGCGCGTTGTGCTTCGGCCTCCTGGTCGATGACGCCCGTACCAGCCTTCACTACAAATTGCCCATCGACGTTCACATACTCCACGCGACCACGACGTGCCTCTGCTTCTCTTTCAGCCTCCTCTTGTTCCTTGCGTAGTCTGTCCATCTCTGCTTGGATCTCTCTTGCAGTTTGATTCTTCTCTTTCTCTCTTCTAGCCTGTTTGACCTCATCCCAGTTGATCGTGCGCATTTGTTTTTCGCGCTCTGATAGTTTACCGACGCGAATGTTGCGGGATGCGATGCTGTTCATCAGAGTAGCACCAGGGTCGATGACATTGTCTTCGGCGTCGGATGGTGTTGGCTCCCGCTGGGGTCGGCCTCTACGTTTGGACTGTTTTTCGCCTTCGGCGCCTTCCTCGCCATCATTTACACCCAGCGCCTGCGCAGTGTTCTGCTTCTTCCGCCTCTTCTTCGGAAGGGTGTCCTCTCCTTCAGCAGCCTCGCCATTCTCATTCTCTGCTCCGTTTGCCGGAGCTCGCTTTTTGCCTTTGTCTTTCCTCGGTTTCCGTGCTTTCTTCGCAGGTGGTGCAGCGTCCTCTGCTTCGACCCCGTCAGCTAGTCCGGGTGCCGTCCTTTTACCACGAGCTCTTGTGCTTGCACGTTTTGGTCGCGCTGGTAGTTCTTCTTCCTCAGCCTCGAGCTCCTCTTCCTCATCCATCTCCCGGAGTGTCATAGGTTTCCTCCTTCGTTTGGGTTTAGCTTGCGAAGCTGTCGCTGTAGACGCGGCGTCATCTTCTTGCGGCGCAGTTCCTTCCTCTTCTTCGGCCTCTCGCTCTCCCCCCTCGTCTATCTCCCGAAGTGTCATAGGCTTCCTCCTCCGCGTCGACTTGGCTTGCGAAGATTTCGCCGCAGGCGCGGCGTCCTCGTCGTCACCACGCGGCACATTGACAGCAGTCCATGGCAGTTTCCGCCTCTTTTGCCTTGTTGGTGCAGTGGGCGACTGTATTTCCGGCGCCTGTGTTTCCGCGGCTCCAATCTCTTGTACTTCCTCAAATGTCTGTATGGGTATCTCAGTCGTATCAACGGGTTCTGTCGCGGTAGATCGGGCCTCGTCGTTCGAGAATACTTCGGGTATAGTTGGAACCGCACTTTGTGGTTCGGTTGGCACAGATTCCGAAGCGGAAGCTCCCTGTACGACAGAAGCGGGTCCGGACGGCGTTATTTGTTGTACATCTGGTGTGCCAGTAGGTTCCTCGGCAGCAGCTAGGCTCGGCAGCTCCGAACGTCGTCCAGACTCAAGCTCTTGAGCAAAGGACGGTATCTCAGTGGGTTCAGTGGGCGTTGGGTGTACTATAGTCTCTGCAGCCTTCTCTTGCTCCGGCACAATTACATCGACCGCTGGATTAGGCGTAATCGGCGTGGACTCGACTATCGGAGCATGCGACTCGGGAACGGCGATCGCAGGTTCAAATACGGCGTGTTCCGTCTGTGGTACAGGTTGCGGGGCGACATCCTGGGTTGCCACCGGAGTGGGCAACTGTGCCTCGGTCTGCAGCTGTGGTGCGGGGGTGGCATTCGTCTCTGGTGTTTGTGTCTGCGAAGGTTGCGACGCGGGCGAAGCGTCAGTTTTGGGTAGTTTGGGAGTAGACGCCGCTGCTGCAGCGCCAGGCCGTCGTCGGACCGCCTTGGGCGCGAAACTCTTGCCGCCCTCTAATCACCTGTCAGTATGTAGACTCGGCGAGCGTGTGGAGGGAGCGACTTACTATTGATATATGCAGAAGTAGAAATTGGGCCTTTGGGTGCCCGCGCTTTGTCGTTACCCGCAGGCGGCTGAGAGCCCCCTTCTGTCGACATGTTCGCGCGACTTCCTGATGCAGTAGAAGGCAATAGCAGCGGACATTTGCGGTAGAATGTAGAGCTCGAAGGTGTGGGGAAAAGTACGAAGGTCTGAGCGTCGCGATGCAAGGTGCCCAAGTTAGGCTAGTCGTTACAGGGAATAGCGCAGCCGCTAGCGTACACGTGACCTCCACTGGTTTCTCACTCCCGACTTGCCAGAACCCTCGCCTTCCTCCACCCTGACCGGCTCACACGACAACCCACCCTCCCTTACCCTTGCGTCTCCTCTCCTGCGCCTGCTCATTGTACGCTCATTTAGCGCTCCATGATCTGATCGGCGCAGTCGTTGCCGCCCCCTATTGCCCAAGCCATCGCCGTCGTCTGCGCTGATGAGCCTCCAAGCAAGGACCGTCGCACCCCCATCGCTTGACACCGTCAAGATGGAGGACCGCAAGCGGCCTGGCGGGCCCGACGATTCTGCGCCGCCCGCAAAGAGGCAAGCCGTGGTCGTTAATGGCACGAGGCCGCATCCCGACGCTGACCTGCCATGGAAAGAAGACATTGAGGTTCGACCCCTTCTAGCCTCACCTGCATCTGCCTAAACAAAATGAAGACTAACATCGCGACCACTCGCAGGCTTTCCAAAAAGATGCCATCCTCCGACAAATGCGCGAATACAAGCGTGAAAAGGCCACCATCGAGTCTCAGCTCACCGAGATGGAGAGTCGCTCGCGACACCACGACGACCACCTGCGGACAATAGATATATGGTTTGACCAGGTTAGTGCACACTGTTGTTGAGGTCCCGGACTGTTGCTGACGCTTGCTAGCTGGTCGACGAAATCAAGACCATGTCTGGTGAAAAGCTGCCTTCGCCCCAGCACGATGGTACGTACCAGTCTCGGGACCTCAACGCCTCATTCGAACACATACTAATCTTAGGTATTACAGGACCTGCGCGGACCATTCCTGCTACCCTATTTTTCGAAGACAGCCCAACTCTGCGGAAACACTTGACGGATCGCAAGGACAAGGTGTTATCGGCGCTCTCCGGCCTTTTTGCTAGATTCCCTCCCGCCAGCCCAGAGGTCGCTAGTCTGCAAGAGCAACTATCGAAACTCTTAGCTGCCGAGAAGGAGCACATATGCGAGCTACAAAGGGTACAAACTGAGAAGGATCAGAAGTCAGAGCGTTTAGTCACTGCTACTCATCGCTATATGATAGCCGAGAAGAAGATTGATCGCTTGAAGAGCCAGCAGGTTCAGAAACTGGAAAGTGCTGCCATGGCGTCGAGCACCGCCAGTGTCAAGGAAGAGTTGTCCTCTGGAAGCAACGGCGTCGATATGGCGAACGGCGTAACTGGCATCCTTGCTGAAGAGATGGAAACGTCCCGAAACGAGGCACTAGCCGAAGCTGCAAAGAGAAGGGAACATATCGAACAGCTCGAGGCCGACAACAAGAAATTGACTGAAGATATCAGCGCCCTGAACGTAAAGCTGGCTGGACTTTCGGATGATGACTACGCCAAAACCGACCTCTTCAAGGCCATCAAGACACAACACGAAGAAGTTATCAAACGGATTAACAACCTGGAGGCCACTAACATTCAACTACGGGAAGAGGCCCAAAAATACCAAGCGGAGCGGACCGCATACCGGATCAAGGTCGACGATGAGGCGCGTTCCACTGTTAGCGAATCGGAGGGTGCTGTGGTACAAGCAGAAACGAATCTGGCTCGTATTCGCCACTCCAGGGACGAACTGTTAGCAAAGGTCAACATGCTAGAACAAGACCAAAAAGACTTGGCCATGTCCAGACAGCAGACTAAGGAACTCATGGGCGCGTGCGAGAGCAGAATCGCCGCTTTGGAATCTGAGTGCGAACGGTTACGTTTGCAATTGGTGGAGCAGGCTTCTATCGAGGACCCGGTAGACCTCGACAAGCTGTCACCAGAAGAGCTTCGGAGCAAGGTCGTAACGCTAAAGCACGAAAATAAACTGCTGGGCAACGAGTTACCCGGCATGGAGGCAGCGTGGCGGAAGGCTCAGGCTGTGGCAGGAAAGAAAATCACCGAGATTGCAACTTGGGAGGAGAACATTACGAGGGCAAATGCGGACAAAGCAAAAGCAGATCAAAAGTTTTTTGCCGCGATGAAGGCAAAGGAGAGTTTGGAACAACAGCTACGCGTACTCCGCCAACAAACCATAAAGGGCACCGAGGTAGTAGCGCAGCTCAAAGAGACGGATTCGCTCAGTCGTTCCCTTGTGGAGAAGATGGAAAAACAGACTGCCGAGATGAGGGCCCAGATGGACGAATTGTCAGTCCAGCATCGCCAGCTGCAGCAAAAGTTCAACGAGAGCGCCATCGTAGCCGAGAGCCATGTCAGCCAGATTGCAGAGCTCAAGAAGGTAGTTGAGACGAAGGACACCACCTGCCTAGTTTCGAAGAAAGCGCAACGCGAGGCCGAAGTCGAGCGAGAAAAGATGGTGGCACAAGTTGAGGGTCTGGAGAAGCAATTGGACCATTGGAAGCAGAAGAGCATCGGCAACCAGAGCGCGCAGAACGCCATGATGGAGGTGAGTTTACCAACATTGAGCAAGTCTGAATGTAATACTAACAGGATTTGCAGAGTATGCTCCAATGCCAAATCTGTAAGAGCAAGTTCAAGGACACTGTCATCAAAACATGCGGCCACGTCTTCTGCGACCAATGCATCCAGGATCGCCTTACGAATCGCGCGCGAAAGTGTCCCAATTGCGGCAAGGCATTTGGCAACAACGACACTATGCGCATCCACATGTAGGACTAGAGGATGATCCTACCGGTTACCAATCTCCTTTTCCGCCCTTGAAGTCGCAACCAAACGTCACGAACGGTTTGTCGTCGAACCTTTTGGAACACTATTATTTGTACAACTACCACCTTTTATTTCTCGCCAAAAACGGCTCGACAATCGGCGTTTGGCTCGACTTCCCCTCGGCCAGCATTCCCTCCCGCTCGGCCCCCAGCCTCAGGTTCCAGTAGGCTTTTTTCTGTCAAGGCGAGGTGTTTCGGCGTATTCTATGCGCGGCCACTTCTTCAAAACTCGGCCTGGCTGCGCGGGTACTTAGCGGGCAGGCTTTCTTTCTCGCAAGTATGGTAGCATATGTTGCGTGCGTGTGTTATTAGATGGATCTCTGTCGGGATCTTTTCTTAGCTGGAGCTCCCAACATGGCTTCAGCATTTCTAGTTTAGATTAGATGAATTGGACTGCTGAGGTTCTCCTGTTCGAGCAACCGAGACGAGGAGGCTTTCAATCAATGAAAAAAGTAAAATATCCCTCTACTGCAATTAGTGGCACATGAACAGTGAAATATGTATGATGAAGCAGTATTAGATATTACATTTTGGCGTATACCAACAAGAGACTAGACTAATCGTGATAATCGTTAACATCAACACACCAACCTCCACCTCCCTCGCAACACCTACACACCAAATGGGCATTCATCTCACTTGGCAGCAAACCTCGACTTCGCCCTCAACTTCTCCCCAAAGAAGAACAAAACATACACACCAACACTGCATCCAATGGTCAACCCCGCCAGCAGTGTAACACCCCGATCAACTCCCATATTATGAAACATTGGGTAGCTGAAATGAATAGCCCCCGCCGCAAGCGCCGACCGCGCAAAATCGTTGCCTGCGAACAGACTTGCAGCGTACTGCGGATACACGAGCGGGATGTACAAGAAGACACACTGGATAATGAGGAAGATACCGATCGTTGTAATGACGATACCGATACACGACACGATCCAGTGGATGTCGGGGTCACTCGTCCATCCGAAGATGAACAAGCCGATGGGCACGAACCAGGTCACGTAGAGTGCGGGGATCAAACGGCGTTCCGGAGCGCCGAGACCGTGGAGTCGGATACTGGGCTCGACGACGTAGTAGATGTACCACCAGTACCATGTGATGCTCAGGATGACGCCGACGGTGACGGAGAGGAAAGTAAGACCTAGTTCGCCGAGGTTGAAGTGGTACATTTCGTTGTACACGAGCGGGAAGGCTTCGAAGAACGAGTAGAAGATGCCGTAGATGAGTGCGGTGTAGCCGGCTGTGAAAGCGATACTGGGGTCGAGGAGAATGAGTTGGAAGGGGCGCCAGAGGGCTTCGATAGCGATGTCGCGGGGTGTAAGGTTCGCCTGGTCGATTTCAGATTGTGCTTTGAGATTGGCGTTGCCGGTGAGTTTCCGGAGACGGTTCGCGCGGCGGAGGAGGATGTTTGCGGAAGATGTCTCGGGGAGGAGGAGAAAGAGGGAGATGAAAACAGGTCCGTTCATCCAGAGCATTTCCCACATCGACCAGCGCCAGTTCTTGGCTGCCACGCTGAAACCCGAGATGATAGGGCCGAGGGCGGGGCCGCATGTTGCGGCGAAGGCCCAGAGAGAGAGCACGTAGGGGAGTTTGATGAGCGAGTACATGTCTTGCAGGGTCGCCCCGCCGGTGGCTAGACATGGCGAGCCGAAGAAACCTTGGAGGAAGCGGAGGACGATAAGGCCGGCGAAGTTGTCGACGAGGGCGGTGGGGACAAGGAGGATCACGAAGATGGCATACGAGATTATGTACGGCGGGTTCCGTCCGATGATTGGAATCTCGCTGAGGGGCGAGAAGAGCAGCGGGCCGATACCGTAGGCGAGCACGTACATCGAGAGACCTAGTGATGCGGAGCCGATGGACACGCCGAAGCGTGCCATTACGCCGGGGATGGATGGGGAGTAGATTGCTGAGCCCATGTATACGGACATGGTGTAGATCAGGATCTGCGCGAGTACGACACCTTTCTTGCCGAAAGACCAGTTTTGTGGGTTCTCGGCATCGTCGGTGGTGTACCAGTCTACGAGGATTGTTCCATCGTGGAGCTGTTCTGGTTCGATGGGCCGAGAAGGCCCCCTCTCAATCGACGCGAGAGAGAATTGTTGTTCCAAGTCTGCGCGGGATATGGACTTTTGCAGCGCTGTCTTTGTGCCTACGCGGGAGATTTGCGTTCGTGCAGTGTGATTGGTGCGGGCCGTTTGTATCTTCTCGAGGTCGGAACCATCCTGGTCTTCTTCAGAGACGTTGTCCTGCTCAAGGATCGTTTCTGGGTCCGGGTAGGTTGCTTCTATGGCCGGGCCTTCGGGTTCTGTGGCGGGAGTTTCGTCGTCTGTCGAGGAGAGTGTTGGGATGGACTTGCGTTCGACGTGTTGGAGCCGGACGTAAGACACAGGGACTTCGAAGTCGTCTCGCTCCTCGGGGTATTTGAGGTAGCGGTTGTTCGTGGCCCATCTGATGACTTGCCCGATGGGGGCGTCCCTAATGAGGGCCGACATGGTATGGAATAGAAGATACTTGAACGCTGGACTATGTCGATGCAACTTGTGTTAGGCCCTGGGCGGGATAGCGATGTATATGAGACTGGGGCAGAGCTAATGGATTGATGAGGAGAATGGAGTCGATGATAATTCAAACCGAAAAGCCTGCAGACATGCCCATACTTATCTGTCCCCCACATACCCTCCACATAGCACAAAACCAACCACAAATCCAAACCATCGGCTCACTAAACCCCCTCCCTCCGCTCCATACGATACGTCCGACAGGTAAGCAGAAGGCTCACAAAGCATGCATGTGGCTGCCAAGGACGCAAGGCGTTGCGAGTTGGCCCTAACCGACACGCAGGTAAAAAGCTCACAAAGCAACGAGCTAGGGGCCTAAGGGTTACTAATACCCGCGCCCTACGAATTAGAGTTCAAGCAGGGCACGCAGATTGGTTGGCTCAACCCCCGATCCAAAACACTGGTGCGCCGAAACACCGCATCTGGTTGGATCGTTGAGGTGGGAAAAGGCGTTTGGCGGTGGAACAAGACGTCGTCTGAGTAATCGGGAGAAGTGGACAAGGATCTGCCTGCTGTACCATCGCCTATTGGCTGCATTCGGCAAAGTATATGTCCGCCCGGTACGCTATCGGTTAGCGCAGCCATCTGATTTTTAATCGGCCGCTGTTGACGTCAGACATCTCTGAATCACCACGGACGAAACCATGGTGTTGAGCTTTTCATTCCGCCGAATCTGCACATCACCCTGCAGAATCTGCGGAGATCCGCTGGTGGTTAGAAATAGGCCCACTTCGTCTTTCGCGTTCCACTTGTTTCGAAGGATTCTGGACAGACCTTTCATGTGAAATCTGTTAGTGCGCCAGATCATTCAGGGATAATCGCTAGAGTCCCGTATCGTGTGGTGTTGACACAAATCTGTATAGCGAACATGCAAACCCTGGTATGTTTTGTCGTCGGGTCTTTTTATTGGGTCTGGCGCTGGCGCAGGCGCACGCAAACGATGACTATGCGGCCTGCTGTGTCAGCGCATCTCCATGCTGTCTTTGACGAATCCGATGCTGGCTCGTCTGCGAGTGCAACCCGTGGAGGCGGAACGCTTGAGGCAACTTGGTCTCTTTTGAATGCTGCACGGAGCTGCAATATGGACGTACATTGGTGATAACGCTCATGTTGGGTATATATGTTATATACAACTATATCGTACATCATTAATCTACTTCGTTCTCATCTCCCACTCGCATCAGCATCCTGGTCCCCAAACGGATAATTGAACTTGAGCAGTGCATTCAAGCCGCCTACCCAATGATCCTCATCCTGCGCTTCTGCCCCATCTGTGCCCCGTACAATGCTCGGTACCCCACCACACCACTCCCCAGCCTGATTCTTGACCTCTTCCCCCAGCACCCTTACTTCCAATCCGACGCCCATGCCTCCTGAGATGCGCCTTCCATCGATAGAGACGTCGGCTTCGCGTCCGCGGTTTTTCTCGCCCAGCCGAAGAGTAATGGGCGTGTTCGCGGGGAGCACAAGCGGTCTGAAGGAAAGCGAGCGCGGACAGATGGGTGTGAGAAGGAGGGACTGGACGAGTGGGTGCACGATAGAGCCCCCAGAGGAGAGGGAGTAGGCGGTTGAACCTGTTGGCGATGAGATTATCATGCCATCGGCTACCCCTTCGGTCAGAAAGCGGCCACCTACGAAGACGTCGACGATCTTTAAGTGCGGTGAAGCGCCTCGATGTACGATGACTTCGTTCAAGGCGTAGGTATCCTCGTCTATTGGGCTGTTGATGCGCGAGCCGTCGGGGCCAAACACACCGACCTTCAAGCGGTTTCGTAGAAGGATCCGGGCTGTACGGGTTGAGCCCATCGCTTTGCCCCGGATGTCTGCATACGAGAGTGGTCGGTCGAGTGGATCGTCGGTCGAGGCCGTCATGTCTTTTTCGGGGAATTCCAACTTGGCATAGGCGTCGTCGGCGCCGCTCATGTACACCTCCCTGAAGGCTCTCTTGTGCTCGTTGAACTTCCACTCGCCCAGGAAACCAATAGTGCCCATGGCGAAGCTCAGAACCGGGGGCACATTTGCCGCATGCGAGAACAGACTGCTTGCGCGCAGTATTGTGCCATCACCCCCGAGCGTGCATATCAGGTCGGTCTTATCCGACAGGTGAGGAGGCGTGCCGTTTGGCGGTCCGCGGTCGTACGTATAGACGGGGAAAGGGACTTTTTCGTGGATCTCGGAGGCGGATTCCGGCTCGAGGATGATGTTGATGCCGGGGTAGGTGCGGCAGAGGTGGGTCGTGTATGCGAGGAGAGAGTCGGTGATGCCGGGCGTGCGCTTCTTCTTCGTGATGAGGATGTTTCGCGGCGGGGAGGGCCACTGCAAGGAGAGAAGGGTGGTGTTGGGGCGCTGGAGGTACGATGGTTTTATGCGGTCGGGCAGCTCTGTGATGCTCTTGATTTCCCTGCGTCGCGGTGTTGAGGAGAAGCCCCGTACTGACAAAGGCTTCGTCGTTCTGCATGATGTGCATCGCCATGGTAGCATCTGGTGCTGGACGAGCTTCATAGTGAGCGCTACAAGGCTCCTAGATGGATGTGATGACGTTTATGATGGGTTGACGAGCGCACGAGGAAGAGCTGTGAGCCTCCGCCATACAATCTAGCGATGACGTGCCGACATGAGCTGCAGTGAACGTGCCCTACACGCGGTTATTGAGCTACCCAGCTACACGTGGAAGACTACGGTGGATTCAAGATGGGTTGGTTCTTCCTGTGGTGGAGCGCCAAAAATAAATGATGTGAATCATCACGACGCTGGTTTGGCAGGTGAAAGTCTGGGCGGGGCCCAAGCTCCACCCCGCTATTCGCCGACCCTCGAAAGCGGCGGTGCCTGCGACCCGAGCACAGGAGCGCACATGCAAGTGAGATGTCCGCCTGAACATGCCAGATATCGGTCATCTACAACTCCACGCCCCGAACCCACGATTCCCGGCGCCGACACGGGCTACTGCCACTGCCACTGCCACTGACACTGACATTGACCCTCACGCCTCGCCCTCCCCGTCCTTGTTTTATAAACTGCATGCCTACGTCAACCGCCGCTTGTCTCCCCCGCCGCCTATCACGCACACCTCCGCCTCGCACTCTAGATAGCCTCCAATCCTCATCCTCCTCCTCCACCTAAACGCCGTCTCCTCCCGCCGTCTTGGGGACACGGCAGCCTACAGCATCCGCGCTATATATTCTTTGGTCGTCCCTATATTCGCCCGAACCCCTCCACCCGCCCACATGCACACCACCATGGCATCCGAAGGCCTCAAGATGCGGCATCCGGCCACTTCCGCACCCACGACCGTGCAACCGCTATCGCCGCAAGACAAGAAGGCAGAAGAACGGAAGCTGGCAGAGCAGCAGCACCCCGGGGGCGCCATCAAGCATGGCACTTGGGTGCAGGCCCTGCGCGCCATATCCTTCTTCGTGTACTTCATCGGCAACTGCACCGCGTTGGTATATCTTTGGCTGACGACCGCATCAGGACGCTAACGCCCGGTATTAGCATCACCGTCACCCAGATTATCGGCTCGCCGTTATACTTTTATAGCAAGGACTTGTTCTATGCGTGGATGGCAATGACGAAGCAGCACTTTGGCGTGCTGTGTACCACCATGACCTATTGGTGGGCTCCTGTGAAGATGAGGGTCAGTGGGGACGAGAGTGTGAGAGGGCAGTTGCGACAGGCTGAGGATGGTCGTCTGGAGTGCGACTTTCCAGAGCGCCTGGTGCTCGTCTCAAACCACCAGGTCAGTCATACCATCTCGTCCACCTACCGACCATGCTCACGCAGCACAGATATACACAGACTGGGTCTACCTCTGGTGGATCGCATACACCTCCAAGATGCACGGCCACCTATACATCATCCTCAAAGAGTCCATCAAATACATACCTATTCTCGGCGTTGGCATGCAATTCTACGGCTTCATCTTCCTCTCGCGCAAATGGGCCACGGACAAGATACGCTTCCAGTACCGCCTGCGCAAGCTGAGCACCCATCATTCGGGCCCCATGTCCGGATCATCCTACCTGGATCCCATGTGGCTGCTCATCTTCCCCGAAGGCACCAATCTCTCCGACAATGGCCGCGAATCAAGCAAGAGGTGGGCAGATAAAAATAGCATTCCAGATCTGCAGCACTGCATGCTACCGCGAAGTACGGGGCTCGTCTACTGTCTGACCGAGCTGGAGGAAACAGTAGAATACATGTACGACTGCACAGTAGCCTACGAAGGCGTCCCGTAAGTCATCCGATACCCGCTCCACTATCCCACCGATTTTAACCACCCTCACAGCCGCGGTCAATATGGCCAGGACCTCTATACCATCAAGTCAACCTACTTCCAAGGCCGATCCCCAAAATCCGTCAACATGCACTGGCGCCGCTTCGCCATAAAATCCATCCCTATCCACGACGAAGCCGCCTTCTCCGACTGGCTGCTCGCCCGCTGGCGCGAAAAAGACGATCTCATTGAGTACTATCTGCAAAACGGGCGCTTCCCTGCGGACGATGGCACGTCCCCCGCTGTCGACGGCGGAAAGGTGCTCAAGGGCGCCGGACATATTGAGACGGAGGTTCGGCCGACGAATATGCTGGAAGTGCTGCAGATGTTTGCGTTACCGGCTAGCTCGGTGCTGGTTATTAATGTTGTCTTGAAGATCGTGAATCTGATTCTCACGATTTTGCGGTTGCAATGAGGAGGTTGTTCGTGTGCATGGGATTGTTTCAATTACCGCCGGGGATTCCTCAAAAGACTCCGCAAAGCTCTTTTTGGTTGAGTGGGACGCCGCTTTTCACTTTGCTTAGTGATTTGGCTTGGAGCTGGGAAGTAATTGGAACGGGTCGGGTCGCTGGATGCGGCACATTGGGCAAGGGGGCTTCGGTGGAGCATCATGGATGGCGTTCTGTTCTTTTTCTCCTTCCTTATTTGTACTTGGTCCATGGCTCTATACCCTCTTGAAACATACAATCTTCATTTACGATGCAAAATCTCTATCCCAGGTCTACTCTTCACAATCGCCTAGCACCCGCTCTCCTTCCAGTCACCGACTGAATCATCTCGCACGCTGAACTCGATGCTCATTGTCTTTTTCCGCGGGATGTCTTCGTTGGTTCATGATCAGGTGCGCGGTCGTGGACTATCTAGGAGAAGAAGTGCAATGCACAGTGTGACTATGAGTTAAATCTCGGAGGATAAGTGAGGTGGTATGTACCCTATATTCTGTCTGCTAGCGAACAGGTGAGTCAACCTACTCCCTCTTCTTCTTTGCTTGTGCGGTTGTGACTGTGGACATAAGGAGTTGCTGATGAATGGTTGGGAAGGTATATAAAATGTCTGCAAAGGTGGACAGAGTTCGATTTCGTTAGACATCAGAGTTGATGTCGTCTCGTAAAGTGGGAGACCAGTTAACTTGCTATCGTAACGCGTACACTTGAGCCAGGAGGCGAAGGAGGAAGTGCTGGTATATGGTAATTGGTTTGAAAGCCCCAGGATTTACCCATTGGGTGCCGAAGAACAAACAGATAGCGAGACGACCATGGCTAAGCCGTGAGAGCATCTGGTGTGGCAACAAGAAACGTAAGGCGAAGATGCTAGCGACGATCTTGGAATCCGCGAAGCTTGCATTGGGGAGTGGGTTACGCCCTTTTCAGAACACCGTTTGCACAATTCGCATATCCGCGGTGATCTTCAAGGCGTTTTGGGTCGAGACCTCAGTGCTTCGCCGCGCATCTCGCTGTGAAAGGAAATCCTGCGGATGTCTTTGTATGATGTAGACTGTAGTGCAACGCACCGCCTTCGGTCAACATAGATCAGTTGGATTTATACTGAAACTAATTGTTTCAAGGTCGCATTAGCGATGAGACTTGGACACTGCAAATGTTCACATGCAGGTCACAAATCTAGGTTTAGATTTCGCTAGACCGCGTTGTAGAAATGATGCAAGCATGCAAGGTAAAGGGAGACGCAGAGCTTGGAGGTATGGAGCGAGTTTGGAGGTGTTCATTAGGTCAGGCTAGGGTAACCTTTTGCGGAGCATTCTTGCTAGTACTGTCAGTACCGTAGCTGATGTATTCAATCAATTTATCATGAATGAGAGGTTGCTGCCTCGTGTAATTGATGTTTCTAAGCGCGGAAATTCGTTTCAGTAAAGCTCACATGAGAACAGAAGAGGTGAATTTGTAAACGCTCTCATCTGGTAGTCTATGCTGGATGGCACCGAGAGCTGCGGCTGCGTTCGAAAACTGCGGCCCGATCGCAAAGGTGGTGAAAGGTCGCTGATGATGATTTCATTCGACTTGGGAATGAGACAGCGGTAGTCGTTAGGCGTCGTTGTAAGGGCGCACTAGTAGCGGTGTTAAGCTACTTCTGACTAGCGTGGCGTGGTGGAGTGTGTTCTACTTTAGGTGCTTTTGTAGGTCCTACTCGATCCCTCTATACTAGCTGTCGGACACCGCGCGATGGTAGGACTTGCTGCTTCTTGATAGTTACTATCAAGAGTTTCTACATAACGATCACCTTCAGAACTTTTTTGTTTACGAATTGTACAAAATTCTCCAAATGGGATTCGACCACTCCTGTTCTATTCTATGCCTTCCGTTTTCGACAGCGTTACCGCCGCAGACATCGATCCTCTATCAGACAGGCTAAGGTACAAGATGAGACTCCCCAAATTCTGCGATGGCTTGTCCAAGGCTAAGTTGGCTATGGCGACGCTGTTGGTGCTATTCAGGCCTTTATTGCGTAGCAGGGGTTTGAGACACGCACATACTTGGTGAGTTGCTGTACGAGTGCTTTAGGATGCTGAGGTCGTATCCGGAGAAACACCACAGTCTTGCTGATGTATTGAAAAGACGTAGTTTTTCAGTACATGGACCATAAGACATCCGTAAAATGGCGTTAGATCTGGCTCGATGTAACAGGTGTAGCGCCGATGTCGCATGGTCAAAAGGAAACAGGGATCACGTTCGCTACGAGTACTACGCATGTTCGCTGTGAGGGATTACCAGCGATGACGTTGCCGGCATTACGGCACGTTTGAGCTACAGACGAGTAGTCTGTGAGGCGGGACTCGTCGCATCTCCCGGGTGGTGCAGCGATCCGCCCAGGCACAACCTCTTGGTCGGTCGAATTGCGCAAAGGTCGCAGAGCCACAGGCTGTGGTGTTATTTGAGGGTGAAAATGTACGAGCTGTGGCGCGTTGTGGCTTCTGCGGCGCTTGCGCGAGATTAGCGCGGCTGCGTCGTAAGGCCTGGTCCCCGCCCAGGCGTCATACGGCCATAAATGTGAAAGGCTGCAGGTGAGGCACAAAAGCTTGCCTGCTGCCATGCACGCATCATACGACTTTCTTCCTAGCACAGTAGCCATCTAGACTAAGCGTAGTCGGTCCCTTCGTTCTAGACTGGCGCAATGCGATGGCCGCCCCCTCGGGACTTCCTCCACGGGACCCCCTCATGTCAAAACCTCGACAGCCTGCGCGTACGCCCGCTGATCCTGTCCACCTCACGCCGCCGCCCCCGAAGAACCGCGACACCGACCTTGCCTTCGAAGTCTTCCGCTATACGCCCGTGCCCACCATCGTCTTGAATCCGTCGCTCTTCGTCGTTGAGGTCTCAGACAGCTACTGCAACATTTCACGTGTCTTGGACCGCGAACAGCTCCTCGGTCACCACCTCGATGCGTTTTGCCAAAAGGTGACACTTCCAGATCTTGCTTCGTCTCGTGAAAGCCTTCACATTGCCCGGGATACTTCCCAACCCCACCACCTTGATCTCGCCCACGACGGGAGGACCTGGAGTCTTCGCACCGTGCCAATATCCAGCCATGGGGGCCAGCCCTACTTTCTGATGGAGCTCCAAGACATAACCGAGGCTCGGCGGAAGCGACTGGAGCTTGAGGAGCGGATGTACACGAATGAGACATTCCGCATTCTGGTTGAGACGGTCAAAGATTATGCCATCTTCATGCTCGATCCGCATGGCAATGTTGCTACCTGGAACGCTGGTGCCCAGGCCTTCAAGGGCTACACCAAGCAGGAGGTAATAGGTAGCCACTTTTCCAATTTCTACGGCCAGCAAGATCGCGATGATGGAAAGCCAGAAGCAGAGCTGCGCGAGGCACTGCGAAACGGACGGGTTGAGGATGAAGGCTGGCGATATCGCAAGGACGGCTCCAGGTTCTGGGCAAACGTCGTCATCACGTCCGTCTACAGGGACGATGTCCTGCTCGGATTCAGCAAGGTCACTCGGGACTTGACCGAACGCAAGCGGGCCGAATCGGAGCTCATCGCCGCGTACGAGGACGCCTCCAAGTTGAAAAGCGAGTTTCTCGCCAACATGTCCCACGAAATACGTACCCCTATGCACGGCATGTTGTCCGCATTGACCCTCCTTCTCGACACTCGCCTCGATCCTGAACAGCTGGAGTTGACACGCGTTATAGAGGAGTCGGGCGAAGTCTTGCTCCAAGTGATCAACGACATCCTTGACTACAGCAAACTAGCTTCTGGTAGCTTCTCCATTAGCCACGACATCATCAGCGTGCCTGATATCGTTCAATCAGTGTTCCGCGCCCACCAGAAGACTTGCCGCGTCCCAATAGAAAGTAGCCTCGACCCACAGTTACCAAAGGCAGCAGAAGGCGACAGTCTTCGATATCGGCAGATTGTCCAAAATCTTCTTTCGAACGCGGTCAAGTTTACCGAAACCGGCTATGTACGGATACACGCTACATTGCAGCACGAAGACCAAGATGCCTTTACCATCATGACGGAAATTATTGATAGCGGCATTGGCATCCCGTCTGAGGCTTCCAGTACCTTGTTCACACCCTTTACGCAATTCGACAATTCGGCCACAAAACGATACAAGGGAACAGGTCTAGGCCTTAGCATTTGCAAGAGCTTGGCCGAACTTATGGGCGGTCACATTGGCTTCCGACCCAATCCGGAGGGCCAGGGATCCATCTTCTGGTTCACCGCAAAACTCAAAAAACTCAAAGAGATAGCACAGCTTGAGGTTCTACGAGAGAAGCTCGAAGATCTATCGTGCCCTTCACCCAAACAGCCTTTGCAGGAAATACAAGAAGCCTCTGTAAACAAGCGAGTACTACTGGCAGAGGACAATCCCATCAATCAAAAAGTCATGCTGAGAACGCTTGCGCGGCTGGGCTTCAAAGGCGTAGATCTCGCGGCGAATGGCCGGGAGGCGGTCACACTAGCGACAGAATCGAGGGCACCGTACGATCTTATACTCATGGATATCAACATGCCCATGTTAGACGGGGTTCAAGCAACGCGCGAAATTCGAAAGGCTGGACTACACGTCCCCATCATCGCTATGACTGCTAATGCTCTCAAGGGGCAGAAGGAGACTTATATTGCAAAGGGCATGACGGCGTATATCGCTAAACCTGTCGACCGAGCACTCCTTATTAAGTTGCTTTTGAATTGCCTCGAGCGTGAACAACCGGGCTGAGCTACCAATTACGACATTCGAGACTCTGGCATGACGACAATTCGCACACGATGACTGCTCGTGCTGGAGCACTCAGGGGTCTACATCGGAACGAGGGTCCTCTCGACGCAGAACTATCGGTCAGCGCGCTGCATCGAGACCTCTGCCATATGAGACGCGAGATCGGGCGGTATTATTCTTTTGACTCGCTCGGCACCTCACGAGAAATCGAAGTGTTTTGGTTCTGGGGGAGGCATCGCGATCGAACAGAGTACTGAAACTTCATTCGATAAGGGACTGCTACGGCAACAGGATTCACCACCGTTGCACCTTTTCGGAGGACTAGTGCTCAGACATTTCTGTCACAGTGTTAGCATTTTTTTTAGTGGGAGTCGCGCATCAGACACATCGCGCAGGGAACGACGGAACGGAGGCCTTCTCAATAGCGGACGTGGGTCCACGTTCGGACCACACGCCCAAGCCGGAGAGCTACGTGCCAAAATTTACGTACCATCATACCATGATAAAGCTCGCACGCAAGTCCTGTGACACTAGAGTGTATAGAGAAGCTCTCATAAAAATACCAGAACTTACAGAATCAACCGTACAAGAATACAGCATCCTCGTTTTCCCATCACCCACTCCGCCGAACTTTCAGGATTTATCTGCTTCACCCTGCTGACTTTCCAACTACCCAATTTCCCTTTGAAACCGGCCACTCCTCCGAATGGAAACCCGACCAGCTTTCGGTCCCTCCTCCCACGACACCATCACAAGCACCGTACATAAGCTGTTCTGCAAGTTTCCGAGCAAGAACGGAGCGACCAGTGTTGATGCACACATAGGGAAGCACGGGGATGAGGATGAAAATCTATTCATAGCCAAAAGTATACCGCCATATCAATGACAAGCACACTTCTTTCAGACCAACGTTACGCCGATGCCCATATTACCCTAGCACTCGGTGAAAACAATGTAAACTGCATCAGTAGTGAATGCCCTAGGAACCTATCTCCTTATTTTCTAGAGGCTCCGCATCTTCGTCTCCAGACATGAGGCCTTCGAGTTCAAACTCTTCCGCATCTTGCACTCTTGGGTCAGATCTGGGGTGGCCTTTAGGCCTACCATTTGCGCGTGGTGCTTCACTGTCCGACTTGGTGTCTTGGCCCCAGACGTGCACAGCGTAGAGGTGGATCAGCAAGTTGACGACTAAAGAGCTATCAGCATGCATATCGAGGTGGAGAAATATCAACTTACAGAGGAAAAGCAGAAATGAGATGCTGTAGAGAATCAGAACGTATGACACGTGCGTGACATGCGCATCAGAGAGTAGCTGCATCTGCTCCTCTGTCGCGCCCATGAACAGGAAGCCAGAAGCGTACAGGAGGAACGGAGTCAGGTACTGGAAGCTGTTAGGGTCGGAGCCATCGGCGGTAGTGGCACCGCGGTCTCGCAGCACGAATGAGATCTCAATGATTCTGGTAACACCGGCGGCCATGAGCGTGTATCCAAAAACTTGATGGACCATGTTCGAAATTGGTAGAGCCTGGGGATGTGCAGACATCCCCCACCCGGTCAGGAGAATCACGATAGCAGGAATGAGGTTCCGCTTGGGCCTCCCGTCTCTTGTACGGCTGAGCCAGATACCGACTAACCCGGCGCACCACCAGATGACGCCCATCGCCGTATGCTGTATATCGTTCCCGGCCCACGGTCCGCCCCAACGGTGCTCTGTGAAGGTATTGACGCAGCCCCAAGCGGCGATGACGAGTGAGTCAAAGAATTCCTGGCTACGTCCCGTCTTTCGCAACCACAGCTGTCCGACAAGAAGGAGGATGGTGAGTATGATGCCGTAACCAATGAAGGCGCTTCCCATGATGAAATGCGCTGCACATTGGCCTACGTGCTTGTCACGGCAGAATCCCAAGGCTGTCATGCCTCCGAAAAGAAACTGCGTCCAGATGGCAACAGGCATGATCTTGCCTGATATGCCATGCGCCTTGACGATAACTTTCCGTATCTTGCCGTGCACGCCGCGCTCCAAGTGAAGCTTCAAGTATATCCCCATACTGGCTTGAGCGAGCAAGATGAACATGAGCCATGGCGCAAACTTGGCGTGCGCATTCGGCGCGAACTCCCGACCCTTATGCTTGTGGCCGAGGAAGTAGCCTATGATCGCGAGAACGGAGCCGGTCGTCTGTACGGGGACGTGCCACTTCGATCGTATCATGCCCAGCACCATTCCCGTGGGAAACATGATGCCCCAGGCCATGGTCTGTACCAAGATGTGGATCCATAGTATCGAATCCTGAGGCGCTCATCAGTTTTTGAAGTCCGCTGCCGGCACTCAATACGCACTATAGGGTCGTTTGATATGCCCTCGCCCTCTTCTATCTTGTCCATGTGATGTTCGTGCGCTGTTGCGGCCGCGACAGTGCAGAGGAGCACCGCCAAAACGGCGGGTGCCTGAGCTTTCCGTGTCTTCATGTTCAAAGGAACAGGTGTTGACGGTGTGAGAAGGCTGCGACGCGTCAAGTTTCGAGGAACCAAAGCGTGGCGGGCCGTGGAGGACAGCTGGGCGGAATGGTCGGAGATGAACTTGTTGCGATGCCGATGCTGATCAATGGGAACAAGCTTACGTATTCGGAAGGAGCCGTCTTGGCCCGGCCTACCCGTAGCTGCATGTCACCACTATTCTTGCCTCGCGTCACTCACCACCATGGCCGTTACAGAGATCCCCGATTCTGAAGGCGAGCCGTTCACTTCGTCGCCCCAAGTAGCCTCCGACGGCGCTGGTGACGGTCCTGTCATCGCGGCGCGTGAGCCACCCCATGACGCGCTGCAAGAGGTCGGGTCTACTCACCAAGCTTCTACCAGAAATCCTTTGACTGCAGTCATAAGCCGCAGTGAACGCTTGAGCTGCGATCATCAAAACGCTCTTTTAGCTACTGCGTCATCAAACCATATACAATCAGCTAACCTGCAATCTAACACGCCCGCGCAGGAAGCACACAGTGTCAATAGCGGCCAATCTCATGAGCACTCTCCTGCGCAGACGTCAACATTGCCACAGAACGTCGAGGATGGAATATCACATACCAATGCAGCACCTATCGAACAGTATGTGTCTCCGCTGTCGGAGCCTGAGCGCGGCGACTGCCCGACCAACACACAGGAAGTGAATCCGGCGGGTGGCGAAGAACGTCTGCGATCGGAGGAAGGTGAGGTTGGAGTTACTATCGAGCAAGAGAACTCCGTCGTGTCTCACCCATATGTTCTCGACCCGTCAAATCAGCAAATTCCGACCATCGAGCAGACAAACGAAGAAGATGCACGCGACATGCAGCGTAACTCGGTGACAAGTCAAGACACATGTTCAAGAAACGATTCGTCCGGCAACGAGGACTTGTTAGTGTGCGGAGCATTCCCTGATGGCGAATCTAGCAGGAGTCCTTTGCACGTTCACGTACGTCGATTCACACCCGTATGACATGTATGCTAATCATCATACAGATGCTTAATAGTTCGCAGCAAGTACCCGAGATCTCTCAGCTTGCGCAGCCGCAAGAGGACAAAACTGAAACCGACAACTTGGAGACAAGGGTGGAGAACGACGCACAGACGACTGCCCAGATACTACGGAACGATCCGGCACTTCTTAGCGCATACTCTATTCCAGCATCTCACGTACCAGAATACGCAGCCAACGCACCGTCATTCCACACCCCTGTTTCTACAAGCGTTGAGCCTGTGCTGTTAGGTTCGAGCTCAGAGCTGCAAGAGAACGCTACTATACCGCCTACTCGAGAGAGCAAATCGTCCGAGGAGAGCGAACTGCGGCTTGAATCACTCCCCGGACCGGACCCAATCGAGGCAGGCTCCACGTTGGAGGCGGACCCTGACAAACCTCCATCAGCGAACGAAAAAGTCGGCGCTGGTACGGAGATGACAAGTACTGTTGATATGGATGTTGATACTGCGCTGAAGAAGGCCAATACGCAAGAAGACCTACGACACCCTTCCCATCTCACGGCTGCTACTGCCTCGCACAGTTTACTCTCAGAGATCCGACCAGAGCTAGAGCCTACAAATAAGAAACCCAATCATCACATTGGATCCTCCGTGGATGTACGGAGCCGCGAACCCCTTGACAGCACGGATACAGAGAGTGATCATACCCATAATTCCGTACACCTGGTCGAGCCTGAGCGTCAATCAACGCAACTGCCAGCATCCACCGTCGAACACGAGCCGGCCGCCAAAACGCTACAAGAAATCACTCTCGCCGAACTGAAAGCGCAACGAGCGGCCCTCGTCGCATCACTCGCAGCACTACCAAACATCCAAAACCTCGTTGCTGAGCGCGAGCCTGCAGACAACGCATCGGAAACCTCCGACAGCGAGCCCACGGACGCAGAAATTACAGCTGCAGCGAACAAGCTCGTTCAAGGCCATATCAAGCTTCTTCATGAGTACAATGAGATCAAGGATGTCGGACAGGGTTTGATGGGGCTTATCGCTGATCAGCGCGGTGTGAGAATTGTAGAGGTGCAGGATGAGTTCGGTCTCGAATCGAAGGACTGAGGAGTATCGCATATCTTATTGTAGGTCTTTTTACGGCGTTGACAGATGAGTATAGATACCCCGGTTTCGTTGTCGGTCGTATATTAAAAGCCTTCAATGTATAATATGATTTACATGATTACCAAACAAGTCCAGCTGAACCTTTCTCTGCTGCGCATGGGTGCTGGACTCACTCGGGGACAAGTAGCTCAATAGATACTCCATATCATGACAAATCTTGCGTGTAAGCATGAAGTAACACCCGAATTTCAATGATCTAAATGCATGTCTCTACCCAGAACCCAATTTGCGTCGCGATCAGCACGATCAGGCAGCCCGTGTTCCAATACTGCATGCGACAATACTCCAATCGATAGTCTGTACAGACTCCGTACCATGAACTCAAGCTAGTTCCAATCCACGAACAGTCTTCCACTAGATCGAATTTCCACGCGCAACCACACCAGTTCTCGCATCCACTTTTGAGATTCCTTTCGCCTCTCGCTCTAGATCTACCTCCTCCTCACCACCTGTCTCTTCACCGACCTCTTCTCCCGCCTCTCCTCCCTCACACAACAACATCCTTGCTTCTCCACCCTGAAGTAGTGCCGGAAAATATCGTATCACTGTCTGAGACTGCTGGACATCCTCCCATTTAAGCAAATTCTCCACTGTCTTGTAAAGCGTATACATCCTGTCTTTTCGCCAATGTTTCAGAACAACGTGGCGCCTCAACGCCTCCAAGATTTGCTCAGCGGCAGCGTGCAGTCTAGCGGCAGTGAGGTGGCAGAGCGTCGCCATCGTGCAGGTCGCTGGGAAATAGGCTTCCCCCGCTTGAACTGCTTTGGCTTTCTTCACCGCCTTCATATGCGCGCTCATAGTTTGCGATAGGATGTCGTCCAGCGCAGTGATGTAGGCTTCCACTGCAGTGATACAAGCTTTAGCCACCGGCGACAAAGGGGCGACTAAACTGCGGAACATCTCAACTTCAGCAAGCATAGCCTCCCGGTCGTAAGTTCTCGGATCGGGCCATAGTCGGGCCCAGCAACACTTCTTGTCCATAACTCGGACACTGTGTTTGATCTCGTTGAGCGCCTCCAGTGTGGCGGCAATAGTCGATAGCTCCGGTAGATCCTGCAGAGCGAGGGAGTTCAGTTTGTCTCTCCAATTTTCGGTCTGCGCGGCGGTAACGCCGGGATTGGCTTGTATAGTTTCTGGTGGGTTGTAGTAGAGATTTATGTCCGGAGTCGTGATACCGGGGACCTTAATTCCGGAGATCTTGATGATAGGGTTCAGGTTGATTGGGTTGGGGATAGAGGCGGAGGTGGAGTTGGACTTAGATGGGTGTCGTGCCACGGCTTGCGGAGACGTTGTTGCGGCCATGGTGGCCACTTTGATGGGATTGATTGTTATCAGGCTTGAAGGGTGTCTGTACACGCTGCGAAACCCGCAGTGTCGAGAAATATCTGGCTCGCTGCTAGTTCTATATCTCGGAGTACAACTAGCTTTAAATAATGCGATGGCCCGCTTGGTGTGTTTGCCTTGGGTGAGACTGGAATAGTCTAGATGCGGGAAGACTGTCCCAGAGTCACGCTGTTTCAGACATTCGAGCTTGCTAGCATAGTGTTAGCAGTGATGTCTCAGTAGTTATGATGCGGTCTAGGCGAGACTGGAACGGATGAATGCGTAGATATTATTAAAGTGGTGCAATGTTTGAGACTTGCGAGCTTGCTTAAATGGGTTCGGCGGTGAATTCTTGGTGAGTGTGTTTTGCTTTGCCTTGATTTTTTGTTTGTCGTGGGGCGGACGTGAGGATTAGTCTTACGTTTTGAGACTGCGATATTTAAAAACAGTCCGAAAGCGTGAAGTCTCAGAAAGGAACAGACATCGATGGAAATCGTTAGAAGTGTTGTTATAGTGACGGGAATAGGTACGACGAATAAAAGTTCACAAACGCTGTGACTAGATCGCATCAGCTCATTCGAGCATCTGTGATAAAGAAGAGGAAGAATCGGCGACAGCCAAGTAGGGACTGTCAACGTTCCAATCATCATTCCCAGTCTCAGCTCACAATATTACCTCAGCTAACACCAGCCAAGATCTTCCCTATGCAAGCAGCGGATTCTTGGGACCATGAATGGCTCCAATAAGCAGATTCCTCCACTCGGACCCCCCGTGAGGGAATCAGGCCACAGTCCGTTGAAAAAGGACCCTGAAATCTCTCCGTCATCTCCAACCACCGCATGATTACGACCAGTGGCAACCATAAACAGCGTATTCCAATCCTGCCGTACATCTCCGACGCGATCTTTACTGAAGCGCGCCATGTCAGACACCTGCTCGTACCTGTGGCGCTCAAGCCAGGTGCAGAACTGCCGGAGAGCATTCTTGTCTCGTTGGACGGTGCCGGGATAGTCGTAGTGGTCCTTGCGGAGGAGAAATCTTTGGTGAGGGCGGGACGTGAGCTTGACGAATAGATCTAGGTGACCGTACCCTCCCCCATCCTAGTCCCACGACGCGCCTCTTGTTCTCCCGCTCACCATCGTATAGACGAGCGTCAATGCAATTGGCCATTCGATCTCGATCTCGGAAGCTGAAGCTTGTTATTATATCATAGTGAGAGGTATGGAACGTTCGTGACCAGTTTCTTAGATTATACACGTGGTTAGTGTAGTTGAACCAACGTTGTCCTAGGTCATCGCTCACTAGGACGTCAGCTCTTACATCAAAAGCAGGGCCTTATTTAAAAGCAGGGTCTTATATTAAGGTCAGGTCATACAAGTACATATCCCGACAACGGTAGGGATCTTCCTTCCTCCTTCGTACTTGCTCACAAGTGCCTCAGCACCTCCGATTTTGCGACCATGTTCTATGTTATTTTGATAGCCTTTTCCCAGCACATGTCGTCTCAACCTGGCGACTACTCTGTGATGCAACCACAACGCAGCCTATGTACGGCCTTCAGCAACGCGAATAAACACAAGCCCATTCTCTATCTTCCATCTTATCTACCTGTTTCCCCATACCCTCATCTCATCACGGTACCAAACCTACCACATCCCCACTCCCCAAATCCCCGCACTAACCCCCACCCCAACACCCAACCACCAAGCAACCGCCCAAGCCGCCCCAAACAAGAACTTGGGACTAAACACCGTCCAAACGAACAGATGGCTTCTTAGAACCGCACAAGCCACCATCCCAGCTCCCGTAGCCGTCCCCACCCATAACGTGAGCAACCCTGTATGCCTCCTCCAAACCTCCCAGCCTGCCCTTCTCTCCTCCTTTTCTCCTTCCTGCTTAGCTAACCTCTCAACATGCTCATGTTCCTTCTGTATCCAGTCTCTACTATCGACTTCGTTGACGGCAATGTGGCGACGTGTTTGGCCGTGGCCACCAAGGAGAAGCGTGCCGACGAGCGTGAAGTAGATGGGGCCGGCCCAGTTGGAGAGGAAGACGAGGGCTCCGACGGCGAGCACGTTATATGAAGCGATGCCGTTGTATGAGTTGGAGAGGTCAATGGAGGATATTGCGTTTGAGTTTCCGAGGGCGAAGAAGGAGGTTTGGGATAAGAGGAGGGTGGTGACTGTTGTGGCGGTTGGGGGGAGGTCGAGCAGGGCTAGAGAGTGAGGTTGTTAGTTCGTGAAACGAGAAATACAAGGCAAGGATGACTTACAGAGGAAAAAGAACTGCAGCCGGAAGAGCAGGAAAAGCGGAATATTCTGTGCCCTTGTCTGCGTGATAAGAAATAGCGAAATCAGATCAAACAACGCAACTGCATAATCTGCAAAGTAAGTCAGCCAACCATTGCCACCTAGACATGAAGTCAAACAACACTTACCGCCATTACTGGACCCCCTTTTCTTGCCTCTAGCCCTCTTCCACTCCGCAATTCCAATCCAGAACGCGCTCAATGCAAGACCACCAAAAACCATCCGCGCAATACCCACGAGACCTAACCCACTAACCCAATCAATTATCCCAATACTGATTCCCTGCGTCAACTCCGGCGCATCCTTCGCCGTGAAAGCCAATTTGAACACGAATGCCGTACCACCTAGCGGTAACACTGCAAGCGAAGCCATCACGCGATTCGCATCGGACGCCTCAGCAAAGCTAGCGCCACTGGCTCCCTCGAATGTAGCAATGGAGCGCGCAACGTGTCGGGAAAGCCGGAGAGTGAGGTCGAGATACGTAGCGCCGATGAGACTCCACAGGATGATGGAGTTTGAGCCATGTAGGAGCTGCGAGTGCACGATATCATCTGCGCCTGCGAACTTTTGACCGGTCTGATTCCATCGCCTGATCACGCGGTGCAGGATCCCTAGCATGATAGCTGGGTGAAGAAGAAATTTGCGGTACCACTCTTTGCGCGAGGAGGAAACGAAGAGGTAGAAGAACCATGCCGAGGTAGCCCAGTACCAAAAATTGTGCTCCTCTTCGACATAGGACGACGCGAACATGAGGACGCTGTAGAGAATAAGGACGAGGGTATAAGCGATACCTTGTGGTGTGATTGGGCGGAAAGCGGGGAGCGTAAAGAAGGTTAAGATGACCGAGAGGAAGGCGAGACTTGTGCCGAGGACGAGGCGGGGCACGTCGTAGTTGGATGCGGTGCTGGACATGGTGTCTTGAGCGAATTGCATGAACTGATTCAATGTGGTTAGAAAAAAATGCTGGGGTTAGGGGACGTAGCTGCTTACCCAGTAAAGTTGGTCTATCCTCATCTTAGGATGGATCGAGGCGATAGTGGACATCATGCCGACAACGCCTTGCCATTTGCAAGCCAACTTCTGGCCATCGGACTAAGGCGCGTCAGTGCTTCGGTCTGTCTTCGTCAAACGAAAACACGTACCTTGGGCGAGGAACACTCCTCATCAATATCCCGCAGCTCGTCTCCAAAATCCAAGGTCGGATACGTCGCTTCGACAATTTTCTTCATCTGCCTTGCATTCCTTAGGAGCAGCTGAATGCGATCGCGCCCTACTCATATTAGCTTCCACGTCTCGCCCAGTATATACGGCACACTCACCATCATCCCAGAACCCCAGCATCTCATGTATGAACACGCCCAAGTTGTTCCTCGGCACAGGGAATCCCATCAAACCGGCCAGGGTCGGGGCTATGTCACTCTGCTCCACCATGCGATAGTATTCGAATTCACCTCCCTCCGACTTAATTGGACTAGTCCGATTCGTGAATTGCGTGACTTTTCTAAGCTTCGGCGACATGAACACTAGAGCCGGAGACGTCTCGCCAGGTGCCGAACCGCCATGATTCCCACCCTCGTTCATGCCATGGTCGCCGCAGAGGACGAAGAGCGTGTTGGCGAGGTGATCTTGCGTGTCGATAGCGGTGTAGATCTGGCGAACGATCTCATCCATTTCCTTTTGCTTGGGGATCATGTTGGGGCTGCTCGTTGTTAGCGTCCAGATTTCGTCGATGAATCAGTGCAAGCACAACCTCTTAGGACCAGCCTTATGCCCGATATGATCCAACCCCAGATAATGCAGTATCATCGCATTCCAATCAGCATTTCCCAACTCCTCAGGAACATGCCTCGTCACATTATTATCCACCTCGGTAAAGTCCTGCACATAACATCAACATACGATCTCATTACGCTATCTACCCTCTCAGGACAATGGCATCTACTGACCGAAACGAAAAAGCTAGTTGTCCCATCCGCGCGAACAAAAAAGTCTGGGAAGAGTTTCAACCACGTATCATCGCCGTACATGACCAGCTTGCCGTCCTCTTTCGCATTAAGCTGCGCAAGCCAGGTGTCTTGCGTCGCGAGTGTGGAGGAGGTGTCTGATTCGGCGAAGTTCAGGATGACGTCGAGGAAGGAGGGTATGGAGCCAGATGTCATGGCTTTGACGCGGGGCATGGTGATGGTGGGGGATGTGGCGTGTGCTGTGAAGGGAAGGGCGGCGCCGTCTCGAATCAGACTGTCTGGTTGTTAGCAGTCTTCTCCTCTGAACGGAAGGCTCATCATACCTCTGGACGAACTCCATCCCACTCTCTTCTCCATACACGAAATCACTCCTCAACGCATCCACAACCATGAACACCAGCCGCTCAAACGGCGCTTCAGGCACACTCACACTCTTCCCGTCACCGCCTTTCTCCCACCCTATGCGATCCTCCCATCCCAACTCCCCATACTCTGCCAGCCCCGGCATAAAAGGCTTATACGGGAAGAACCCCGTCGCGAATACCAGAATCGCGATCGGGATGAGCAGGTTCGCGAGCGTGAGAAGGAAAGCTTTGGGCGCCATCGTGGCGGTATCGGCTGCAAACTGACGCGACGGAATCAATTGGAGGCCTATTGGCTTGTCAGGAGCGAGCGGAAGCGCTATATCATCGTTCTGTTGTGGGGAAAGTCAACTTGAAACTCGACACGAAGACAAGTCGCGACTTTCCGATCGGACATCAGGGTCCAAGCTCCAGTCCCAGAAGAGTCTAGCACAAAACGCTAGGATCGGCCAATGACATCAGCACAGAGGACCTCATCGCAGCTCACATCCGTCTTACATTTCTTTCTTAATGTATCGCACGCCATTGACACATCGACTCCCTTTTTCTGCTTGCCAAAAAGCAAGATCCCCCTTCTCAAGCCGTTCCCGACTTTCCGAAGCAGGCACCAGAGCCGCAGCCGCAGCCGCAGCCCAAAAATCACACCCGCAGCTGCAAGACGAATTGACAGCATATCTCCACCGAACGACTGCGATCCGCAACAGGAGAGCTAGCCCAAAGACTCAAGGATCAACTACACCCTCCAAAATGGCCTTCCTCCTCCCCGGCCTTCGTCGCGGCTTGCTCCTATCAACTCCCCTCATCCTATCCGCCCCACTCCTCATTCAAGCCCACCGCCGCCCAATCCTTTGCGACGGCCCAGATCCTCTCACAAAGATAACCTCCGATCTCAAAAACCGCTACACAGGCGAGGCACAAACACCCGTGATCAAACAGTCTGGCTCAGCCAATCCCCGCGCCGTTCGCCAAATCAGCATGGGTAGCATTTTCGGTGTGTTGGCCGGATTGGGCGTCAGCGTCTTTAGCAAACCTTTGGCTATTTTGATTGGACTGGGAATAGTGTGTCTGCAGGTACGTAACGTGTGGTCATCGAAGACAATTCGTGAATTCTATATGCTTGGGGGATATCTGGATTTCATGCAGCATTCCGACCTCCGTTGTCTACCCTAGTACCTTAGATGTGCGCCCGGAAAAGAAACGAAGATCGTACGTGGATAAATGACAAACTGACAACCACCAGTTCATCGAATCGCGTGGTATCCACATCATTCCGTACTCATATCTACAAAAACGCTTCAAGTCGACCAATGTGCGGTCCTTGATCCAGGACAACATAGCTTTCAAGCTGTCCTTCGGTGCGACGTTTGCGTTGGCCGCATTTGCCGATTTCTAGATCAACAGCACGGCTCGGAGAGGTGGGAGTAAAGGGGCAGTGGCTAGTAGTTGAAGCGATGCGCATGGTGCATCGTCTGCGGCGCGAACTGCATCTGCAATTGCTTGCAACTCTGCCAGAAAGTCTTGACAGCTTCTTTGAAAGCATTGGAGCTCTTCGCGTTCCTGTATATATGTCAGCGTGTGCATTTATATCAACAAAGATGAATTTGTACCTCATCATACTCTCAATCACTTTCCGCACCATGTCCTCCGTCCCCGGTTCGCCTTGCATTCTTTGGATGAGTGGCTGCTCCGTCAACGCGGTTGTAAGGTACTCTCGAGCCTGCCGGTCGTATTGAATGAGCTTTCTCAAAGGGGCAAGAATATGCTCTAGGCTCGTGTAGTCGACCTCGCCGCAAACGTTCGCCATCAGCGCAAACGTGACAGCGCGACCGAAATGATTCGCGATATCCTGGCACGTAGTTTGGTCTGGACTACCCGCAGCGCCTGTCTTCTCGAATATATCTTTCCAAAGTGAGGCCGAGGCGCGCTTAGGCAGGACTTCGGGCGACTTTATGCACTCGATGCTGAAGTCAAAGGTACCTTTGAGAACGTCTGGGTGCTCATTCTTGAGTATGGTGGCGTTCTGCTTGATGAAATTTTGTACAAGCTCGATGCAGCCTACGGATACTTCGGGATCAGTGCGTGGGTGCTGGAGCGCTTGCATGATGCTGAGGTCGTAGTGAAGCAGTCGTTGCGCTAGAATATCAAATTCAGGATGCTTCTTGTGCGAAGAAACCCAGCAGCAGGCCGTCTCCAGTATGTAAGTCAACCTCGGAGTCTGGAAGTTAGTTCGCGTGATATAATCGATGGCCGCAGATGGTGGGAGGACGAAAGGTCCCGGGCCCATCTCCTTGAAGCCTGAGCGGAAGATGTTGCATGATGATTCGATGATCTCGTCATTGGCTGGGAAGACCTGGGTGAGATAGTTGATGAAGTTGATGACCTGATCCTGGATTACCTTCCCCGCGCCCTGATTCCAGAACGTTGACTCGTTCTCTGCCAGCTCCAAGTCTACCACATCTTCGTCTGAGGCCTGGAGTGCTCGTGCAATGCACGAGAGGCATTTCAAAGTCGTCATAGCAAGCACCTGACCTTGCTCTGGGTCGTTTCCCTCTTTTGCGAAGTTTATGGCTTGCATCGCGTCGTGCGCAACATACTGAAATATGTGCTGCACGCCGACTAGCTGCTTCTCGTCCGAATCTTCTGCTTGAACAATCGCTGCGATGCCCTCCAGAACTTTGCTCTTCGTATACTCTTCAGCGGTTGGGTATGTGAGAAATTGCTCGTACATCTGAAAGAATGAGCCGAGCTCGCCCGTTAACGACTTTCTGCACTCAGAGCAGAGCGAGGCGAACGACTTGGCGGCTCCATGTGCCAGGGACGGTTGGGCAAGTGCGCCGAGTAGGAATGGTAGAACTTGCGGTAGGTAACGCGGGTTGCGGAGAAAGAAGTGGTTCAGAGCTGCCACCAGGTCGACGGCAGTCCTCCTTGTCACTCCAGGTATTGCTGTATTTTCGGTCATGATGGAGAAGAGTGGGCGCTCGAACAGAGAGCCGAGTAGCTCGTCGACGTTGGTCAGAGCATCGCCCAAAGAAATCAAGCTGAAGAGTGCAGCTTCTAGTTCGAGCCATTCGTTCGCTTCGAGCGCATGGATCGCAAAGCTTATGAATTGCTCGGTCAAGGTGTTCCGTAGTAGCTCGAAAGCCTCCATGGTGATGTCGCGGACGTCCATTCGGAAGACCTTGAACGTCCTCTTCGAGTCGGTATCCCATGTTTTCGTGACTTCAGCCGGAGGGTAGATGATTTTCTGCAACAACTCGGAAACCACTTGAATGACGTTACTCCTTGCGGAACCCATCCAAGACGGCTGCTCCCCTTCTAGGTAGAGGAATGACTCTTCTGCAACAGTAGTTACGTAGTTACTCCAGAAGTCCAACACGACAAGCGCAACCTCATCTTCCACGCCCACTGGCTCGGGGTACTTGAGAAGACTGTGCAAGTACGCTAGAGGCTGTCAGTAAGGCGATCTAATTATTAGAATCATTCTTTCTGCAGGTTGACTTACATAAAATTTGCTGGTGGTGGGGACTATCCGGCTCTTGGTACAGCTTCTTGGTTTCAATGAGTTCTTGTGCGTATGCGACAATAATTCTCGCCAGCGACACAGTCTCGGCGTCGCAATTCTGCAAAATCTCATAGCCCCATTGACTTGTTATGGCAGACCACAGCACGAGTAGATGTTTCTCTTCGAAGAATTTCGGGTAGCCTTCAAGGACATCTGCGACGAATTCCATCGCATCGTCAACGTGATATTCGAGGCAAGAAAAAGCGAGCTCGGTTACAGACCGCAGGTACTGCAGCTTTTCGGGTACTTCCTTAAACTCGGAATGTGCGTAGAATATCCAGCCCTAGAATTTGTCAGTGTGAGATATTTTTCAAAGTCAAATTGAGTCGTACAGAATAGCATTTCAGAGCTGCCACACACAGCTTCTCTCCAAGATGAGACGACTGTTCGTGAGTGGCGTCATCCGGCGAAGTGGAAAGATACTTGATGCCTCGTCCGAACGCAACCTGGAGCAGGATTTCGATGCTCTCTACGTTTGCTATCATGCGGCTGTGTGGTGTGCGACTAGAACGGGTTAGCAAATTTCTCTGATACATTGCTGAATGAGTCTACTCACTTTGGATCATTGGACAATTTTTTCGTCTCATCGGCCAAATTCATGGCGAACTCCAGGAGGACGAGTAGGCGTTCGTCTGAAAGCTGTGGTAGAACATCTAGAGTGGATGGATGGTTTTCGAGTGCAGCGTCTAGGACCGGCTGCTGCAATGCAAAAGAAACGGCGAGACTGCGTATGCACTGGGTCCATGTGGAAATGGGCTTCGTGAAATACTGAGCGAGTGTCGAACATAGCTTTCGCGTGGCGACCGAGGATGCTGGGTGGCACACCAGGTGTTGCTAACTGGTAGTCAGCTCAAGTTTCACTGTAGAGCGGCATGGGACTTACGATGAGTTTTGCAAGGAGCTGTTCAGAGTCCTGCTCGCTCAGTCCAGCCCTGGACGAGTGGTTAGCATCTTGATGTGTGAGGGTAGAGATCCAACTCACGAGTCTGAATTGACCTTCACAGTGAGCGTGAGCGCCCCGAAGAAGCGGACATTCTCGTCGCTGCTGCTCAACAGTACGTCGCCCATCTCCCAGCCTTGCGGGGAGCGCTGCAGGACGCGCAGGGTAGCCTCAATCTCTGCGATCTTCTTCGCTTGGCCCGGATCGTACATGGTTTTGACTAGGTTTTCTATCTCTTCCAGGCCGATGGGGATGCCCTGGGTTGGTAGAGCCATATTGGAGAAAATTCAATGACGCAGCTGCAGACTAGGTGCTGTGAGGTAGTCAGCCCGTCCGATCCGAGGCGTGATTTCGTTACAGGAGAGTGTGGCGGATGTTTAGGAAGGAAAGCAGAGACTCGCTAAAAAAAATCGTTGTTTGGGTCGGTCGTTTTGAGGCGAAAGAAGAACCAGATAGACGATAGTGAAATTGACAGGATAGACGTCTGACCTACCTTATGTAAAGGTGTCCGCTTATGGCACGGTTGCTATGCAGATTAGCCTGGCACAGCACGCTGTCACTGTCTGTTCGCGGAGGAAGACGATGATTGACCAGGCTTTGCCTCCTGCTCTGAGTTTGATAGGCCTTGGGGGAGGCTGCAGCTACCGGTCAGGAGGCGCTGGGAATCGTCGAAACAGTATGTTTGGGCGCAGCTGCATAGTCACAAAGCTCACGGTCTGGTCCGGAGGCTTGGGCTGTGCACGGAGGATTCTATGCGGTCGCATCATGGGCGTGGTGAAGAGGGCTTGGCGAGGCTGTTCCTTCGTTGTCGTTAGCGCGGGACGCGGCGGCTGCAGTCGCCAGGCGCCAGTCGCGGGGCACCTGCAGCTGGCAACCCCTCGCAGAGAGCTGTACCGATTGTGACCGCCGCCCCGGATGCTTCTTCCTCGCCTCTTACTGCGCGCCCACGCGACATCTCCTGCAGCCCATGTAGCAGCCCGCATCTCCTCCCTCTCACTCCGCTCCTTTCACCACGCCTCCCCTATCCGCCGCGCACTCGACATGGAGAAGGTCAGCACCACCGAGCGGCTCGCCGAGCTCCGCAAGCTCATGCGGGAGCGCCACATAGACGTCTACAGTAATCATGCCCTACACGACCTCCATCGAGCACATGGCTAAGCATACACAGTGGTGCCCTCGGAAGACAGCCATCAGAGCGAGTACATTGCCCCCTGCGATGCCCGTCGAGGTCAGATACCCGCCCCACGCTCCCCACACTCCCACTGAGAGACCCCAGCCTTCATAAGCGGCTTCACGGGCTCGGCCGGCTATGCGGTCATCACACACGAGAAGGCCGCCCTCTCCACCGACGGCCGCTATTTCAACCAGGCAGAGCAACAGTTGGACAGCAATTGGCAGCTCCTCAAGCAGGGCCTGCAGGACGTCCCAACGATACAAGAATGGACCGCGGACCAGGTTGCCGGGGGCAAGACGGTGGGCGTCGATCCTAGTGTCGTGACGGCGGCGGATGCACGAAAGCTTGTCGAGAAGATCAAGAAGAAGGGCGGCGAGTACAAGGCCGTCGACGAGAACTTGATCGACATGATCTGGGGGGACAAGCGACCAGCACGACCAAGCGAGAAGGTCATTGTGCAGCCGCACGAGTATGCGGGCAAGAACTTCGCCGAGAAGATTGAAGAGCTACGCAAGGAGCTTGAGAAGAAGAAGAGCTTGGGCTTCGTTGTCTCCATGCTCGATGAGATTGCGTGGCTGTACAACCTGCGTGGCAGCGAGTATGTGGACAAGCCCCTGCGGTGACGCATTAGCTGACACTGCACAGCATCCCCTATAATCCCGTCTTCTTCTCGTACGCCGTCGTTACCCCGACCACGGCCATCCTTTATGTCGATGAAAGCAAGCTGCCGCAGGACGTCAAAGACCATCTCGGCGACAAGATAACACTGAAGCCGTACGATGCCATCTTCGACGATGTTGCGGCTCTCAGCAACGAGGCATTTGAGGCTAGCGGCAAGACCACGGAGAAGAAGAAATTCATGACCTCAAACCGAGCCTCATGGGCATTGAACAAGGCACTTGGCGGCGAGGAGCGTGTCGATGAAGTCCGGAGCCCGATTGGCGACGCAAAGGCGATCAAGAACGAAGTCGAGCTTGAGGGTATGCGTCAGTGCCACATCCGCGACGGCGCTGCTCTCTCTGAGTACTTTGCTTGGTTAGAGGACCAGCTAGTCGCCAAGGGAGCCACGCTCGATGAGGTCGACGGTGCCGATAAACTTGAATCCATCAGAGCAAAGAGAGACCTCTTCAAAGGCCTTTCGTTCGACACAATATCCTCAACCGGCGCAAACGCCGCAATCATCCATTACATGCCAGAGAAGGGCATATGCTCGACCATTGATCCAAAGGCTATCTACCTGTGCGACTCTGGCGGCCAGTACCAAGATGGTACAACAGACACCACGCGGACGATGCACTTTGGTGACCCAACCGAGATCGAGAAGACGGCATATACGCTCGTACTCAAGGGTAACATCGCACTCGAGCGCGCAAGGTTTCCCAAGGGAACAACTGGTTTCGCTCTCGATGCATTGGCACGCCAGTTCCTCTGGGCCGAAGGGCTCGATTACCGACATGGCACCGGCCACGGTGTCGGCTCCTTCCTCAACGTGCACGAAGGCCCCATCGGGATCGGCACGCGTGTGCAATACTCGGAGGTATCGCTCTCGGTTGGCAACGTGGTTTCGAACGAGCCGGGCTACTATGAAGACGGCAAATTTGGTATCCGTATCGAGAACATGGTCATGGTGAAGGAGGTGGAGACAAAGCACAAGTTTGGCGACAAGCCCTATCTCGGATTTGAGCGCGTCACCTTGACTCCGCATTGCAGGAAGCTCGTGGATCTGACTCTGTTGACGGACGACGAGAAGAAGTTCATCAACGAATACCACAAGGAGGTGTGGGACAAGACGAGCAAATTCTTCGAGAATGACTCTCTTACAACCGAGTGGCTCAAGCGCGAGACGGCACCGTATTGATCCAAGACGCCAAGTCTTACACTTGCATTGCACCGCAGCATTTGCATGGCATGGATTCGTGGATTGGCATATTTGCGGGTCGGTAGCATGGAGCGCGGCGTTGACTGCTTGTCCGATTCACGCTGAGGATATACTAGAATATGATACCCTGTACATCAGGCCCAAAGCTTACGCTAGAGACTCTACCTCGCTAATTGTGCTGGTGCACCTTAGCACCTGAGGGATGAGCGCATTCCACGTGCAGTGAGTAGGTGGACAATTTGCGGCGGCGTGCGAAGAAGAGAACAGGATGTGTTGCAGCTTCTGCATGCTCTTTCTGGTAAATGGATCATGAGCATTAAGTCAGATTTTGTACCTCCGGGCTACTTCGCGCGTAATCGGAGGTGGATACTCACGGCACGTCGGGGTACTCTGTGTAGTGGGGTGCAGTTGATTGACGAGCCAGTCACTTTGCCCCGCAACGAGCCGCCGACAGTCGGGCGGTCTCGCCCCTCCCGTCGGAACAAGCATGTCACCACTTCCGCTCTTTTTTTCTCGAAGGGCGCGCGCGTGCGCTTACCTTATTAACTTTTGCCTTTCCTTGACTCACTCTCTTTTCTTCCCTGTACATATATCCTCTCTGACTCTACTTTCAATTCGCAAGCCTACTACCACCCTATCTCAAGCTTGACAGCTTCTTTGCCCACGGTTCCAGCCCCCGCTACCCACGAGAATTGTAATTGAAGAAGAGAGAAGGAAGAGAAGCAATGGCAACTGAACTCCCCACCACAAACGGCCAGGATGCCCAGGACGGCGAGACGAACTTTGCCGTCAAGGCGGGGCTCGCTCGTATGCTCAAGGGCGGTGTCATTATGGATGTAGTCAACGCTGAGCAGGTATGTCTTCACCCTGTCCCTCTTCACAATTGCTTTTCTGCTTCCTCGCTTCTTGCCCAATACCCCGTTCAAGACTTAGTGCTGATTCTACTATACAGGCCCGCATTGCTGAAGAAGCTGGCGCCTCGGCCGTCATGGCCCTCGAGCGCGTGCCCGCTGATATCCGTGCCCAAGGCGGCGTAGCACGCATGAGCGACCCCAAGATGATCAAGGAGATTATGGATACGGTGACCATTCCTGTGATGGCGAAGGCTAGGATTGGACATTTCGTGGAGTGCCAGGTACGTCTATACTTCCTGATCCCTCCCACACGTCCTACCCCCCGTTCTTCCCCCACCACAACCCACTTGCCGAAGTGATCCCATAAGAACCCAGGATTGATGGTAGTATGCAATAGATCCTCGAAGCCCTAGGCGTAGACTACATCGACGAATCCGAAGTCCTCACCCCCGCCGACGCCCTCCACCACGTCCCGAAACACCCCTACCGCATCCCCTTCGTCTGCGGCTGCCGCAACCTGGGCGAAGCCCTCCGCCGCATCTCCGAAGGCGCGGCCATGATCCGCACAAAGGGCGAAGCCGGCACCGGCGACGTCGTAGAAGCTGTCCGCCACATGCGCACCGTGAACTCCGAAATCGCCCGCGCATCCGTCATGTCCGACACCGAGCTCTACACCTACGCCAAAGAGCTTGGTGTAGATTACAAGCTGTTGAAGGAGACGGCGAAGCTGGGGAGACTACCGGTTGTCAACTTTGCGGCAGGTGGCGTGGCGACGCCCGCCGATGCGGCGCTTATGATGCAGTTGGGGTGTGATGGTGTTTTCGTGGGGAGCGGCATTTTCAAGTCGGGGGATGCGGCGAAGAGGGCGAAGGCCATTGTGCAGGCTGTGACGCATTACAACGACCCGAAGGTGCTGATGGAGGTTAGCATGGATCTGGGAGAGGCGATGGTTGGGATTAACACTGGGAGCATGGCGGAGACGGAGAGGCTGGCCAAGAGAGGGTATTAGATGCTGGGCAGCATGGCAAGCATATTCGATACAGATGCATGGCGAGGTTGGGAGGTTGCTTTCTCTGAGCGAGCACATTCGGCGTTGGCGAAGTGTGTTTACCAGCGTGTCACTGTAGACCGTTAGATTCGTTCTACTCCCCACTCTACGATGAACCACATACTATGACCCTATTCATACACAGAAAGTTTGACTCTCAGGACTGACCATTAGAAAATCTATATCAAAGAGGGTATCTCGTATCGAAAGGCTGCAAAAGCATGGCTCGCGCGCTCGCTCTAATTTTCCCAAAAAATGCATCCATCGCAGATTCCACTCACTACCTGGGTGTGGCCCAACAATTCCTCGTTACCCGCCAAACCACCAATCCTCTATCCCCAACTACTCGCCCCATAGTCTTCCAAAACCCGTCTTCTGAGATATCCATATCGTCCAAGTTCAAGTGGCGCCTGTAACTCCACACCTCTTCTAACGAAATCTCCTCGCGCTTGCCGTGGTCATGAAACGGTTGGAGAAAGTGCGCGGACCGGGGAGCGATGAGGTAGACGGCGCCTTTACCTTCTATTTTGGGTGGTTTGCGGCCTCGGCAGGCGGGGAGGGCGGTCTTCACTTCTTCGAGCATCTTCTCGCCCTTCACACCCATCAGGTCGACCGTTGTGAGCTCCTCATTCTTGCCGTTCAGCAGCCAAATTGGAGGGCTGTAGGTCTTCCACCAGAAAGCGTGTGTGACGGTCTCGTTTGTCTTTGCGATGTGCATTTGTACCGGCACGATGCCACCCTGGTGGTATATTCCCATCAGCACGCCCAACACTGCATTGAACAATATCCAAGTGGAGACCCAAAATTTCACCGACGCTCTCGGAAGGTGGACGGAGCCTAGTATCAGTGGAACAGCTGGCAAGAGGAAGCGTGCTTCTTGGTGGGGGAAAATGCTCAAGAGGGCAACGCCGGACAGCGCGGAGACGAGGGCGGGGGAGATATCGGAGCGGCGCAGGAGGAAGAGGAGGGCGGTAGCTGGACCGAGCAGCTGCGGGATGTTGACGAGGAAGTGCTGATAGCGAGGGTGCAAGCCATGCTGGGCCAGATTCGCAGCGTCGGAGTTGTATAGGAAATTATTGATTGGGGTGACGACCGGGTTTCGAAAGAAGGTCGAGAAGGTAAGCTCGCCAGAGGTATAGAACGCCGTGTCAACGCTGATAGCTATGAACGCAGTGAAGAGAGCGAAGAAGACGATGAAGACAAAAGAAGCCGGCCTAGAGTTTGTTAGTCAAGTCTGATAGGCGGCAACGAGGTACTGACTTTCGCCGGAAGTGCGGTAACAAGCTGAACGAAGGGACGAGCAGATAAGCGGGAAAGGTAATGCGGTTGAAGACGCCAGCGACAACGAGGAAGCCCAGGAGCGACGAAGCTAGCACGCCGGAACGCTTCTGCGGGATCGTTAGCTGCATGTCCAAGACTCGGAATCGATTCCGAACGCGCGCATACCTTGTCTTCGACAATGCGCTGGATCAACACCAAGCTCCAGCTCACCAGCAGCGTCTCCAGGCTGTTCGAAAATGTGTGCGTCTGGAAAGTCCACGTCACGTACGAGGATGCGACCAGCAGCAGCGCGTCGCGTCGGGCGCGTCGCGACTGCACCAGCTCCTGTATTGCCCAGTCCTCAAGTACAACGCTCAGCGTGAGCATCAACACGCGCAGCGTCCAGTACACGACCGACGGTGCGACCTCGCCGTAGCCAAAGCCCTCCCACAGCCAGCGCAGTATGTACATGGGCCAGCCGTAGGCCAGCCATAGCGGAAAGGTGCTGCGGATGGGATGCGCCGCTGTGAACTCCCATGTTTCGTGGACCGGATACGAGAAGACGCGGCCTGCGCAAGAGTTGTCAGTCAAACCAGCGCGGTATGCGCGTGGATGTGTACGTACCAGCAACTACTTCGGGGCCCTGGAAGTTCTCGTCCGGGTGGAGATAGCTCGGTGACAGGGCAAAGTAGATGCGCACCAGAATCAACAAAAAGTAGGTTCGCCTCCACATGATGCGGGATGTCGTCGCACGGTCATAACAGAAGTGGTCGGTCTTGCGCGGTGGGAAGGGACGCCCGCTGGCATGTCTGTTTAACGTTGGCCGGGGGTGGGAAGATATCTGGTCAGTTGAGGGCTGCCCGGGTCATGACCTGGTGATTAGGGCGTGATGGGACCAATCGTGTACGCACGACCACCGCGGATAGGGGCCGTGTAAGGGCGACGTTGATCTCGGTCCGCACAGCTTCGGTGACGGGGAATGGTTTGCTGGCTACATTTTGTGCAAGGTTAAATGCGGGAATCAGCCAGACTGCTTCGTCAGATGGAAACAGCCGCAACCGTCTCGGAATTTGTCCTCGCCCGATGCGGGTGCTGACTCAGCGTTCAACATCTCGCGACTGCGAGGAGTTGCGGTTGAACAGCAGAGTCCAAAGAGAGTCACTGTGTCGTACGAAAGCAAGCCATCGTCCACTGAGGTCATACAGAACAGGTGCATGTTTTCTTGCTTTGCTCAAGCGCAATCATACTGAAGCGCACTCAAACTCAAGCACATTCGTGCTCAAGCGCACTCACACCAGGTGCTCATACCCAAGCGCAATCATACTCAAGCGCTCATGTGGACAGGCTAGTTATCTGGATGTTTGCGTCTACAAATCCGATTTGCATAGCGGTTAGGTGGCTGCGAAGGCTATGTCGCGGATCCGCACGCTGAAGTTCCATGATGCGGTGCGGGGAGTGACTCGTCGAGTGCTGACCCGGGGTTCGACAAGGGCGCCATCGTTGCCAGTCCCCGATTGCGCATTGCGTCTTCACAGCTGAGAGCACCGGGCACCGGGCAGCAAACGCGAGCCTTGTTGATGGCGAGCATGCTGCAGGGGCAGAAACAGATTCATTCATGCAGGCCTTCACGTGGTAATTGTACAAAGGAGCAAGCTGCGTGATCCGTGGAATAAAGAAGGCGTGGCTGCAGCCTTGCGCCTTCCCCGATTAGGCGGTCTTGGCGTTATGGCACCGCCTTCATGCGGCGGATTGTCGCTCTTCTGCTGCCTGACCTTCACCTACCCACGGCTTGACTGTTCGAACCCACAGCCCGGACCCCACCGTATATAAGCCTTCGTCCACCGCACCCTTTGGCCATCCTCACAACAGCTCTCCAATATCCACAGGTCCTGCCTCCACCGCTTCGGCTTACCTCGCGCTCAACCCCGCTTCTGCTCTTGCCTCACTCCACAACCCCGACACACTACACATCCACATCCACACCATGTCCGCACCGACCGAGGACGTCAAAGAGGTCCGCCTCACCACCTCGGACAATGTCGACCTGAAGGTTGCCCGCGACATCGCCGAGCGCTCCATCCTCATCAAGAACTTGCTCGAGGATCTTGGTGGTGACAACGAGGAGGCGATTCCCATTCCCAACGTATGTTCCTCACTCCGCCGCCCTTGCCACTCGAGCAAATGCTGACTTTCCGCGCAGGTAAACGAGGCGGTCATGAAGAAGGTTCTCGAATGGTGCGAGCATCACCGCAAAGACCCTCCCGCGTCTCAGGATGACGACTCCGACTCCCGCAAGAAGTCGACCGACATCGACGAGTGGGACCAGAAATTCATGCAGGTCGACCAAGAGATGCTCTTCGAGATCATTCTCGTATGTACTGCCCTTCGCCCTCGCGCTATGGACACGTGCTAACCTCATCACAGGCCGCAAATTACCTTGACATCAAGGCTCTGCTCGACGTTGGCTGCAAGACCGTTGCCAACATGATCAAGGGCAAGTCTCCCGACGAGATCCGCAAGACCTTCAACATCCAAAACGATTTCACACCCGAGGAGGAGGACCAAATCCGCCGCGAGAACGAGTGGGCCGAGGACCGCTAAGCGGTCTCTCGCTCGTCGTTCCCTTTCGCACCCCGCCCTACGGCATGGCGCACCGCACGCGGTGGCTTTTCCTTGAGTAAGACTACGACGGAAACGGACACGGAGGCTTCATAGCTGGTGTTCGGGGTTTCCATTCTTCGGTCTGCCTATTGTTCATTGCTTTTACACGTAGCATGGGATGGCACAATGTTTGCGCATGTCCTGCAGATCCTGGCCCGGCGCTTCCCGCTGATGGGACGGACTTTATCGGTGTTAGGTAGCCGGTATGAAAACGTGCGAATCATACGTTCACGTTGTGGTGATGTGACGCACCACGTCTGTCGATGCGAGGCGTCAGTTTGTATTGCAGTGTACTGCGCGCATGATCAGACCTTACAAAATCAAGCAAGATTGCGTTGTCAATTACACGCTCGTTCTTCTCATCATCTGTGTGGCGGGTTTGAGTCACAGGCAGGCACACCGTCGTTACTTGAGAGTGCACGCGTACCTTCATGGCCATCCTACAGATAAATGCGTCGATTGAGACTACGACTCGTGACGATTGATCTATCTGAAACAACCTTCTTACGCTATGCTATCTAGATCTATCATACAGAAGGGCTATGACACGCTACGCGGTCTTTCGCGACCCGCTACCGTTACAGTTACAACTACAACGTACTTCTTACAAAGCACCTCCTAGTACTCGTACAAGCCACATGCTTAATCTAACACTGACGCTAACCTTCCGCTCCGGCTTCTCAAACTCGCTCTCATCGACCGGCTGGGCGTATTCGCCAAGCCACTTCACTTCTTCTCCTAATCGTCGGCGCAGGCCTGGGTCGGACGTCGCGATGATGACGTTGGCTTCGAGGTCGAGTTCGTAAGAGCGTTTTGTGTAGTTTGATGAGCCGACGACGGTGAGACTGGGGTCTTCTACTGCTGGCGCTGAGTCGGTAGGCGGGGATGTAGATGGGAAGGTCGACCAGAGACCCTTGGCATGATAGGTCCAGCCTCCTTCTTCGTCGACCTTTCCTCTCTTCCACTCTCTGAGCTGGATGGATGAATCGAGGCCCTCGTGGCGGACGCGGCGGAGGAACATTTTCGCGAGATGCGTGTATGCGTCTGGCAGCATGCCGCTTACGCCTTTGGAGCCGAAGAACCCGTTTGCGTGCGGGTGCGCGGTGAGGACTGTGCCGCTGGCTGGACGAGTCGCTAGCAGGAGGCGGCGGAAGGAGGGTGTCATGTTGAAGTAGCCGGCTGTGAAGGTCCAGGTGGAGTGTTGGAAGGGCGGCTTCGCGAGGGCGGTGAGGATGCTTGTCATGGCGGGGAGTTCGGTGGAGGTGTCCAAGAGCGGGACGAGGGAGAGGACGGGGTAGATTGTTGTCCCTGTGCTGGAGGCTGGCACGGAGGGTGAGTTGGCGGGCTTGAGGAGCGGGCTGAGGTGGGTTGAGGCGGCTTTTTTGAAGGCAGAGGCTGATTTCAAGGGGGACGGGGCGGCGTTGGCGGTCGGCCAGGACATGGTGTAGCCCGCTTCCGTGGTCGCGGGTTGGATGTCGAAAGAGAGAGCGCAGACGCCGGCGTGGATCTTAGAGAAGTAGTCTGTCAGTTCCTGCGAACGAAACAGATGATACCGATCCTGACGGTTAGTGAAGTAATCCGAGCTCAAATTCGCGCCCGACATGATGATCTCATCGTCCACACCGTACAGCTTCATATGCTGCAGACCCCACCCCTCATTCACCCTCTTCGGCACGATCTTCTTGCGCAGTCCGGTGAGGTTGGGCGTGTGGTACATGCGTACTTCCACTCTGTTGCCGAATTCGGAGATCAAGGGGGCGAGGAGAGAGGCGCATGATGGGTTGGGGGTTTCGCGGGTTCCACGGAGGGCGTCGGTCAAGAAGGAGACGGTTAGGTCGGGGTTGTGGCGGAGGGCGGTGCGGATGGTGGTGATTAGTTCGTGTTCGGTCTTGCCGATGTAGAGGGTGCTGAGGTAGATGCGGGATTGGGCTTTTGAGATTTTGGACTGGTTGAGGTTAGTTTAAAATCGGATGGTTGAACGTGTTTGTCAACTTCGGAGGGGACGGATTGATGGGGGGATATGGAAGGATTCAGATGCTTTTAGTCTTGGGAGAAAGGCACGTGAGGTCTCTGGGTAGGCAGACTAATTGAGCAGATCCGACAGATCTGGACGTTGTATGATTTGTCTCATAGTGTACACGCCCAACCAACTTCAGAGATGGGTGTTGTCATGACCAATCGTTCAAAGCACCCGCTCATTGTGGAAAGGGGCAAGGTTGTGAGAAAGAGGCGAAACCAACCTTTAATGTTTCGTAGAACTCAGCAGGCGTGCTTAGAATCTGTATCTGCTCGGGCTGGACCTCAAATCTTGGTGCTATCTTATCCAAGTCCGTAGTTATCGTTGCCAGCATCGACGCCTGTGATTGGGGTGCTGAAGAAGACATGGATGGCGCGTTCGCCGTCGAATATCGCCGCGTAGCTTGAGAATGGCGACTCGACACGCGAAAGGTGTGCTTAATGGAGCTTCGAGGGCCTTGTGCCCTGATGAGACTCCGTATGATCATCTCCGAATTGCCGTCGGTGTTCAAGACGTTGCAGTCGGCACAAACCTGAAGTTTTGATGTTGATGAGCGCATCCTGGTGGCGCTATGCCCTATTGAGCCGATAGCTTGGACGCCAAGATCCACTCCGTTGATCGTGAGCGCAGCTCCGACGACTTCAACACCACAACCCCGCCGCAATGTCGACCCTCCTGAGGACGTTGCGGAATCTCCGCCAGATCGGCTTCAAGGTATGCGCTCTATCTAGCCCCTACGTTTCCGGCGCAACCAATTGACTTGTTTCTATAGGAATATGGCCACCAGATGGCGGTAAATACCTCCCCGTCCTCCCGCATCCGCCGTCCAGCCCGCTAATCGCTGCCGCTTGGGATTGTAGAACATTGGTATGCAACAAGTTCTGGGGAAGAGGAAGGGTCGGGTGACTGACGGGGCATAGGCGATACCAAAGCCGGAACGTACATCGGGACCGATCGATACGGCAATAAGTTCTACGAGAACCTGGCGGACGAACTTCCGCGTATGTTTTGGCAGTGCTCCAGCTGGCTTTTGGCAACTGGTTGACCTAATTGTGTAGTGAGGACGCGATGGGTGGACTACAAAGACTATGAATTCGACCCGTGAGTAGCGAGTTCCGCCGCCTCTTGGAAATGGCTAATCGATGATAGGTCCCAAATCGAGCCCGGATGGTATGATATATTTTCCCGTCACTTTGCCGCCTTCTCACACAACCAGGCACGCGTGGATGTCATACATTGTAGACAAGTCGCCGGCGCAAGACCCCATCCTGCAGAGCAAAGTGCGCGCATGGGAGCCGAAGGAGCACCGACCGACGTTGACCTGGAGTCGATCGGGCTACAAGCCGTATTCCACGTACGTTCCGGATTCGCCAGTATCGTGGACAGTGCTAACAACAGCAGGACCAAGGCCAAGTACTCGCCTTGGACGCCTGTGGCGAAGGCGCGACAGTAGACCGATTTTCTTTACGGACCAATGTACATACGTCGAATCAAGCCTTTCCATTGAACTGCCGCGTTAACGTATCCGTCGTGACTTATGTGCAGTTCCTGCGTTGTACGTAGTTCGGTGGTATAGACAAGTCGACAGCCTGAGAGAGACCTTTCGTTGTTCCGAAAGACACTGTGCCGCAGCATTGATCTTAGAGCCTCATGATTTGTGGTCCCACCGTTCACATGCTCGGAGATTTCTACACAGCCACTGCGTACGCTCAGCGCATAATCCTTGTGCCTCGGTTCGCTGTACAGGCTGACTTCGCGTACCGCCCATGTCGCCGGTTTCGCTCGTGGAACGCATGCTGGGGCCGCGGTATGCACGTTTCCCCTCACCTTCCGCAACAAGAGTATGGGTGTTTGAGACATCGAGAAGACACTGTACACCAACTACACCACTGATAATGTGGACGTCATGACTAGCTTGCAGGCACTTTGCTTGGGCGCGCACCACCAACCACAGGCTTCTTGTACATGATTATGTTTGCCTTCTTTCCCCAGATTCGCCTCTTATGCGAGTCACGGTAAGCCGCTTGGCAACGGATGAAACTGCTGCCCAGGCTGGCTGGAAAACTTCATTGTAGCCCTCTCGTCTCTATGCTTATCTCTCGCAAAGACTACTGGGAGATACGAAGGGGGCTTTGTAGATGCGATATGTCCGGTTTGGGGAAGAGGGCGGATCAGGCGTGCTGGTTCCGGAGGGTGATTGCTGCCGGCGAGGTGCATGATTGCGCGATAGGCCCGAACGATGCTAGACCATCGCCTCCACATGAACGGTGAACTAACCGTTCGTGACTCTAAGCGGTGAGCGCTGAGTGGGCCCTGTCAGACAGACTCGACTAGCAAAACATCGAGTTTGCTATAATTCTACCCGCAACACAGGCGTGCTGATTGCTTCATTGTTTCTGCTCTGCCCTACTCGCGAACTCGTTCCTCGGCTATCCCGCGTTCGGCCGCATTACATCATTTCCGGCGCGTAGACCGTCAGTGCTATCGCAAGCGGACCTGTACGACACCTGCCTCCCCGACCTCTGATCGCAGCAGCAGCAATCCTCCGTGTGCTGCTTGTTTACGACTCCGCGCACTGCGCCCTTCTTTCAAATGCGAGTCGGCACCCGCTCATAATCCCGATTGCGCCCACAGTCTCGTCCGCTTCGAGAGACACCACGACGGCGGGGACTCGTTTTCTCGCGGGTCGGACATGTTCGCCCATTGCAAGGGCCCTATCTGGGGGTCCGACGACTTCTCGACATGCTTCGAGCATGAGTAAGTGCTTTTCTTTCCTTTTGGGCGGAGCAGGTGTGGTGGCGCATCAAGCTTCACACTTGCACATTCCGCATGCTATGCGGTGACCAGCACCTCTGAACACCCACCGAGACGAGACATTGGGCCACAAGCATGCTACAGTTGGGAGCAGTGGATGCCCTCATGCCTTCCCCGCCGTTTCTGGGCCGAAACCTCTCGGGCTTGACCTTTGAGCCGGTGGATCGCGTTTGTGTCTACGACCAAAAGCTAACGTGCGCATAGCTATCTTCTGACATTATTTCCCCTAATCGTCTGCGGGACGTCGCTCCTTTACCTTCTCTTCCAGCTTGCTCAAGCGGCCAGGACGACCAAGTACTATCACGCGTATTCCATCCTCGAGGACCCCACCGTTCCTTGGTCGCTCCGAAGCCCTCACTACGACGGCGATGATACAGACTCCGAAGATGAATTCGACCGAAACGAGCAGCTTGCACTACACCCAGAACTCAGCCGGCAGACCATGGGCTCCACCGTGGCCGTAGACAAGCCACGCGGCGAGGTTACTGTGGTGGTGTTGGAAGAGGCTGCTGTGCTGGCAGCGCTAGGAGTACATGTCGCAATCTACTTTGCGGATGTATGGGGCCACAAGGGAAGGACGGCAGCTATTTCTGAGATTGCCGTGTGGTCGTACATCGCTACACTCGCTTCGCTACGGCTGCTATTCTCTAGCACGAGCAAATGGTCGTTCCCTCGATTGTGGTACCACACTGCCTTCATCTACGGCTTCCAATGGTGTTTCTCCGTCCTGCTCCTACGGTCGGCCGTTATACACCCGCGCTCGCCTCTCCAGCAAAAGCTCACCATCATCGACTTCGTGTTGACCTCGGTCCTCCTCGTCGTTGCTTTAGGGTCGCGCAAAGGCAATAAGGCGGTCGAGCTCGAATATGAGGGGGATATTGAGCCAGCGAAAGAGCCCATCGCGAGCGTCTTCTCGCTCGCTACTTTTTCTTGGGTCGATGCCATCGTATGGAAGGGATACAAGAAAACCTATGAGCTCGCCGATGTGTGGAACTTGGCACCAAGCGACAAAGCAGCAGCGGTCATCTCGAGTTACCGACAATTCAAGAAGACGACCGCCCTAGCACTCCACCTTCTAAAGTTCTTCAAGCGTGGATTGCTCATCCAAGCGTCATGGGCTGTGATGTCGGGCTTTCTGACCTTCGCTCCTACTCTTCTCCTGAAGGCGATTCTAGAATACATCGAAGCACCGGAGTATACGCCGCAAAACGCTGCTTGGTTCTACGTTATCCTTTTGTTCGTATCCGGCTGTTTTTCCGCGCTTGCGGATGGCCAGGCGCTATGGGTTGGTCGCAAGTTGTGCATTCGATCGCGCGCAGTCATCATTGGAGAACTATATGCGAAGGCGCTGAAAAGGAGGGCTGTTTCTGGCACAGACAAAGTGCTCGGGGAAGAGAAGAAGCAACCAGAGGGCGAACAGCAACCGAGTCGTCTCAAACGGATGATGACATTTGGCCAAAAGAAGAAGAAGAATGCCACAGAAGGTCCACGGAAGTCGGAAGACGACAAGAAGACCGATGCCGATTCGCAGGTCACCACTGGCGCGATTATCAACCTCATGGCTGTCGACGCTTTCAAGGTCAGCGAACTGAGCGCCTATCTCCACTTCCTCTGGGCGAATACCCCCGTGCAAGTCGTTCTGGCCGTTGCGCTGCTCTACCAGATCCTGGGATACAGCTCGATCGCCGGCATTGGTATGATGGTCATTCTCCTTCCAATCAACCTGTACGTGGCGAAGCAGTTTTCGAAGATCCAAAAATTGGTATCGGCGGCCACCGATGCAAGGATACACTCAACGAACGAAGTTCTCACCAACATCCGGATCATCAAGTTCTTTGCTTGGGAACAGCGGTTCATTGGCATTGTCAACGAAAAGCGATATTCTGAACTTAAGCACCTCCGACGACGCTACATCCTGTGGGCAGTAGCCGCGACCATCTGGTCTGGATCGCCAATCTTCATTACTTTCCTCTCGTTCTTCGTCTATACCCAGGTCGAGAAGAAGCCTCTCATTCCATCCGTTGCCTTTACCGCTCTATCGTTGTTTCAGATTCTGAGGATACCCCTGGATCAGTTGGCGGACATGGTGGCACACGTGCAGGAGTCGAAGGTGTCGATCGATCGCATTGAAGAATACCTTGCTGAACCGGAAACGGACAAGTATTCTCAACTGACTACGCACAAGAAAGATGAGGAGGGTCAACCTTTTATCGGATTTGAGAATGGTACATTCAGCTGGGGCGGAAAAGATATGAAGGAGCAAGCTGCTGCAGATGCCTTCAAGCTCATGGACCTCGATCTCAAGTTCAAAGCCGGCAATCTCAACGTAATAGTGGGACCCACTGGTTCCGGTAAAACGTCGCTCCTCATGGCCTTGTTGGGAGAGATGACCAAACTAAGGGGAGATGTGTTCCTTCCTGGAGGTTGCTGTCGCGAAGATATCAAACCTGACTCCGAGACCGGTCTCACAGAGAGCGTTGCTTACTGCGCTCAGCAAGCGTGGCTTACGAACGGTACGGTCAAGGACAACATCGTCTTCGCGAGCGACTGGGACGCGAAACTCTACAAAGACGTCATTGTGGCCTGCTCGCTCCAGCGCGATCTGGAGATTCTTGACGCTGGCGACGAAACAATCGTTGGCGAAAAGGGCGTGACACTTTCTGGTGGCCAGAAGCAGCGCATCTCACTTGCACGTGCGTTATACAGCAGAGCTCGCCACGTACTACTTGACGACGTGCTGAGCGCTGTCGACTCTCATACCGCCAAATGGATCTTCGACAAGGCGCTCATGGGCCCTCTCATGTACAATCGGACCTGCATCCTCGTCACCCACAATGTCAGCCTATGTCTACCTCCAGCCGAATTCGCCGTTGTACTCGAGAACGGAAGGGTCACGATTCATGGCACAGCTGGCGATGTTATCAGCTCAGGAAAACTTTCTGAAGATCTGACCAAGTCCAGGCCTGCATCGCGAGGCACTTCGACTGTACCGTCACGGGTGTCCTCGAATGTGGGGGGCGAAGAGGCGGAAGGAGAGCTTGAACATGCCAACGGCGGAGCGAAAGGAACTGCAAAGGACTCCAAGGATTCCAAGAAGGCCCCTGTAAGCAATACACAAGAGGAGACGAAAGCTGAAGGTGGCGTCAAACTCAGCATCATCATCATGTACCTGAAGGCTATGGGCCCCTGGTACTATTGGATTGGCGCTTCGATAGCTTTCGCGGCACAGCAAGTCTCTTCGGTCTCTACCAATGTCTGGATTCGAACGTGGTCCGAGGCTTATGCCGACAAGAGTATTCACTCAATGGGCTCGCACCATCGGTCGCCAATTACCCACGCTCCTACGCTAAACGGGCTCGGTACATGTATGAAGAGCGGCACTTGCAGCTGGAACATACCTCTCTTTGACCAGCCCGAAGTGAAGCGGTATTATTATAGTGGCATGCAGAGCAGCTTCACTACTGCAGACCCGGACGTCAACTCTGCCTACTTTCTGGGAGTGTACGCCATCTTGGGTGGCATCTTCATGTTCATTACGTTCCTTCGCGAAGGCTTCCTCTTCGGTGGATCTCTGGCCGCATCGCGTAGGATACACGAGCGACTAATTCAAAAGATTACGCACGCCAAGTTCAGGTTCTTCGATCAGACACCCCTAGGTCAGCTCATGAATCGCTTCTCCAAGGACATCGAGGCGGTCGATCAAGAGGTATGTTGTCACTGAGCTGCGCAGTCCATTTCACTGTTGCAAATTTCTAACCTAAAATGACACTTGCTAACTCTCTACAGGTTGCTCCTGTCGCGATTGGTGTCGTGCACTGCCTGGCGTCAATCATCACCATCGTTATCCTCATTTCCGTCATCACACCGGGCTTCTTGGTCGCTGCGTTTTTCATCACCATACTCTACGCTTTGATTGGACGATTCTATCTCAACTCGTCGCGCGATCTCAAGCGTCTCGAGTCGGTCCATCGCAGTCCGCTGTACCAGCAATTCGGCGAGACGCTCTCAGGCATGACTACGATCCGAGCCTATGGTGACGAGCGACGATTCATCCGCGAGAACCTTGCCAAGATTAACACTCAGCACCGACCGTTCATTTACTTATGGGCTGCTAACAGATGGCTCGCCTTCCGGGTTGACGTGGTCGGCGCACTGGTATCGTTCTTTGCAGGTGCCTTTGTGGTGCGCAGCGTTGGTACCATCGATGCTGGTGCCGCCGGTCTGGCGTTAACATACGCTGTGACATTCACTGAGAACGTGCTGTGGTTTGTGCGACTATACTCGGCGAACGAACAAAACATGAACTCTGTCGAGCGTGTCAAGGAGTATCTGGATGTAGACCAGGAAGCGGCGCCAGTCGTTGCCGGGAACCGGCCGCCCTCGAATTGGCCTACCCATGGTTCAGTCGAATTCATCGGCTACAGCACGCGATACAGGCCAGACTTCGATCTGGTCCTCAAGAACGTCACATTCAACATACGCCCGGGCGAGAAGGTTGGTGTTGTTGGACGAACCGGCGCCGGCAAGAGTTCACTGGCACTTGGACTCTTCCGTGCACTAGAGGCCGAGAAGGGCAAGATTCTTGTTGATGAGATTGACATCGGCCTGATCGGATTGCAGGACTTGCGGGAGAATATAGTGATGGTACCGCAAGGTAAATACCTCCACGTTGTCAAAGAAGCAGCTCTAACAGATTCCAGATCCCACACTTTTTACCGGATCGATCCGCAGCAATCTCGATCCTTTCGGACTTTTCACAGACGAGGAGATTTACACTGTACTCCGTGAGGTCCATCTCATCTCTTCTGCCTCTACCGCGACGTCGGGAGCAGCAACACCACAAGGTCCTAGCACTCCTCAGGCCATCGAGATCGCCAACCCTACTACCAATGCTGCCGTTGCCGATGTGAACGCCAGTTACTCCGCTTCGACAACGAACCCGCGCTCCATCCTTGCGAATGCGGATTTGGATCACGGCGACGCCACTGAAGACACTGTGCTCATCATGCCAAACGGTACGGCAACAAACACCGATGAGCAAGTGCAGTTGGCCTTCCAAGCAGACAACAAGAACCCTTTCCGCAATCTCAACTCGCCGGTCTCAGAGTCCGGTTCGAATCTGTCTCAAGGCCAACGCCAACTCCTCTGTCTCGCCCGCGCGCTCCTCAAACACCCCAAAGTCCTCCTCATGGACGAAGCCACGGCATCCATTGACTACGCGACCGACTCGAAGATTCAAGAAACGATCCGCGAAATTAAGAACACGACCATCACCATTGCGCATCGTCTACAGACCATCATCGACTACGACAAAGTGCTCGTTCTAGACAAGGGCGAGGTGATTGAGTACGGTGATCCGTGGGATCTGATTAGGAAGGAGGGTGGAAGTTTCAGAAGCATGTGCGAGACTACGGGGGATATGGACCATTTGGAGAGGGAGGCGCAAAAGGCAAGTGATGCAAGGAGGGATATGATTTAGAATCTTGTATCAGAGAGGGTTGAAGAGGCAGATGAATGGTGGGAGGAGATGGGGAGGAGGGCGATGGACAATGTGCGTGTTTGGTAAGCTCGTCTGAGCTGTACCGGCCGCAGTTTACCTTTTCATGTATAGATTTGGGTAGGTGATGTGGTATAATGGTGCGCTTGCATCATCTGCCATTTTCTTTTGGGACGGAGTTTTGGAGCTGGAGGTCCTTTGACGCTGCATAGCGCGCATGTATGTATAGCTTGGCTGGATGCATTGTGTGGGGTAGACTAGAGCTCTTGTAGATGTAGCTCTGAAGATGCATTGCTACCACCTGTCTTCTCTTCACTATGTTGTCTCCTCTCCACTTTGCCGAGTGAGGCTGTCAAAGATGGTGTTGCTCGCAATTCAGCGCACTGCGTATTGCTCATCCGCATCATGATACCCCTTAGCGAGCAACTCACGCGCCAAAGTATACCAACTTACATCAATATCGATGAAGAAAAGGCTCAACATACCCGCCGTCTCTGCTACATCCCGTAAGACTTAATGCACGTAGAACTTCATCCTGATTACCCTCATGCCACTTCCACCAGTCATTCCACATGCTTCCTTGTTTCCAGATGCCTTTCACTCAGACACTTCTTCGGTATTCCACCACCTTTCACTGCCTCCTATTGTCTACCTCCTACAATAGACTACACAGCACAGGCGTCCCTCCTTCGCGATTCTCTACTCAATAGACGTTTCTATCTTATTGTACCTCCCACCTCCATGTAGCGTGTTACTCCTCCCAGTCTCTCTCTCTCTCTTCTACCCTTCTACGCTTCTACATCCACCACCGCTCCACACACCCTCCAACTCAAAGCCCTCTACACAACCACAGCGCCGGTCGCTCACCAACCTCCTCTCCACCTCACCATGGTATCCACCCGCCGCACCGCGTACCCAGCGGCAGCGGCGCCCACTCCCCGCCAAAAGCCAGTGGCAATTAGCAGCAAACCCAAGAAGACAGGCGCTGGCGTCAAGAAACCTCCTCCCACTCCGACCGCTCCCGCCCGACGTTCTGCCCGCCTCCAAGGCCGCCTCGCCGCCCCCATTGTGCCTGCTGGCCAGCGCAACGCCTTGCCCCGCGCTGCATCTCCACCGTCAAGCAGCGTACCCAGCGCCGCAAGTCTCCGCTCCGACAGCGACCTTCCACACCACCACCTCCACGCCGCGCGCGGGCGTTCACCAACCCCTGGATCCCTCCTTGCCCTGAACCAAGCTCCTCCGCCGGCCAGCCGACCGCTACACGCTGCCGAGCGCGCCGAAGCGTTTACCGTGCTGCAGATGCTGGGGAGGAGTCGGCTGGGGTGGCGCGCTGTGAGACGGCTGCTGCTCGTTGATAGTGCGGATCTGGATGGATTTTTGGGGGGTGTGTTGGAGTGGGATTATGGTGTTGCGATTGAACTTGATGATGTTTGGGTGGGAGAGAGTGTTTGGAGGGAAGAGAGGGATCGAGAAGTATTGAGGGCTGCGGTGGAGACGTTGCCGGCGCGGGAGAGAGTGTTGGTTTAGTTGTGGTGTGGTGTGGTGTGGTGTAGGGCTGGTTCCCTTGTCTAGGGTGGGATTCAGTTGCGCGTGGAAGGACTGAAGTATTCGCGTCGTCGGGGGTTGGTTGTTGTCTACGCAAGAATTCGATTCGCTTTTACAAGTCATCTACATGTGTATAATACAGACCCAGGTAGGAGCTCTTCGTCAAGCATCTACTTGAGATCATGCCCCAAATCATCGCTACTCCCAGACGAGAGGCCTAACACCAATCGCTGCTTTGACCTTGCTCATCTTACCTGCCGCCGACAATCTCGCCTTGGCCGCTCCTTCTCTAATAGCATCGTTCAGATACGAAGTCGGTTTCCCCATGACCTCATCGAATCGATCTCTCACGGGGCGCAAGCCTCCGTCGATGGCCTCGGCCACCCTCTCTTTCAAATCCTTCATAGACATATCTGCACCAGACATCTCGTTCGCGATGTATTCTGGTGACAGAGCGGCGTCTTCGCTCATGTGGCTCAGGATATCAATGAGGTTGGAGACGCCGGGACGGAGCTCGCGGTCGTACGAGATGCCGGGTATAGAGTCTGTTCGGGCGCTGTTGATCTTCTTCCTGATGGCTTCCCTGGAATCCGTGATGAGGATCCTAGAGGCCGGGTCTGGGTCTGATTTGCTCATCTTTTTGGTGGGCTCGGTCAGGGACATGACGCGCTTGGCCGGGGAGAGGATTGTTTGCGGGAGCGTAAGAATGGGGGGTTTGGGGGCCACAACGAAGGTGTGGTTGAAGCCTGCTGCCAGGTCGCGCGTGAACTCAAGATGCTGGGCCTGGTCTTCGCCGACGGGGACGTGGGTGGTGCCGTGAAGGAGGATGTCGGCAGCTTGGAGGACGGGATAGGAGAAGAGGCCGAGCTTGAGGGCTGCCTTGTTCGACGGCGAGGGGTCCAAGGGCGACGTGGAGTCGGGTAGTGCGAGCTTGCTCTGGTCCTATTAGCATCCCAATTGCTACTAAAATGCTTCTGCTTCCGTGGATCATACCTTCCACTGGGTCATCCTGCCCAAGTAGCCCATACTAGCATTGCAGCTCAGTATCCACATAAGCTCCGAGTGTTGGGGCACTCTGCTCTGCTCAAATATGACGCTCTTCTTGGGATCCAGACCAATGGCCAGCAAGCTCACAAACAGGTCCTTTTTGTTCTGGGTCAACACTGCTGGGTCCTGCTTCACGGTGATGGCGTGGAGGTCGACTATGGAGAAGAGCAGCTGGTCATCTTTGCTGGCTTCATCCTGCAGCTTTACCCACTGTCGCAGGGCGCCCAGATAGTTTCCCAGATGTGGGATGCCCGTGGGTTGGATGCCGGAGAAGATTGTGCGATTGCTTATGCCGACTGTTCTTCTTATTTTGGGTGGCTCCGGAGCCGAGATCGACGAATTGTACCGCGCGCATGACCAGCAGACGCGAGATGGCGACGACACGGCTCGTCGCAAGGCGCGCGGCGTGTGGAGGGAAAACATTGAAGTCTGGAGTGGACGCGCGCTGAGCCACTAAGCACAGCGCGGGCCGGGGTGTTGCTTCGTCATTGTGGCGCAGACTAAGTGCAGCAGCCCACGTTGAACCCGTTCCAAGAACATAGACTCCACTTCCTTTGCGTCCACCACCTCCGCCGCCGAACATCACGATACCCTCACCGCGCCAGACCCTCCCACATCTCTCCCTAATCGCTAAGTGTCCATCGCACCCACCGCAGCCATGTCTTGGACCGGTACGACGCCCGCTCCTCCACCCGCTCCCCCCAGACTTACGGCAATGCAGGCTTCAAGAAGGGCGTCAACCGCGCGACGACCCAAGTGCTGATGAAGACGGGCTCCGTCGAACGCACCAATGACCGCGACTTCGAAACCGAGCAACGGTACACCTCCCCCTCCTTTCCCCTCCCCTAAACAGCCCCGCTCTATATCTGGTTATGGTTACTCACACGAAGCATCGCAGCCGCTACCGCACCATGGAAACTGCCGCCAACAAGCTGCAAAAAGAAGCAAAGGGCTACCTCGACTCGCTCCGCGCCATGACGGCCTCGCAAATGCGCATCGCCGAGACCATCGACGCCTTCTACGGCGACGCCGGCGCAAAGGACGGCGTATCCCGCTCTTACAAACAAGCCGTCACAGACCTCGATGCCGAAACAATAAAGGCCCTGGACGGCCCCTACCGCACCACCGTGCTCGATCCCATCCAGCGCTTTTGCTCCTACTTCCCAGATATCAATTCGTGCATCACCAAGCGCGAGCACAAGCAGATGGACTACGACCGGATGCGGGCCCAGGTGAAGAAGCTGACGGACAAGCCGGACAAGGACGTGTCCAAGCTGCCGCGGGCGGAGAAGGACGAGCAGTTGGCCAAGGCGGCGTACGACCAGTTGAACGAGACGCTCACGACCGAACTGCCACAACTCATTGACCTGCGGGTGCCGTACCTTGATCCAAGTTTCGAGGCGCTAGTCAAGATCCAGCTACGATTCTGCGCGGAAGCCTACTCAAGAATGGCTCAAGTGCAACAGTACCTCGACGCCAACACAAGAGACCAATATGCACAGGGCGAGCTGGACGCGAGGGTAGAAGAGGTGCTGCAGGAGATCCGGGATTTGAGCATTGCGGGTACAGTCTAATTGAATTGGCTACAGCGTTGTGGATGTGGATTGGAGTGGAGTGGAACTGCGCATTCTGGAGTCTGTGATAACGTGCCGCAGAAACACATGACAGCGTCGAGGCAGACGGCGGCAAGACTCACGGCAGAACGACGGGCTGGTGAGGGTTCTCAAGCATTCTGGACGCTAATTAAAACATTGGCTTTCTTGCTTTCACGAAGGCGGGGCGTACGGGGTAGATATCATTGCTGGATAGCTGGGCTTTGCTTCACGAAGCTAATGGTAGCATGTTCGATTTCCACTTGCCATGACTCCTTGCTCGCAGTGCCTCTTTGTGCGATGGAGCTCAGTGCCCAATGCCGATGCCTTACTACGGAGATGCTGTCAAAACATGTCTCTCACGGTCAGAGAACCATCAGCAGGCTTGGCTCTGTTCAACATCACTCCTCACACATCTCATCCCACCAGGCTCACAATCTCAAACGCATTCACTACATTAACAAGGTGCAAGGCACAATTACTGCAGACTATACATATGCATTCTCAAAGTAGCGCAGCTACAAACGCACTGCCCCTCGAATATGTCGGAAGATATGCTCCTGATAAGAGAGATCAGGAAAACCGGGGCCCATGCTGCCAAAAGACGAAAAAAGGGAAAACGCCAAAATCCATGCAAGATGCGATCCGTGAATCAAGAACGCCGTATCCGATCCGAAGTGTGATCCGACAGACTGACCAACCCGAACCAGACGCCGCGCTATAAGAAGTCGAGGTGAGAAGACAAAGGGAAGAGGGGAATTGGGAGATATCTTCGGAGTCGGGCCGTATTTTCGTGAAGGGGTCGTGGCGTGGCGTGGCGTGGCGTGTTGGAGTGGAGAGGGTGAACAGAGATGGTGTGAGCTGTAGGGTTGCAGCCCCCGCGCCGAGTCAACGCAAGATGATAGCGTCTCTCCCCTCACGCCTGCGCCTCCGCCTCCGCCTCCTCCTCATCCTCGTCATCATAACCCTCAAAATCCGAATCCATCTCCTCGTCCACATCTGACTCACTCCCCCCAAAGCTCTCGACATCGCTATCCTCCCAGCTCATATCGAAATCGCCCTCATCCTTCTTCGTCATAAAAGCACTCTCGTGCGTCGGCATGACAAATCCCGCGGGGATATCCTGTCTGGCCAACTCAAGGTCCTTGGTCACCATCTCTTTGTACCTGGCGGGGTTGTTGCGCAGCATGACGCCTGCGTCGACATTGGCGGGGGACGAGACTTCGGGGTCGTCGAGGAGAGAGAGGATGGAGATCAAGACGGATTCGACGCGTTGCACGGGGGTCCAGCGTTCTTGCGCGAGTTCGCCCGACATTTCGTCGTCGCCTGGGGGGTGCAGGATGGATATGCAGAGGCGGCCGTCCGGGTAGATGTTGGGGTGGTAGAGGGGGCGGACGAACTTGAAGTCTATGGAGCACCGAGTTAGTCTGCTGATATCGCCATGGCTGTCGGTGGGTACGTACCGGGTGGGCTGTACGGGTAGTTCTTGGGGAAGGTGAGCCTGGCCTTGAAGTAGCCGCCGTAGTACATCGAGTCCGGGTTCAGAACGATAAGGGCGGCGCTCCACTCGAGGACGTTCTCGTTGATGAGCTGCAGAGGTTAGTCGGGTGCTCGCCCTGCCGCTGGTGCCCGTCTAGGAGACGGACGGTCGACTCACCTCGATGTGCGTCCACGTCTCCTTGCTCAACGCCTTGAACTCGTTCATGAGCAGCCGCTCCGCCGATTGATTCGCCATTATGTCTAGCCTGCGCAGCTCGGTGTGGCAAGGGTTGAGTAAAATCGGCCTTCTCGTCGGCGTGTTGTGGCGGCGGGTGCAGTTCTGGGGTGGTGCGGTCGAAGGCGGCGACGTTGGTAGTTATGTACGGTGTGGACCGGCGGGCGGGAACAACTCTGCGGAGGGAGATGTAACTGGGTGTTGCACGAGTGGGGCCGGGAGGTGACGGTGTGAGTGAGAGTGAGGGCGGGAAGGTTATAAAGGCGTTGGGCCAAGGTGAAGCGTGATGACCAAAGGGCCAGCCAGTTGAGCCAGGCCCGACCGGACCCTCGACCCTGGTGACAGGCCGAGGATGCGCTTGTTCCCTCTTTCGGAAGCGGGCGCGGAAGGCGGCTTAGACACCCACGCGCTTACTTGCACCCAGCGGCGACATGATATTTGCATGTTGGGCTACCATGCCTGCCTAGGTACTATCGCTGCTTGAGAGGCCCTTTGGAACCCGCTCTCGCAGACAGCTACATGTACCGTCAGCTTCCGTGCCCAGAGCACGCGATATCACGCCTCCGCCATGGTTTCCGATCTCGGAATACGAAACCTTGGATAAGAGTCGCGCCGCGTGCTTGACCAAGCACCCTCTTGTGACCGCATGTAGTTTGTTTCCGGGCTGCCGTGACCACAGCCCCAGTTGACCTTGGGCTATTTGTGCGCTTGCGGCATGCACATGTGTGAAAACCGTCAGACACGTATGAGGGCGTTTACGAAAAGATGAAAAGGGCGTTCAGGCCGCCATCTCGGAATACCTTCTGTTCCAGTCCTATCGCCATACCATGTAATAGTGACGTTCCATCACGACAGTGACAATCTGGTCGACAGCTGAACAATTCAGCTTCTTAGGATAGCGAACGGAACACGGAAGATTGTCAGGAAGGTGGTCAGAGTTATTGTTAAGAGTATTGTCTGTCATGCTCTGCCGTACTACAAACATCCGCATCTTCTGCATGTTAAAAATCCACCTGAACTCGAATACTCTGACGCTGCAACACTGGCTGGACCAATCTACAACAGTAACATGTACGGAAAAGATACCAAAGACAAAGAAAAAGGCCAAAGACAGTATCTTCCTGAACAAAACCAACATGTCCAAATATGTATCCGCTCCCAGTTGGAATATTTTAAATATATCTCATTCTCTTGGCGACACCGAGGCAAACGGCGACGAACAAGAAGATCGTGCCCAAAATGCCAAAGAACCAGCCTATGCTGCCATCCTGTCCAGGGACCTTGACGTTCATACCGAACAGACCACAGATCAAGTTGAGCGGGACCAGGATAGTGGCAATGACCGTAACCTTGCCGAGCGTGATATTGGCCTGGTTGCCCTGGATGACCTGATCGACCGAGATCTGAGCGAGGTAATTGGAGTGCGACCGTGACAGCATCTTCTCGAAATGCCCGAGATTGGACATCATGGTGACAACGTGGTCCTGGATATCGCTGAGGTAGAGGCCCACATCTCCGCGCGGAGCAACGCTATAGCTCTCGTTGCAGCGCTTGGCGAAGCCTTTGATAACGTCCGCCTTGCCGCCGAGAAGACGGATGAGCTGCATGACCTTCTTGCGGCATTCGCCAATGGCACGCAGGATCTCGCGCGAGTCTTCAATGCGTGCGGTGAAGACCTGGTCTTCGATGGCATCTGTCTCATGCTCGATGCCCCGTAGAACTGGGGCAAAGCTATCGACAATGTCATCGATCAGGGCGTAGCAAATCCAGTCACTGTTCAGGCTGATGTAGTCCCGGAGTCGGCCGATACGCTTGCGGACGTTGAGCGTGTGTGGGCTGTCGGTGAACGTAAAGGTCAACAGCCCCTCCTTGAAAACGACTGCGTAGAAGTTGACGGGCTCGAGGTAGTCCTCCGAACCTTCATCCGCCTGGAAGAACGAGCGGAAACAGACAAAATAGTACTGGTGGAACAGCTCAACCTTCTCGCGAGGCTCCTGGATCGTGATATCCTCGCGAGTAAGTGGATGAACTCCAAACGCCTTGCAGATGGCGGACACTTCCTCTTCAGTGGGGTTGACCATGTCAAGCCAGAAGACGCCGCCATCTTCGCGGTATCGGAGTTCGAACAGGTCCTGGAAGCGTTCCCCAGGCATCAAAAGGCCGCCGAGTTCAGCTGCATGGATCGTGTCGTCTAGTTCGGACGAAAAGAAGGTCCATCGGTTGAGATACGTGTCGGGCGGGCTGTTCTGCTTGTCGCCGTTGAACATGTGAGCGAGGCCCTCCTCGGCGAGTTTTTCTTGTATGGCAGAATCGACACCGTCTTTGAGCGTGGAGGCATCGGTATCCATCTTTGGCGTGTTTGATTGGCTCGACTTGGGACGAAGATCGGCGAAGACCTTGGATGACTTTTGCTTGTCGAGACGGGAGTCTACACTTGCCTTGTGGCGCAAGGTCTCACCAATGGGGGTCTTGGTCTGAACCTCGGCGATAAACTCCTCCAACTCCTCATAGTCGAATCGGGTGGTCTTGCCTGGATCCTCCTGTACTGGGAAGCAGACATCCTCTTCCGCAGAGCTGTGAGTCGAAGCGGTTTCAGCTTTGAACACATCTGGGGGACGCTCATCGCTGATGGTCGGGCGGCGTCGCGTTCCTCCAGAGACGGTCCGATGAAGGGCAAGATCGAGCTCCGAAGCTGCATGGCTATTGACAGTCCCTGCACGTTCGCGACGACGAGGACGAGCATCGGCGAAAGCATCCACAGAGTTCGGCGGGGAGACGGAGCGAGAAGAAGTCGACGAACCGCGCGATCGCGTCAGACGTTCGACGGCTGCGTCGCGAGGGCGTCTAAAGGTGTCACGGCGGCCGCTCGGACTGTGGGGTTGTGGACTGCGCCCCGGACCATAGGCATCTTCGGGGGACAGGTACGGACCATCGTCGTCCACAACTGCAGTCTCGAAATCGCGAGTAGTCACTTCGTCGGCCTCGAGAGCCTCGTTGACGTATAACAATGGGTTGGCACGCTCGGGCAGCGGTTGGATGCTTGCAAAGGTTGGTCGGCGGGACCGGGATGGAGACCCGGTCTCGACCCTGGGCAGGGAAGCGGCCTGGTGACGGTGGTCGTCGAGGTCAGACACCGGTGTGCTGAACCTCGTCTGCGAAGTCTCAGACCTCGGAGTGTCAGTCATTGCGGCGGCTGGGGCGGCGAATGAGTGGTGCCGCGGTTCTTTCTTGGACCGAAATTAAGCCAGCTTGATGGACTGTGTACAGGACAGCGACTCTTGCAGGACAAAAGCGAAGACTTGACCGGTGAGTCGCTGACGAGCGCTCACCTCGACGGTGCGCTCAACGTGGACAGTGGCTTCGCGTAGGGAATTGCACCCTACACTAAGCCTTTAGGAGATCCGAGGAGCCTGTGGCCTTTGGTCCAAGCCCTGGGGGTAAGGAAGGTGTACGTAGCGACAATTGGTTGCGAAAGTGGTAGTGTGCTCTTCAAGCCCAGTTATGGGGGCTTCTTGTAGTCGCCTCCGTAGACCCACGCCTTGGGCCCGAGAAGAGGACGGACGAAGGAAAACTTGTGGATGTAGAGGCCCGCCAACTTGGTGGTTTTGCTGTTAAGACGCCGTGGCGCCGGGGTGCTGGATGAGGTGGAGCGACGGGAACGAGAAGGTCTGGATGATCGATCAGTCGAGGTTGTAGTCGACTTGGGTTATTCGAATCGAGGGCTTTGAAAAAGTCAGCGCTGCTCGGTAGTACGGGGCGACTGGTGCGCTGGCAGGACTCAGTGCGTACAGTAGTTCCCGATCAACAGTTTGTGCAGTGTATGTTTTGGCGGTGGTGGTTGGGTCCTGGGGACGGTGTGTTTGTATGGGGCAGGAGAGGCGAGTGCTGAGGGTTTAAAAGTCTTCGGCCACGGCCGCGCACGACTAAGCAAGCTTGTCTTTCAGCGGCCCAACCCCAACCAGGGGACTGGACTCTTCTGCAGCAGCTGTGCAGCTGAGCCATGGCCGCAGAAGAGTCATGGGCACACGCTCTTTCATCTGCACAGCACCGTCCAGGTTTAATTTCCTTCCCGCGCCGGGCCCGCGCCGATTTCTGGCACAGCGAACGCAGCCCATGTTCTGGGTGGGAGGTGCTGGTGCGACCAAACATCGTCCGCTCTCGGCTGCGGCTTACCCATCCCTGCCCGTGCATGCAGTAGGGCCACATCAGCCTTCACTCGAGCTTCGGCATGTGAGGGCAGCCAGCATCCAGGAACCAGCACCAACCACTGCCCAAACGTGGTGATTTCAGACCGACCGACACCAGCCACTGCTTGCGCGCTTACACTAGCCGCTTCGAAACCATGGCCGACCAGCTGCTTGAACAGGTGCGCGATGCCGTCGAGGGGCAGATCGTGCGTAGTCAAGACATACACCTATCCGAGAACATGTACTCATGGCAGTAGGACTTTGAGGGCCAGCGTCTGGCCGAATTGCTCACCACGGTGCTGCTCGGCGCGGCTGGCGTATGTTCGACCGCCCTCCCACACATGACACGCTCTAATCATGACAGTTCTTCGCCTTCTGGATTGGCTTCATGGCCCAGGACATCAAGCTCACCCTCTACCTTGGCCTCGCCGGCTCCGTCATCACCTTCCTTGTCACCGTCCCCCCGTGGCCCTTCTTCAACAAGAACCCCGAGCCGTGGCTGTCGCCCCTCACCAGGTCCAACATGACCATCGACGTGGACGGGGAAAAGGTGGGATAGGCGAAATGGATCGGGAGGCTATGGAGAGGAATGCGCGAAGGAATCATGCATTACATTGGAAGCAGGCGCAAAGAGGACCTATGCTATGTCTTGGGACAATCAACTTTATTCAGCCGTGGCTGTCGCCTGGCCTATGCTATCTCATAACCGATCCTGCCCGGACGCCGAAAGCCCATGTCAGATTCCAAAAGCGCCCGTATGCCTCGCAGACATGAATGTGAAACCGGACGTATATTCCGAAGCGTATGCAGGCCGTTCATCGACCGTACTTCTGGAACTCCCAATCGCGATTGTCGAGCGGGCACACTTGCCGCGTCTTGAGCCAACGCGAGATGCAGTGGAAGTGGAATGCGTGCTATGCTTGTTAGCTCGTTCAATGTGACCGGTGGTGCCAGACTCACATTGCAGATACCCCAGGCAACCGTGCACTCCTCGCTCGTGGCAGACGCCTGGTTGGCCTGGCACTCGATGCAGAGGTCCATGATGTGGTTGCGGCAGATGGCACAGTTGTCGACCACAATGTCCCACGCCCAGAGAGCTACGGCGTTCCACTACCACCACCATGTTAGCCGTGATCTTGCCTCGTTCGCGAAATCTTGCCCACCTTCTTGACTTCGAAGCGCTTCTTGTCGTCCCCCGAGCTGGCGCCGGCCTTGGCCACCTTCGCCTTGGGGGCGGGGGCATCTGTCATGTTCACGTCCGCCATGGTCGCTGTCGCTGTGGAGAGGGTATATCGCGGGGTCGTGTCGTCGGTGGGGCGAAGGCGGCGTGCGGGGACGGTTGCGTGGAGCACGGCAGAGCAAATGCTGTAGATAAAGTGTCGCAAAGCTCCAGAGCGGTGGCGTGCTGGGGCGACAGTTGGTAGCTGTGAATGTGCCGGCTGGCGAGCGGTGCCTGGACGAGAGCAAGCATGCATGTCTAAGTCATCATCGACGCCAAGACGCGGCCTCCCCCGTGAAGAACGGTTCGTTTCCGCTGACAGGGCACTGCGACTGCCTCAATAATTCAGTCTTACGCCAAAGACATCTCTGCCGTGATCCAAGCCCCAATATCTCTTCATATTTCACGCTCGCTCGCCGCCCCGGTCCGCTACCGTCACTCAGCCCTACGCCGACGCCGACGCCATCAGCTTGCGCCACAGCTCTTGGCCGCTTTCAGGTTAAGATCAAACAGGCCCCAACCTCCGATTGCGAACACCACCGCCATACGGAAAACCGACACTCTCTCACCCACCTCACCCTCTGATATTACCCGACGGCCTACCTCCACGTCTATCTTTGTCTACTGGATATGAACTCTTCAAGCTCCAACGCTACAACCATCTCTTCACAGCACGCTCGCAGCACAACACCCTCGTCATCACCATCATCACCATATCCCGCGAACCCGCGCAACAAGGGCGCTCGCCGACGACCCTCGAGATAACATCCGCCATCGTCTAAAGCAATCCTGTAGATACCGCGACTCTATATGTCGAGCACACAGAACGCGGCCTCCCCGCGCCCGCCGCGGGCCAAGCAGCAGCCGAAGATCGCAACTCAGGCGCCGCCCAACAACCCCGGGAAACAGTCACAAAGGCGGCAGAAGGCCCACCGCACTCAAAGCGCAAACCATGCCACCGGTCAGAGCAACGGCGCGGGCACTCAGACTCCCCCGGTGACGAATGCGCTGGAGCCGCCCTTCACCGACAGCGCCGTGCACTCGAGCGAGGAGGTGGCTATCCCAACTGGGCCGCGCAACCCCAAGAAGCATACCTATTCGCAGCCCGCTACCGACCGCGTCTTCTCTCCCAAGAGCATCGCGACTTCATCTTTGACCGATACCGAGCTCGGCCCGGCGACCGTGGGAACGCCGGCCAAAGTACAAGGCGCATACGCCGGGCCTACGTTCCATGCCTCTCCCGCACCGTCTGCGCTTCCTGTCCCCAAGTTCCTATCCAGGTCCGTTCCAGCCAAGACGCGCGTTGGACCTCCTACGCCTCCACCCGAAGATGAGTCCGACTCGGGCTCCTCCCCGACCCCGTCACCCTCCCGCGCGCCCATTCCAGTCCCCGCGCGTCAACAAGACTCTCCTTTGGACCTGCTATTCAAAGCACATCGAGCAGAGAAGGCTAGGACACACAACAGCAGTCCAGCCTCGGCGTTATTTTCTTCTCCACACCAGCCGTCAACCAACGGCAGGCCGCAACATGTAAAGCAAGACTCGTTCAACTCTCTCAATGCGCCATTTCCTTTCGAACTGGACGGGGACAGCAGGAAAGCATTCGCTTCTCCCCCTCCTGCATCGCCTGGTGACCGTCGCACCACCACTGCACCCGGCCAGATCCCCCAGGCTGGAGCCTCTGGGAATCAGAGTAATGGTTCAGGCCCAATTCACGATTTGCTGAACAGATTGTCCATGTCGCACGCGCAAAACAAGTCTGCATCGTCTACTCCGCCGCGGACTACTGAGCACATGCCTTCTAATTCGGTTCCACGCAATCAGACGCCACCTTTCCATGATGGCACCTCTCCCTTCTTCCGGAGCACTTCTGGTCCTTCGACTCCCAATCCCGCGCCTCAAGAGAATCCAGATTTCTTCTACGGCAACCGCAATCTGTCGCCAATGTTTAATGCGGTCAAGACTGATGCATCCCCACGCAACTCTGGTCTTCGTACTGAAGTTACTGCCAACTCACCTCTAATGCATCACGGCGGTTTCTACCAGGCTCCTCCAGTTAATGTCGACACTAGGGCTCTTCTCGGAAACTTGTTGGACGGTCAAAATAGCCCACGACGTGGGTCTGCGCCGCAGATCGAACCCTTCCAGCAAATGCTACCAGCACATCCACGTGCGCCGAACGATCATCAGCAGCAAATGAGGAGCCCGCAAGTGAAAAGCCCAGGTCGGCGTCCAACCCGCCCAGGCTCCTTCCACGCCAGGCAGAACAACCACGCCAACCAGGCAATGAACGGAACGCCATCCATACCACAAAAGTCTAGCACGGCCATGTCCTTCGTTCCTTCCTCTGTACGCGCGAAACCGCAAGCGCCGACTCCAAAGCAAGCCGAAAGCGATGCGTCGACTCTTGAGCAGAATCTTAAACGGATGCTCAATCTTCAGAATGGGGATACGACCGGCGTTCGGTAGTCTTGGAGTTATCTGCTATCTCACAACATCCTGCATAGCTTGCGATCTGATTGTTACTTGTTATTTTAACTCAATACGGTTTTCATGTCTTTGCTTGCCTTGGAGCGCCTCACTTGCGTTCGTTTCTTTGTCTATGGCGTTCACTGGCGTTTGCGGCCATGGGTTGTGCGTCACGGCCCATGATGGGTATGTATGGTCATGGTCTTATTGTGGCCATGGGTCTAGGCCTTGGATGGGAGCATTTGCTTGGCCGTTTTTTTGCAACGACAGGACGCCGATACGATACCAACCGGATTATTCGGCCTATGGGTGGTTCAAACGAAGGTTCTGGGCATCATTGCTGGTGTCTTTTGGTATGTTTTTGATGGTCACGGTAGGCTGTGGAAACCGTCCCCTCTTGTCAACTTCTGCTGTCCATCTCTTTGGAGCCAGGCATGATTATTCTCATCCACATCCTCACTTCATTCAACACACGTAAAAATTAGAAAAATAAAGGGCTTGATGCTCGCCTTTGCCCCTGGGGTGGAGGAGTATTAATGTCTGAATCGTCTCCCTTTTTTCGTGATGGTGTGGTCTGGATCTTTTCATTACTTCTTTCACTCCGACTCTGCTGTGCTACGTTGTCATGGCGGCAGCGAAGGTGAAAGCTGCCTTGAGGAAAATTCCCCACTCTCTTGTCGCTCCGTTACGCAAACTCTCTCCGTAAGTTCAACCTCGCACCGCCCTCCGCGAGACCTCCTTCCGCTTCTTTTCGCAATTACTACAAGCACATCCCTTCCAACGACCATGAAGAAGCTCAAGAAGCAGACGAGCCGCTTCTTCAGCGAGGCGCCCAGCGCCGACGAGCGGGCAGCGGGCGGTGCGGGCGTCTTCGACGCTGGTATAGGGGCCCCGCCGCCGGCTATGAAGAAGAAGAGTGTGTCCTACTGCTGTATTCTAGTGGTCCGTAATCGATTTTGAACTAATGGTTGGGTAGAGAGCTTCTGGAGTCTGAAGAGGGGCGAGAGCGAAGACGTGACTCCCTCTGTGCCGGCAATCCCTGAGCAATCCTGTGAGGATGAGAGGCCCGTGACGGCGGTTAGGGATGGTGGACAAGGGGAGAAGACGGCCGGGGAGGGGAAGAAGAGAGGAATGTTAGGACTGAGGGGCAAAAGTAAGTTGTTTCTGTTTCTTTGTCTTCTGGGGGTCTGCCAGCTGCAGGGGTGTTTGTTTCTTGCGTTGGTCTTGGGTGAGGGTTTGGAGAGTGAGTGTGGATTGGATGGGGCAAGGTCCAAGTATATTGAAGGGGTTGGACATGATGCCTGTTTGGATTCGACATCACATGTCGAACTACCATCACGACACCAGACCTGGTAACGTACTACAACTTCTCTCTTATTATACTGACATTGAAACCCAGGCTCACGTGTCTTCCGCCCAACACTCCCACCGCCATCGCCAGCCTCCGAAATCCTCCTCCATACCCGCACTGCCTCCATCTCAACCTCGACCTCCGATCGCTCTCCATCCACCATTAACAGCGGACCACCCACCCCTCGCATCGCCTACCCCAAAATCTCCGGACCACTGCCTCTCCACCCCGCCTACCGCGCCCCTGCTCCCGCAAACCTCGCCACAACGCCCTTCACCCGCCCACCCAGCTATCCACCACTACGTCCAGCTCGCCCCACTCCCCTCGACAAAGACATCATCAGGTTCATGAACGATGAAAGCGCCAGCATCGTCCAATCGGCGCGGAATTCACTATCGACGACAGAGGGAAGTAAGAGCAGTAGTGAGAGCGAAGCCGAGTTATCAGACGAGGAGCGTCAGAGGAGATTCAAACGCAAAGAATACCGCAACGACATCCCGCTCCCGCGCGTCGAAGGCTACGGCCAATACAGCCACTACATCAGCCCCCTCTACGACCCCGCCGTCTTCGCCATCCGCACGAGCAAGAAAATCGACCCCCGAACCGGCAAACCGAAGAAAATCGTTCCTCGAGCGCCGTATCCGTTTACCAGTCCTCAAGACCTCCCACTGATGCGCACACTCTGGGACCACGGTATCACATCGCGCGTGGAGCGGCAAGAAGACGGGTATTTTGCGTTTATTCAGGAGGAGCTCTATCCGCCGGGGCCGTTTGAGCGGTGGGATCCGGCTATGGGGGAGAGATGGGTCTGTGAGGAGAGGAGGCAGTTGGTTAATATTGCTAGCGATAGTGAGAAAGATGGTAAGCGCGAGGGAAAGGGGGAAGCGACAGAGAAGGATTTGGAGAGAGAGGAGAGGAGACTGGAGAGGAGGGAGAAGAGGCAGAGGAAGAGGCAGAAGAAGATGCCGTTTGGCTCGTTTGTTTTGGATACGGTTGGTGGTGGGAGGAGATTTGTTAGGGATATTTGAGGGATCCTGGTGCGCTGGGTAGGGGATAAAGGGGAGGTGTGCGCGTCGGAACTACGATCGCGCTTGAGGATGGTAATTCGGATTGGGAGTCTTGCAGTCTGACGGTGGGCCATACGGAAGAGGACCTCTAGGACTTGGTCTGGACTACAACAGTGGCTGGATAGTGCGAAAAGGCGAGAAATGACCTGCCACAGGCACAACTAATATATGCACTCTGGCGAGGACATGTGTACAATGCAAGGCTGCTCCGCCACATAGAGTGACGTTTGGGAGTGGTTCAAGTCCCTAAGCATTGCGAAAAATGACTCTTCAGTTTGTGGAAGTCGGAACGATATCGAGGAATCGATGTGCGCAGTGACTGTCGCCCGGAAGTTGGGTCTGATGCTTAATGGGTGGTCGGATGGACATAGGCATAGGATTGGTCAGGTCAGTTGGCTTAAGCACCGTAAATGGGTATCTTGTAAAACGAGCGCCATTTATTCAGTGTCTCATACCATCGTGAATCGTCCCGGCCATCACCCATGCATCCGCCAAGCTCCTCCCTCAAGTTTCCAAATCATAAAGTAAACACCCCCCAGTCCGGAAATTATACACAAACGCTTTTCCCCCCTCTCCACTCTTCACCGACCCTTCACCCAACACTTCCCTCCAATTTGCCGCATATCTCAACAGCAAATCATGCAACTCCTGCAAATACTTCCGCTCCGCAATGGGCAAGCTCTGTATAGCTTTCCGCCAGCTATCTGGATCGCTCAGCCGAGTTTCGCGGATCGAGTTCATGACTTCTTCCTTGGTTTCGATTGCGGCGATAGGTGCGCTTTGGAAGGAGGCGAGAAGTTCTGCGGAGCGAGCTTGTGCGGCTTCGACGATGCTCCATTTGTTTGTCTTTTTGGAGCGGTGATGGGACATGAGGACGTCGACGTTGGCTTTGGGTGTTGATGCTGAGGATGCGATGGTTGCGGGGGCGGCCTTTGTAAGGCGTTGCGCTGCGCTTCCTTCGCGGGCTTCTCGGTCACGAAGCTCGTTGCGGAGATAATTGAGTAAGTCGGCGCTTCGCAAATCTGTATCCTCTTTCTTTGCGATACTCTTGACTTTGAGATCGGGCTTGTCTGGTGCTACGCCATGTTTGAGAACAATCAGCCAGCTGTGCCTGTCGTCGCGATAATGTCGGAGAACATCCTCGACTGAATGAGCGTCGATCGCTAGCTCTGCCGTGTAGCCATGAGCGATGAGCTCTGCGACCATCCTAACACCCGTCGATCGAAGTACAGTTGGATCAAAGCTGGCTACAAGGCAGTCGCATCGCCGTGGCATCCAGGTTACCGCCGAGGGTGTTTCCTCTTCAACCTTGCCCTTCTCACCCTGCTTCTTGCCCAAAGCGGATTTTGTTGGCTTCTTGAGATATCGCACCATCGAGTTTACGAGTCGCTCCCAGCCAATGTTGACGCCAACGGCGTGGTATGCTGCCGTGGCGTTATGGGCGTGACCGGCGCCTTTCGGGCGGTATTCCTCGATGAGCTTGTCGTAGCGCCCTCCCGCTGCGAGCATATCGCGCTGTTTCCCATCAAATAGACATTGGAAGAGGATGCCACCGGAGTAGAACTTCTCGTTGAAGCTGCTTAAGGGGCTGATGTATACATCGCGCTCCACCTTCCACTGCTTGGTGTAGCTTACAACAGAGCTCAGATGAGCGAAGACCGCATGCGTTTGGTCGAGGTATTTCGTTCCTTCGAATGAACGACGCAGCTTTGCAAAAGCCTTCTCAGGCGCGTCGCGCCAATCGAAACGCGCTAGATCATCTAGTGACGTTGAAGATATACCGATTTCAGGTGCGCGAAGCTCGTTACGTATCTGTTGCCATTTGAACTTTTTGATGTTGAGTTTACTCAACACTTCTTTCACGGCAGGTCGTTGTGGAGCGCTGATCCTGCAAAAGTCCAGGACGATGTTGAGCAGGTCGGCGTGGTTCAAATGGAAGCACATTTGACTCGATGATAGGGAAGGAAACTCATCGATGACCTCATCAACGACCTTCAGGACTTCCGCTTCCTTCAGTGCCAGGTCAAGCGTATCGTAAGAAAGTATGTCAAAGTCGGCTTCTCCGTTGCTGCTGGGTGCTCCGCCAGTGAAGCTGTCTCGATAGACTGTCCCGATAGTAAATGTCTTTTCCAGAAAAGGCGCTCCTCTGCCGATGCTGCGAGCATACGGTAGAGTTAGATCGTACGGTAGCTGTACAAGCGTACCAGATGGGTCAAACAGTTTTACAACATTGTTGTTCGCATAGTGGTCCGACCACGGTAGGAGCAGCTGCCGCTGCACTTCGACTGCGCCATGCCCACGAAAGACCATCGTCAGGCGTGTCTTGACGAGATTGTGGAGCAGTACGTCGTTGGCCTTGATAGTCTGCACACCGACGCCCATGTCCCAGGCATAATCCTTGGCTTGCGTGTCAGGCTTTTGCGAGAACAAGGCGGCCATCATCTTGGTGTAGTGGGGTGAGTTCCGGTCGGACAAGGCTTTCAGCGCTTCTTTGACAGCTTCATCCTCGATTTGAAGTGGCACTTTTCCACTGCGAAGAAGCTCGGCACAGCTGGGTCGTTCGCTTGGCCGGTGACTGATGAGCGAGGTAATGATACTACCTTGGAGCGCCTTTTCGGTCTGGTCAAACTCTGCGGGCAAGGTGTGCTTCCGTTCGCGTATCTTTCGTATAACTTGATCTCGCTCCATCGCAGTCTTCAAAGGGTAGCACATCTCGAAAAAGATGATGCCCATAGAGTACATGTCTACTTTGTCGTTGTAACTGCCAACTACCGTTGATCGGAGCTCCGGAGCGACATAGAGCGCAGTGCCAATACTGCGGGTCATATCGCCGCCATCTGTCTGGATGCCCGCTGAGATCTTCCGATCAGACTTCTGGTACTGACCGCTGGTAGCAAGGCCAAAGTCTCCGATTTTGGGGACCTTTGCGACATCAATAAAGATGTTGTCTGGCTTCAGGTCGCGGTGAATGATGCCATGGCTGTGGATGTGCGCAAGTCCCTCCAGCATCTGACGGAAAAGTCTCCAGTACTCTTCAGGGTCATCGAAAAGATCCCTACGAATCAAATCGCGCAGTGTCTGCTTTTCACAGAACTCCATCTGAATATACAGAATTGACCTAGAAGAGCGGGCGGGTATGGAGTTGGAAAAGGTACGCTTCTTGGCTAATGGCGAGCCGGGATCGGCAGGACTGCCTTCGTCACCTGTAATACGTTAGCCATTGAAGACCCGATGAGGGCACAAGAGAGCATACCAGAGTCAGACCCAAACACTACTGCCCCGTCATCGTCGTTCTCCGACTCTTCGTCTGAGCCAAACTCGATTTTTGGATAGCCACTAGAGCTGATGAAGTCTAAGCCGCCTGTGCTTTTCTGGAAACCTGCGTTGCCAGAATTCCCTGGTGAAACATCCGAATCAGACTCCGAATCGTCCGCATCAAAGGTGGTAGAGCCATCCTCATCTCCCTCTGCGAAGGTGGAAACGTCTTCTTCCGGCCAAGCTGTATAATATCGTACTACATAGGGATGGTTGAGTCGTGATAGTAGCATGACCTCGGAGAGCACCTCCGTCAGGGCAGAAGCTGTCTTTTGTTTGATCTTCTTGATGGCATAAGTTCGCCCATCGACCTTGTTACGAGCTTTGACTACTTCTCCATAGCCACCCTTGCCGAGACGACCTTGCTCCACCCAGTCACTAGAATATCGCGAGAATGCTCCGCCTATGCCCGCCGAAGACTCGCGGCGCAGACGATACCCTGACAGCGAGGTTGACGAATGCCTGGATCGAAAGGGCGTGGGCGGCGGCTCAAGTACCGGGACATCATCGCGTAGGAACTCGCACGGTATTAAATCGAACGCGGAAGGTCGCTTCCTCGGGTCGGGCTTGAAGAATTTGCGGAGAATTTCCTGTAGAGGCTCAGAGCAGCCACGAGCGTCCGAGAGATCTTTCGGGGAATTGTATCTCTCCGGAACGTCCAGACCAAATATCATCTGCAGGAAGACAATGCCAAGATCCCAAACATCCGTCTTTCGTGTCCGGCGAGGGTCGTGAGCTAGTTCGGCGGCTACCCAGAATGCCGATCTGGAAGTAGAAAACGGCTGCTCGCCGCGAGACATGTTCTTCAAGTTGTGCAACGTCTCTTGGAACCCAGCATCAGCTAGTTTGACAGAAATGCCACCTGTCGAGGACTTCCAAAGTAGGACGTTGTGCGGATGCACGCGCTTGTGTACGATGCCATTCCGGTGATAATAATCGAGCGCTTCAAGAAGTTCAACGGTCCAAGATCTTATCTTTGCGACCGCGATTTGTCCGTCATCTTCAAGTTTCTCTCCCAATGAGCCCCTGTCGCCAAACTCCACCAGGACGTTAATCTCCCAAGTGGAGTCTGGCAAGTGCTCTATCTTGAAGTCAAAGACACTCAAGACGGTGGATTGACGAAGGCGCTTGATGTCTTCCATTTCGTCTTCGAACTCCATGATGGCGCGCTTTAGCTGTACATTAGCGGACGCCTTGCCGGTACCCACTTGCGTGCGTTTCAACACGAGTGTGCGAACTTTGGCTTGTCCGACCGGCTTTACTAGAAGCGCCTCCGTGACAGGACCAGATCGGAAAGAAAGGAGCCCCTCAACGGCCGTACACTCGACCGTATCCCCATCATACTGCAGCTCGATGACCCGATCGAATGACACGTGATTGGTGTTGGGCTCGGTGGGAAAGTACGAGGTTGGCGTCTGACCCGTTCCGCGACTCTTTCGTTTTGCCATGACCTCCTTCCGTCTCATCTCGTCATTGACCATCTGCTGGAGGACACGATCCTCTTCTGCTCGCTCTTCATCGCGCTTCTTCTGGAGTTCTTCCTCGTGCTGCTTGGCAAGCTCGGCTGCTGCGACTTCATGCACTGCTCGCTCAGCTCCCAGATTCTCAAAGGCGCCATCGTTCTCGCGAACCGCTATCTCATCTTCGAGGATGTCTTGGATAGAAGCTGCAATGTCGTGTAACATTACCTCGCCAACAAGCTCTCTTGGGCGGATCTTTGTCAGATCCTGCAACGTCTGACGGGTCTTTTGACGTAGTTTACCAGTCTCCTCAAGTGTAAGAAGAGGTAGAGACTTGGGATAGGATGCGGAGATTTTAGCACAGAGCGTACAGCTGATGTCATCGCTTGAGAACGACCTCAGCTTCAAACGGAGGATACGGTCAGTCGTTTTCTGTGGGTGTCAGTACCTCAGGTCTGTGTATCAGTCGTAGCAAGTCATGAAATTGACACCTTGGCCGAGGTCGAGACGGCGCAACGACGTTGAGGAACAGCTAGCAACGTACACTCCAAGCGCCTTTCGCCTCTACCTCTTCGTAGTCGTCCATAAAAATTGCCTTGAGGACTTCTCTTTCATCTTCTTGGACCCTGGCGAGGGCATCTGAAGGCTGGGACGCCATCGGGGGTCTCCTGTTCTCGGAATCTTGAGGGGCCTTTCCCGTGCCGGGCGCATTCGTCTGTAGCGGCAATCCATCTGAATGTTTCCTGTTTCGTGGTGTTTTCGGAGGCGCCATGCTGGATCGTGTCGAAGTGTTGGCGAAGTCAACATATGAGTTGACGTGAGAGACGAGCAGCCGAAGCTGCCGCCCTTACACTGCAGACATGGTGCTTTCACTGGTAGTTTAAGTCGTGGGTTGGGATGGTGACAGAGACTAGGACAGCAATCTTTCGTCGCCAACTCATGAGAAGCGGTGGCACACCCCACTTGAGCACATCAACGCCATTCCATCTTGGGACTAGTCCACTCAGACGCGACTTCCATTCTCAAAACGATGACGCCGGAGCCACAACAGTCGAGTTCTGCGCTTGCTCCACCGTGAACTTTTACAAGAGGCAGAATCACGATCGCACGATTGATGAGCGTGTCCGAGAGGGTGTTTCTCGCACTACAGCCCACATACCGGCGACGCTCGGCGCGCCCTCCCCTCGCTTTCTGGGCGTAAACAAACCGCCAAACAAAGCCGCAGCCTCCGTCTACGCGATCCGAACGTTGCTCCCGAGCAGAACTTGCTTTTAATACTACGGCAAAGCATTCGACGGTTGGCGAAAGGGACAGTCCGTCATGTTTTCGTGGATTACGGGTCCGCGCATCACGAATGTGATCGAGGACCTACATGCAGGTGCGCAGGTGTCACCACAGAGCTGGACCGCTTCTCACGATTGACTGTACAGATGCCGGCTACGAAACCACATTCATCGAGCCTCCCGAGACGCCAGCGCACCAATTCGCCGTAAAAGCGTTCAAGCACGCCATCTTCGGTACTCCGTCGCCAGAGGAGGCCAACACCGCGGCCAAGAAGCTGCAGAAGAAGCAACCGCCAGATGAACCCAGTAGCAAAGTACCACAGCTTGCTGCACCTACAGAGAATGGTCCGCCTCTGTCCCCATCCAAGCAGCCCGGAGGCATTCTCAGAACCCCAATGACGGCGAACAAGGCGCAGAAATCGGTCACGTTCGGAGTGCAGGTGCTGGACAACGAGGGCAAACGAATCAATGCTGGCAAGAGCGGCATACCGAATGACTGCCCAGGGAAGTTCCCAAGCCCGTGGACACCAGGCACGGAGCTCAAGGCAGATGCGGCAAGCGAGCAGAAACCCCGGTCAAAGTTTACGACGGCACTGCTCGAAGCGCGAACAACACCACAGCGGAATCCAGGGCAGAAAGCAAAGGCGAGAGACGATAGCGACATCACCATGGACCTCGGCGCGCCACGATCCGAGTCAGGGCGATACTGGAAGGAGCAGTATGAGAGCTATGCCGAGAAGAGCGCGAAGGAGGTGAAGAAGTTGGTGGCGAAGCAGCAGCTCGCAAAGAATTACGCACGGAAGAAGGACAATGAGGTGACTAAGCTAGTCACGAAGCTTGAGCAGGAACGCAAGCGCTACAGACGGCGCGAGTTGGAGCTCGAAGTGCAGAACAAGGACCTGCAAGAACAACTGCGACAGGCTATGGCAGAGAGGCTGTCTTCAAGCGTTGAGGTGGCCGCTCTCAAGAGCCGTGTTGCGGTATTGGAGAGGTCAATAATCGCCCCATCTTCGGAGGTTTTGGAGAGTAAGCCTTCATTCCAGATTTACGAGGACTCTAGCAAGAACGCCACCAATGCCTCCTCGGATCAGGAGACTGGGCCCGAGGCCTCGTATCTATCTCAGAGATCCCGTGCGCCTCCGATCGGGAAAGAGAACTCTCCACCAAAATCCCGACATGCGCGCCGCCAGACACTGCCCGACACTTCCTCTCGACCCCCAGCCTCGTACACTGCTACAACACGACTTGGTGTGGAAGCTGGCCAGGTCTCTACAATTCTCGCAAAATCTCCCCGGGCATCAACTCGAGGGACAGAGTCCGCCTCTAAGCCATCCATCAGTCCGTCCTACGCGCCAACCTCGAAGTCTCATCTCAGCGTTCGCAAGACAAATCCAGGCACGGAGAATGTGCCGCCAAAGTCCCCAGCAGCAGTTGTTCCGTCTAGCCCTCTTCCAGTACCTTCGCCAGGTCTAGAGGATCCTTGGATGATGGGGGCCGAAGAAAGCTCCATCGCCCCTGTTGACAAATACGCCCTTCCGATATCAAGTGGCCCTTCGAATTCCCGGCCTCTTGTAGTTGCGCGGCGTCTTCATCGCTCCGCCAAATCTGTCTCCCAAGCCACTAGAACCGACAGTGCTCGACCAGCCCGCAGCACCGAGACTCGCGTCACCGCTACCATCAAAGCGAATGTTGTCGCGCCCACTACCAATGCCGAGAAGCGTACGTCTCGTGTGGAGAAGTCGACAATAGCTACACCCCTAAGCTTGGAAGAATTGCCGGCTGTTGAGAGTTCGAGTTTCGATGCTGCTGTACCTTCGCCAACTGATCCGAAGTTCGATCCATCCAAGAACGCAACCCACCACGCCGAGGGTTTGTCACAAATCAAGCGAGACAGGGTCCAGATTCCCGTTGATCGGAAGGAGGATGCTAGGCGACGGCTTCTGGAGAGGAAGCAGCGGAAGCAATTGGCAGGGTGACGGCTGGCTTGTTTGCATTTGTGCATTGGTAGCTGGACTCGGTTGACGTTCGATCCTTGGGATATTTCTAGGTTGCGTTTGCACGTCCTATCGGTGGTGTTATGAGGTTTACCGGTTGCATTCCCATGGGAGTATGGGTTGATACCAGACATTGCTCGTTTGTTTTACTCGTTCTGCTTCAAGATGTGCTTGATTGAAGGCTTTGTGCCTCCTCTTGCAGTGGGTATCAATTATCTACAATACACCCAATACTTCTTAACGCCGTAAAATGCGCTGACTGCCCGGATCGGCCAGTCCATATCATACAAAACGATGCTGTTCCGCTCAGCCCTTCTACTTTTGGCCCTCACTGATCTGCCTTAATGCCGCCACCACGGCAGAACTCGCCTTCTCCATGGCATTCATCTCCGTTCGACTCATCTTACTCAACACATACCTCGCGACGACATTCGGCTCTCTGCTCTCTGGCCGACCTATCCCAACACCTATACGCCACCACTTCATACTTCCCAAGCTAGCCTGACACGACTTCAACCCATTATGGCCGCGCGGACTTGCACTCCCCTCCTTCACACTGACCTTGCCGAGCGGTGCCTCCAGCTCGTCATGCACAACGACCAACCGGGGCTCCCCAGCATCCTTGCCAACGTCCTTGATGTATCCGTGCCACGCCTTCTTCACGCCTGGCCCACTCACATTCATCAGACTTGTGCTCTGCCAAAAGGTCCAGTCATCCTCATCAGGCGGACCATCCACCCGCTCCCGCTTGAAGCCTTGTAATAAACCAAACGAGTATGTTGTGTTGTCAGGCCGGGACACGAGGCCCGAGAGACCTTTCTGAAAGGGTCGGTAGGACTTCACGGACGCGATGTGCGACGTCAAGGTATGGCCAGCGGAGTGCAGGGTGTGCGCGTAGGCCGATCCGGGGTTCCCAAGGGAGCATATTAGGAGGGGCGAGGCTTTTCTGAGGGCATGGCTGGCGGCGGGCATGGAGGTGATCGAGAGGTGTGGTGAGGGTTGCGATGCGCGCTGCTTCTTGCGGGGAGGATTGTTCGGGGGTGTGTGTATTAAGGAGTCGGTATCGCTGCTGGGTGGGGTGGGTAGTTCGGTGGCACCGTACGTTTTCTTTTGTTTTCGGCGGTCTCTGCGACTTGCTGGTGTTGCTGGCTCGATTGCGTCGTGGTCGGTAGCGTGGTCTTCGTGCGAAGGTTTGCGACAGGGATTACCGGTGATCGGTTGTGGGCCGACCACGTGCGCACGTGGTGACGCGTTTGCCATTTTCGACAGGCGAGATAAAGTTCAAGGAGCTGGTAGGTCTACTGCAGGACATTTTGGGGGAAGTGGCAACATTTAAGGATGTGAGGGATGATTGTTTGTCAGGCTGTGTCTCTCATGGTGGTTGGCATTGACATGTTGAATTCGGTACAGCCACAATTGTGGAAGAGTCATCGTGGATTTGTCAGGGCGGCGTTGGCGGGGCGCCGCCCTTTGTAGGGCGGTTGACAGTGGTGCGCCTGGTTCACTTTTGCTTTGCAATAGTCGCGTCGTTTTTATTTTCGACAAAGTCTTACCTGTGCGAGATCTGTGGCGACTTGGATTGAGGAATCCGAGAAGATCTCTTGGCGTGCATCATCACTCAGGAACCGGCGCCTCGGTGACGTTTTGGGAACATTCACGCCCACAACACTTCGGCTGGCCAAACTCTACTCTGCGCCAGCTCCCAATCCTCAAGATACTGTTGCAAGGCCTTCTCAGACAGCGTCAACCTCGATCGCATCCACAAACCCGCGTAACCTCACTATGGCCGACAGACCTTCAACGCCACCGCGGGCAACGCGCTCAGCGGGCAAGCTTCCGGCGAACCCTCCGGCCCCGGAGCAGATCAGGAGGATGGTAAGATGGGCCTTAGCATATCAGAAGATATAGTGGATTGACCCATCCGCAGGAGGAAGCCCGCCTCAGGGCCAAAGCCGCCGCCCAACAGGCGCAAGCCTCGAAACCTGCTCCTGCACCCGTCGCAGGCACCAAACGTGCCTACTCCGCAATAAACTCCTCCAACATACCCTCACAGTCTCGAAATGCGACCACTGCCGTCCCCCAAAAGCGCGACCAAAATGGGTTCATACCGCCACCTGCGAACGATCTCATACAACCAGCGAAGAACTTTGGTCGAGCTGAGTACATCGAGTATGATTTTAGCAAGATGACGGATACAAAGGGTGGCTTCCTGAGCACGAATGATGACCCCCATAATCGGGCGATGTGGACCGGCCGGAAGGAAGAGGAGAAGCCAGCGAACATGACGCTCGCGGAGTGGGAGCGCGAAAGGATAATGCGGAAGCTGAGGGAGAATAGATCAGGCCCTTTTGAGCCGGGCATTTCCATTCTGAATCAGTCAGATGGACGCGACGAAGAGGAAGCTCGCCTACTCGAAGTCGCAGAGAACCAAGGCGGGGAAGAATATAAAGGCAAATACGGCGACGGACTTCGCGACATCAAGGGCAAATGCCGTGAGTGCGGTTCCCTAGAAATCGACTGGAAGTGGCAGGACATCTTCGCAATCGGCATCTGCAACGTCTGCAAAGAAAAACTCCCCGACAAATATTCTCTCCTCACCAAAACCGAAGCCCGCGAAGATTACCTCCTAACCGACGAGGAACTAAAAGACGAAGATATTCTCCCCCATCTCGAACGTCCAAACCCCCACAAAACAAACTGGAATAATATGCAGCTTTTCCTCAGGTTGCAAGTCGAAGCCTATGCGCTAGGACCCAAACGCTGGGGCTCTGCCGAGGCGCTCGACGCAGAGTATGAAAAACGGGCAAAGATGTCGAAAGAGCGCAAGGAGAAGAAGTTTAATAAGAAGCTGCAGGACTTGAAGAAGAGGACGAGGGTGGAGGCGTATAAGAGGGCGAGGAGGATGGGGGAGGCTGCCGGTGATGTTAAGTTTGGGGAGAGGATCAGGGGAATTGGTGATAAGCATGTGCATGAGTGGGGGAGGAGTGTTCTCGATCCGGAGACGGGGATGACGCGGAAGAGGTGTGAGGAGTGTGGAATGGAGGTTGAGGAGTTGGAGTTCTGATGCGCTATGCCGGTTGAGGACGTGAGTAGATGATACCCCTTTCCGAATAATATGATTCCTCTGCTGTGTAAGCTCGTTGATGGAGTGCTTTCTCAGGTTCACGGTTGCCCAATCACCTTCTATCTAGCGTCTTGTTGACGTTACAATTTCAGCAACAGTACTTGTCTCAGATATCCTCTCCACCATGTTTTGGCCTGCATAGTCTAATATTGATGTATTTGCAGCTTCAAGATCAGATTTCAATTATTTGGTGAGGTAACCCAAGCTTGCAGGTGGAAATGAACTTTTGGCCTAGTACTGTATGTGTCTTCGCTAGGTAGTTTGAGTATTGAATATGGTGAGTTGCACTGATAAGTGTTTGCGAGGCCTGACACATTCTAAGGATTTGTCGTTTGTAGGAGTTTACTCTTGAAAAAGTTGACCTTTTGTGACACTCGACTCTTTGCAGAAGTGGACTTTCCATAAACATGACAGTTGACTGATTCAGAGGAGTGACTGTTTGAGATCTTGACAAAGAGCCTCATACGACGAGTCAAAGATGACATGGTTCCGCACGGCCATTCTGAAATGCTTTTATTCGCAGCTTGCTGCGCTCTCTCGCCAGAGCTGAATCCATCGACACCTTCGAATTGAATCCAAGCCACAGATTCCAATAACTGTAATTCCTCTCCAAAACGCACTGCAGCCTCTTACACCAAGCATGGATGATTCTGGGGTGACTATGTGGCCTCCGCCGGAGTATAGAACGCAGTTGCCGACATTCAGAGAAAGGGTTCACCCACAGCCACACGTTGTAGGTTTGCTGAAGGCCTGCTCCTATAGCCACTAACGTTGCTCCAGAGCGATGAGGATTTGAAATGGGAGTGCAAGCATGGCTTTCTGCTTTCGGCGGACGTAAAAAGATGCAATGGGTCACCATACTGCTTTTATCAATTCGGCAACGTATTCGGAAGAAACCCACAAACTGAACATGCCTTCTGGGGCTGTCTGGGATGTGTATTAGGAAATAAAAAGCTCACGGTGAATCCGCCGACCAACCGATTCTGCTCGAACTGCCAGGCAGAGTACAGACGCGACATAGGTCATGGCGGCTTCGAGAACATCATCTGCATCAAGTGCTCGAAAACATTCGGTACACCTATTACCAACAAGCTTAGAGAAGCGAATAACGTTTGCGTATCATGTGGGACGGATTTTGCGCGGGCAGTAATACGAATCATGGGGCCCGGGGCACTCTCCTACTGGGTGACGTCTGATTTTATCAAGGATGGTTGGGAGGGGACCCATCGCTGGGTCTGTGCGGATCCAGCCTGTTTCGAAGCCAACAGGTCAATTAAAGTTACCTGTGGAGGTATTGACATATATCGTAATCCGAAGAAGCCTAGATGTGGCTTGCCGCGTTCTACTGGGAGGCCAATTGTACCAATGGCAGACTAGTCGGGTAATGATCGGTCGGTACTTATTTTCGGTATTCCTTTGAGTAGCTCTAAGTTGTAGTATAACAACTTGTTATCATTTGAAGATTTCTTGCAAGTGACTGCTCCAAAACTCACCTTACCGCTTGCAACTTTGAATGTCGAATTGGCAGACCGTATTATATAGAACTAACGTTAAAAGTTTCTGTGTGGTAGAGTTGGGCTCTCTAAAGTTGTACGCGTTCTGAGCGATCTGGGTGGTGTTTACATGCTTCAATTCTCTCAATAGAAAATCCCACCTCAATTACCTGATGCAACCGAGAACGAGTACAAATAGTGCAGTTTTCTACAATGATGAGAAGACGCCAACTAAGAAATTTTGTAGGATTAAATCCCTTGGTCGGTGTGCGAAGGCGGCAAAGCTCAACCGGAAGTGTCTCAGTGTCCATCGTGAAGAAAGGCCCAAAGGCTCCGCGATCACGAGCTGAGTTGCGCCCCCGAATAAGGGGGCTAAGTGCATCAGCATTTCTCTGAAACAACTGCAATATGCCAAAGATCTCGCTTTGCTAGGAATATGGAATTCTCTGTCAGTAGAAGCCCGAGCCGTGACCTGAATCGAGGGTAAACCACTCCCCACGCACAGTTCCACGATCATCCAAAACGACCAGATGTCGCTCTCGTTTCACAAGAGTTTCCTGTAACGAAGAGAAATTGTTGGTGGTGTGTCGATCCGGAGCCTTGAGGGTAGATTGCCGAGTGCTGCGTATTGGAATACGAGGTAGAGATCGCGATCGGAGAGTTGAGGATTCGGATATGCCCACTCGATGTCTAGCAGCACTGAACGGCTAGCTGCATGCGCGTTTCAGTTTGATAAACAAGCATGCCTTCAGCTCTGTATCGTACGGTCTCGCTATGCGATGGACTGAGCATTTGGGTAGAGAATTTAGAGTCATAGACACCAATGAGAGCTCGCCGTCGACATGCCACGCATCAGGTCTAATCATGTACTGGATGAATTAATCTACCCGTCACACGCTTCAGCCTGACGGAACTCGGGGAAAGCATCTCGTCACTTGAAACACCCGCTCAGCGTTCCCGCCCAGCACTTTCCTCAACGATCACGTTTCCCTCGTTCAGCCTTTCCAGCCAAGCTCCCCGCCCCCGCCCGCACACATCGCGAAAATGGCGTCGTGCAACCATGCGGTTCCGCTTGCACCGCCTCGCAACACCGAGTCCTGCACAGCACGACTGCTTGCCGGATCAAGCTACACTTGGTGAGAGCACCACCTTAATCGGGGTTAGTGTCAGATTTTCGGGTTTGCTAATTCCCAAGTGGGAATGGCTGGGGCCGGTTCTGGGGCCGAGCGGAGTTAGGCGAGGACCGTTCGAGATAACCGGTCCGAAGGTCCCCGAGGCGAGGAGAATGGTCGTTGTGGGGAGCTGGATGGTGGCAGTCCTGCTGTGTATGGACGAGGTTTGCTGAAGGATGGAATGTGATGAGCGGAGGGACAGGCTGTGGTGTTGGAGGCGGCGGGTGTGATGGAGAATTTCGCCATCGTGATGGAGAATGCGCCAAATGCGGTATGCAGGGTGTCCGCTACTTTCGGAAACCGCTTGCTCGTCCCATGTTCGTACCAGAAAGCCTAAGGCGATGACGGAACATTTTGCTAATTCTTATCAGAACATGCTGGAGCTCTGCATTGAAACCTTCACGCTCTAGGTGCGCTAATGCATGTTGTGAACGTGGACCATACTAACAGACAAACGCGCCACTTTTCTCGACGACTACGTGCAGGTAGGTACCTAGTGTAGAATACCTTTGTCATTAGTCCGCGAGATTGCTGCTTCTAGACTAGTGGGCCCACCATGTATGCAGCCTCGTTCCTTCTCACAGGTACGCGAGGGGCGGAATCCCGTGAACGTGGTAATTGACTTGGGGGCTGAAATTGTCCGGGACCACTATCGCCATTCTCTTGTGTTTCCTTGCTCGAGGTGCTTGTTGCTCGCCATGGCTCGAAACAAGGGAAAATGCAGCCAACTAAATTTGGCACACAGTCGCACTCTGTGAAGCTTATCCAGGTAGATGTTAGTGCGTATTGGCTTGTACAGAATCCGCAGTTGTCTTGCTTTTACGAGGGTTTGTAGCATAGCCTCCAAATCTTACTACAGATCATGAGGAAGCATATACCTTGATAGATTTAGCATGTATGGCGAAGCTGCAATGTTCTCACGAGGACTGAGCGAGGTTTATGCACCTTTTTCATTGCACTGTCACTTATTCTCCGTAATATTGAATCTAGTATTTGCTTATCTTCCCGGACGAGAACGGTCGGTTTGGCCCATGACCTTCCATGTTGGGACACAAAGTAATGACAATGCTGCAGGAGAACAACCAACACCGGAAGCTAATTTCCAGGTATTCAGCCTCGAAAGTCTGCGCGATGTGAATGTCTGCACACGAAGAAACCGCATACCCTTTCTGCCCTCTATCTATAGAGACAACCAGTGCTTTTTAGTGCTACTACCAGCCGGGATGGCAGTTGACATGTCACTTCCGGCTCTACTACAGAACGTTGGAAGCAACTTTGCTCAGGCGCGCACAAAAACCCGAGCGGTTTCATATTGTCCCAGTGGGACAGATGTTGACTATTTGAGCAGGTGCTCCCTTGTATTCTCTACGCCCTATTCACTGCGACCAGTAAAAGACACCGAGGGAGATGCCATGCAAGGTCCATGCGGAATCGTCGCTACAGTCTATTGGCCATCCGGAAGTAGAAGCGGGCGGGAGAATCAAGGCATACCTTTTTTTGAGCAGCCCTTTGGCACTGCTCAGAAGACTTACACCAACCAGACCGAGTCCAAGACAGAGCTGGGCTGGGGTTGGTGTTGTGATAAGACCGAAATCGGGGATGGCGCCGATGACATTCATCTTTGATTCGTTGGATGAACGGAATGTGGTGTGTGGTGTGCAAATGAAGCTTATGGAGACTGGAGAGGATCTAATGAAACTGTACAACAGGAAGGTAGTGATGAAGACGAGCAATATTTGGCACGAAGCAGAGTAAAGCGCATAGTGCAGGATATACTTGATACCGAACCCGAGTTCTTGCTCGGGTGCGCATAGTTGGTCACTGTTGACACTGGCCGAATCAGGATAGTGTGGAATGCTACTCGGAGTTTAGTAGGTGTGTCAACCAAGCGTGGTAAGAAGATCGGGTATGCAGCAGCTCGACATATCAGATCCATGTCGCGGAATCGCCATCTGAAACGCGCTACATCGTGCATCTGGTACCGACTTCGAGGCTTAGCGGATGGCCTCTGTTCCGCACTGCTGTAGCTGGTCGACGGAGTGGCTGCACAGCGTAGGGCAGACGGTAGCAGGCCAAGCGGGCCGTTTCAGAGGGCTACGGACTTCGGGTACGGGGAGTATTGCATACGATGACGAGTAGGAGCGTGGGCCATGGAGGAAAGGCCTGTCACTGCAGATGCCCGGGTAGAAACCCGCGATCTGGCGAAAGCTTAAACGCGGGCCATGCTGAAGGGCCCAGCCATGGGCCCTGGTGTAGATCCGCGCTAGACGCGATGCGAAGGGGTCATCGTGCAGACGTCGCGCGACGCCGCTCCGAAAAAAGATGGGATGCCCGTTTGCCTGTTGAGGACCGAATCAGAATCAGCGTTGCTGCGCCGCGACGCGCCTGCTCCCTAGTAAATTCGTTAGCCGCGCCTGCTCCGTAGCACCCGCCAGCACACGCCATCCGCGTCTGCAATCCCGGCGCGCCAGACGTGACCATGACAGCGCCGTCCTCCGCCGCCTCGTCGTCGAGGACACGAGACCCGGGGCTGCATCACGACCTGCGGCTTCGAGAGAGATCGAGACCGAGATCAAGAGGTCTCTCTCCCTCTCCGAAGTGAACCGCACGACCACTCCCGTCCGAATGAATCCAAAGCGCGCGAGACGGCCTCGCGCTTCAGACGATGCTTGCTGGCATGCATTCCCGCGCACGGCCTGTCGCATTGCCTGTCTCTGCATTTTCCTAACTTGGTACGATCAAGCTCACGCTCACTAGCAATTCCGCCGAAGCTCAAGCACTGCTGGGGAGGCCTCTCGGGGACTTGGCGGCCACAGACCGTGTCAGAGTCAGCCTCCCACTCGGTAGGCGCAGCGGAGCCCCTCTGTGTAGGTATACCGTACTGACCTCGCGTTTCATCTTTTCCATGATGCAGAATTCCCACTTTCGTTCAAGCCTCAGATCGTTTCTATTTCCGTTGGCGACCGGGGTCCTACTGGTAGCTTTTCCCCACATTCTCTGTGCACCTTACACCTCGTTGTGTACACCACCGACCGGTAACCTGTCACGCCTCTACAAGCCCGATACTAGCATCGGACTAGACTGGACAGACCCTCGAACTTCGCATAAGAGTTTCCATTGTCCGCATCAACTACCCATCACTACAACACACTCCGGACTCTACGGACTACAGTCTCTACGGCGACACCGGGCAGTACTCGACTCCGTTTCGCAACACACTCCGTTCTTTCACATCACAACAACACCAACCACAACAACAACGCAATGGACGCAGACAGGCGACTCGTCAAGGCCTTGGAGGCCGCCAACGATGCTCTTCAGCACCTTTCCATGTCTCCGGACTTCGCATGCCTCGACTGCACACACATCGACCGCTTGCTCGCAAGGGTGGTGGACCTGCCGACCGAGGGCAACCAGCGCAACAGCCGACGCAACCTCTTGGTCATTCGGCAATGGATGATCACAGAGGGTCCGGGTGTTGTGCTCCTCGAGGTCCTCGGACAGCTGTACTGGCGATTGGGCGAGCTCAACGCTAAGCAGTTCGACAAGTTCAAGACTACCCTCCAGACGCAGCAGACATACCTTTCTCTCATTCAGGACACTGGTGCCGTCTCACTCGTGGTTCAGCGAATCCGACACATCCAACGGTCAAAGGCAGATGCCTGCCAGGACTTTCTTTGCGAGATCTCGGACCTTACCGGTCTCAAAGGTTAGTTCGCTCCCACCTGCTGTTCGCTCTGAGCCTTTACTGATTGGTCCTAGTCGAAACACCGATGATGGAGATGGATGCTCTGCGGGCCACATCGAGCAGCCCATTCACTCCCTCCACCTCCGTTCACTCCTTCGATAGCTCTTCTTCCCAGGACACCGGATACACCAGCCTGATCAAGTATGTGCCAGACACCAGCGCCTGGTGTGACATGGAGCAGCTCCTGCTCGACTTCTACATCAAGGGCCTCTGCCCTGGTCGCACAGCATCCACACTGAACAACACCTACCTCTCTCTCCTCCAGACCGCACAGACATGCGAGAGCACGAGATACGCGATCCTCAGCCTCAGCGCCTTCTACATCCGTGAATACCTCCCCGCGCAAAGGGAACAGTGGCACCAGGCTGAGCTCTACTACTCCTCACAAGCCTTGCAAGCATTGGCCCAGCAGATCAGCGCTGGAGACAATTACGAGGCTGCGCTTGCCACTGCCATGCTCTTGATGCACCACTCTGCTGTCGACGAGCCGAATGAGGCTAGCCTCTGCTGGTCTTGCCACGCCAACATCTTCGAGATCGTCCCCACTGACCTCGTCAACCCGGCTTCGGAGCCCGCTCACTTCATGCGCACACAGCTTGTCCTCGCACGTTCTGCTCAGACTTCGTTCGCTCTGCAAAACACCCAACTAACCTCGCTGGAGACCCGAAACTGGTACGAGAGCATGCCTCCGGGTGAGGCCCAGAAGATCTGCGCCATTACTGGTCTTTCGCCGCAGCTTCTCTTCATCATCTCTTCCATCAACTCGCTGGCCATCGAGGATGGACCGAACAAGCTCATGTATGCTCAGCTCCAGGAGCAGCAGCTTCAGAGCTTGAGGCAGTGGTCGACTGAGCTTCCGGGTGACGCTCAGGAGGTCATGCTCGCTACTGCTGAGGCTTTCCGTCTTGCTGCACTCATCTACGTGCGATGCCGCCTCTATGGGTACGTTCACCTACACTTTCATTAGCTCGAGACCTTTACTAACATGGTAACAGCTTCACTCGTTTCAACTCTGCTGTCATGGAGCTCAACGACGCACTCAGCGCCGTCCTCCTCTCCATCCCCGTCAAGGGCAACCTCTACACCGCCACCTACCCTGTTTGGCCTCTCTTCATCGCCGCCGTGACTGCCAACTCAGACAAGCGCGACCGTCTCTACCAACGCGTCGTTCCGATCCGAGAGGGTGACAAGAACACTCTTCCCGCTGTCCTCAAGCGCATCTCGGGCATGCGCATCTGGCTCCAGAACCAAGACTCCACCCAGCAGCGCCGCGATGGCTGGTGGGAGGAGATGCTGCAGCCGAGCAACAGCACCACCGATGTTCCTTTCGAACGTCTGCTCTGCCTGGGCTAAGCACCCTATATACACTCACGCTCACTCGACATCAAAGTCCGTTCGGCTGTGCGCTGAAACTACGGACTTTGTCACCACCTCTGGAGGCCTTCCTGACTGCATGGTCCGACGCACACTTTCTCTTATCTCTCTTCACTTCTCTGTTTATACTTTTCCACACACTTTTCTCCTCACTGTTATACCCATAGACTCGATCTGCTACTCAGCATTGCATCGCGACACACGACACTAGACTTTGCATGGTTGGCTACCGGAGTTTTCCCTTTTGAGCATTTGATTGCGCTTATTGCATTGCATCGCTTCTGAAGCATTTTCCAAAATTTCTCTTTCTTATCACGGTCTGATAGACGGACGGCTCTCATGGTTGCTGGGCTTAATGGGATAGATGGGAATCAATCATAGGTTCCCGAGTATCCTTGTAGATAGATGGGATGGCTTTGCGCTTGGAGATCGATTGTATATATGAATGATCGCGATAAACGCTTGCACATGCAAAAATCACACTGTTTACCATTTATCTTTGTCTTGTGTTTATTTATTGTGATCTGCAGTCTCGAGGCAAGGGTGTTTTCAGCCGCGAAGTGGTTTGTAAGGTTGGCTATGCGCTAATCTCCGGTCTACTCCCAGATGGACTGAGTCGGCCGGAGCTGCGAGTCGAGCGGGTTTCGCCCTAGGATGGGGGACCGGAGTAGATGTTCGGAACCGGTGACTTGGCGACTAAGCCATAGCACTCAAGTGTGCATGACCAAAGTAATGAGGAGTGTCCGATTTCCAAACCTGATCTTGATCTCCAACACAATCATACAAAAGGCATCAAAAGGCACCAAATTGAAGCAAGTTGGTATATCCCGACTCACACCTCCCTAGATTTCTAGGTTCTAGAGTTGTAGCTCGCTGAGCAAGTAGTTCGAGCCGATTCGAAAGTCAGATTAGCCATATGCATCGCAGCGATCTGGATATCGCCCGGTTTCCCCTACCTTCGACATCTGACAGCCGTGTTACAGATAGGGGAAGTTTGTGCATCGGGCGTCCGAGACGAGCTGACTGATCGCTCGATCATTGTCGCACAGAGATCTCTCGACCCGCTTCGTGTTACACTGAACGGGGGTACCTGAAGGCCACAAACGCAGGCAGGTCCACATGGCCTTGCAGACACGCGTTCAGCACACGACTGCAGCACTCCCTTTCTAACCTTCCGCACCTTCCGCAACGAATCACCTAACCTCCAGGATTCCCGAGACGCGGAGAACCATTGTCAACCACACCTTGTACAGCCTCAACCCATCTCACCCTTTTCCACTTTGTACCCGCCACTCGAAGCGCTCTGACTTTCGAGACATTTCATCGCATGATGGATTGAAGACTTGCTGAGGTCAGTAAGGGCGACCGCGGCCCATGCCAATGTAGGTTCCCGGTGCTGATGTCAGATCACGTGGGTCTGGAATTGCAGTGCACTGCTCCGTAGTGAGATGGAAATAGGTAAGTGGTGAGATGGGACCTCTTGATGCTTTTGGCCAAGAGCCAAGTAGTCTAGGAACTGACTTTGGTACGAGGTTGAGGATTTGGGGCTGTGGTGTGTAAATGTGGACTTGGGCGAATGCGATAGCTCGTTTACGCAAAAGCGCGGCGGAGAGTGTTTTGGCGGGCCAGATGAGCTCAGAGATGCGATCGATGACCGAGCCATGTGCTGTCGATGTTGACGGTGGCGGACGGAAGAATGGTAAGGCAAGAAACAAATGGATTACCGCACCGACTGCTACTCGCGCCCCATCTCTTCAGGCCATGTCTCCAATGTCCAAGGCCACCGCATCTCGGACCTTCGAACCTGCAACCATCTCATCGGGCACCCATCACAGCGAGCATCTGACCGTAGCCTGCAAGGCCATACTCACAACCAACTCATGACCCAAGCCGTACCCGCACCGCCCCTCCCGTACTCGCGGTCGCCCAACGAAGCGCCCACAGATCCCACTACCCCAATTTGAACCTCACTCATCTCCTCATCCAAAACGGTCAGCGCCCAACCCGTTTCATCAGCTGCTCCGCCACCAGCTCTCGCGCGTCATCTCCCGCCGTCAGACTAAGACGGACCAGAATCGCCGGCCGCGCGCGGAAGAGCGTGTAACGAGACGCAAGACACGCGCGAGTGACGCGCAGGGCGACTTTGAATGCTGACGTTGGCACTTTGATCCAAACCTTGTTTATTCGGGGAACGAGGGTGGGGTTTGATGGCCGAAGTGCTGATGGGTGCGTGGCTGAGCTGGTCGCGATTCGGAGGTTTCGGAGGATTGTGCTAGGATGGATCGAGCTGAGTGTCACGTGCGTATTTTTAATTTCCGAAGGTAGGGGTTGAGCGAGTTATGCCCGGATGGATCGTGGCAGTGTATGGGCAGTTGGGTGTAATCTGTGAGTTGTGAGATGTAGCGTTGATGAGACCCGCGAAGCCTCGATGAGACATCTGAATAGAGATTTGGGCGTGCATTACCACAATGGTAAGATGTACGGGACGATAGTTGCACGACACAATCTCAACGCGACATGTTGTAGGTAAAAAGCAAACTTTTGATTCGATCTAGTACCGTTCCTGAAGATATGAGTGAACTGCCGTCCATGTGCTCCCCCAGAAGATGTGAATGAAATGCCTTCCATGTGCTCCCAGAAGATGTGAGTGAAACGCCGTTCATGTGTCCCGAAATGTGAAAATGAAATACCGTCCATGTGCCCCAAATGGAGGAAGTGCAAAGCCGTCCATGTGCCCCTAAATGTGACGTTCAAATCCGGACATGCGCACCACAAGCGGCGCCTAGAAACCCTGTGCATCCTCTACCGCCACCTGGGTCAACTGATTCTTCTTTTGCTCGGCCAATTCCTTCTCCTTTTGCTCGGCCAAATCCTTCTCCTTTTGCTCGGCTAATTGCTTCTTCTTTTCCTCGGCCAATTCCTTCTCCTTTTCCTCGGCAAGTTCCCGTGCCTTCACCTGAGCCAACTGTCTTGCCGCCATCTTTGTGAACTCCATCTCCATCCAGTCGATTGGATAAAGTTGTCGGTTCCATGTATAATCACCTGGCTTGGCCATCTCCCTCTCCACCAACTCCTTCGAGAGTAGATGAGCCAAGTAGTACGGGTTCGCTCCAAGCCAGTACTCGTCGAGCTCAAGGGGTTCCTCCGCCTTCTTCCACCTCGCTTCCAGCTTCTGCCATAGCAAATCTTCCTCACTCTTCTGTCTCGGGCCCTCGTATGGGTAAGGGTAATCTTGCTGGTCTACCGCGAGTGTTCGTAAGTGTTCGTACTCGATCCTCTTCCTGAATGTCTTCATGGTGTCTTGGGGATTTCGCTGGTATAGCTCTAGGATATCTCGCTCAGTCGGAGGCACGTCAGTATGTTGTAAACGTATGCATGCGTCATACTGTAAACCTTGCTGCTGCTCTCTCCGTCTAGCTGTCCACCAGACTGCTGCGGCTGAGTCACGGTTGTCGATGCGAAACCTTGTTGAGTCCAAGCCGGAATCCTCGCGAAATGCCTTCTGCTTGCAGTATTTGAGCATCATGGCCTGCTCGATGTTATCATCTACATTGGTAAGCTCCATTGACAGGCCTGTTTTCGCTAGAGCCCTCATCATGGTCAATTAGACCCCTAGTTCGGCTTCTGCCACCTCATAGCCGCGTACCAATGCTTGAGTCCATCCGCTCTTGAGCTCAGGACTGTGCGTCTTCGACTGGACCCAGTACGGGTTATAGCTTCTGTCGACCAAAAGCCTGATGGCATTCTTCTCTTCCTCAGACAGTTTGGACTTCAAGTCGGCGTCGCCCATCACCCGCCAGTCTCCAGGAAGTAGTGTCAGTGGTCGATCGAGAAAGTTGTCCCTTTCATCCTGGGACGTCTCTGAGCCTGGGGTGTACAAGTTCCCTGTGGGGATCCGAGGTTTTGGAATCGATGGCGGCGCTACAGGCATTGTTTGTGGCTTTTCGGCTCTGGTGAGAGATATCTTGGCTGGGTCCTGGAACATTTTGGCAATTGCCTTTTTCGGCTTTGTGTTGATGTGCCCGCTGAGGTAGATCTCCATGATCTCGCGCATCGGTCTTTCCAGGCGCGAACGAGATTCGTCATTGAGCTGCGTGTCTTCGTTGCCAAAGCACGCGTGTAGGCAGATGCACAGCATGTGCCTCAGAGCCTTTTCTGTCGCGTCATTCCACGGTACCTCGTACTCGTCGAACCATTAGCGGAAGGGTTCGATAAGACCCTTCTCTTTCGTCAGGTACCCCAGAGGGATATGATATCACACTCCGAGGTACTTGGTCGAGCTGTGCTGAGCTTTCAAATTGCCTTCCCTGTTGACAATCATGATGTGGCCGGTGTCGGTTTCGGAGCTGTCGTTGAATGCAGCATAGTCGTCATACCTCCCGATGATCATGCCGTTGCCAGCCTGGTTTGGCCGAGTGTGGTGATAGAGAAGTCGAAAGCCCATGTCAACGAGATCTTGCTCATTTTGGACTGCGCGGTAACTCTCTTGATCTGTCCTCTCCAACCACTCAACTTTCTCAGGTGTCACCCCACGGTAGACTCGCAAGGGCGAGTCTTGCTAGCCTGTGCAAATATGGAGTGGGGAGGATTTAGGAGTCTGACTGAGATGGGTGGGTGTGTATAAATGTCGATACGATGGAGTCAAAGTGTAAGGGTCAGGAGACGGCCGGAGCTGCAAGATGGCGTCGATGCGGCGGCAAATATATAGACAAAGGGAGGCGGCCGGAGTTGCAAGATAGTGTCGGTGAAGGTAAAGGTAAAGGTAAAGGTAAAGGTAAATTGGACCGGGTACTCGCTCAGTGTGAGTGAGGGTGTGAGTGAGAGTGTGAGTGACAGTGTGAGTGAGAGCGTGAGTGATGGTAAGAGTGTGGGGAGGCGTTGGTTTCGAGATAAAGAACGACCGACGACGCAGGCTACGTGTGATTCAAGTACTGGAGATCAATATCGATGCAGGATACACGTAATCTCTAATGCAATTTGACAATTGGGATACCCAGGACATGTACGTGGGCGTAAGCGTCTGGTGGCGAACATGAGGTGAGGAGTAGGATCCAAGGCATGAGAGAAGGTAATAACGTCTAAGGGCGCTCTGGGTACGGGTGCCCGGTGAGAGGTTCGGGTAAGAACCGAGAGGGTGTCTGCTGGCTTCGTTAACCAGACGTGGATCCTAGAGATGAGGTGGAAAGTGAATCTCAGAGACAAATAACTCGCATGAGACTGCGCTAGCTCAAAGCATACATAAAGCTATGCGCACATCTTTTACCGAAAGACTGGAGAACTTTGCGACAACGACGATGCTTCTTGAGGTGACTAGACTCCCTTGGTCGTAGGCGGCTTGGTTGGTACGAAAGTGTCACACATGCGGTGTTCGACCTGCGAAGGCGACATCGATTTTGGTTTCTAGATTCGACATGCGACTTTTACATAGATATACTGCGGCGAAGGACCTGACCCAACCTTCGCTCGACGACGCGGCCCGACCAAAACAACTTGCGTGGTTTGGGATGTTCAACATCGCGACTCGATTCACCATTTGCTCAGCGCTTCGCTCAACGACGCGGCCCCGACCCAGACAACCCGCCTTGCCTTCCGACTCCACGTGATGAATCCAGTCTAGCCTTAGGCTTCCGAAGTGCAGGCCTGGCGACACCACGGGACCAAACCCCCTGTCAACGTCCGAATCCCTGGTCAGTCGCAACAGCATCTCATACTGAAAGCGCCGGCTGTGTAGTGTGAATTCTTTATTTTTCAATCATCGTGTGTGAGTTGTGGGTATATAATCTTTACTGTATAAAATCGCGAATGTGTTTCGTGCGGATTCATCTTGCAAATAAGAGAACGAAATTCCACACGGCAAATCCAAAAAATAAAAACTGCGGCGATGCTGCTGTACTGCCTATACGATTCATTTAACGTGTTTTTGCAATCGATGTTTTCCTTTACACCGGTTTACTTGCGTTCGATCGATTACTTGTAGTGGGTTTGCTTATTCACACGTCCGTCCTTTTAGAATCGATGGTTGGACGAGAGGCCTCTTAAGGTTGTGGTATATTATGCCTTCCTAACGAAGTGCTGTGGTTTGCATATACCCTAATTACCACTTCCACTACCTCATCTTGCTCACCGTGCAACGTCTCCTCACATTCGCACAAGTCCTTCCCCTACTGCTTGGTACGCTTCTTCCAACACGCGACACATTCTATCGTCACCCCGTTCGGTTTCTTTTGTTTCGTCTTTTGTCCACAATCGGAACCGATCGGCGTTCGGCCTGATAAATACGCATCACAGAACTCATACGTTTTGCAAACACCCTGCCCACATGTTCCACATGTTGGACCAGTTAGCCAGCACATTTGCGTTGATAGCGCACAGTTGGCTTAATAGGATGTAGAGTCGCGCGGAGTAGAGACTCTTCGGTACGTCCACGGTTATTATTTCGTCAATTCGGATTGCAGGTCTGGTGATTCTAAGTTCGTTGGAAGTCTGAGACTTTATTTAACGTAATGTTTACCTATGAAGAAGGTAGGCCATAAACTTACTTCCTCGTTTTTTGGTGTATACGAAGGGTTTGTAGATGGCTCTATGTAGCCTGGAGTTTGAAGCGTTTGAAAGGAATAAACTTTTTCGAGGGATTACTTTGCGTCTCTTGGATGTGTGTACTGGCTGCGTATGTAAGAGTTGTTTCGCATTCTAAGAGAATCAACGCTACTTGTACTCAGAGCTTGAGAGATGCTGCGTTTCAGTCGTGTGTAAAGGCTGTTGGCTTCGTGAAACTTCTACTATTCAATCGCACATTGAGTGAATTTTTATCCATGCTTGCGGAACCGTTTTCACCGTGACCTTACTAATTAAAAAGTCTACCACTATGCGTACAGAAACACACTCACACTACTGCGTTCACGTGGAATTCAAGGACGTGATGTATAATATCTTCACAGTAGGGTCGTTTGTGTAGTTTTGAAGACTCCGACTCATACGCATCTCCGGAACTTTAGAACATTACAGACATGAATTTCTATGACTGCATGCACATCAGTAGATCCGTGAATACAATTTAGAGGCACATCTGGCACAGCGTGTCGGATCTCCTTGTATATCAAGCCGTTCTTGGTACCTACAAAGTACTCCCCATAAAGCTTCGCAGATCAACTCCTCGAAAGCTTCGCAGATCAAATCCTCCAAAGCGTAAAAGTCGACCAAGTAAATTAACGAGCACGAATAATGTCGACCGCATTCCGCGCGTTATTCGAGTTCACATACTAGAAGCTGCACCGGACTTTCACATCGCCGACGCTAAAACTGCATACTCTCTATCAAGCCACTCTACACACTACGAGTTCTCATATATATCGAAAGCATCCATCCATCACACCTAATTCCAATATTTCAACAATGCGACTTCCTCCGACACGGATATTCCCCATGCAGATGATGCCCCGCGGACCAAAGCTCTCTGCTTACCTATCTATTATGGCCGGAGGAACATGCAAAGAGGTGAATTACTTATAAGAATCAGAATCTGCAGAGGGTGTATATAGACTAGAGTTTGCCCAAATCAAGAACATTGCAGGTCATACGGGTAGCGCAAACTTTTATAGATTTTAGTAGTTAGATATAGACGGATGTTGATGCTACCCATGGTACTTTCGCAATCAGTGCCTGATTCGCAATAAGCTAGTTGCAGGCCAATTTACAGTCGCTGCTAGAAGAGACGTGGACTGGATGTCTTGCCACTCCTTAACGTAGTTGTAGCCTTAGGTCATTTGATCCATTGAGGTTGAAACTAGAAATACGGTGCGTGGAATCAAAAGGAGCCTGAACCTTTCTCTAACTCCCCGCTAGATATATTCAAGTGGACCACTTCCAAGTAATAGTGGCACATTTTGGATATTACAACCATTTGCTATGTGGGTTGCGTGTCTTCTCGTTGGTATACGGAAGTAGTAGGAACAAACATCTATCGCAGTATCCACCATCACAACGTGTGCATTTCATCACGCCACCCACGATCACTTTAGCCCTTCACCACTACTCACATCCATCTCAGAATCCTTACTAATACCGTAACAAAATTACCCATTTTTCTGCCCACCGTAACTATGACGCTTCTACCGACCGCACAGTTGCACGGCACCCGAAACCGCAGCCAGCCAATCCTCGTGCTCCTGCGCCGCAAGCCCGAGTAAGCACTAAATCAAGCACCTGTCCAGTGGATCTACGTTTCACAATAGTCCGGACGAATCAACGCGACGCCGTTAAGCTCGGCGCGTCAGATGTCGGGTCGCGGGAGTCTGTGTTGTTCCTTCGTTGTCCCTATCCTATTCTCTCTGATATCCGATATGTTTTTCTCCTCGACATATCTGAACCTGTATGAAAGCGCGGAGATTGGGACAACGTGGAGTCGCAGCAGCTCTCTGCACAGCCCTCAACTTACCAGCGCCCTCGTTCCAGCGCCCTAGATTCGCAAGCGAAATTCGCCGAACACAAAACTCCGCTCTCGACGCTCCGCGCATCCCTGCCCATGTTCCCAGCATTGTACAGCTAAGCGATACGGTCGGAACGCATCGCAACACCGGCCGCGCTTCGCACATGTAGATCCGTCCCCCACCAAACTCATAAGTGTGGCGCCTATAATAAATCTCCGGGAGCGTGGTAGGTGGCTGTGATGCAATAAAGCTTTGGGTGCGTACAGTGCGGCTGAGTCGTGGCACTTGCGAGTGGGTTTGGTATCTGGCGATGTGATGTGTGAAGCTCATTGCATACGGCGCAGTTGAAGATCTTACTTCTTTTCGATGGAGAACGTTGGTCAGGGTTCGTATTCGGCGACTTCAGGTCGTAGGGCGTAAATAGACCGTGCACTCCGCTGCATCCAGGATAGGTTGCGAAGTTGCCGTGGTTGCTGGTCGCGGGAACCAGTCTTGCATGATCTCAGATCCGCACTCGCGCGAAAGAGACAATCTCGTCTTTCGGTTCTGCTCCTGTTATTGACCGCGTTCGTAACTTCGGCTCTTTCAAGTCGGCGCTATCGTCCCGCTCTTGCTTAGCTATGCCAATATCTAAAATAAACGAGTTCAGGCTGGCGTGAGTAAGGGGTAGACTGTGCCGTCGACGCTCAACATTGTTGAGTCGATTCTTTACCGACGCGGGCAAGATGCCTATCCTAGCAGCACGACGAGGCTGGGTGCGGCGCGAATCTGAGCCCAAACATCAATAATAATGGCAATATGCAAGTGATACGAGCGGACCTAGCCGCTTTTACGACGCCACCCTGGATGACACCAACCTCTGTCACTACAACGTGGGGCTGAGTGCGGCGTGGCTGCATCGACACGCCGACTAAGATCGCCATGGGACGGTGAGTGGTAGATATACCCTCGAGAGGAGAAAAGCTTGCGAGATGATCAACATAGCGTGTCACGCATGTCTGGGGCGGAGAATCCTGCATGCGGGTTTGCGGCGTAGGTTGAGTGCTGGTACCTGAATTCTGGGGCGATGGGAATTGAGGTTTGGGGGCCGGAATTGCAGATTTTGCTGCGAATGTAGAGTTAGAACGTGGAGAGTAAAGTTGGAACCTCGGAAGTAGAATTAAACTTCGAAAGTAGAGTTGGAACTTCGAAAGTAGAGTTCGAAATTCCAAAGGAGCTTTTCGAACTTCGAAAGGAAATAGGAGCCGAGTAACAAACTCAGTTGTAGTCAATCAAATGTCAAAAGAGCAAAGGGCCAAATGTAAATCGTAATCAACGTCCATTGATGTATAGGGTATATACCCACAAGTAACAAAAGAAAAGCTAAAGCTACCGACCCGAAAATACTCAAGCGATGCGACCAACACCACTAGAACGCCAGAATTCCTCCTAGATGCATATCCATTACAAACAGTCCCCGTTGAAACCCCCAAAGTCTAAGATGTATGTCGAAGAGAAATCTCGTTCCGTCGCGCGCGCGACCTGTCGTGCGCCTCATGTGTTTGTATGGATGCGGTTCCCACCAAATCGTTGCCTTGTTGGACTACTCGTCCGGTTGAAAAAATTTAGACGCGGTGGTAGGCGGTTTGGCTCTTCCACTCGACAGGCTCGGTGAGGTTGACAGTGGAGTCATTCTCGCCATCAGTGAAGCCCTTGGAGGCGCGCACGCCGAGGCCAGCGGGGACCCAGAGGTCGCCGAAGATGCGGCCGGGGTGGAAGACGGTCATGGCAGCAGCGGCGGCGATGATGAGGGGACCCTCGAAGATCATGAAGGTAAGCTCGTGGTTGGCGAGGTGGGAGTCGAAGCCGCCCCAGAGCTCGGCGACACGGTAGACACAGCGGATGAAGATGAGGACAGTGGCGATGAACAAGCCTGTGGGACGTTAGCAATTGCCAGGCGGAAGCTAGAATGGGAAGACTTACTCCACTGGAAGAAAGAGAAAGCAGGCGAGGCGCGGAGGTGGGCGTATAGCGGAGGCTGAGTGCGCGAAAGGGTGCCGGACACCTTGGCCTTGCGTACGTGAAAGATGAAGTCACCCCAGATGCCGAGGAAAAGGATCATGGAAACGACCTGGGAGACGAGACCAGCAATCATGACCTTGACACCAATGTCGGAGTCGTCCTTTGTGTCGGCCGTGGAAGCCAAGTAACCACCGATAGCCTGGAGAACGAGAGAGAGCAGATCGCAGCCGATGAAGATGATGGTGTAGAGCTTGGGCTTGAGACGCGAGTGCTCAGCGCCAATTGCGGTGATGACACGTCCGAGGCAAAGGTAGATACCAGCGGTGAGAAGCGCGGGAGCGAGCGTAAGCGGGACCAAGTTCCTGGTTGCAATGAGCCAACTGACGTGGATTCAGACATGATAGTAGTACTCACATGAGGAAGTTGCGCAGCGGGAAGGGGTTCTTGTTGTACATCAACCGTCCAAAGTATCCAACCATCTCTCCAATGATACCCAAGCAGACGGACGCCATGTACTTCCAGGTCCTGTGGCGGAAACCAAACCACAGCTGGCCGAGAAGTAGGATGGCGAAGCAACCGAGATAGACCGCATTGCCAGCAAAGACGGGGAGGTAGTGCATAGTGGCCCACTCAAGGGGGCATCCTAGGTCGAGTGTGCATATTTTCCTCTGCGCCTTGATGAGCGCGGGGTCATGCGTCGTGAGGTTGAGGTTGTCGACGCTGACATTGGCGATCTCCTCGGCCGTGGCACGAACAAGGAGCGAGAGCATGTTGGAGGCGGACATGGCGACTGTGTGACTGTGTGGCTGTAGTAGTTGTAGTGTAAGGGGGAGGAGGAGGAGGAGTGAGATGAGAGTGTGGGATGTGAGGCTGTCTGGAGAATTGATGGTGAGCGGGCTTGATGTTTATGTACCAACGAGCATCTGGGGCCCGCAGCGCAGGCCGGTGGCTCAAGCGGAGCGCTCGAGCGTCGACATGCCTGTGCGTGCCGCAAAGCTGCATGGTAGTAGGCTTTGTCAATTATCACTCCCAGGCTGTGCGATGGCAGACGGTGCGGCGTAGCAGGCTTGTGCGGCACGGAACTGTGCTATGGTCCCGAATTAGACCGACCGTAAGGCGAGGCCGACCGGGGGTCAGAGGCGTTGCACACCGCGTCTCCCCCACAGCGTCGCTGCTGCGAATCTGCTGCACGAGTAAGATGATGCACTGTTGATGCACCGTTTCATGTCCGCTCGAGTTTTCCGTAGTCCCAACGTGCTGTGGCGGCATTCACGCCCACGGGCCATGGCGTGCAGCCCAGCCGGCGCGCTGATTCGCGGGTGCACGCCAGAGGGCGGCAGTGGCACCGTGAGACGCACATTGGCGAGGTCAGCGTGGGTCTTGGTCCCTCCGGACGCATCTTCCTGGCGACGAGGGGGGAGGAAAAGTAAGAGGTGGACAGCGTTGGGCCGCCCAGTGCTGTGCACGAGTTCCGACGCCGTATTCGCGGGTCCGTCCCACTAGGCCTGGAATGGAGCGCCTCGCTTATGTAACTCGTGTGCTTTTCCTTACGGACGCCGAGAAGGGCTTGGCTTCCTGCCTACATGGCCGACACCACCGACATCACGCCTACGAATTCTCATCTCCATCTATCGGTGACGTTTCACACCCAAGTGGTACATTAGATCGCCTTGCCCGCATTTGCCCGACTCGACGCGTCCCTGTCTGCTCCGCTCCGCACCGACACACCTTGGCTCTCCTCCGAGCCATCTAAAAGGCCCCATCCGACACCCACGGTCTCGACTCTTATCAAACGGACAATACTGCACAGTGATTTCACGAGCGGGGGCTCCCCGCAAAAGCCACAGCGTCGGCCTTCGTTGCCGTTCCTCCCGATCCTTTCCCTCGCACGACACATTGGGAGCGTGGCGCTGCCCCATCGCCTCTTCGGGAGCGCTATAGGGATCTAGACACTTTGTACGGTAATTGATTCCTGTACCTGCTCCTCCTTTCCACGCCTTGTTCTTCATTTCAAGTATCAAATCAAGCAAGACTGGAAAAATAAATCCGCAATGCTTCTCCCAAGTCTCCGTTCGTCACTCAGTCTGAAGCATCTCGAGTCAAAGATTGAGCAGCTTTGTTCTATCACCATCTGCCTGGTCATACCATAGAGAGCTATAATGAACGTCGCCCTCGATACCGGCACCAAGGTGATTCGGTTCCAGTGTCAGGACTTGCAACGAGACCGGCATCCGTTAACGCAGAGCTCAAAAGAGTAAAGCATACGCTCAGATGGCCTAGCCAATATCCAAGCAATGCAACCAACAGCGTGTACCTCAGTAACGTTCCAGACCCTCGCCGAAGATCTACACCGTGTTGAACATTCCGCATTTGACTACTGCTACCAGGGAACATACCGCATCCTACAGCTACGACGCGCGAGTCTGTGGGTTTGATCGCTGCCAGCCTCAGGCGCCTACCGAAGTCCGGAAACCGTAACAAAGGCAGCACCACTTGGCTTGTCACAGCCTACACTATGGCCAGGTAGTGGCGTCCAAACGAATGGCTGATGCTTGCCTCATCCCACGTCCGGCTTAGGTACCCCACACTCAGTGGTTCGGACTCGGGAGTCATTGTGCAATGAACCCTTAACGTTCCGGATCCCATATCAGTTGCCTCAGAAGCGCTTCATGTAAAGTTCATGCCATTGTCAGGCACCTCGAACGGTAACCATTCTCAAGTCTGTTCAAAGTCCCTTTTTCACTATCCCCTCGACGCGAGTGGACATTTGCTCCGGATGATAGACTGACAATGACCGACATCCGGAGGCTAATACGCTTGTAGAACTTGGGCTTTTTAGAAGGGATACCGGCTTTGACACGTTCGCCTTCTACTTCTATACTTCTTCTTTACACCAATTTTCTACCTCTCTATACACCATTCACTAACACAACTGTCCATGAATATCGACTACAGCACCACTGGCCAGCTAAATTCCACATCGGCTACGCACATCAGGACTGCATTCCAATCAGTACGTACTAGGCACACCTTACCTATTTGCAGCTCCTCTGAGTTGTTGGGTGCATGGATGTTCTTTGGTGATGAGAGTTTGGGGATGCGGCTTCCGATACAGGGAATGCGGTGGTAAATGTGGGTGCTGTGGTTTGAGAGAGAATATGGTTACTCGATAAGTGTCATGTCTCGACACAATCCACATCTGTCGAATGCTCATACCTACGAGTTTTCAGCTTCGTCTCGGCACTACCACAAGACAACAGCATCTTAAAGCCATGACTAGATACTGCGCTGCGGAACAATAGCACGCAGCTTCTCGCCTGCGGCGTACTGTCCCCGCTATGTCTACAACATCAACACTCCTTTTCTAGTTCCCAGCCCTTCCACTCGGCCTCTACGTTGCCGCAACGCTTATTATACTACTGGACTCGGCTCTGGTAGTCTCACGAGGGGAACGGTTGGATCGAATGCGCGAGCAGTGCTTTTGCGTACGCTCTCAGGGCTCAAGCTCTTTGCGCGACGATTCGGCTTGGACGCGGCGCGAGTTTTCAGGAAGGACTCGTTCGCGCAGCCCAGAGCGACAAGATAGGCCTCGCGATCTGTGTGATCGACAAGCCGTCCGACCAAATCTCTGCACGCCCGGCCCGGCTGCAGACGACGAAAGCTCCGCGCGCTCCTACTTTCAGCATCTGTCCTCTTCTATAGAAGATATGGCAGCTTCCTTCTCTTCTTCTGCTTCTCGATGGGCATCGATTCCGGAAACTGCTTGACCACCGCAACGCTTATTGTACCCACTGGACTCGGCTCTGGTAGTCCTACGACGGGAACTAAGGATCTTCTTGGACGGGTGCAACAATACTTGTCACGCAACGTTCATCATTCCCGTTTCGCGGCGCCAAATCACTTGGACCTCTTTCGGCACTCACTTTGCTTAGCATGGTGTTTCTTTCCCTCGGCATCGGACATGTGTCAATGGCATCCTGATCAAAGCGTTACAGACAGAGCTTCCTACTCACATCGGCGGTGATTAGCTTTGATGGCCGTATTTGGGGGGAATGGGATGTTGAGCCCGGGGCTGTGGGTTGGGAGTGGATGAAGTGACAGGTGGGTACAGCGAGAAAGAAGTATGTGCATGACTCAACTCTTCATTTCTAGCAACCCATGGTGCGAAAGGAAGCCCAGTGTTCCTATTCGTACGCGCTCACAATACCATGGCAGGCTGTCGCATCATCAACGGTGCGGTGTGCTTCTTATCCGGCCCGCCATACAGACTCAAATCCAACACTAGGGTCTCCACGTCCTCGAACCCATACTTCTTGTAAAACCCATGCGCATTGGGACTACTCTCCAGATAGCTATCCAAACCTAGCTCATCCGCCTTCTGCGTCCCCCACTTCAGCAGCGCACTTCCTGCCCCGCGACCTTCCTGCTTAGGATCCGTATGCAGCATATGCAAATCTAGACACATCAGCACCCTCCTCCAACACGCTCGGCCCGGATCCATATTGGCAGAAACTCACACATATGCGGCCTCAACCCCACAATCTCCTTCTTCCTCCTCACCAACCCGCCAAAAAACGCTTCGCAAGCTTCCTGATTCGTTCCCTCACCGAACCTCAAAGATCGCGTAGGCGCTTTCTCCAATGCTTCCTTCGTCTCGTAGACATGCCATTTAGCGAATGCGAGCATGGTCCCCGAGTCCTGGTCTACAGCTTTGAGAAAGGTAGCGGTGGGGTCGTCTTTGCGCATGTTTATGATTTGTGCGATGCGTTGCTCACGGGCATCTGGTGGAAAGGGGCCGGGAAAGAAAACGGGGCTTGCGACGTTGTTGGCGTATGCGAGGGTTTCTAGGGCGCAGGCTTGGGGGATGTCGGCGTCTGTTGCTTGGAGGACTTGGATAGTTGACATTTTGGAACGAGTTTGAGGGTTTCGTGGTTTGCTGGAGTCGGCGAAGTTAAGAGCTGTCCGTCGCGTTCCTGTACGTGTGGATCGTACTTGGTAGGCTAACCGAACCGGGAAGGTCAGCCCTTTCTGGAGTCAAACTGCGCCCTTCCTTCTTCTCAGCCTTGTTCGCCGGCTTCTCGGCTTTTCGATTTGCTGTGCGGTCGAGACTCTCGTACTGATAGCTTCACCACTGATCTCACTCGTGCAATTCTTCCCAGAACCGCCTCATATGTCGCTCCATCGCATTGTCAGACCAAATGAACGTCTTCGAGAGCCCTTGGACGTCCTCCCAATCATCGTACATGCCTACAAGCGTACTGCCGAACGTGGCCCGAATCATCACCAAAGCTGCTGCTCTGACCGAGCTCTTCCTTGACAATGCACCCGTTACGATCAAGAGCCAGAGAAGTAACTCTTTCCACTGCATCCACCTTGGGTCGTGCTTTGCTTGCGAGATACATCCAAGGAGTTTGAGTGCGGCAAAGTCGGCGATGAAGCAACCTTCCCATATGCCTGTCGAAAGCTTGTACGTACATAGGAAGGCGGCGAAGATGCAGGCTTCGTAGATGTAATCTCTGGTTGACGAGGTTTGGTTCGAGCTGAGGAGGTCGACAAGCCGCGATTCAATGCAGTATTGGAAGTCGTCGAGAGGGACGTCATCGAGGTGGATCGTTGTTGGGTTGGGACATGAGTCAAAGATGTGACAGAGTGCGTTGAGCTCTCGGAGGATGTTGCTATAGTTGGTTGGGAATGCAGGGGCGATGAGAAGGAGACCAGTCGGTATGGAGTGGTTGGGTAGATCTGTAAGGGTTTTGTCCCCGTTGAATTCTGCATAGCTTGCTTGTGCGAGAACACGCGGAGTACCGATAAAGAGGCAGCTGTGGAGGTCATGCCTTAACAATTTTTTAGCATAAAATAAGCTGTTAGACATGCCCAACATAGAAGATGCTTACCAATACAATGCTCGACGCAGAGCCTTTGAAACTGCAAGGTTTGCTGATTTCGTCATAGCAAGAACGTTCTGCATGGCCTGTATGTGCACAGCCACGCTCGTAGCATCTGTCCCTTCTAGTCGATACTGTCGAGAGGTTAGTTCTCTTCCGACTTCTGGATGTCCTTCTACACACACCTCCGAGCCTATCAGCAATAACATGGCCGATAGTGTCGATATCGAAGGCACAAGCTTGGCATCAGCCATGCGCCGCCTCACATCCTTCAGCATATTTCCTCGATGTCGTAGCGCATCGAGTGAGGGCATATCGTTGCTTGTGGCAAGCGATAAAACCAATGACAGCGCGTGGAACATTGTGGGATCTGTTAGGGAGTTGAGGAAGACCGCGTTCAGGCCAGAAGCGAAGACAGTTCCTTCATCTTCAGGAGAAGAACGTGATTCGGTGGCAAGCTTTGTAGACTCTGCATCGGGTTATTGGGAGGTGTACTTTCGCCGTTAGTCATGTTGCCTACTCTGATCCATGAACTTGCGCAACCGCTTCCCAGACCCATATAAAGCATCGAACGGATCCAGAAGGGCTGCATCAATCGGTCTCGCAATCTTCGCAATTTCCTTCGCATTCCCTTTCCTCCTCACTTTTCCGTTCTCAGCATCGACCTCCATAGCCACAAAATTATTGTTTCGCTTCGCGCTCCCAACCTGCTTGCTGCGGAGCCCGCTCCGTATCGCATGCTGCCGCAGAACCGTCTGGCGCTTCTGGTCTTTGGCCTCGCTGGGATGGTTGATCGTCACAAAGTGGAACATTTTGCCGAGCTAAATGCGGAATCAACTATTGTTCGAATCGGGAAAATGGGTGATTGAGGATACTACAAGAGGGGTAAGTTGCGCATGCAAAGATCTTACTAATGTTCTTTACTAGACTATATTAGTACTAGCGGCATCTACCATCAGATAGGTGAAGAAATTGAATGGGCTCAATTGAACAACAGGTATTGAGCGATCGTTGATCGTCGGCAGCATTCGTTGTTTGGAGGTATTGGAACTCTGGTGTCAACTAGAAGGCTATTGGATAGGCAAGAGGGAGAAGAAGAGCGAGTTTAGTCATCTCGTATTGGATTTCACAGCAGTGTCGGAATCATTCCTTGATTTTCCAGTACTCTTCCCGTCGTAGTCTGGCTTTGACAGCAACGAACTCGCCAGTGTACCCCTCCCCCACGCTTATCCGCATACGAAAGCGTATGCGATTAGAGACATCCTCCAGCGGAACTTTCCGCCCCTCAATCAGGGCCTGTAATAAGGGATCCCCTCAACCGGGGCGTGCAATGTAGGTGTTTTCGCAACATCCTCCCACCATTCCACTCGCACGTCGCATCGCCGCGCCAAACCCGCAATTTCCATCTGCACCCTCATAGTCTCAAGTTTCTCCCTATGCTATCATAATGCGCCTTGTAGTGCTCAACCCTCTCTATGTAGTGAGCATTCAGGCTATACTGCTAGAAGGTGATCTCGCTCGGCGGCGTTGTTGTGTGCGGGTAGCTCGTCAATTTGCTCCGGTAATTGCTTCGCGGAGTGCTTGTGATTGCACGGCCACGCTCCTCATTGGAGCTGGCCGCGCTAACATTCGCTGTCGGGCCTGGCAGTTGGATAAACAGGAACAAAGGATGCGATATCGAATTGTAAACGTTCGTTGCAGCCTTGCGAAGCGGCGTTCGTCTCCGTGCTGCAAGCCTCGCCAGCCTCATGTCCCAGTCCGGCTCTGTCAGCGATGCATTGTCAGCCCAACCGCTCTTAAATAAGCCACTTGTTTCAGGATGCGGATGCAAATTGCATGTACACTCTATCGTACGTATCGCCCCAAGAAATAAAGCCAATGTCCGCCGTGGACTAAGAAGCTTTCGAAGCACACTGAAGCCCAGTATGGCTTCGGAGTCAAGACAGTGCTTACAGCCTTGGTCCCATTAACAAGCCTTATTTCAACAGCTTCTCCGTAGTAGGTTTTGTGAAGCTCCGCGTCTGAGTAATGTGGACAATACTGACTGGACAGCGGTCGTCACTTGTCTACAAGTACATCTGACCTACGACTCTAGATCCGGATGCTTTTCGAACTCTTTCGCCAATCAGCATTTATTTTACCTGCGCACAATGTACGACGCTTCGACCTCCACCTTCTATGGGCTCGGAAACGCCACCTCGGCCGCTCAATTCGATGCATGGGGTGCTGATCGTACGATACCTCGATTCCTGACAGCGGTAACCGCGATCGCCTGGTACAATGCACTCATTTTACTGGGTTTGATTTTCTGCGTCTTCAAGAAGTATTCGGGTTTGTACTTTTGGAGCTTGCTCGTCACCACGATAAGCGTGATACCGTATGCCACAGGTACGACTCCGAGCTGTAACAACTCCACCGACGGTTGGCTGACCTTTCCTCAGGCGAGTGGATGAAGGACACCACCCTCTTTCCGAACGTCCTCTTGACCGAATGTCTCCTATCGATCGGCTTTTGCTTCATGGTGCCTGGCCAGTCGCTAGTCCTCTACTCTCGTCTGCACCTCGTCACAGAAAACCGTATCCTTCTCCGCTTCATATTATGGATGATTATATTCAACGCAGTGGTCTTGTGTGTTCCCACAGTCACACTAAACTTTCACCAACACCTGGCCCATCCTGAAGGATACACGCACGCATTCATCATCATGGACAGGGTCGAAATGTGCGTCTTCACTGCGCAGGAGATTTTTATATCCTGCGTCTACCTTTGGGAGGTTTACAAAACTCTGAAGATCATCCTCGACGCGAAAGCACGCCGGTCGATGTGGCAACTTATTGGTATGAACATACTGCACCTCACGCTTGATGCCTCCCTCCTCACCGTTGGGTTCTTGGACTACTACGCGATTCAATGGACGTTCAAGGGTTTTGCCTACAGCATCAAACTCTTGATCGAGTTCGCCATCCTCACTCAACTCGTCCGCGTTGTTAAGAAGAGGAAGAACCCCGAGAATTTCCAAACGGTGAAACTCAAGAGTCCGGAGCATACACTTGTGCAAAGAGTTTCGAAACCGCAGAGCCAAGCGCAACCGGTCGTGCAGGGAAATATCCCACAGGAGTGGCGGGTCTCTGTCGGCATCAGTGAGTTTGTGTCGCCTTCAGTCAGAGAGCGAGAAAGCGACCAGCTGCAAAGTCCAGTCAGCACATGGAGCGCGGATATGTATCCTGGTAGGCTAGGATGATACTGTCCTCTCGTCTTGCTGCGAGTTTTTGCTCTCCATATTCATAGTCTACTCAACCCCCACAAATCCTACAACATCTGGGGCTTCTTATGCACTTCTTATTGAAAGGACTAACTCCCTACATGAGGAACCGGGCTTAATCGCCGGTGTAGAGCAATCTTGCCCTATGGCGGTAGCACAGTTCGTCTTTGTGGGCATGTGTGTACTGCACGGTTGTTTGATGGTTGTAATGAGGTCCTTCTCCATAAGAGGTGACATTTTGACATCATGCGTCGCATCGCAAGGCATGTAGAGTCTATTGCGAGACTACACTCACTGAAACTAACATGAGCGACCTTTGCAGACCGCATGTACGAACTGACGCAACTCTCACCATCCTCAGAACCGCCGAATTGTGCACCGCCGGTTCGTGACAACATCCAGAGAGTTGAATAAGCTCAACTAAAGAGCAGTTATTGAGCGAACGTCGGCAGTCTTTGTCGCTGTTGGGTGGTATTGGGCCTCTTGCTGTCTACCGTAGAACCACAACTCAACTTCAATAGGTACGTACAATGTTGATGAACGGCAAGTACAAAGTCTGCTGCTACCGGCGACGTTTTACTCCTAAATTCTTCATCATTGTTCAATATATCAACTCTCGAGCCCCAGCTTTAATAAAGACGCGAAAACATCCGGAGCCCCAGCGCACGGGTGAAAATAGTTTCGCACATCGGTAACAAGAGCTTGATGCGTAGGTGACGTAGGCAGCAACACTCAGTGCAAATCTCTATTCCAATAAGCGCGGTGGTGAATGATCGGGCTGCACTCGTAAGGCGATTGTTCACCGAGTAGGCCTTGGCCCGGGTCTGCCTCTCTCGCAATGTGCACAGATTAACTGAGCTCACTTCGTACTCGCCCTCGCATGCAACTCTACCTTTTTACAACGCGCACACTCGAATTTTATATCCCCTGCACCCTCTGTTCTCCAAGATGCCTACCACTTCCTCGCCGACATTGTCGTCCATTTCGACGCTCCCGGGTGACCTCGACTGCAATCCGCCCGTCTACGGCGTCATCGAAAAGGCAGTCAATGGTACTATGGGAGATGCACTCCTTGCAGCCGTCCAGTCCGCGATTGTCAGGCTAGTCAAGTTGGGAGTGGGCTCTACCAATTCACCGAGTTTGCATTGCACGGCTGACCACGTACAGCTCATACAACCGGGCATCGACATCAATGCCGCAAACACCCAAGATATCTGCGCAACTCCCCGCCAAGTGCACAAGCAATGGTTGCAGAGATTCCCACGCTTTCACACTGATGAAGGCTATGAACTGTTTGAGACGGTGCTTGATCTGACGGAGGAGATCGAGGGGCACATACCGTCGCAGCATCCTAGATTCTGGGCCGACTTTGATAACCTTGAGACGGTGCTTGCACGATATGCGCGATGCGTACCGCCGGCAGGGAACGACACGACCACCGAGCGAGAAGGTGCAGGTGTTGAGGCCGGCACTGCTGCCATCGCCGACCTTTCTGACTCTATAGTCATCGATGCCACGCGAGCTTTCGAGGTGTCTCAGGATGGCCCACTGGAGGATCAATTCTCCTCCACGCCGCCCATCGAGGGCCTTCTGGAAGGCCTATCCACCATCCCCAAGCTCACTGATGATGGCATGGCCGATGAACGTGGCCCCACGAATCTTATGCTCGCGCAAGAGACCGAGGCGCCCCAGATTGTCGCATCGGCAGTGGAGTGCTCCTCCGCATCGTCCACTGAGGGCCCTTTGGGAGAGGTTTCCGCTGACCCGATGGAGGGGCTGGATCAACATGGGCAGGATATCTTGAACCAGCTCATGGAATCCTTCGACCTCGACTCGGTTTCGGGTGATGAGGATATGGATGATGAAGCAACTTCGAACGAGGTGACTATGGGTGACGAATCGACTTCGGACGATGATATTATGGATGAGAGTGAAGATATCGTCACGTCACAACCGCCGCAGCAAGCTATTCCCCTACGAATCGAGCCTGCTGCGCCCGTCTTCGGTATTTCGGAATCACAGGATCAGACTTCCGCTTCGCGACCTCAGCCTGTTGTCCATACCATGAACATGGTTCAGCCACAGCAGCAGGGCTTCCTCGACTCGCGACCAGATTCTATTGCGCCTAATGTAGACATGGAGGACGCTCCTCAGCTCGCTTGCAACACCACCGGAGAAGATCGCATCACTAGCACTTCTGCCAACCTTGGGAAAATGCAGGCGCCGGTAGCTCTATTCGGGCAAACTCAACAGGTGACCGAACCTCCCGCTTTCGCATTTGCCAATTTCGTACCATTGGGAAAGGACGCGCCTGTTTCTGAGCGACGTGAGCAGCATCATGAACCAGCAGAGCGAACCAAATCCGTCTCTGAAGCCGTTCAGTTGGTATTTGCTAGTCCGGCCCAACCCGCGCAGACCTTCTCGATTCCTCAGCGGCAAGAACAAAATCGCAACACAGCACAAGTGCTCAAGTCTGATCCTTCCTCACCGTTCAATCTGTCCCATCTTGCGCAGACCTCGTCGGTTCCTAGGGGACTAGAGCAGAGTTCTGAGCTGCTGAAGCAGAAACGTCCCTCTGCCCGTGCGGCAGCTTCCACAAATCGCCAGATTGACATGCAGGAAGTTGACTCGCCGGCACCCTCTACCACACCTACCGAGAATACCTTGGATCCGACTATCTCATCAACTGAAGAGGATTTCATGATCCCTGACACAGCGTTCTTCGAAGCTCAGAAAGAACCTAAGCCAAACCAAGATCGCAGGGACGAGGTCAAGTCTCAGTCGACGATGCACCAGCACACGACGCACCAGCAAACAAGGCATCAGTTCGCGAAGCATGCGAGAGCGCTATTGACTGACATAATCGCCGAATACCGCAAGCGCCACCCGATCAACTACTCTAACATTCCTGACTCTCAAATCGAGCCCATCTTTCACATTATGTTGGAGCTCGAACGCAAGAAGCAGAAGCCTCCAGGGTGGCTCGGATCCCTACTCAAGAAATACCTATGTGATGTTAAGACAGGGGCGAGTTTCGACTGGCAGGCTTGGGTCGCCGAATGCATGTTGACCTTCCACATCCGCGACCTCAAGCCCGATTGGTCAGACCACAACTACGTGCCAACTTCAGATCGCTTGGATGCTTTGCGCAAACTCTACGAGGCGATGGACTATGCCAACTTCATGCTCTCGCACAAGGAAGGTCGTTTCATCACGTACGAAGATTTGAAGGCTGCAGCGCGTCAGCAAGAACTTCGAGTTCACGATATGAATGCTTTCAATGGTTCCCGAAGCCTTGAGACTTGGCGATCAAAGGCTCATAAGCCAGCAGCTCGGTGGAGGGCTGATCCGAAGAAGGAAGTCTTTAAGCTTTATGACGAGAAATACGGCCAGGCTCCGCCTTCGACGCTGCAGCCCTCTTTTGTTGCTACGAAGCGCGCGGCACCTTCGACCGCCGTGCAGAAGCAAGACGAGGACGAGGACGAGGTCGAGGTCAAGGATAGGGAAGTAGACACCCTGAAAGGACTTGTAGACACCAAGCGGGTGAAACTAGACGGCTCTGCTGCACCCGCTCCTCAAGCCCCGCAGACGACCAAGCGAAAGCGCGATGAGTGTGGAGAGGGCAACTCGCCGGGTGGTGAAGCTGATCGACAAGTCACTTATGCGGGCTCTATCGCTAAACCGCAGTCATGTTCTTCGGAGCGAAGCACAAGTTCAAATTCCACGATGTCTGGCTCCCACGTCGGCATCCCCGCAAAGCTGGGCACATCAACTGATACAAACATCGGTTCACTCGAGAATGCCACCATACAAGCCGCCGCGAACCCCACCCCTTGCAAGAAGCGCGTCCACGAAGACGACGAGCTTGGGATGAGGGTCATCAAACGCAAGATTGAGACGGTTGTGGTTGATGTTGGGGCGCAGCAAATCCAGGCCGCGTCGGAGTAGGCCAGAAGCGACCTACCCCAGCTATCAAGTCACACCACAATGACTTTCACTTTTTTCTTTTTGGAGCACCTTGAGGGAAGCCTCTTCCTACTTCTCGGCTGAACGAACCCCCCCGAAATCGAATAATACACACGCATGAGTCCTTGCTACGGCCATCATGTCTCACGATCGATCCACTCTCAACTGACGCCCATCAACACAACACGCCACTCAAGCATAATGCCCCTATCATTGGGAGACGGTGGAGTACTCCGTCTCCTCTGGGGTAGGTTCTAGGCCTTTGGTATGCTTTTGAGTGGCTTGAGTGTTGATTTCAACGTCGGTACTGTGGGTTATGCATCATCGGACGTGATGTACAACACGATAGCGGTCTCGATTGTATGGCTATGGTGCGAAACGGGTCAAGTTTGGGTTCTTTTTACGCGTTGCGTTTCACATTCATGATTTCATTTGGGTGTGCGTCACGTCTGTCTGCAACGAGGTTTTCGGCAGAAGGGATGATTGGATCTCGCAGCACACGGTACCTGGCCGGCGACTGCAGACGGCCGAACTTCTCGCCGAGTTGGTCGTTGGGCAGGAAGGGCTGCATGGAGAACATGCTGGTCACGGACGCGCACATTAATATCGCGATCTCACCATGCGTTGACGGACGTCTGGACATGGACGGTAATTTTTCCCCTGCAGTTTACACATTGATGGCGATTTGGCCGTTAGCATGTTGGAATGGTCTGGGATCGTACAGAGAGAGGATAAGACATAGATGTAATATGGTATAGCATGCGTAGGAATATGGACGAAACAGACTTTCATCATTGGTTTGTAATAGCAATGTTTGATGACACGTAGACTTGCAAAAGACCGTGCGACCGCATCTTTAAAGATCTACCCAAGCATGATGATTTAAAATCGCGAAAGGCATGATGCGTACTGCAGCTAACCAGCATTGTGTGCTGATATCATCAGCCTGAGACGGTTCATAACTCTCGTACGAAGACTCGTACGAAGTACACGACACCCATGCAACCACCCTAATGCACATTGTCATCTTTCTCAGCCATCCCATCACTCGTTCATTGCATCCTCCCCTTTTGCCGCCCTCGCCCTAAGCTTCTCCTGCAAAGCCTCCCTATTCGCCCTCTTCCTAGCGTCGTTCCTCACCTGCTTCTCCTCTTGCTGTTTCTTCCAAACCTTCGACTCCTCCTCCGCTTTCTTCGACGCCACCTTCTCCTCTTCTAGCATCTTCTCTGTGTGCCCCTTAATCCGCATCTCCGCCCTCCATCCAATCAACTCCACCATCCACTGGTCCAAAACCCTAGGACGCTGAAGCTCCCTTGCACCCTCGGCGATAGCCTTACCGTACGCCTGGCGCAGAAGACCATGAACGCCAGGACCGTACGAGTGCATCTTGTCCAATACAGCGTTGCGAATAAGACTCTGCTCCATGTGTAGGACGAGGTCGATGAGTTGCGACGTTGTGAAACCACGTTCGTGGAGCGCGGTTTGGAGCGCGGTGTTGGAGTGGCGGGCAGCGGTGTAGAGTTCTGCAATAGCTCGTTGACGCAGGTCGAGGGGTGCGAAGGAGGTTTCACCGGTCCACGTGTTTAGAGGGTGGTCGCGTGGCGTGACGTCTTTGAGCTCATCGAGGATATCGGGGGTGAGGACGTAGGGGTTTGATCGCGCTGGGGCGGAAGTACTGAGAGGGTTATCTTCGTTGTAGGCGAGTGCCTGGCGAGTGAGTTCTTTTGTTATAGACTGATGGTCGATGGCGTCTTTGATGATGGCAAAGTACTTCTGCGGCACAATGTCTGCTCGACTCCACGCATCCACCTGCCCGACCCCAAGATGTCGGCTGAACGGGCCACTAAAGTACTGCGCGAGACATCCAGCTGCCATACGAAGTGCCTCATTGGTGTCTAAGATGATTTCGCTGCGCGACATGTCGTCTGGGTCAGGCTTGGATGTGCGAGCTCGAATCAGCTTGTTGTTGATGATGGCGACGAGCGTGAGATATTGCTTCACCAGCTCGCCGTGTACATCGGTGTCTGCAGCTGAGTTGGATTGTGATAATTGCCGGATTTGGGGGTGTTGAAAGCCGGCGAAAGTCGGCACTGAGGACGTAGTGGACTGTGCAGGGATGACTTGGAGCATTGTGAGATCCAAATCTTCTCCCCTTCTTGAGACGTCAAATCCTCGTTGGTGGCTGGGGCCGGCCGCGGTTGTCTGCGGTATTTTGCGCTGTCGATGTCTCTTCAGGAGCCGGCCTTCCGCTCCCGATTTGTGCATGTTAACGGTTAGGGTACTTGAGGAAGAATGAAGCAAGAACGAGCGTCCGGGCTAAGGTGCGGGTGATTCGAATCTGGAGTGTTGGGTTGTGCTTGGATCCAAGTTCGAAGTTGACAGAGTACGCATAGAGGACTACATCGGGTCTTAGTAGAACAGTACCGTGAATGCGGGCCTCATTGTGGATCAATGTTGTTGGGGTGCTGGGCCGGGCGCCGCATTTTTGTCGTAGTGCACTAGTTAGCCATCATATTAACGGGTGAAAAAGATGAATGCCCTCCGTGTAGTAATTAATACGAGAGCGAGCTACTAGCCCAAGCTTAGGATGAAAGCAAGCCGATGCTATATATGCAAATGGCCAAAATGCGACGCTGAAACGCACAAGAAAAATGTAGCCTTCCTACTCATTCTCCCTCGCATGTCCAGTCGGTCCCTGTATCGCGTCTATTCTTGATATTAGTCTATGCTCGCGTGACGCATGCGCAGACTGCACTTACAATCCATCGTGACGAATGCGCGATCAACCTCATTCAAGCCTGTAGAACTTTAGCGCCTTACCAGTTGGAAGACATCGTTTCCACTAACCTTCAGTGCAGTATTGCAACGTCTCAGCAATATCGTGGCATTTCCGCAGCGGCGCCTTTTCGTCCATGAGAACATCAATCTCAACCCACACGCCATCGCCCGCATGATAGCTCTTGATCATCTTGTAGCCTTTCACAAGAGGTGCAAAGCGCCATGCCATGTACATCATCTTCCGCGCTGTGCGATCGTTCGCCGCTTCACCACTCAACCGAGCGACGTTCTCAAACATAGTACCAGCCCAATCGTAGATGATGAAGAGCGATAAGAGTGTCGCGCCGAGCGGATCTAGCCACCAAACATCGAGTTGGTGACCGATGAGCGGGAAAGCTAGTGAGAAGGTGTTGAAATATACGTCGGTCTTGCAATCCTGCGCCAGCGCTTGGACCTGGGTTGTTTTCACTTTCGCGCATCCGAACCAGATAGTGCCCTTCACCACAATGGTTGCTACCATGGAGAAGATGGCGGCTGGTGGTAATTCTGCTGTTTTGTGGTCGCCACTGGGTAGCATCTTCTGTACCGACTCTTGCAGGATCTGGAGGAACGAGACGATCATGATAATGGAAAAGACGAGGATGCCGATAGGTTCAAGACGACGGCGGCCGACAGGAAACCGTTTTTGTAGCCGCTTAAGCTTCCACCCTACCAGCCGATTCGTCGACCATATGATCAGAGTGCATAGAAGGTCGAGCGCCGAGTCGACAAGTGAAGCGATGAGAGACAGCGAGTTAGACCAGATTGCGGCCACGCATTTCGCAGCGAGTAGAAGGATATTCACAAAGACGTTGATGTTGATGGCCCATTTGACGTGCCGCGCCGACTTCCTTCGCTTCTCACGCTCGCTTTCTGGGAGGAAGCCCTCTACGTGCTCTTCGCTGTTAAAAAGAGGCCCCCGTTCTTCGGCAATGCCGTCGTGATCCAGATCTTGGGGGTTCATGCTGTCCAACACATCGTCTGCGACCGTTGAGACGATGGAGTCGACCTCGAGCCAGTCATCCAGTCTCCTATTCTGCTCTTCGTAGAAGCTGCGGATCTTTTTATTGTGAATGGCTTTCAGCTGCGACACGTCAGCAGAGGCAGGAAGAGGACCAAGCGACCGGAACACGCTGATTTACCTCGTCATCGCTCTTCCTAAACTTCTCGAGCGCATTGTGGTCCACATTGTCGAGAAGCTGCTTCTTCAGATTCTTTGCGTGTTCTTGGTTCATGGTCGTCTCAATCGCGTCGCGAAAGCGCTGTCGCGGGCGCGACGTGTAGTTCTCGCCATTGCCGCTCTCCAGATCGGTGTGATCATAATTGTTGTAGCCGTTGCCCGAGCCGCCGCCGTTCAAATCGCGATATCGCACCATAGTCAACTTTTCGAGCTTGCGCGGCAGTATCTACTGAGACTACCACAAAGAGAATAATTGGAGGCGAAGGAGGTGGTCCAGACAGACGTAGGAAGAAGGCAGGGAGCCAAGAATAAGGAGAGGCGCGGTCAAGATGAGACGGGTAACTGCATCATCGTCATCAGCTAGATCCAAATAAAGAAGAGTTATGTTAGGCCGACGGTTAGCACGGCTTGTCCGCTGCAAGATGATGCGTGCTGGTGCTAAGCAACAGGGACAAACTTGGCAGGGCCATGACGACATTGTGAGCCGTTTACAGCTAGCGCGACATAGACGGCGGCGCGTGCTCATGTGACTTCTACCGCGCTAAGTGCTGCGTACTCAAATGGGCCTTAGGAACACATGCATCAGCTCATCGCGAAGTTAGTTTTGGTTCTTGTCCTCGCGAAGACGCAGGCAACCCGGGAACACGAAGAGATAACGTCATTCACTGTGAATACTGCTCAAGCACTGTTCCCATCACACCTTGAGAGTTGTGCGAAGTTCGACTATATACCTTCTTAAGCAGCGTTTGAACTACCGTTTATATGCACTACCTCTGGGAAAGCAGGGTCAGGTCGATCGAGCCCGTCTTGCGACCCTCCAAGCACAAAATCGAAGAGCCGAAGCACATACGAGTTAACAACATGGTTCATCCTCGGAGACCAAATCCCTCCAAGTTCTGGTGTTATCGTCCGGTTCCTTAGGCCCAATAGATCGACCCAGTCTCCGATATCGCTATAGTCGAGGTGACCTGTACCAGTGACGTTGACCCATTCCCACCAACCAGATTGGTTCATGGAGAAAGGCGACCAACTTGAATCTAACTCAGGGGTATGTTCGCTTCCTGCCATCATCAAGTAAGGCTTTCTGACGTCTGGAATGTCAACGAAGAGGCCGTCGAGGTTTGCACCGCCGAGAATGGAGGCTTCAACGGTCATGGCACCGGCAGCTGCGGCTCCGCCAAGAGAATGGCCTAGCATGAAGAAGTGTGTTGTGTTGAAGGCTGCTCCCATCGATTCGACATACGGTGTGTATAGTTCTTGGATGACAGCAAGCGCATCGGATACACGCGTGTTATACACGGCAGTTATTAGCGTGCGGTTCCAAATTGTGGTGATGTCAATACCGTAGACTCCCTTTCCGTCCGGTAGCTGGAGATAGGGAGTTTCGCCCGGGTGATCGAGCGCTACGACCGTGTAGCCTTGTGAAGCAAGTTCCGACGACAAGAAATTATATATGATCGCGTTGGCGCCACCGCCGGGAGAGAATACGACAGTCGGCAGTTGCGATGTGCCGAATTCCGACCTTTTCATGACGGGAGCTCCCAATTGGTTCCATGTCGTCAAACTTTCAAGAGCACCGCTAGGGAAATGGAGAGCAGTACCCCAGAGCTCCGCAGTGGTGGGGTCCAGGTACGGAGCAGTAGCGTTCGGCGAGGCTATCGAGAGGGTGGGATAGTATATAGTAGCCAGAAGAACAGACGATGCGTTTGCGGGTGCGACCGGATCGTTCGGAGTGGTGTGATTGAAGATGTGCTGGGTTATGCCAACCTGGTGGGGGCCGGAAGGAGCGGGGAATCGCTCTGCCGCTGCGATGAGCGGAAATGCTGCGATAACTAGCGGGAGGAACATGGTCGTTGATGCTCCTAGTTGTGGGAAACACGACGCCTAAAGTACCAGGAGTTTTCCTTGGCGCTAGATGTCTCTAGGAAGGTGTCTCCAAGGTGGGCCAATCTGCAGATCCGGATGAACTCGGCTCCGAATTTAGCCATCTTGAAGATGATGCGCCTCTCTGCGACTGGTCGTTCATAGAAATCTTGGGACAGTATAACATAGTGCAGGAAGCGACATCCTTTTATTTCAACCCTGCATTTGGCTGGGAAGTCGGCGGATGGCAAAATACGCTAGTCTCAAAGTAGCTGGTATCTCGGCTCAACACACGTTTCAATCATTCACACTTCGTGTCCTGGGAATGAGTCATGTCGCATCATACCTCGCAACGCGACGTTGCGACGCTTCAACAAGCCGACTTCACGAGGAATGCGAGGGTGATATGAAGGCTAGAATGCTCTGAAAGCCTTCGGTTGACGTTGAGCGAGAGCGAGTAACTCGGCGTAGCCACCCGGCAACGCATATATGAACAAGACGGGAGCCGTCGGAGCCTGTCACTAAAGATCTAGAGCCTCGTCCTGGACTGCAGGTGTCTGGCGCTTCCCCTCTCTCTCTTCCCTCTTCTCTATCGCCGCTATTATATCCGGCCCTCTACTTCCAACGTTATTTCCCCGACGTACCTAGATAGCCTCCCACAACAACACCAAAATGACCTCGACGGCCGATCTGACCACAGAGGAAGGACTGAGCAACTATCTGACGGCCAAAAGCGTCGGACATACCTCCGTCACCCTCCTCACTGGTGGCACAGCAAACTATGTCTACCGCGCCCTTCTTTCTGATGGCCGGACGGTAGTCTACAAACACGCAGCGCCCTACCTCCACTCGAATAAATCGTTCGCCTTCGATTCGAGCCGCATGGACTACGAAGACCGCGCCCTTGAAGCCCTGCCCCCACTCCTTAAGGAGCAACTACCAGAATCCGACGTCCATCCTGTGGGCTGGTACAGCTATGACCAGGAAGCAAAACTGTTATGCATTGAGGACGGTGGCGAGAGAGAGTTGAAGAAAGCATATGCAGATGAACGATTGGACATCACAAAGATTGGCGAGGAGCTTGGGCGATGGATTGCCGCGCTACATGAGTGTTCGACGAAGACATCACTTTCGCTGACAGACCAAGACGACTTGAAGGCGAACAATCACATTGGAGTTACCATCTATCGACACTCGTACCGAAACCTTTCCAGCGCGCTCGCCCAGTTCGGACACGATGCAGACCTCGGAAAACGCATTGATGAAGAGTTTGGTAGCAAGCTCGCGACCGAAAACGAGTGCGTCTGCCATGGCGACTTCTGGCCGGGGAATGTGCTGGTGCGAGTTCGAAACGAGGCGGACAAGGACGCTAAACTAACAGTTGTGGATTGGGAAATGACAAGGCGGGGGACGAGTGCGACTGATGTTGGACAGTTCGCTGCCGAGGCTTTCCTGCTTGATCGGTTCCGCGGTGGTAGAGGACTGCTTCGAGCCTTTCTCAACGCGTATGTCGTTGCAAGGATAGACAGCGTTGTAGTTGGGAAGGCGTGGATTAAACGGATGGCGGTGCACTGGGCGGTACGTAACTCCAGGGTACAAAGCGCGTCGTGATTGAACGACGGAGCGATATTTACCCAGCACGTCTTGTACTAAGACGACTCCGGATGAGCTCTACTGACATAATTTCGTAGGTACATGTCGCGTTTTGGCCAACTCGGGTCGAATGGACGGATCGGGAGGGAACGCAAAAGCTGGTAGACATTGGGGTGGGTGTTCTGGACGCTGTCATCAAGGACAATTGGGAAACTCTTTGTGCTTCGGAATTGTTCAGCGAAGTCGGGTCTGAGTGGAACGATCGCTAGCAGAGGGCTTAAGCCAGGGGTACAGGCTGCGTTGCGATTACGAGATAATTAGGCTATTGCTTAACTCAAGAAGTACTGGAAGCCCTACTCATGAGCTTTACCAACTTCATGTCTCAACCTTATCCGATAATAGCAGTGGCGTTTAGAGGAACGGTGGGTGCCACTCACTTGGGGGAAGATAGCTAAAAACACGTCTACACTCTAGCGCAATATCTCTACCGTCGGCAACATATGCATGGGCCCATTGTCGCTCCATGTCGCCATTGGGGTGTGCAACAGTTATTTCAGCCTTTCGCGCAATGAGCTCTCGCAGAAAACAGCGAAAGTCTGAGACCATCCATGAATTCCTCCCGCAGAACCGGCACTTCCGATGGCCCTATATGAGTCGGATCACGCCACGCTTGATCTCGATTCCAGGAATCTTAATTTCCCCCGTGGTCCTATCCATCGTCATGTTATCATCCGATGCCCCTGGAATGGCCGACACGTGGCGTTCCACGCGTTCAAAGCCCTCCGGGGTCCGTCTCAAGAGGAGATACCCAATGTCTCTACTCCCAATCACAACTGCTTCCGTCCTCGACTCTAACCCGGAGAATCTTGACATCAGTATCAGGCCAAAGAAAGTCTCCTTCTTTGTTGCATGTCTCAAGTACTCAAGGTCCCTCTGCGCCTTATTGGGAAGCAGCGCTGGTGGTGAGGCAAACTCCCACTTGCCATTCGTGGCAGTCTCATCCGATGACGAAGGGATCAGAACCTTCTCTGCCTGAAACAGCCACCCGGTCACGTCGAGATATTTCGGAAAAATGCTATATCTCGACTTCTCTAGAATCTGCTCGCTTTCTGTACTCCAGTCCAGCACTGTCCCATCTGAATACTGCACTTGAGCACCCACAATCAGGCAGTCGTCCAAGTCCCGCTCAGCGCCTCTGGGGAAGGCAAGAAAGTTTGCTCGAGGACTGATGTCCACCCATCCATCGTTCTTTGGGCGGCTCACAATTCTTTCGTCGGTTCGAGCCCGCTTCCAACCAGCCCACGTCCAACTAGGGAAACACGGTCGGCGTACAAGGTCGGCCGTGTGGTACCAAAGGAGGCCGCGCGATAACGCTTCCAGAACAGTTGGCCTGTCTTGCTCTATGGGAAGTCCACACAACAACTTGAGATCAGGGCTGGACCGGAAGAGGGCCGCAACGCAGTCTATGGCGTCCTGCTCGAAGGACAGATTTCGGTTGAGGAAGTCGTTTATCCATGTACTGGCCAAAACTCTGCCTTGCTTTTTCCTGGGGTACGTAAAAGCCGGTCGAAACAATTTACTATAACTAGATCTTGCGGGACGAAATTCTCGAGGAGAGCGTATGTCCTCGTGGTAGTGCACTTCTTGACACTGCATGTAACACTGACTATCGGCGAAGACGAGGCGCCGTTTCGCCAGAAGCCCTTCCTGGAATGTCCATCCACGAGAATTCCACACAGAATCATGAATCTCCTCGTCTGTGCTGATATGGGTCACCATGCAGAGGTTACCGATGCGAGCAGATGATTGTGAGGTTCGTGGGCGAGATACACCGGGTAAACCGTATTCTGAGTCCTTTCCGGCTGCGGCGATGATGGTCAAGTGAGACTCGGAATATATCTCGCCCATCCTCATGATCTGATCTCGTTTGATCTCGGGGTCGTCTTGCGTGATGCAGTATCTATCTACCCATATGTAGCGAAGCCCAAGTCTTCTGGTAACATGCATGGCGTCATCGACAGCTCGGGGTAATATTGCCGGCAACCCTCCAGGACCGGGCGGCCCATCCTGAAACGATCCCCATACGTAGCTGAGAGTTACATACTCAGATCTGAGATCGTCGAAGGGAACAATCGTTCTCGTCTCCACATCAATCGTCTTGAAACCAGGTATGGATGTTGAGTTTGCAGTGTTGCATTTGTGGTGATGCCCACTGCACCATCTTAGCCAATTTCCAATGAGATCATAGTCCACTTCGTTGGTATTCATGTGACAACCACTGAGTCCGGGGCCTGTATGAACCGGAAGTATGATCGGAGTGTGGAGAGTGTTTTCGTCGTTGGAGGGCGACGGCTCCTTGTATCGAAGACATGGTGTAGCAGGGATGGTGGGGTTCTTTGTAGCAAGGATCTTCAGCGTTTTCAGCGGTTGGGGTTTCCATGTCGAGTTTTCATCCCATTTGCACGATTCCAGTAGTTGACAAAACACACAGTTTGGATCCATAGCTGTAGGTGCAGCTCGCAGGTCGATCCATTGATCTGGCGGGCTATCCGAGTCGCTGTTGAGATTTAAAAACGAGCATGCTTCGCAAAGGACTACCTCTTGCGCAGGTGTACAGTCGCATTCAAAACCATTGGTCTCTCGTATTGTCGATCCCAGTTGGGCTGGCCACGATGGATTAGGATAGCCTTGAATGGCCCCGAGCGTTGGATTTTCCTGATCAGACTCGGTGGAACTAGGTCCTGGGGTTGAGACAGCGTTTCCCATGCTTACTGCCCGCGCGGGATTTTATTTGGAGTCAACAAAGAGTGCCAGGTTGGTTCTGCCTTGAGCGGAGAGGAGTGCCGGCCAGTTGCTGCCTTGAAATCCAAGCAGTGCGGGGTGGCGGGCAAAATATGTAAGCAGCATAAACACTAAATTGCACATATGAGAAGACCTTGCTCTCGCTTGCGTAGCTCTAGTGAGTGTTGTCAAAAATGCAATAACAAGAATTAGTACCCGGACGTGCTATCTAAAGTACTAGGTCAAAGTCTGTTTCCACCCGCTTCCTGGATTTACCGACTCGTGTATGGGCTCGGAAGACTTCCAGGTCGTATATGCTCTTACGTACGATTTACTACTCCCGCCAAAACGTACGAAGGCGATAGAAAAAGTGTATAGTATGGCGAACTTGAGTATCGCGATGCGGATAGTTTTCTTTTAGAATCGAATTTATTCTTATAACAATCTACTATGCCATTTTATAACGAGGCCCCACCGTAACTTCTCGCCCCAATCGGTATTCAAAACGGCTTCAACAAATTCAAGTCATGGGTCTGAACTTGCCAGCGGTCAGCCTGGTAGCCAGTGGTAAAATAGGCTGCTGCATTCGTGTCACCCTTCATGGTCCATAGCATCCAGTTGAGAATTGCTTTGCCAAAAGTGCCGCCGTTTGCATCGCCTAATGTACCACCATGTCCAACGTTAATGTTACCCTTCCACGAGGGAACACCAGCTGCTAGATTCTTGAAGTCACGCTCGCCCTAAATTTGATGTCAGTATTGCAAGTGCATGTGTGAATGTGGACGACTGAGGCACAGACGGGTTGCCTGGGAAGAGTAGAGCTTACATTCGCGTACGCAATGTCACCGCTTCCACCAAGCACAAATAGCACCGGCTTTCTCCAGTCCTTAGCTGATGTCTGGTTCTGTAACAGTCCAGAGCTAATCACACCCACGGTATCCACACGGCTGTCCCAAATGTTGTCAATCGCCTCGACGCCACCACACGAAAAGCCAGCTGCCATGATCTTACTCGCGTCGACATTGGCATACGCTCCAGTACCGGCAATCTTGGTAACCCAGTCAATCGCTGCTTTCATGGTACCCGCGTTGGACGTCCCTCCGCCATTGGGGCTACCTTCAGCGATGGCAAGGAAGCCATAGCTGGCGATATTTTGCAGAAGTGCCGAGTTGGAACGCCCATCGGTGCTGCAGGCGCCGTTACCCCAGACGAGCACGGGGAGTTTCTCGGTGCTGGTGTTCTTGGTCGGGTAGTAGATGGTGTGGCCGCTGAGAGAATTGTCGGTCTTGTAAGTGCCGGGCCCGAATGGACCTGCACCACTTCCTTGCTGTTGGGCTTGTTAGAGGGAGTGTGGATTAGGGAGGACGTTTGAGAATAACATACTTGTCGGACCTCTACATTAAGAGGAGATGGGGTGGCCTGGTCAAAGAATAGCGCTGCAATGGTGAGGACAAGCGTTTGCTTCATTCTGGCGACGATGTGTTAACACTGGGAAGACAAAAGGCTGCGATGGACAAAGTGCAGACATAGCAAATGCGCAAGCCATTTATATACTCGATCGTTCACATGTTTCCTACGTCTCGTCACTATCTCAGATGGTGACAATATACCTGAATGCCTAATCTCTAAATGGCCGTGGCTACCTATGGTACTTCTTTAGGTATTGCCGCCAATAGCAACGGAGTATACTTCTTCATACGGGTGATGTTCGCGAATGAAGCCTGAATCAATCTAAGCACCTGTGGCCAACTCTGGGGTTGAGTGTCACACAATCCGCTCATGATTGGTAAATGCGCACTGGTCGGACGCTAGTGAGTATCAATATGTGTGGAGCGTGGAAACGTCTTGGCAGACCGGTTAAGCTATCACCATGGCCGCCGGATAAGATCTCGGATCTTGCATCAGGTTATTTGGATTGCGGGGAAAACATCGCGTATCGAAACGTCGGGTATCACGGTTGGAGGAATTTCCCGGGCAACTCGATAGCCATGCGAGGGCGATCTCGGTATCGAAACTCGGTATCAAGGGATGGTGCTATGGTCTTGCTCATAACAGCTTGAACACTTCTTTGTTTGGGAACGACGTACTGGTTGGTGATCGTAGTCATCCCGTGTTTCCTGGCAGGGTCTGAGTACGACACCTGGTGTATGGAGAGGCTGGAGACGAACGTCAAGATGCAGAAATGTAAGCGCCGATTTGACTAGGACTGAGATCGAGATTATCATCTGTTTGTATTAGCCAGGTGAGATCTAAAGCCCAGCACCCGTCGTGCGCGATACCAGGTCCTATACTCACTCCTCTATCGACAGATCATAGACTCTAGACATTGACGAAAGAGCAGTCATTCTATGCTGTGATAGTGCGACGTTGGTCACCAAGTGCAAAGTATAGACATCGCAAGCAATGTCAGCCAGGGAAGTTGACGACTAGGCGGTCGTAGGGCGCCGCTATGGATCTAGCGCCCGCGGCAATAGTGTCTAGACTTACTAATAGAGATCGCGAACCGTTTAAATTGTATCGGATGAACACAATTACAGGTGGGCAGAGCTGGCTTAGGAGCCGAAATGTTCATGATCGCCTCTTTCTTCGCCGCCAGGTCCTTCCGCTTCGTCCTCAGATTCTTGATTTCAGCTTTTACGTGACGGTATTGACAGCGGCGAGAGCATTCTGAGCGGGCGCGTGATGGGCGCGCAAATTAGACGTGTACTCTGTGCAAGTTGCTAACGTAACAAGCAGGCATAAACAAGCAACTCGGTAACACTTCGTAGCAAGATGTAGATCACTATAACAAACTATAGGTGTGCGCATTTATAAGTCCTTCTCCTACCAAGATCTTCTTTACAGAGTTGATACCCCAGCTTTTTAGCCGCGTGAGGAAGAACCCCCCGGATCAAGGTCTTCTTCTCTCTGGCTTAGCCCTGCCAAACGGGGGGTCCAGGCCACCTGTAGTTCTTCACTGAATCGACGTTGTCCGGCAGCCAAATTCCTGTGATGCTTGCGTCAGCTTTGATGTATTATTTGAAACCGAGAGAACCCTGCTTGTTCGCGAATTTGCGTGGAAGCGAGTATGTGTGTGATACTTTGTAATCAGGAAGCTTACCAGGATCAGTCAAGGCGTAGGCACCAGGGAATCTGGTGAAAGGGCCTGGTGTTCCTCCTCCTGGCCCCATCACTTCGACCTGCGCACAGCCGATATACTGTTTTGTCGAATTGTAGTTATAGGTCATTTGGAAATGTTCTGCGCGAACCAAGTATTTTCCTGGAGGTGTTGTCTTCGGAATGGTGAAGTTCATCTACACACTTAGATTAGCGGGTTTCCTGGTGCCTAGTGCTACGTTCAAGCATTACCTCTCTTTTCCCAGTAATGTCAAAACCAAACTTCGCAATTTTGAACCATTCTCCATCACCCGTGTAGCTTTCGATGTCACCCGGGGCTTTCGACATGTATATCTGACCAGGGCCCCAGTGCACAAGGCCACCATCATACTCCTTGTATCCGAGCGCCGTCAGTTCAAGTCCAATATCGGCATAGCCGCGCAAGGTGTGAAGGTTGACAGGCACTAACCTGATGATTCAGTACTTTCTCTTCATCGGCTTTCGCGTAGTAGGCGAAAGCGCGCATGCCTAATTGGCTGCCTGCCTCAACCTTGGCCGTCTTGGTCAGATGTCCCGTGTTTGTTGCGTTCTCGCCGCAGACTTGGGTTTCGCCAAAGTAGTCGAGTATTGGCATCAGCATATAACCCCGGTAGTCGGGAGCGCGCGGGCTTTATGAAGTCAACCCAAGTATCATTCGGGCAAACGATGTCTCAGAGCGAGTCAAATGGTGTGGGAGAGGACGCACCGCACGTATTCATACCACTTGGTAGCAGTGTTGTTCATGATCAGAACTGGGAAGCCATCTTGGTAATGGATTAGCTGCATTCAACGGCGAGAAGATGGATCGGTTACGTACAATGTCCATAGACCGGCTGCACCGCTTGCAAAAGCAAGACGGACAGCATTGGTCCCGTAGCGGCAAGGGAATTGAGGAAACTCTTCATCTTGGATGATACACTGTCTGGATGTTCTGCGATGAAAGGGAGTGCAGATCTATATATACTAGTGAAGGTTCCGTAGTCTCCGTGCTTGATGGGGTCATTATCGCAAGGCTAACTCGGTCCAGGAAGATCCATATCACGGTGCAGTCCTCGAATCCGGTAGACCTTTTACCGACAAACCGATTCGTCAGAGTCAAAGGGAGCATTGCTGGAATCCTGTCATGGCTATCTGACCCCTCTGAATCAAATCACCGAGATTGGAATTTGATTTGCCTCCTGTAACCTCCGAGACCCCCAAGATGCTTCGGTCTAGGGACACATAATTGCCGATTGGGGTATATCAATATGTGGATATGTTCTACTGTGTGGATATATACTATATGCAACCTTGTATATGATCTGGCGGAGTGTGCATGCAGCATGCGATTGGGCATGTGACGTGACGGGTAGGTGGTGTCATGAGTACCCAATGCATTGTTCAAATGGGCTTCAGCCGTATCTTACTTGACTGAGATACTGTGGGGTACGGTTAAAGTCGTCCAGTATACAGCGAGCTGCCTTCCATATGCACTCAATCTATCATTCGTGATTTGATCAATCGGGTTGCTCATATAGTCTTATAACAACGGGTGCTAGTATAGCGGTTTCCATGTGCTTCGGGGCCCTTGTCAATGTTCATTATCTTTGATCAGTCGCTATTTTTGTCTTCGAGAGACTGGCGTTTCGCTCCGACTTTCAGCCATCGGACTTGTCTCACCAAGGATCGTCCTATAATCGGCTTTCAATGTCTTGCGTTTACGATGCAGTTTATACTAGAGCCTTAGGTAGTTCGACTGGAGAAGCTGGAAGGAGTTCCCATTCGGAAAATTGCCACAAGAACCGTCGTTTCCGTGCTTTCAATGTCATGCGGAGCTTAATCTGCTTTTCTCAAGGTGTCACCGATATCATGGCAACTTAGTAATCTGAAATACAGCCGTAAATTCCGATACTTTCAAAGAGTACATACAGTCATATACCGATTCTTGATATGTTCGTGTGAGCTGATCACCGTCTCATACCAATCACACTATGTAAGGCCAGAAGCGCACCTTCTGGTCCCCATCGACACCGCCGATCAATTTCCTATCCCCTGAAACAAATACCTTTCGTGACGAAGTGAAGTGATCAAATTCGTCTGGACCCCATCTATACTTCAGATTCTTCTCGAAATCATAGACTTCCAATCCACCTCCCACGCGCCATGCCAACTGTCCGTCCTCGAGCCAAGAGAGCATTTCAATTGACAAATAGTCCTGCGCTAACCATTCCTGGACGATCGTCAAATCGCTCATCCTCGCGACCCGTATCATACGGTTGTAGGCGCAGAATGCAAGGTATTCTCCGTTGGGTGACCATGCTGCTTTTACTATTTCCACGTCGGGCGGAGCAAAATCTGCTACCTCAACTGGTACGTTCTCGATGGACCAAAGTTTGGCAGTAGGTAATGGGTATCCACTGGATATCAGAAGGAATTTACCATCTGGCGAAAACTTTGTAAGATAACTGTATCCGGTCGTCTTTGATCCAAAGTCCTGAACCAGTTGTCCAGAATGTGCATCCCAGATTTTCGTCCACCCACCTCGATCTGTTGTTACGACGTATTTACCGTCGGCGCTGAAAGCTCCGTTCGCGATTTGGTCGTCGGGACCAGATAAGGCGAGGTCGTAGGTGGCATTGTCGAGATCGTAAACGTGTACAGGGCCATCGAACAGATAAGTAGCCAATATGCGGCGGCCGTCTTTGCTGGACTGTGTAGGATCGTCTGCGACCAGATCACCGGGACGCATAATGGGTGCTTGAACAGGTATCCCTTCGGCCGAAAGACGGATCTGCGTAATTTTGTGTTTATTCATGACGACTGCCGACCGATATCTCGATGAGATGATCAAGTCGTATTGACCTCCAGGGGCTGAACGAAGCTCCACTAGCCCATTTTCCTCCGCAGAACTGTGTGCGGGTGTAGAAACAATTTCCCCCGTAGCGAGCTTGATCACTCTCATATCCGTTGAGTTGCTCAACACCAGGAACTTCTGGTCCGGGCTGAGGGAGGCATCGAAGACTGTCTGACCTAGAGGAACAGGCATCTCATAGATCTTTTCCACAGTACCCCACAGTTTAGGATGTCCTTCGGCCCACTGCGCAGATACATTGTTCTTCTTGAAGTCGGAATCCAGCCTAGAGGTGGGAACGGCAGGAGCAACTGGCGCTTGGAGCCCCTGAGGCTGTGTTCGGGATGGTACGCTTGGCAACGCACGCGCGCCTTGGAGGAGCCATGGTAGGACGAACAAAAGCGAGGCAGAAACCATTCTCGCAGGTGAATAGTAGTGCCAACTAGGGAAAGCTATCTTGGGCTGCTGAGAAGAGAACGTCGAGTTGTGCGATAGCTTTATGAAGAAGTTGGGGGCTATTGGGACAGGGCGGTAATGTACAGCTCGTCCAACCCTATCACTCGATTAACATGTCCAATCAAACCCGCCGCGGATACCCGAATAGGCTGAACGAAGAGATTTCACAGTACGATTGCTTGCGTTTGCTCGAGGTTGCGTCCCCAAAATTAAATTTGAGACACTGCCTTTGTGATCTCAGAGTTGATCAAAACAAATTAGAGCCTGTCCAATTGTGAGATAGTAGCGGAATAGTCTGTATAGCGGCAATGCATGCTTTGCCAATAGATCGTAGCTGAACCTTGCACCCAACTTCCCCACTCCCAGAAGCCCGGGGATAGACAACGTTGGCGACACGGAGATGTGTGCACATAGCCACATTGGGAGAACGACGGCTAAGATCTTATAGCACATGCAGATGGAGGGGATACACATGAGGAGATGAAGTCTGTGTCGTATGCGGAGACCTGGACATGTGAGGCGTATGCGCGAGCGGAATAAGCTCGGGGCTTAGCAGACCATACCCAAAGACCATCACGTACAGTCTCTCGTACGAGATAAATGTAACACCTTCGGCTAAAGTGAAAGCTGGATGGTCATCACCTACAGCGACTGCACCTGCTCTATTCGATGGAGTCTAAAGTGCGGAGTGCATGCATCATGCTGCAGCAATTTTAATCAGCACCTTCTAGGGGTTCCAGGTGACGGTTTTGAGTAGTCAATGATAAGCGTTGCGTGGGAGACACTGGAACATTCATTTGCGCGGAGAGGACTGACCAATCCATCTAAAGACCGGAGGGTCCGCCTTGCAGACTGACATCAGCGTCTCCAAATCATATGGTCATTCGTTTTCCATCCATTCGAGCAAATCTGGAAAAGAGAAAACTAATGGCGAAGGCCACAATTCGCATGCCCATGGTTGACCTCCAGTTTCAACTCAACGCCATTCCGAGTCGCCTATGATCTAACCAGGCAGAAACACAGGACGCCGAAGGAAGACTTGAAGGCCCTCAGATTTCAACGCCACCCTCCTCATCCATCGTCATATCCCCCATGTTGCCAGCGAAGATGTACTCGTCGTCGTCGATAAAGACCTCCTTCTTGATCGGACTGCCGCCGTTGAGGTTGTTGTTCTTCTTTGCCTTCGTAACGCGACCAGTCTTGACACCTGCACATTTCCACGTTAGCAAGGTTCGAAATGCCTACAGGCCTGCGGCTGCACAAGCGGCCCTCTCCTTCTTCGTCTCCAGAGGGAATTGGGCCGTGTTCGAAAGGGTATGGGTGTGTTTACCGTCAGACTTGGTCGGTGTCCGAGGTGCGCGCGGTGCCTTTGGACGAGCCGGGCTCGGTGCCGGTCCAACGCGACCAGCAGCTTCGGCCTTCAGCTCCTTGGCCTTGGCCTTGGGCTTGCGGAGGAAGTTTTCGATCGCATTGTAGGTGGCTTCTCCACCGTAGAGGCGGGCGACCTCACGGCAGTTGATCTACCCCAATTAGTCGGTGCCATGGTGCGTTTGGAATGATGTAGAGGGGTGGCGCGAATGTAACGGGTAGGATATGATGAGTATTTGAAGAGGGGAAGATGTAAGGGTGCAAGCCAGAACGGCTGCGTAGCAGCAACTACTGCTAACGATACGAAGCTGATGTGCAGGATATATGGTGAAGGTGTTGGGGAGGAGAGGCGTACCGAACCATCAAAGCTTGCGATGATTGCAGCGAGGAGGCGGTCCTTGACTTCTTGGTCGGCCCAGTTGATTCCCATTGTGAGTCTGGTTAGTGTAAGTTAGCACCCCAGTGTGATGGTTCTCATCGCGAGCACTTACGATTAGATGAAGAGGTTGTAGTTGGCGTGCAGAGCAGATGCTGCAGAAAGCTGTTGCCGTGGGAAGTCCGTGTTGAGTTGGAGGAAGAAAGGTGGATGTCGTGGGAGCAACGTGCGAGTCTGGATCTTATAACCGTGGGGCAGGTGAGCGGTCGTCGCCGTGAGCAACGCGCCCACCCGCTGTTGCTCATCATGTGATTGCGCGTTTGCGCGGACGTGGGCTGAGTGATAAGCAGATCAAGGTGATGAGAGTGAGAGCGAGATGCTCCACGTCGTCGCATGGTGCGCACTTGCATATTGTGGCATTTTCAACGAACAAAGTGGATGCAGCTAACCGCGGATCCCTGACCTGAAGCGATGCGTGAGACTCGGCACATTTCAGACTTTCACAGTGCGTAGAAATAGAGCAATAATTTGTATCTACAGTTGTACGTCATGGGGACGAAGCACACGTTTGAGATGGTAAGACAAACCATCCCCGCCAGTATCATGTGGAGTCAGACTCATTTTACCGTCCCACTACCGGTGCTGCATGTTGACGAAAATGGCGACGACAGGTCGCATCGCCATGAAGATGCAACCAACGGAAAGGGCATCCAAGCAAACTGGTTTTCCCAAGTCAAGAGCGGTGAATGTTGCCGTGGCGATGAACATGAGAGCAATATCTGGAATACATACACTGTGACACAGGTCGTTCGTGACTCAGTCGTCGCATCCAGGAGCAGCGCGTATCGCACCAACGGCCACAGTCGACAGGGCCTCTGGATCTGCAACCTCTGAGTCGATCAGGAACCAGCAGATTCGATATCTCCTTTACGTTCGACGCCACCTCTTCCACCAGGGAACCTGCAACTCCGCAACCGGCCGGTCATCAGCACCCCCCGTTTTCTCGACATCCAAGTCCCACATTTCGCGTTTCCGTACGTGGACCGGATGGATGCTGTCCCTGCATTCGCCCCCACAGATGCCACAAACCCACCACCGCATCCCGGCAGTGAGTTCAGCTGTACATTTCCCACAACGGCGGCCGTCGACCGGCTTGTCCCTCTGCACGCTTTCCTGGACGCATTGCGCATCGGCGCTACCGTCGCCATCTTGTATCCCAGTTCCGATTGCCCCTTCCGAGTCCCTACGCACGGGTATTCGACCAAAAGCAATGTCTCTGGCCAATTGCTGAAACCGGCGCTTCCTTTGCACCCTCATGCCCTCCGAATAGTTGTTTGCACAGCTCCTGCACACATCCTGATGCTCGTCGGGGAATTTGTCGCCGTGCCCTTTGCAGGGCCGTTTCCACCCTCTCGGATGCAGGCTGAAGGCTGTGTAGTAGCAATTGCGGCAGTAGGCCTTGCACTTGGTGGTATGTCGGCGGCCGGGCTGTGCTGGAAGATGCATGATTTGAGTGCAGCACTGTATTTGTGACGTTAAGGCGATGTTCATTGATATGTCCAACCGCAGAAGGGAGTAGAACAGTTGCACTTACAGAGCACATGATTTTGTTGCAATACAAACACGTCCGCTTAGTATCCTTCTCGCAGCAAATGCCCTCTAGCTTGGGGACTCGCATGGCCAAATCGTTGCGCGGATACACGGCTTCTCTTGCCGCGTGACAGGTCATACTGAGGTTGACCACATCCTGGTAATGCATATTGTCCACAACGTTCAGCAGCAAGTGCTCGATAAAGAGTACATCCATCAGCTTTGACCCGGGCATGCAGAAGCGTCGGTCAGCAGATTTGTACTGCGTCAGCTCCAGAATAGCAAAATTTGCTGGCTTGCGGAGGCGGTAGAGTGACTTTTTGGCGCGAGATATGTATAAGCGTGCGGGGGGTGCGAAGGCGTAATGAAGGCGGACAAGGCCAATGCCAGGCCATATTAGCAGAGGTTTTGCGATGATATAGGCGGGACGCCAAGCGTTCAGGAGGCTGTAAGGGTTCTCGTCCGAGAAGATACTAATATAGGCTATGAGCAATTGGATGCATCTGTTGCGTGTGTTAGGTCTTTCAAGCCATAGTTGCCGGGCAAAAAGAGGGACGATTACATGCAGGCCACTCCCAACTCGTAATACGACACGAGCTCCTTGCAAACTCTCTTAGGGTCTTTAGTTTCGCCCTCTAGTAGTGATATCATCTTGAACAGACTGGGATGGCCATCAACAACCTGCCAGTTGACGGCTTTGTCGACACTGCAAGCCAGGCCGTAGTTCGGAAGGAACAAGTTCTGCAAGCTGACTCCATAGCAGGCAAAGACGGCGAGCCCAAGATCAAGGAGCCCCCAGAGGAGCAGCCAGCGACCGCGCAATCGCCAGACAAGCAGCACACTAATGAGAGCCCAGGGAGCGATTAAGACGAACTGCGAGTTATCAACAAAGCCGATCATGAATGGGAGCATCCTGAGCTCTCCTAGACTAAATCTCGAACGTAGGGAAAACTACTTACTGCGATGTACCCCCACCACCAAGCTTCTCTCATATCCCCATGTACATTGTACGGCCAATTCTGCAGCTCCAGATTGTGCTCCACCTGCTGCCAACCCACCCTGTCAGACCAAGCAGCCATGGCCGCAGGAACGATCAACAAGGCTTTCCAGACGTAAAGCACGATCCTCGTGTACTTTGCCTTGGTCGACCAGAGTTGTTGGAACTGCCTGCCAAAGCAGCTGGTCAGAAAGCCCCAGGCCATTTGCGGCTGTGACGTTGACCAAGGGGGTTTGGTAGATGCGATTGGACTGAGGTGTAGTTACTTAGGTGAGATGCGATGATGGCTAGCTATGGAGTGACGGTCCAACAATGGACGTCAATCTGTGAATGATAGAAATGGGTGCAGAGGGAGCCTCGTGGTCGTAGGTCGTGGGTCTTGACGGCCCCAAATGCTAATAGTAGGCTGCAATGTGATGCCTGATGTAATAGCGAGCGTTCCCTCACATAGAACAGCACTTAGCTAAGGCAGAACATAGTGAAAAGACAATAATTTGCGGCGGTGATGATGATGACTTTAACTTGGTCAAAGGCTGGGCTCGGTCACCGGTTGAGGGAATGGTGATTTGAGTAGGTTGCGGAGCAGGCGACATGATGTACACGGCGAGCAAGATACATGCCTAAGGTTTACCATGATGGTATAGCAGGCTGAAGCAGCCAAGAGCGAAAGCTACCCCACTATTCCGTGTAACGTCGAATGTCGTTGGTCGGACTGCTGCTTGACACAGCCACACCACACCTCGCCGCACCTTTTACATCAATCGGCGTTATTGCGATGCATCTGCGATAACGGCAATTACCAACTTGTTGTTGCCTACGATGGGACTGGACGAATGGGAGGCGGTAATTCTTCACTGACAGTCACACACAAGAGCTTCGAACTTGGAAAGTCAGTCAATGGCCGCCGCCGGAGCATCTCCCAGCTGTGCGCGATTGCGCATCGAATGTCATGCTGGCATGCTGTCTCAACTAGGCCTTCATCTTTCTCTTCCCCTTGTCTGCATCCCTGTCCCATTCTCGATTTCCCTTGCGGGCTGCTTTGAGCTCCTTGGCCTTTTCGAGCGGGTCGATGACGACCAGCTCCTCCTCGTTCTTCCGCTTCCACTCCAGATCCTTGCCGAGTCTGTCCTTTGCAAAGCTCAGAGCATGTGACATCCAGCCCGTGTCGTCGTCCGACTCGTCCTCGTCTTGCTTATCCCAGGCAGTACATGACTGGCACCCCATGACAAAGTGTAGATCGCATGGCACCTCTTCTTCGTCCGTTATGCGTTTGCTGCCATTGGCTTCTGGAGGCTCGGCGGCTTCAGGCGACTTTGCCGTATCTGGCACCGGTGTAACGGCTTCTAGCTTTGTCTTGAACTTGGATAGCACGTCCAGCGCAGCCTGCTCAGAAGCCGCATTGTTGGCGCCCCTCTTCCGGCCGCGCGTGGTGTTGGCGGGAACCATGGACTCGAGGAGCGTCTTCTTCTTCGTGGGCTCCGCGCGCTGGACATTGGTGTTCCGCTTCATCGAGGCTTTGAGCTCGGCGATCTGCGCATTGACGCGGTCGAGCTTCGACTGCTTCTCCGACGCTGGCGACAACTCTCGTGGCGGAGGCGACTTCGTGCGTTCTTGCGGCGGCGATTTGGGCGCAGATTTTGCTGTAGCTTTGGGCGCTGGTCTCGGCGAAGGCGATCTCAACGGGGCCTTGGGCGCAGGTTTCCGAATGGGCATCGCCTTCGCCTCTTGGGGCATAGTGGGCACCGGCGCTTCCTGCCCGGCGCTGACCAGCTTTGTGTTGTATTTCGCCTTCTTAACCACAGGCGCCGCCTCGTCGCCCTCGTCGCCGCCAAAGCTCAGCAGTGCCTTGCCCGCTTTCCGCTTGGGCTTCTTCGCTTTCTTAGCCTCGGGCTCGGTCCGCTCCGCCGCACGCGCGCGCTTGACCATGTCCTCGAACGGATTGATGATGATCTCGGTGCTCGTGACCCGCGAGGGGTACATGGGGCGGTCCTCACTGCCCTCAGCGATCTCGGCCTCTGCAATCTTCATCAGGTTGTAGATGGTGTCGCCCACGATGCGGCCGAACATGGTGTTGCGGCCCTGCAGCTCTGGCGTGTTGGCAAGGGTGAAGAAGAACTGGCTGCCATTGTCGTCGTGGCCGCCCGTGTTGGCCATGCCCAGCAGGCCGCGGCGGTTGAACTTGAGGCGGCTGTGGAACTCGTCGGCAAACGGCTCGCCATCGTAGCTGCTCTCGCCGCCCTGGCCGGTGCCCGTCGGATCGCCGCCCTGCACGATGAAGCCTGGCACGAGGCGGTGGAAGACGGTGTTGTCGTAGTAGCCATCTAGACACAGCTGCAGGAAGTTGCGCGCCGTGAGCGGCGTCTGCTTGGCGAAGAGCTCGAGCTCGAGGTCGCCGGCGGTCGTGTGCAGGACGACCTTGGCCGTCGGGTTCGGCTCAAGGTTGTACGTGGAGCTCATGGCGAGGGGTGGTGATCGGGTTCGTGATATGTACGCGTGGTGCTGCAGTCCACATGTCAATTGATCAAATGCTCTTTGCGCTAGTGCCCATGCGGGTTAGCGAAGATGCCATGTGGCCCGACGTCATGCTGCTACATCCCGCCAGGCCAGGGAATACCTCAATCTTCAACCCTCGGTCGCCGCCGCAATAATCTGGAAATCCCGAATCCTCGCCATGCAGCCCACATCGATATAACTTCGCTGCTCTCTCTCTAGCTTCCTAGCCTCCTAGCATCTCCCCCCCAACCGCCTTGCGCCACGCGCCACCGCCACGATGCTGCCCTACATCAATGCGCGTAGGTGCGCCAGCTCGACACTACCCCACCATGCAGACTGACATCCTACAGCGTTTGAGTATGTTGGCAGTGCGCTAGGCACATCTGCGGACGAGTGTAAGTTCTTCCTTACAAACAAAATTGTACGATAGTCTGATTCACGCAGTGAAACTCGTCTTCTCCTTCTACCTCTCATACCCGCTCGCAGCATGTCTTAAGCGCATCCCGGACAAGGAGCCATGGAAGAAGAACGTCTTTGCCATTGGGTATTTGCTTCTTATCTTCCCTTGACGCCTGTCGAGCTAATCTCGCACAGCGTCTCGCTTTTCTACCTGGTCGGCCTATTCGATCTGTGGAGTGGCCTGAGGACCCTCCTTATTAGCGCAGGCGGCGCCTATGCGATAGCAGCCAAGATCGACTCTCCATTCATGCCCTGGATTGGCTTCGTCTTCCTCATGGGTCATATGTCTATGAATCACATCATCCGCCAAAACGTCAACGACCCCGGCTCCGTCGACATCACAGGAGCGCAGATGGTCATGGTTATGAAGCTTACTGCCTTTTGCTGGAACGTGCAAGACGGCCGTCTCCCCGACGCCGAGCTTTCTGAATTTCAAAGAGAGCATGCTGTCCGGACGCTGCCCAGCCTTCTTGACTACACCGGATACGTCTTCTTCTTCCCCGCGCTGTTCGCCGGACCGGCCTTTGACTACTGCGACTATCATAGTTACATCACCTCCACTATGTTCACTCTGCCACCCGGTACCGACCCCTCCAAAGCACCACCCACGCGGAAGAAGCGCAAGATCCCTCGCAGTGGCACGCCGGCTGCTATCAAAGCCGTCATCGGAAGTGCTTGGATTTTTGCTTTTCTCAAATTCTCGTCCTGGTACTATCCAGAACTGCTTTTAGGAAACGACTACATGAAATACTGGCTCCCGCGTCGCGTCTGGTGGCTCTACATGCTTGGTGTGACCACCCGCATGAAGTACTACGGCGTCTGGACCCTGACTGAGGGCGCTTGCATCCTCTCTGGTATTGGGTACAACGGCATCGACGCCCAGAGTGGCAAGGCCAAGTGGGATCGCCTGACAAATGTTCAGCCATATGAGATTGAGACGGCGCAAAACACGCGTGCCTATCTCGGATTTTGGAACATCAACACCAACCACTGGCTGCGGAACTACATGTATTTGCGTGTTACGCCCAAGGGCAAGAAGCCGGGCTTCAGGGCTACGCTGGCGACCTTTGTCACGAGTGCTTTCTGGCATGGCTTCTATCCCGGGTACTACTTAGCCTTTGTCCTCGCTGCCCTCTTGCAGACGGTTGCAAAGAGTAAGTATACACTTACATGCAATCTTGTCCATACTGACACATCACAGATGCCCGACGCATGATCCGCCCGCTCTTCCTAACCCCGGACGGCAAAAATTCCCTCCCTTCGAAGAGATACTACGATATCGCCACCTTCTTCATCACGCAAGTAGCCTTCGCCTTCACTGTCGCCCCCTTCATTCTTCTCACCTTCAGCTCCACCATGAAAATCTGGGCTCGCGTATACTTCTACACACTCCTCGGATGCGCCGCTTCCTTTGCCCTCTTCACCCGCTCGCTCCCCTTCCGCAAACAACTTGTCGCACGTCAATCTGCTCGCGTCGCCGCTGCTTCAGATACCGCGGCTTCTGCTCTCGATATCAGTATTGAACAGGTTGCTCAAGAGGAGGTTTTGAAGTCCAAGCGTCAGGAGTTGCAGAGGACGCGAAGCAATGACTCTGGATTCAAGCATGCGCCTACATTGGGCATCGCCGACGACCCGGAAGCCGAGATTGATGAGATTATCGCAGAGGTCAAGAAGGAGTTTGAAGAACGGAGGAGAAGGGGTAGCTTGGTGCAAGGGTTCGATGTTCGCAAGGCTGTTGAGCAGAAGTTGAACGAGTTCAAACAGGGGGTTCAAAAGAGGTAGTCAGATTATTGGGTAGAAGAGGAAGATGCATGGCGTGGTGTTCGCGCTGGAATTTTGTATACTTTGGTATTGAACAGGTTGTACCTATGGAAAAACGTCTCTTCCATTCAGTAGTTCAACACAGCAACCATATTCCACCGGAAAAAACGAGAAAACTCCTGGCTCCAAATGATATCATCTATTGCAATTCTATAGCATGCCCGGATCTAGACTCCCCGCTTATCAATGCGCATGTCCACAATCCCACCCATAAGCCCTCCTGACCCTCCTCGCCTCCACCATCCAATCCTCTAACTGCGCCCCCCTTTTCACCATCCCTCCCTTCCCACCTTTCTTCCAACCACCCGTCTTATACCCATACCCTTGACCCTCCCCAGCCTCCAGCCCCGTCTTCCCCGTCACAACCAAATTCAACCATGCTGCCAGCCTGAACCCAGCTTTCGCAATCTGCAACTGCACCACCGGAATGGCGCTATCGTAATAAGCTCCACTCAGCTCTTCGCCCTCAACCTCTTCCTCACCATTAGGAAGAACGGTCGAGCAGATATACGCGTTGGCGTCGGTGGCCCAGTGCATCGCGCTGGCTATGCTGTTGTTTACGCTCATGTCTTGCAGCCAAGTTGCAGAAGCGTTGGCGTATTTGCCACCCTTGATGTCGGCGATGAGGGAGGTCGACCAGTCCTCTGCGTCGGAGAGTTCGTAGCCGCCGATGAGTTTCTCGGGAATGTTGCTATCCCATACGCGGTGGAGATTGGTGCTCGCGTTGGCGAATGTCACGTTGATCAAATTGCCACCGACAGCGATGTTCTCCACGTGCAGTGGCTGATGGATGTCGCCCAAGAAATGGATGACCCATTTCAACGCTTTCTGCCTCTCGTCTACGCCCAGTTTCTTATCCTGAAAGCGCGTCGTGTAATTCGCGATGGCGCTTACTATGCACCCCTCCTCGGGGCAATCCCTCTCGAAATCGACGTTGCAGCTTTCTGGCGGCGAGTCGAACGCGTCGATGTAATGGAGAGGCGCAGAGAATTTGCCTTCAGGTTCTGAGCGGTACGAATCGGCCCAAGTGGCAACGTGGGCGAGATAGGCATCCGAAGTGTCGTTGAGGAGGCCTTGTGTGTATTTGGCTGTTTGCGGGGAGAGGAAGGATTGTGCGATGTACGCCACTGTGTTATGGCCTAGAGCGCCCCATGCAGTGGCATGAGAGGCGAGTGAAAGGGTAACGAGCGGGAGGAAGGTGGACTTGGAGGGAGCCATGATGAATAGAGCGTGTGGGATGAGAAGGAAAGGTATGATTGAGTGGTAGGAAAGCCAAGCTATATGTATGATAGTAACAGTGGGTCCATTGCTACCACCTACCATACTCCGGAGGAGCTCTATCGACACTCCAGTGATGATTCGGCCAATTCCGATTTGCGATCGCCACGTCTCTCCACAAGCTGCAGGTCGCACTGCTACAGCCGCGATCAGCTAGCCCGAATAGGCAGGCGCTTGACCGAATGCCAGGATCCGGGCCAGATGAAGAAGCTGGCAATCCAAGACGATTGGACGGAAAGAGGAGGAACCAGCGAGGGGCGGAGATGACAACGTGCGTTGCGCACGAATGATATGCGTATCGTACCTGACGTGTATGTACGTGGAGAATGCATTGCATGACATGACGGTAGACTGAAATGGACGAACTGGAATTGTAATTGGAAGGGGTATCTCAAATGCGTTTGAGGTATCGCCAAACGCTAAAAGAAGGTACAACGATGATGCTAATTGGTTGCTGCTGGTGGTGGTATAGGTTCCGCGGGGCCGTCGTTTGCATTGGCGGGTTGGTCTGTGGGTGTGTCTTCTGTAGTTTCTGCTGGTGGGGGTGGGCCATCGAAGCAGCGTAGCCACCATGCGGGTGGGTCGAGAGGGCTGTGGCCTTGATGAAGGGGTGGGTAGACGTCGTTGAAGAAGTACCAAACTGGCCCACGTCAGTTCACGTCGGACATGGAGGGGATGTGTATACGTACTGTGGCCAACAACAATGCCACACATCTCGTCTTTGGGTACCGTCCCGTGCATGACGAGCGAGAAGCAGAGCAGCACCCACGGCAGATACGGCGCCTTGAAGACAACCAGCCCCAGAAAGCTAAGAAGGGTGTCCGGGTTCTTTCTGCTCCAGATGTAGATCAGCGTGCTCGATAGCGCGGACCCAAGGAAGGCCATGGACAGTATAGGTGCCATGCAGAGGAGCAAGGTGGAAGCGAAGGTGAGGAGCCATGAGAAGTGCGCAGGCGAGCGTCCCGATGACTCCTCGAGGAGCCGCGAGTAGCGCTGCAGGAAGAAGATGTGGTAGAGGAGGTCGAGGCTGAGCGGGCCAAAGTAAAAGAAGGTGGTAATGAGGCGCCAGTACTGCTTGCTGTTAGTATGTGGGGAGGGGTGAGGGTGGGGGTAGACATGCCTGGCTCCGTATGAAGACGGTCCGGAAGCTGTAGAAGAGCTGGAAGGGCGAGATGATGTGGCACTGCACCAAGACGCTGGCGCTCAGCGCGGCTGTCATCCACCAGCGTGTGCACACGGGCATCTCATAGAACCACTGCTCGAGCGGGAACTGGCCCATCATGCCGTCGCCGCCCGCGAGGACGTTGGCCATGGTGGATGGTGGATGGTGGAGAACGGGAGGGAGACGGGAGGAAGGAGGAGAGAGTCGGACCGGATGTGCGAGGGCGTGGGGTGCGAGGTCAAGGGCGGATCAAGGGCAGCTCGTGGACAGGTGTAGCAATTGATGTAGATATGTATGCTCACGCGGCGCCACGTGAATGCGGCTGCTTCTGGCTACGTAACCTCTCCGACGGAGCGGAGCCCAAGCGATTAGATTAGATCTAGCGGTGGATCTATTCTCCGATCACCCTCCACGTGACTACCTGTTGCTCACCAGCCACCACCCCAGCCCCCCCATTTCATTCCGGGTGCCTTCAACACCAGAAGAATGGGTGCTGCTACCCATGCCGCATGCAATTATCTCGTCTCGCTGCCACTCCGCCGAAAATATTATTGCGCCGTTTGTTGAGCGCCCGCACGCCGCGCTGCTCGCATTGACCGACGCTTGACGCGACGTTCGTGCAGCTCACGCGTTGTCCCCAGCCGTCACCGTCCGACACCCCGTTGCGTTTGCGTCCCACGCCATATTTTTACTCGACGTCCGATTATCCCAGGCCACTACAATTCCTGCGCGATGCCTCCCAAGGGACAAGCCAGGCGCAATGTCGCGCGACCCACGCGCGGAGGGCGGGTGCCAACAGGGCGCGGAGGGCGGGTGCCATCAGGACGCGGAGGACGCAAGAGTGTAGGAGCCGCGAGAGACTCAGGGATGCGCCGTACGTCGTCACACCGGACAGCAGCCGTGATTTGCGCCGTGGCAGTACTAATGTCCTCACAGTCGGTCAGCCGGGACCCGCGCCAGAGCGGAAACAGAGACGCTACAAACCCGGCACGGTTGCCTTGAAAGAGATTCGGAAGTATCAGAAGACAACGGACCTACTTCTGCTGCGCGCGCCATTCCAGCGGCTGGTGAGACAAACCCCCAACTCGCCCAGCAGTCAGTGCTAACGTATGATGTGCAGGTACGAGAGATATGCCAGAACGTCACACACCAGGGCGGCCCAGATAGATGGCAAAGTCAGGCTATTCAGGCGCTGCAGGAAGCTACCGAGGCTTTCCTTGTCAGCCTATTCCACGATGCCAACCTCTGCGCCATCCACGCGAAGCGCGTTACCATCCAGCAAAAGGACATTCAGCTCGCCCGCCGGCTGCGTGCTACCTGGGGTGCTCCCGTTTGAGGAGAAAGGCATGGCGACGAGACAATATTCAATTCTAATCAAGGACTAGGGCGGGCTAGGAGGCAATCTCATAATCTCATTGGACGGCATTTATACCTCGAGTCCAAGAGCTTGATGCTGCGGCTTATCGCCGTTGGCGTGGTGTGGCGTTGCGTTGCGTCGGCGTTCGGAGTGTCAGTGGAGGACTACGTTGACAGCGATTTGGACTGTTCCTTGCTTGTTTGCCTTGTACCGGGAGTGACCATTGGGTCTGTCTTCAGGACGGCTTCTAGGTCGTAGTGTTACCATCAACAACAATCAAAAATTTGAAAACAATCACCATAGACCCTCTCCCGTACCCATGCGCCTCTCTCACAGATTCGTAGTATGGCTTATGTACACAAAAAGGGGTCAACACCTCACCTCCCATCCCCTCCCCTCCCCCGTGACATTGTTAAGAGACACACCTGTTACTGCTTATCTCCGACCATGGTGTTGCTGTTCACAAAATCGTCCCGAAGTCTTGCTCCGGCCGTTCCTCCCATACACTACTTCGTCACACCTCATCTCCACGCTCACCAGCACTTTACGGCGCCACCATCGCCTTCGGCCACTTCGTAGCATCCTGCCACTCTCGTATTTAACAGCATAACCGACCGCATCGCCTTTGCAGTGTCAGTGCTGGCAAGTGGGGTCCACACAGACCCCACATGCGCCACAATTCTGCACGGGAACGGTGAGTCTCATGCGCTCCACACGGAGAAGACCTTTCATCCAAGCGCATCACAAGCAGCTCAACACTGGCTGCGTCCGCGGGTCAGCTTCCATTTTGGATGCGGAGGGTTGCATGCGAAGCGCATCGCTTGTGCTGTTGCTGCTTCTCAAGGCGCTTATATGGTCCTACAATTCGCACATGCGGCTAATCAGGCGGTCGCGGCTGTATCTTACCTTCCATTCGTACGAGAACCTCTTTCTATTCGCCTTTGACGCTATCCGGCGGCCCGGTCCACCCTTGCCGAATCCCCGCGCGTTCTGACCTTCCCGTCTTCGTTCGCGCCTCTCATCCTTCTGATTGCTCGCTCACCCGCATCCATTTCATTCTCTCAGATTGCTCGCCCCATGCAAGTCGTTCCGATTACATTGATCATTTGGCCTACACCAGGATCGACATAATACACCTCGGTTTCAACGGGGAACCTGCCACCCAACTCCCATGTTCTACGACATGAGGCTGCCCAGGATTGCTCTTCCGCTGCCACAGCTTTGGAACCTTCTTGGCACCTACGATACCCACGTGGCAACACGATGCATCTCAGGGGTCGGGACCGCGGAAGGATTGTGATTCTGCTCAAGGGGCAGTGTCTCGACCAAGCCATGCTGAAAAGTTGTGCATTTGCGTATGCGAAAATAACGCCACCTAGCACAGTCTTCTAACCGAGACAGCACAGTGTCAGCAATAGGGCATCGCTTACATGCTGCAGCCTTCGCCCGAGTATGTGCATCTCATCAATTGCTTCTCTTCAGGGTTTGCCATTGGGAAAGCTGCCCGGTGCAAGGGTACTATATTGATTTACCGGCATGGCAAAGAATTTATCCGCGCGTCTAGACTGCCTTATGACAGGGAAGAGAGCTTCTTGCATATACGACATTACGATAGGAATTACACTGCAGGGACGAAGAGCTCTTAAACATTGGGAATAAAGTGCTGGACTTCCCCAACAATTCTTGACGCGTCAATTGCTGCGCCGAATTCTTCACCATGGCACCGATTCTTCCTCTCGCATCTGGTCTCGTCACATTGGCCCTCGCCGGTCTATGCTGGTCGGCTCCCGCCATCAACAACAGTACCTATGAGTACATTGTGGTTGGTTCCGGACCAGGCGGCGGTCCTCTGGCCGCCAACCTCGCCAAAGCTGGACACTCGGTGCTTCTACTGGAAGCAGGCGATGACCAGACTGAGAATGTGAATGTTTCGCAATGGCTCAATTTCAACAGCGCTGGTAACGACCCGGCAACACGCTGGGACTTCTTTGTAAAGCATTCAGACGATGAGGCTCGCGAGGCCAGATACTTGCACAGGACGTGGCGGAAGCCTGATGGCAGCTTTTTCGTTGGCGTTGATGCGCCGGCAGGATCGAAGCCGCTGGGCATCTACTACCCTCGTGCTGGGACTCTTGGGGGCTGCGCTATGCACAATGGGTGCTTGACTATGGTATGTCTATGTCGTGAGCGTTTCTCTTGTCATACCTTGTCCTCGTGTCTATCCCGGGGAACCTATTGACGGCGATCGGCAATTGATCATCTTTCAAATCAATGCCACGATGGAATTTGAGGCTGACTCGGTACTTTCGAATACATAGAACCCCAACGATGTCGATTGGAACGAAATTGCTGAGACGACTGGAGATGCTTCTTGGTCTGCCGAAAACATGCGCAAGTATCTCGTGAAGCTCGAGCGCGCCCACTACAAGAGCAACTACACCCACGGCTACGACGGCTGGTTAGACACTAGTTTGATGGACTCCGGATACAATACCAGTGCGGATACCAAGACCTTGAGTACGTTCGCCGCCGAAGCGGCTGGCTATTCTGCAAGCAGTGTCGAAACCCTGCTCACTCGCGACATGAACGGCAACCAGCCTAATCGTGACAACTTGGTCGGCCCTTTCGGTGGAGTCAGCCACGTCAACGGCTTGCTCCGTTCTTCACCTGGCTACTATGTTCGCGACACAGTTGCCGAGAAGAAATACCCACTGACCCTCTCCTTGGATACCCTTGCTACCAAGGTCATCTTCGACAAGACAGGCTCCAAGCCCAAGGCCATCGGGATCGAGTATTTGAAAGGCAAGAGTCTGTACAGTGCCGACCCCCGCTACAATGCTGCCGAAAAGGGAGTTGCAGGAAAAGCTTATGCATCCAAGGAAGTCATCGTCTCTGGTGGTGCTTTCAACTCTCCCCAGCTTCTCCTCCTCTCCGGGATTGGACCCCAGGCGCACTTGGCTAAATTTGACATTCCCTTGATTGCCAATCTTCCTGGTGTCGGACAGCAGATGGCCGACAACTACGAGGCTGGTATCCTTTCTCTTGCTAAGCGCGCCGTCACCGGGATGGGTGAGATCTTTCCTGCCTTCTGGAAATCCAGTCAGGCCAAGATCCGCGACATCTACATGTGGTGTGGTTCCTTCTCCTTCGAAGGGTTCTGGCCCGGTTTCCCCAATCTTCCCCCGGATTTCACCGGCACGCACGGTCCAAAGCAGTACGAGTGCGCCCTCGTTCACATGAACCCTCGCTCCCAGGCTGGTGTTGTGGAGTTGACGTCCACCGATCCCCGCGCCATGCCCGCAGTCAACTTGAACTTCTTCAAGGACGGTGGCGACCAGGATCTTTCCGCCATCCTCGAGGGCGTCGAATGGGTTCGTTCGTGGTTGTCCAAGGCCAATGCTTCAGACGCCAATTCGCTTGCTCCGTTTCAGGAATTGCATCCTTGCGAAGGCGAGATTGGGAAGCAGAATTGCACGGTTGAGAGCCAGAAGACCTACCTCAAAGAGCAGGCGTATAGTCACCATGCCTCGAGCAGCTGTCGCATCGGTGCTGATAGCGACAAGTTTGCGGTCTTGGATAGCAAGTTCAGGGTTAGGGGCGTTAAGGGGTTGAGGGTCGTCGATGCCAGTTCCTTTCCCAAAGTTCCTGGAGGTAAGTGATCAATGTTGTGCTCGTTTTGTAATGAGAACGATCGCTGATAATGGACAGGCTTCCCAGTCCTCCCGACTATGATGATCAGCGAGAAGGCTACCGAGGTTCTTCTCGCCGAAGCTGCTGCCAGTAAATAGGCGCAACACGTAGATACCGAGCTTGGCTTAGAAATGTGTTTCCAGAAGTACTTACATACAAGCATATAACTAATACCATCATCGTGTCCCTTTCTCTTCTGTATTGTTTCCTCTCCGTCTTCAACCGCTCTAGCATTTGGTGAGCCGCGATCATTCATCAGTAACTGCTGAATTTCTCAAGTGAGGAAAGCAACGATGTGCAATCGCGATGTACTCGTCATCATACCCAACCTCGAAAACGTGCTTACAACGCGCAATCTAGATTTAGGAACTAGAGTTCGCACCTTGTGTGGCGCCATGCAAGGCGAGGCCTTGAGCATCGGGCCGACTGCCCCTAGCCGTGTTCAAGCTTGAGCCGGACGATCGACTAAAATACTAGCGAGACGCACCACATCTAGCTTCGCATCAAGCGTTCTCTCCATGATGTGTCCGTTAAATTTTGACAACGCCATGGAGCGAGAGAAGGTTCTTTGACACAAGTGACAGTTGCTTCGGTGAGCGACGTGTGAGGGTGTCAGCCTCTTCAAGACGAGCGCAGAGCTGTGAGGCCCTCCGTTGGCAAGCCATGCACAGGGAAACCACATGCCTGGGATTCTCCATTACCGTCGTGGCCCGTGCTGATCCTCGGACAAAGGCGAGGCGGGTGTGATCGATCTGCAAGGTACGTGCCCGCACCTGGAATCTGGGCGACGAGGTAGATCATGGAAGTGCCTTGTATAATGTTGGGCCACCGTTTTGGGCTGCGTCAGAGATTTGGTGCCATCTGACGTGTTCTCAACTCCAACAAGAGGCCAGACGACTGGGGGAACAGACGCCCTTCGGCTTCCGCGCCGATGTCCACGTGGCGTCCCCAACGCTCAAAATATGGTAGCCTCCAGGCCTACAAACGTTAAAGGCAGTTTCGGTCGGTACGCCTAAGAATAGTGAGTGCGCTGCGAACATGACGCTAAGGGCCTTTTGCGGATGCTTCTTTGTAGTCATGCCCAATCTCATGGTAGCACAGCTGCCATATCCTTGACCATGGGTGGTGGCTTAACTCAAAACGGTTCGCTTCGGCGCAGACCATCCGCGGGAGGTGCCCTTCACCCTGGTGTACATCCCTTCCCCCATACCCGCGGCCTTCACTCTCGTGTCTTCTTCAATCCCAATGCGGTGTTGATTTTTGCAGCGTCGATCACGTTCGCGAGAACCTACACGTTGAGCCCGGACCGAGTAACCTTTCACAGCATTGACCCGAGGACTGGAAGACGGCAGTCCAGGCCGCAGAGGAAGAACAATAAAAGATGGCGGTTGACGACAATGGCCCCATTATCGTGGGCGTAACTTGGTTCCTATGTTGGTTCAGTGGCGCTTTCCTTGCTTTGCGTCTCTATGCAAAGATCAGTCGAAGACAGGGACTCTGGTGGGACGATTACATACTCATATTCTCCTGGGTACGCCCACCTCAATTTCCCAGTCTCAATCTCAGAGATTTTCCTCAAAAGACTAACATTACATTTACAGACCTTGCTCCTCATAGAATCGATCGTCACCCAAGTCGGCCAGCGCCTCGGCTTTGGGAAGAAAACAGAGGACATCCCAATCCAGAACCTCACAACCATCGCGCTGGGCGCTTCCGTCGTGGTTTCCATGTCCTGCTTCGCATCCACATTATCCAAGATCAGCTTCGGCGTTACCCTTCTACGCCTCACATCCGGGCCCCTCCGCGCCTTCGTCTGGTTCTGCATCATAACGCTTTTTCTAGTCATGATTCCTTCGGCTCTTCTGACGTGGATTTCGTGCCGGCCGATGGCGAAGGCGTGGAACCATGCGCTGGAAGGGGAGTGTTGGGATGGCCGCGCGACGGTAGGGTATGGGATTTTCAATGCGGCTTGGTGTGTGGCGGCGGATTTTGCGCTGGCGTTGTTGCCGTGGAAGTTGGTGTGGGGACTGAGGTTGAGACTGAGGGAGAAGGTGGGCGTGGGAATCGCGATGAGCATGGGACTTCTGGCTGGCATATGTGCAATCGTGAAGGGGGCCTATCTGGTCCAGTTGACCAAGGACAACTTTTTCTGTGAGTATAGCCCGCGGCGTACGATGTGCAGGTCGTCTCGATCAATCGATAACCCAATACTTACGATTGACGAACAGACAACGGCAAAGACGTAATAATTTGGACGGCCGTCGAGACCGCTACAGCCATTGTCGGCGCCTCCATTCCCATCCTGCGCGTCTTCTTCAAGGACACACTGTCCACATTCCACGGTCGCACTGAACCTGCATCTCGCTCGAACCCCACTTCCAAGCATGGCTCCATGCCTCCGCCAAGCTTACACCAATCCATCGAGAGCAAAAGAGGAAGACAGGCGTCGTTGACCGCTACGGGCGAGAGTGCGAGTGGTTTGAGTATATTAAGAGAAGAGGAGGACGAGGAGGTGGAAATTGAAGAGGAGTGGACGAAGGGACAGATGCATGGCAGGATCCTGCAGACTAGTTCTATTACCGTAATGTATGAGGAGGAGAGGAGTGGGTCTAGAGCGGAGGACGGGGAGAAAAGTAGCATAGGACTCGTTGTCTGAATGGTACCATCTCTTTGTGCATCTGAACTGCGCAGCCTCACGAGCTCTTGGATGTGTGATTTCGACGATCATGCTTAGCGCTCGATGTCAGAGTACTCGTCGACTTCTAGTTCCAGGCAACCAAGGCGGAGCGCGAAAGATTGACTGACGTCTGACGTGTTGACGACACGGCTGTCGGGTGGTAGCTATGGGGCGGATACGCGTGAACGGGTGGGTTGTTTGCGTTGTTCAATGGCCCCGCTCGAACGCGCACCTTCTGCTTGCTAAACGATTACGTCATCAAGTCACTGAGGGACAACAAGGCAACGCAACAAGCCTGAACAAACATCCATCACCAACACTTACCGCTCGACATCAATATGGCGCCCACAGAGATGCCGGCCATCTACAAGCTTCCCGACGAGCTTCTGCTACAAATTACAGACCATCTCCGCGCTCGCCAGTCAGCCGAGCAGCTTCGACACCTGCGCGAGCTGTGTCTGGTGTCGAAGAAGCTGCTTCCCATCGCGCAGGAGCAACTCTACGCCGGAGCCATCCTTCCCATCTCGTGCGGATGTCATCCCAAGGTGAGCGCTGCTGTTCAGCTTTTGCGGACGCTGCTCGATCGCGCCGATCTCGCTCCCAAGGTCAAGGCCCTACGCTTCTCCATCGTTAGGCGCGCTGTCGGAACTCTGTACCAGTCGCAGGGGTTTGATATTGGGAGACTGCGCGACAAATGCTTCGCAAAGTTGTCCAAACTCGATTACGATGCGGGGCACCCCTGGTGGGCCGCCCTGCAGAACCATTTGGAATCGGCTTACGGCGGCATCTTGCTCTCCATCCTCCCGAATCTCGAGAAGCTGGACTTCGCTGCAAAAGACCATCACCGAGGTTTCCCGACTGTGGAGCCCACCTCGGCCTTCTTTGGCACGTCTGCTCCGCCTGCCGCGACGGTAAAGGCTTTGGCCAAGGTGCGGAACTTCATCGCTGCGGACCTGTCATTTCTGCGAGACATGTCTTTCAAAAACTTGAAGGTTATGGATCTCAAGCGCATCGATATCGGTACCGTGCTGCGACTGAATGGGCCGAACACCCTACGCGGCGCGACCCAGCTAGAGGATTTGTCACTCGGCGTTTCAATTCAGTTCTTAGACGAAGACTATCTACGCGATATGCAGGTGTGCTTAGGCGATGTCTTCGCCGCGCTTGGATGCAAGAAGCTCGCGCGTCTAGACATTATGCTGGGTAACGATGCCTACTCGCTGGGTGCGGAACGTGACTTTCGCGTCAACTACTTCCTGAGTCAGCTCGAACTGGTGTCATCAACCTTACGTACACTTGAGATCGATCTCGACCCCCACGAAGACGGCGAAGAGTGGATTTGGTTCCTCAGCCAAATAGCGAAGCCTATAGAATCGCTCGAAAAGTTCCCGGCGCTGCGACGACTGAAGATTCCGCAGGACTTCCTGTTCCTGAATGATACCGGCATTTTCCCCGTTGATCTTCCTCGAACTATCCAGCGCGTCGACATTGTCGCCCCAGACTATGATATTTATGCATGGGCCAAACGCTTCACCGACACAGCTGCCAACCTTCCCGACTTTGAAACCCTGTGCTTGCAGTGCCGCAACGGCCTCAACAAACCAAAGATTGGGTTTTCCCAGCGCGTCAGTTCTTTATGGGTAACTCTGGAAGCCGATGGCATCAACAGCTACGTAAGCAACATAGCTGATGGGGAGGAGACGAGCTTGACATTGCTGTACTCTCTGGATCCCGAGACAGACTCTGAGAATGAGAGCTTTTCCTCGGATGGTGAAGAGTACGAGGACGAGGATGGAGATAGCGATGATGAGGACCTTCCGCCGCTGGAAGACATAAGCGACAGTACAGATGACGAGATGGAATTGCTGGTGGATGGGGTAGATTAGACATGTTCGCAAGCGTTGGAGCGTGCTTGGGTTGTATGTGTGCGGTACGCGAAGGGCAATGCGACGAAAAGGTGGGCAGCCATCAAGAGGGATACATAATATCCGATTATAGGTGAGACGGCCTATTCATAGTCTTCGCAACGCAACACAGGCGTACCCTAACTCCAAGATCAGCTACATTGCTTTGCAGCGGTAGTCAAAGCACCTATATCTAATGCCGCCGAAAGCACCTAGTTGTGTACAGTTCGCTGCATACCTCAATACACCGTTGAACATAGCATGCGTTGCTCTCCCCGCGGATGTACACAATTGTCTGCAGGGGCTGCATCGGATGGGGGAAGGCGGAAATTCTGCTTAGGTGCGAAGCGATAGGGCGGAGTGAGGCGAGTGTGGTGGTCAGAGCATCGTAATCGATTGATCGACGACATGGGGAAATCAGGATTTTCGGCCGCGTAAAGTTCTGGTGGTACGGCTCATCGTGACGAGTCGTTGGGGCGTATGAGCACTGTGTTCCATCCGAGTGTGTCTCCAGATACAGTTTCTTTTGGGTGGAATCAATCTGGAAAAAAGTCATGAGGCGAGGTTCTATTGTAAGAATTGCGACAACAGTGAAGACTGGTGGGTGGTTCATACTGATACATAAACTCTTGTGGTCCCTGGCTCGCACATCTGCATCTGCGTGCCTGACGATCCGCAGCGAAGCTTGATTTCAGGACGGTAATGCTTTCGTCTTTCCTTCTTGTGCGCCTCCTCCCCGTAAGAGAACTGTACTTGCCATCGCATCTATCGATCGCGCGGCGTGGATTGCGACAGCAGACTCCCACCAGATCGGAAACGCCCCGAATGACAGTTTCGACACACTCTCGCACTCAGGCTACGGCCCCACGCTTGGTATGTCTTTGAATCGAACCCCAATCGACATGAATGTAACACACAACATCCACACCATAGAATACACACCCAGCCAGGATAGACCAAGCGGCCGCATCGACAGCTGCAGAATCAAATTCAGTGTCGACGGAATGAACTGGGAAGATCGAGTCGCGTAGGGAACATGAGCGAACGATAATATAGTGAAGCAGACGCAAGTATCAGCTGGTCTATGACCTGACACTCCAGACGAAAATCAGCATCTTTCAGCAAAAGCCCACGGTCCTTCAAGTTGGACCATACGCCAAGATTGGAAACCACGGCAGTGGAGGATAACTGCGGAAATCAATCTTTCGGGTGAGAGCAGATGGGTGCCGTTCACCCCTATTGCGGCGATCAAAGGCCTGTGGACGGAAAGAATCAACCTGTCACTCGTCGTCGCAGCGGCGGCTATGCTTCCGAATGGCAAAGTTCTTCTCTGGTCGGCGTACGTACGCAAGACTCGATCCAGGTGTTGCTTGCCGGGACATTGGTTCCTCTTCGCAATCGTTTCGCCTGGAACCCCGAGTTGTAAAGACCATCAAGATTACGCATTGAAGTGTCCCATGGTGTTCATTGGGTTGTTGATCCAATGAGAGAGTGAATTCGTGTATTATCCGTGACATGTAATACGTAATCGGCATACCGAGGCCAGTCCTTTCGAAATTTCTAGTGCATGACATATAAAGCCTGACGTAGGCCATGAGCAACTCTTGGACTCCAGAAGATGTGGTGGAACTGGTGAAAAAGATCACTTTGGAGGGGTATTCGCAGCATCCGATCTCTTTCGTAAAGGTATTCAATCTCCAGTTCGTTCAGCTTGTGAGTATGGTGATTAAGCAATTGCGTTAATAACGACTGCCAGTGACCCTCGCCAATCAGCTTGACGCTACGGAAGTAGATCGTTCGAAGTTGATCTCGGTGTGTCGACAAAAACCTGGCTAGAGGCTTCTCCTCAGTAGGTAAATTGAGCAAACCAACAGCCGTTAGGTGGGGAAGATGCAAAGAAGCGAGTCTGTGAATGATTCGGGCTCTTCGTGGATTGTCCCTATACGGCCAACTGGTGAAACTGATTCTCAACAAGGTGAGTTGAGGTGTATTACGCAGCATTAGGTATAGAGCTTCCTCAGACTTTCTCCTGCGTTCCAATTGTGGTGGGTTTGTAGACTCACAACCACAGTATTCTTCTTCGGGCTCGAGCGACAAGCGAAGCTGACGTAGATGGCGCAGGACGTTGTTCTGTCGTTCTAGGAGCGAATGCAGACATACACCTTCACCCCCATTTGCCTGCACTTCCAAACTGGCTAGGCGAGACCCCGCGCGATTGGCTGCGTCAAACAGCAATCGGTAGACCAAACCGAGTCTTACGGTGTACATCTCCCCCTGTAGGCTGGAAGTGGCCATCTCGTTTTGATCATCCAAGCCAGTGTAAAAGATGGAAGGGCCAGATAGTTTGTCGGTCTCGCAGATGGATCGAAATGTTGCGACAAAAGGTGTAGTGACGACGACCTTGGTGAGATTCGATAGGCCGGCGAAGATGCATCTCAGCCCTTTTTCAAGAATATAATGCACCATATCTGCGAGTGACGTATTGACCTCTCTCTCAATTTTCCCAAGGTAAATAGGATGTTTAGCATGGTGCCCAAAGTAGATGCACTTCACAGCCTTTTGGAGCTCCTCGTGCTGGCTGATGGCATACAGTCGGTCCAGGCTCTGAAGAGAGAAGTCGACCTGAAGGGTAGAAAAGGCGAACTTGGTGAAGTCGAATAGGGTTTTTTCGTAGAGTGCGCGGCATGTAAGACGCAAACCGTAGACTCCGTACAATTCGCGGGAGTAGGCGTAGGCGTCGTGATCCACGAGATAGGAAACGATCTCGCCAATCAGCTCAACCGGTAGCTGAGGAAGTGTCGAAGCCGCCATGCTTCTTTTGCTGAAGATGGTAAAGGCGCGGCAAGGGAGACAAGAGTCGTATGTGTAGATTTGGGAGACGCCCAAGTAAATAGTGCTCTTTGCGTCCCGGCTTACTAAAGACGTCAGGCAACAACTTTTGCACTCCGTATGCCTAACGAGGGAGCCGACGCAACCGTACGTCCTGAAAGGCATGCGGGGCGCTGAACTAATCTTGTAATCGTGCGGGTGCGGATATGGCGGAGTTAATCGCTTGCTGAGTGTATCAAAGATTTGGGAGGGATCGTGTCAGAGGCGATGGTTCAGCTAACACTGGCGAAAACGGCTTAGCGCGATCTATCGCATCGCCACTTCTTTCGATCAATATTTGCTTCGCAGCGTGGTCGTCCTTGAAGCCGAGCTGGCATTATCATAAGGTCACCCCATGAATCTGCTGTGATGGCTGTTTGCTACTGTGAAAGCTCACAAACTCCTTACGATGCATTAAATGATTCGGACGCTCCAGGCAGATCGTTGTCCATTTTGCGTCTCCAAAATATTGAATAGCTGTTGACTCACGATTATTGATAAGATCACCGACAGTTCTTGTCAGAGAGTGGTGACTAAAGGGAATCACAAATGGAGTGCGTTTTCTGTGGGCCAAACAGTAAGATGTTCGACACTGCTTCGCTTAACGAAAGCTTTACATTTGAAACACATCGCGGGCTACAGATGATGTAAGTGCGTGCTTTCCAAACGTCAAGAAGAAAGGCGACATAGAAGAGTGTACACCTCGAGTAGGAACCGTCACAGGCTTAGAGAACTGCCAGCTTTTCCAGGTAGTATATATGCTCCAATTAGCTCAAAGAAGAGAATCCCAGATACTCTTCCACATTCGGGAGCCGCGTATGTTCAGTAGCGTTTTGCTTGAAGCGTAATCTTGTTTCCATCAGCTATTGCCACCATAGTAAAATATCTTTCGACCGCAGCCTTCCATGTGCAATATATACCAAACCTCCACCTACAGTTGCGGCTGTCCGGGCCCCTCCGGCCTGAGTGGGACTGTGTGTAATCGCCTCGGTTATTCTCGAAGGTGTGATTTCGTGTTATCATACCCTGGGGCTATCATCAGCCATTGGTGTCAGCGTTGTCGGGGGTATGATGATGAAAGGACGCGGCAACAGGCTTTCGCCCCTCGAAGTACTGGGCGTCCAGGTCAGTGGCGGCAGGATGCTCGTGGGCGATGGGCGTGGTACTAGGTCAATGAAGTGACGGGAACTTTTAGGGAAAGCAAACACGGTTACTACGTGAGATGCAAAGGGCCGGTGTAGAAGGCAGCACGTGGGCAGGTCGTTTCCTCGGTAGTGTAGGGTCCGTGCAGGAACACAAAGGCATCCCACACCTATGCTCGTTCTGACCAGCATATATTCCCGTTCCCACCACGTGATTCTTATCGAAAGCTGGTCTCTAAATCCTTCTCTGAATCCTCTGTGCCTCCGAAGCTTGTATCTTTGCCGCAAAGCTTGACTGCCAAGCTCCTCGCCAAGCTTCCCCACCCCGTTATCTTAGCGCTTTGCGACGTCATTCCCGTGGCTAATATACGCTGGTGTTCCTGCAGCACATCACACTATGGCTGAACAAGGAAGCTCAATATGCTGAGTCTTACGATGTGCACTCCTGTGACCGTGAGGGGTAGTATAGCTTGGGACAGAACTTTGCGTGCCTGCTTGCTGCATGTATAAGTAGCGGGAAATCATCCGCCATGTTGATACTCAAGCTCACTCCAAGTATTGCAACTGCTTCCTGTAAGCATAATAATGAGTTTCTCAAGCCTGAAGCTGGCTGCGGCCATTGGGTCGCTGAGCGGAGTTGTGATGGCTCAGTTTCCCCCCACACCTACTGGCGTGTCTGTGCTCGAATCGCGGATTGAAGACGGCATTCGGATCTCATACAAAGAGGTATACTCGCATTGAATACGAGCTTTCGTAATTTCGCGTCAACTTACGCTTCGCAGAACGATATCTGCGAAACGACCGAAGGCGTCCGAAGCTACTCGGGCTACGTCCATCTTCCTGCCGGGTCTCTAGCCGATCTGGGTGTACAGAACCAAACTTACGAGATTAACACTTTCTTTTGGTTCTTCGAGTCAAGGAAGGATCCACAAAATGCGCCACTTTCCATTTGGATGAATGGCGGTCCAGGAAGTAGTTCGATGCTGGGATTGTTGCGCGAGAATGGACCCTGCTTTGTCAACTCCGACTCCAACTCGACCTACTTGAACGAGTGGTCGTGGAACAATGAGGGTGCGGCGCTTGAGACGAACCATGGTCTAACAGTGCTAACTTTGCTAGTCAACATGCTCTATCTCGATCAGCCCGTGCAAGTTGGCCTTTCCTACGACACTTTGACAAATGTGACCGTCTCCTCCTTGACAGGCTCCGAGGGAGTAGAAGTAGCCGACTTCAGCAATGACAACGTCCCAGAACAGAACAACACCTTCTACGTCGGAACCTACGGCAGCCAGAACAAGAACTTCACTACGCAAGGGACAGAGAACTCGGCACGAGCGCTTTGGCACTTTGCTCAAGTCTGGTTCCAAGAATTTCCAGGCTACAAGCCGAACGACAACCGCATCTCTATTGCTACCGAATCATATGGGGGCCGCTATGTGAGCATCACTAGGGTACGAATACCGCTTCTGAGACAATTGCTAACCGTACCTCCACATCTAGGGACCTGCATTCGCTGCGTACTTTCAAGAGCAAAACGAGAGGATCGAAAACGGAACATGGGACGAAGCGGGACAGACGCACATTTTGCATCTTGACACTCTGTTCATCATCAACGGCTGCGTTGACCGTCTTGTGCAGTGGCCAGGCTATCCAAAAATGGCGTACAATAACACCTACGACATCAAGGCCTACAACGAATCGCGATACGAAGAGGTCATGGATGCGCTGTACGCCGACGATGGTTGTCTCGCGCAAATTGAACAATGCCGAGAGCTCAGTCTGGCCTTCGACCCGACGAATCAAGGCTTCAATTCTTCCGTGAACGATGTCTGCAAGGCGGCTGAAACGTTCTGCACGGAGAGCATTCGCGACCCGTACTTTGACTCGGATGTTAACTACTACGACATTTCGTCTCCCGCTGCTGCATCCTTCCCACCGCCGTGGTATGGAGGTTTCCTGAACCAACCCCATGTGCAGCAGAGTCTCGGTGTACCGCTCAACTGGACCCAATCCAACTCGGCTGTTTCTCAAGCCTTTCGGGGCATTGGCGACTACCCACGT
>Ga0247733_1000069_pt1 | contig 169520 bp, 147 predicted proteins | sample UWRJL043104R2_FD_180932 | JGI IMG/M metagenome (GOLD analysis project Ga0247733, IMG submission 180932) | Plant litter microbial communities from Arlington Agricultural Research Station in Wisconsin, United States - UWRJ-L043-104R-2 | ecosystem: Environmental > Terrestrial > Plant litter >... | reverse complement strand
TGGGTGGTGACGGTGCCGTGGCGGTTCTCGGCGGTCCAGTCGCGCAGCATCTCGAAGAACGCGGAGTCACCCAGCATGATGCGCAGCGAGTGCAGGGCGAGTGCTCCACGCTTGTAGACGCGGTCGTCGAACATCAGGTGTGCGCCGGGGTCACCGATCGCGAAGTCCTGAGGCAGCCCGTGCAGCTTGAGCCAGTAGTGCTCGGCAAGGTGCTGGGCAGACTGGCCGCCGGAGTTCTCTGACCACAGCCACTCCGCGTAGCAGGCGAAACCCTCGTGCAGCCAGATGTGCTTCCACGATTCAACGGTCAGGCTGTTGCCGAACCAGGAGTGCGCGAGTTCGTGGGCGATGAGTCGGTTCGATCCGCCGTGCCCGTCGACGTGGTTGCGGCCGAAAATGGACAGGCCCTGGGCCTCCAGCGGAATCTCGAGTTCATCATCCGTCACCACCACGGTGTAGGTGTCAAACGGATACTCTCCGAACAACCGCTCGAAGGTCTCGATCATCTCGGGCTGGCGAGAGAAGTCGGCTGCGAAGTTGTCGCCGAGGTCATCGGGGATGAAGGCACGCTGGGGAACGGATGCTGCACCGAGTTCGGCGGGCCGGTAGTAGCCGAGCTGCAGGGTCGCGAGGTACGTCGCCATCGGCTCTGCGCTCTCGAAGACCCAGCGGGTGCGGCTGGACTTGACGGTGCGCGAGACGAGTTTTCCGTTTGCGACGACCGTGTAAGGAGAATCGGTGGTCACGACGATGCGGAAGATCGACTTGATCGACGGGTGATCGTTGCAGGGAAACCAGGTGCTCGCGCCGACCGGCTGACTCGCGACGAGCACGCCCTCGGTGAGTTCTTCGAATCCGACCTCACCCCACGCGCTCTTGAGCGGTGCGGGCGAACCGAGGTAGCGCACGGTGACGGTGAATGTCGCACCGCGCTCGATCGGCGTGGCCGGGGTGACGCGCAGCTTGCGACCGTGCGAAGTGAACTTCGCGCGCTCGCGACCGACCGAGACCTTTTCGGCACCGAGGCCGGTGAGGTCGAGGCTGAATCGCTCGAGTTTCGAGGTCGCGACACCCGTGATGACGGCGGTGCCGGCGAGGCGGTTGCTCGCGACGCGGTAGTCGAGATCGAGGTCGTAGTGCGTGACGGTATAGCCACCGTTACCGGTCGTCGGAACGTAGCTGTCCTCAGCGGTCTCCGAGCCCTTGATGACTGACTCGTGCGCGTGCTTCACCTCGCCACTGTAAGCCATGACGGGCAGCTCACTTCGCGCTTGCCCAGGGTCCGATGGGATTGCCAGCCCACCGACTGGATTCCGGAACGAACTCCCCGCGCATGACGAGCGAGACCGGGCCGACCGTCGCATCCGCTCCGATCTGCGCCGCCGGCAGGATCACACTGTGCGGGCCGAGAGTTGCGCCGCCGTCGATCGCCACGTCATCCAGCTGCATGACCCGGTCGTGGAACAGGTGAGTCTGCACGACACAGCCGCGGTTGACGGTCGCTCCGTCGCCCAGTCGCACGAGGTCGGCTTCGGGAAGCCAGTAGGTTTCGCACCAGACCCCGCGCCCGATGGTGGCACCGAGCGATCGCAGCCACCAGGCGAGCATCGGGGTTCCGGTCGCGGTGACCGCGAACCACGGGGCGGCAACCATCTCGACGAACGTGTCGGAAACCTCGTTACGCCAGACAAACGACGACCAGAGCGGATCTTCACGAACGCGGATGCGGCCGACCAGTATCCACTTGGCTGCGGTCGTGACCGCGGCAGAGACCACCGCCGCCGCGAGCAGCACGAGCGGCGAGACGAGCACGGCCGCGCCGATCCCCCACGCGCCGAGGGCAAGCTCGAGCACCGCGAGCACACCGAAGCCGATTGCCGCGGTGACGACGACCGGCACGAAGCGGCCGAGTTCCCAGAGCAGGCGCGCGAGGCGCAGGCGAGCCAGCGGCTCGAAGGTGCGGGTCTCATCGAACTCCGCGACTGCGCGACGCAGGCGCACGGGCGGGTTGCCGAGCCAGGACGAGCCGGACTTGGCCTTGCGCGGCGTCGCCGACAGCACGGCGACGAGCCCGTTCTTCGGCACGGTTCGTCCGGGGCCGGTCATTCCAGAGTTGCCGAGGAACGCGCGACGGCCGATCTTCGCAACGCCGATGCGCATCCAGCCGTGTCCGAGCTCGTACGAGCCGACCATGGTGTCGTCGGCGAGGAACGCGTCGTCGCCGATCGTGGTCAGGCGCGGCAGGAGCAGAACGGTGGATGCCTCGACGTTGCGTCCGACCTTCGCCCCGAGCAGTCGCAGCCAGACCGGTGTGAACAGGCTCGCGTACAGCGGGAACAGGATCGTGCGGGCCGAGTCGAGCAGGCGTTCGGTCGCCCAGACCTGCCAGCCGATTCGACTGCGAACCGCATACTGACCGGGGCGGATGCCGATGCTGAGCAAGCGCACCGCGAGCACGACGAGCGCAGCGAGAGTTGCGCCCGCGAGGAGCACGGCCAGCGGGAGCGCGGCGAGGCCACGCCAGGCGGCATCCGCGAGGGATGGTGCACCGTGGATCGCCGACCCGACGACGAGCGCGGCGACCACGAGCGCGGCGATCGGCAGGGCAGAGAGCAGCATCGAACCCACGCCGTAGGCGAGCAGCCAGACCCGGGCGATCGGCGGTCGGGCACTCGGCCAGTCGTGCTTCGCCTTGCCAGTGCGGGTCGCGGGTGATCCGGCCCAGAGCTGGTCGGCGGGGATCTGGCCGTGGACGGCTGAGCCGGCGGCGATCTCGGCGCTGCGGCCGATGCGGGTTCCGGGAAGCAGCGTGCTGCGGGATCCGACGGTCGCTTCCGCGCCGATGTGTACAGCGCCAAGTCGCAGGATGTCGCCGTCGATCCAGTAGCCGGCGAGGTCGACTTCCGGCTCAATCGATGCGCCGGAGCCGATCTTGAGCATGCCGGTGATCGGCGGAAGCGAGTGCAGGTCGACGCCCGGGCCGATCTTGGCGCCGAGCGCACGGGCGTAGTAGCTGATCCACGGGGCACCGGCGAGATTGGCCGCACCGACGAGGTGCGCGACCTGCTCGGCGAACCACAGGCGAAGGTGCACGCTTCCGCCGCGCGGGTAGTCGCCGGGACGAACGCCGGCGAGCAGCATCCGCGCCGCTGCGACGGAGATCGCCATACGACCGAACGGGGTGATGAACAGCACAAAGCCCACCACGATGATCCACCACGACACGGGCTCGGCCCAGGGCACGATGCCCGAGACGGCAAGCAGGTTGTTGGCGATCAGAACGTAGAGCACCCAGCGCACACCCGCGAGGATGTGCAGCGGGATGCCGAGCAGGGTCTGCAGCAGCTGGCTGCGCAGCGGGGTCGGCAGCACCGTGCGCCGCTCGCGCTCCTGCTGCGGGGCTCGCGAGTCGAGCTCGATCGCGAGGGCGCCGATGCGCGGGTGGTCGTAGATGTCCGAGACGCGCGCTTCGGGAAAGCGCGTTCGCACGGCCGAGACGAGCTGGGCCGCGGTCAGGGAGCCTCCGCCGGCGGCGAAGAAGTCGTCGTCTTCTCCTCTGACCGGGGATCCGAGGATGGCCGTCCAGTGGCCGGCGAGCCACTCGGCGGTCGCGCTGAGGCTCTGCGGGTCGCCGCTGACCGAGGTGAGCGGCCACGGCAGGGCGGCGCGGTCGACCTTGCCGGAGCTGCGGGTCGGCAGCGAGTCCACGATGGCGAGCAACGGAACCAGCGCTGCTGGGAGCTCCTCGCGCAGCTGGGTCATTGCGGCATCCGTGTCGAACGGGGCTTCGAGATCGGCCAGCGCGATATAGCCGACGAGCACCTGGTTGCCCGCGGGCGTGCGCTGAACGACGGATGCTCCCCCACCGACCCCGGGGAGCGCGCCGAGCGCGGAGTCGATCTCGCCGAGTTCGATACGCCGGCCGCCGAGTTTGATCTGGTCGTCGGCACGGCCCTGGAACATCAGGCCGGTCGGCTCGAAGCGCACGAGGTCGCCGGACCGGTAAGCGCGGTCCCAGCCGAGTGTCGGCATGGGAGCGTACTTTTCGGCATCCTTCGCCGGGTCGAGATAGCGCGCAAGGCCGACGCCGCCGATGATGAGTTCTCCGACGTCGCCCTCGGCGACGGGCTGGCCCTCGGCGTCGACGACGGCGAGATCCCAGCCGTCGAGCGGAAGCCCGATGCTGACCGGCTGGCCGGCGTGCATCATGGCGCCGCACGCGACGACGGTCGCTTCGGTCGGGCCGTAGGTGTTCCAGACCTCGCGGCCGTCGACGGCGAGGCGGTCGACGAGTTCGGGCGGGCACGCTTCGCCGCCGAAAATGAGCAGGCGCACGGGCTCGAGCGACTCGGCCGGCCACAGCGCGGCGAGCGTCGGCACGGTGGAGACGATCGTGATGCCGTGGGTGATGAGCCACGGGCCGAGGTCGACTCCGGAGCGCACGAGCGAGCGCGGTGCGGGAACGAGGCAGGCGCCGTGGCGCCAGGCCAGCCACATCTCTTCGCACGAGGCGTCGAAGCCGACGGAGAGGCCGGCGAGCACGTTGTCGCCCGGACCGATCGGTTTCTTCTGCAGGAACAGGCGTGCTTCGGCGTCGACGAAGGCGGCCGCCGAGCGGTGCGTGACGGCGACGCCCTTCGGCACACCGGTCGACCCGGACGTGAAGATGATCCAGGCGTCGTCTTCGGGGTGCGGGCTGTCGATGAGCTGGATGCTGCCGGTTGTCGTGGTGCGCACCGGGCTCACCGGCAGTGCGGCGGGTTCATCGTCGTCATCGTCGTCGGCATCCACTCCGACGAACTCCGGCTCCAGGAACACCACCGAGTTGCCCACTTTGGCCCCATTTTCGCCCGAAATAGGGGCAAAAGTGGGCAAGTCGGTGTCTTCGGTGTCTTCAGCGGGGTTCGTGGCCTCGCGGGGCACGAAGGCGCCGTCCGCACCGATGATGCCGGCGACCCGGGCCTCGCCGAAGACGAGGTCAGCGCGCTCGTCGGGATCGTCCGCATCCACTGGCACGTACGCTGCGCCGGCGAACATCACGGCGAGGATTGAGATGTAGAGGGTGCGCCCACCGGACGGGATGCGGATGCCGACGCGGTCACCGCGGCCGACTCCGGCTTCGACGAGGCGCGCGGCCGAGGTGTTCACCGCGCGCAGCAGTTCCCGGTAGCTCAGCGAACCGGCTCCGTCGGTCAGCGCCGACGACTGGGGGTTGGCGGCGGCCGTTGCCCGAAGAATGTCGACGAGGGTGCGAGGCTCTGCCGCAAGGTCGCCCGACAACATCAGCCCAGTACCGGGTGCCACGATCACAAATACTCCCTCGCGGGGCAACACGCCCCCAGTGGAAAGGTAGAGCCATCGGGTGTACGGCTGGTGAACGAACACACCGCGATGTGCCCGTTCGCCCCGGTTCGGGCCGACGATCTGCTGGGAGCATTCGCCCAAACGCTACGGTCTCCGGAGCGACTGGTTAGAGTGGAATCCTGCCATTCGAGACCAAGAGGACGCCCGTGACTAACGCCGAGCGAAGCACCCCCGTTCCCGACGGTGGGTCGATCGACGACCGGATCCTGCGGACGGCGCTCGACATTCTCAAGGAACGCGGCCCGCTCGCCGTCAACATCGAGAGCGTCTCGGCCGAGGCCGGAATCGCCAAGACCACTATTTACCGCCGCTACGACGACCGCGATGCGCTGCTCAAGGCCGCGATCAATTCGGCGAAGATCGAGGTCGACATTCCGAGCGACCTGTCGACCTACGACACGTTGCGCTGGCTGCTGCACGAGGCGAGTGAACTCGCCGACAACGTCGTCGGTCGCGGCACCGCCGCCGCTATGCTCATCATCGAAGACCCCGAATCCATTGCCCTGCTGCGCGAAATGATCAAGGTTCGCGCGAGCCGCCTGAGCGCGCTCGTTCGCTCGAGAGTGGATGCCGGAGACTTGCGCAGTGACCTCGACCTCGGGCTCGTTGCCACGATCCTGCTCGGCGCCGTGCTCGGGCAGATCATTCGCGGCGGACCCGTCGACGACGAGTGGGCCGATGCCGTGCTCGCACTGCTGTGGCCGGCGTTTGCTGCTCCCGTGAGTGCGGCATCCACGACGACGGACGTCGAGAGCTAGTCATGTCGCTGCCCGCCCGCCGCGCGGCGATCATCTACAACCCTGTCCGGGCGAAGCTGAAGCGGCTTGAAGGTTATGTGGCCGACGCCGAGCTCGCGGGCGGTTTTGCGCCCTCGGTCTGGATTCCGACCGTCGAGGACTCCCCCGTCGACGCCCTCGTCGAGGGTGCGCTGGCAAGCGGGGTGGATGTCGTGATCGCGGCCGGCGGAGACGGAACCGTTCGCGGGGTGGGGGCCGCCATGCGGGACTCGGGCGTGCCGTTCGGCATCATCCCCAGCGGAACCGCGAACCTGCTGGCGCGCAACCTCGGGATTCCGCTGAACGACCAGGCTGCTGCAACGCGGGTCGCGTTCTCGGGCGTTGATCGTCCGATCGACGTTGGCGTGCTGGCCTACAAGCTCGAGGACGGCGCGGAAGGGTCGCTGCCCTACCTGGTGATGGCCGGGTTCGGGATCGACGCCGATATGGTCGCCGGCGCGGACCCCGCATCGAAGCGCCGGTTCGGCTGGGCCGCGTACGTCGGGCCGATCATCTGGGCTCTGCGCCCGCGGGCCGGGGTGCCGGTGACGTGGTCGATCGACGACGAAGCCGCGACGACCTCCAAGCTGCACTCGATCTTCCTCGCCAGCTGCGGCATCATCACCGCGGGAATCAAACTGCTACCGGCGGCGGCCCTGGATGACGGACGTCTCGACGTGCTCGCCATCCGATCGGTCTGGAGGTGGCTGCGCGACCACGATGCCCTGCGTCCGCGCCGGTTCCGCATCGCGGACAACCCCGACAGCTGGGGCGACTTTCGGTACGCGCGCGCGAGTGTTGTCGAGCTGACGCTCGAGCGCCCGCGCACGTTCCAGGCCGACGGCGATGCCATCGGCGATGTCGTCTGGGCCCGTGCCGAGATCCTGCCGCGGGCGACTATCGTGCGGGTGCCGGCGTAGCGCGCTAACTCGATGGAAACGCGGGAAACGTCGCCCGCTGGCTATGGTTTCGATACGCGTGCTCGTTCCTCGCGCGCTACTCAACCACCGAGTACTTCGTCGGTTGAGTGCGAGCTCTGCGAGCGTATCGAGACCATTGCGCGGTCTCTGCGCAGGTCGTGGGTGATGATTTCGATACGCGTGCTCCTTCGTCGCGCGCTACTCAATTGACGGGGTTTTTCGTTGGTTGAGTGCGAGCTCTGCGAGCGTATCGAAACCATCACCCACGCGAGCGAAGGGCGAGGTTTCGACAAGCTCAACGAGCGGTGTGGATGATCTTTCCGGGGTTGAAGTTCTGGCCGGGGTCAGCGGAGTCGAAGAGACCCTGCATGATCGCGACACCACCGGTGGAGATATCCTGTTCCAGCCACGCGGAGTGCTCGACGCCGACAGCGTGGTGGTGCGAGAGCGTTCCACCGTTGTCGATGAAAGCCTGCTGGATCGCGGACTTGACGACGTCGTACTGCGCGATGGCGTCATCCCCGTGCACGAATGCGAACGTGAAGTAGAGGCACGCGCCCGAGTGGTACGAGTGCGACAGGTGCGACATGATCCAGCCCTTGATGCCGAGCTGGTCGTACGCACCCTGCGCGGCCGCGTACACGTTGTCGTGGATCTGGTTGAGCTTCGACCACGGAGCCGCAGTCTCTGAGACATCCGCTGCCGCACCGCGGTCGAGCAGGAAGTCGCGCAGGTACGGGGTGTCGAACTTCTTCTGGTCGTACAGAACGCCGGGTCCCTTACCGACGACGATGCCGCGGTGCTTCTTAACGATCTTCGCGACGATCTTCTTCTCGTAGGCGACGTGCGAGGCGCTTCCTTCGAAGCCGATGAACGACAGGTTGATGTCGTCGGTGTTCCAGCCGAGGCGCTTCAGCACCTTGAACAGGATCGCCTGCTGGTCGATGCCCTTTGCGGCCTTCGACGTGGCGAACGAGAATCCGGCTTCGCGGCCGTCCGAGACGCGCGTGACGGTCGGCTTCGCGTCGCTCTCCGAGATCTCGTGCATCGCCGCGATGCCGTCTTCCCAGCTGCGGAACATGTAGCCGTTGATCTCGCGCACCTCTGGAATGCGGTGAACGTTGACCGTGACCTCGGTGATGACTCCGAGGCGGCCTTCGCTGCCCAGGATCATTTCGCGAACGCTCGGACCGGTCGACGCACTCGGCATCGCGCGGATGACGGTGGTTCCGCCGGGACGCACGAGGCGCATTCCGCGGGCGATGTCGGCGATGTCGCCGTAGACATCCGACTGCATTCCGGATGACCGGGTCGCGACCCAGCCACCGAGCGTCGAGTGGGTGAAGCTATCGGGAAAGTGCCCCATGGTCCAGCCACGGGCAGCAAGCTGCTCTTCCATGGCCGGGCCCTGGATGCCGCCCTGGATACGTGCGAGTCCGGATCCCTCGTCGATGTCGATGACCTGGTTGAGGCGACCGAGGTCGAGCGAGATGATCGTGCGCTTCTCGGTCGGAATCGGCTCGAGGCTTCCCGAGATGTTGCTACCGCCGCCGAAGGGGATGATGACGGCGTTGACCTCTGCAGCGAGGTCGACGATCGCCTGGACCTCGGCCTCGTCCGCCGGGTACACCACGACATCCGGTGCACGCTTGATCAGGCTCGAGCGGATGCGCAGCAGGTCGCGGATGCTCTTGCCGTAAGTGTGGACGACGCGCTCCATGTCGTCGATGGTCGCGTACTCGGCACCGACGAGCTTCACGAGGTCGCCGACGAACTTCTTCGTGGCCTTCGACTTCGGAACTTCGAGATCCTCGAATGCGATGGTCTCACCGGCGGGGCTGGCGAGCAGGTCGAGTCCGACCGCGTACTTCACGAAGGGTGCGAAGTTGGGCTTGTCTTCGAAATGGAATCCAACGCCTTCGCGGCCCCAGCCCCACCACTTCATGTGCAGTACGTCGGTCATTTGCGTCCCTTCCCGGCGTTCGCAGTGGTGCGACCGGAATCCAGTGAATAAGCGGTGTGGAGCTCGGTGATCGTGCGGGCGAGCCGCGCGGAAAATTCGGTCGTCGATTCCTCGGGTTCGGCGCGCAGCGGCGAACCAAATACTACGGCCACGGGTTTGCGGCCGCGGACGGGCCAGTTCGCCCCGCGCGGCATCGCAATGCTCGCACCGACGATGGCAACGGGAACCACGGGGACGTTGCTCGAAATCGAGAGCGCAGCGGCTCCGGGTTTGAACTCTTCGATCTTCTCGATCTTTGAGCGACCGCCCTGCGGGAAGATCAGCAGCGGAACATCGAGGGCGAGCAGCCTCTTCGACATTCCCGGGCCGGTTCCGCGACCGGAACGGTCAACCGGGAAGGCGTTGAAGAACAGTGCGGTCAGCCACTTGCGCCAGCGCACGTCGAAGAAATAGTCGGCGGCAGCACCCGCGGCGAGGTAGCGCGCAAGTGATCGGGGAAGAGCACCGGTGATCAGCGGGGCATCGAGGTGGCTGGAGTGGTTGGCGACGACGATGAACGCGCCCTTGACCTTGGTGAGACGCTCGGTGCCGACCACCTCTACTCGCGCAAGCGACCAGACAATCGACTTCAGCAGCATCCGCTGGGCGACGAACCGCGCTGCAGCGTGGCGCCTCGAAGTGAAGCGGGATAACGGATCGTTCATGCGGCGGTATTCACCTCGTCGTGACTGTCCCGGTCGGGTGCCGCGGCAGAATCACTTCTGCCTGACTTGATTGCGGCGGAGATGGACCGGATAGTCCGACGGGGAGCGTGGCGCGCCAACCAGATGAGAACCCGGAAGCGAACCGTGGGGATGGAAATGACCTTGCCCCGCGCAGCGTCGCGCAGGCCGGTCTCAACCGTGGTGTGGATGTCGACCCAGAGTGACTTCGGGATCGACGACGTGCGGATGTTGGCGCGATCGTGAAATTCGGTGCGGACCCAGCCGGGGCAGAGTGCCGTCGTAGTGACTCCGCTACCGCGCAGCTCGACCGAGAGCCCCTCCGTATAAGAGGTGACCCAGGCCTTGATGGCCGAGTAGCTGCCCATTGTGATGTAGCCGGCGGTCGACGAGACGTTGATGATGCTTCCGCTGCCGCGAGCCGTCATCGCGACGGCTGCCGCTCCGCCGAGCACGAGTACCGTGCGAACCATGACTTCGAGCGCCCGATCGTGGGGTGCCGGGTCGGTCGTAATAAGAGAGGAGTGAACGCCGAAGCCGGCGTTGTTCACGAGCAGGTCGATCGGCCGCTCGGTTGAGCCGAGTCGCTCGGCGACCCTGGCGACATCCGCTCGGTTGGAGAGGTCGGCTGAGATCGTTTCGACCGCCGCACCAGCGGCGTTGAGCTCATCGGCCATTCGGGCCAGATTCGCAGGATCGCGAGCGACGAGAACCAGGTCGTAACCACGGCGAGAGAGGGAACGGGCGAACTCGGCACCGATGCCGGACGTGCCACCCGTAATGAGAGCCGTAACCATAGTGACCAAGGATACGCTACGCGCTGCGTATCGCTGTTCCCTTAGACTCTTAGCGAACGTGTCCGCAGGTGTTAAGGAGTGTCCGTGCGCGATCGGAACGACGAGCAGCATGAGCTCGTACCGGCAGCAGGATTCAACGTGCGCGACTACGCGCGCAGCGCAGCGGGAAGTCATCGGTCAGAAATCGACACCGACGCGTTCGTTGAACGGCCGCTGAAGCCAGAGACCCTGCGGGTACTCCGCTACCTTGTCGACATCGAGCAGGCGACCATGTCGCACCTGCGCAACGTGCTCGTCACGGCGACCCACAAGGATGCCCGCGTCACCGCGTTCCTCGGAACCTGGGCGTTTGAGAAGTTCTGGATCGCCGACGCGTTCACCAAAATCCTCCAGGCGCACGGCGAGGAATACGCCGCTCCAACCGAGCACAAGCGCAGCGTCTTCGGTCGCATCGCGAACCGCCTCGCCCCGATCACCGGGTCGATTGCCGCGAACCGCGCCGGCGAAGACATGATCGCCGTTCACATGACCATGGGCGCGATCGACGAGTGGATCACCCAGGGCGCGTACGCGAGAGCAATCGAACTCGACGACCACTCCGAACTCATAAAGATGGTCACCACTGTTATTCCAATCGCCAAACGGCAGCTGAGCTTCTTCGAAGCATCGGCACAGGATCGCCTCGCGCGGTCGGAAGGCGCGCGCGTTCTCACTCGCAAGCGCACCAACGACGCAAAGTGGCCCATCGGAGTCGATGAGCAGCCGAAGGCCGAAACAGAATTCTTTTTCCAGTATCTATTCGAGAGCGCTCCGCAGCTCGTCGACGAGATCGACGCCAAGGCAGCAGCGCTGCCCGGCCTCGACGGTCTGACCCCGCTGCGTAACGTCATCCCCGGCATGCGAGGCAAGACACTGTGACCATCGATAACCCAGGAACCGAGCCGGCGAAGACGCCGGCCAAGAAGGCAGTTCCCAAAACTGCCGCCGCGAAGCCGGCTGCCGCGCCCAAGGCTGCGCCCGCCAAGGCGCCTACCGCTGCCGCTGCCGCTGCCGCAAAGGCTCCGGCAACTACTCGCGCAACCGCCGTTCGTAAGACCGCAGCCGCGCCCGCGCCCGTCGCTGGCGGCCTCGACAACGCCCACGTGCTGCTGACCGGAGCCACCGGTTTCGTCGGCCAGGCCGTTCTCGAGCGCCTGCTGTCGTCCTACCCGACGACCACGATCTCGCTACTCATCCGCGGCAAGGGTTCGGCGACCGGCGAATCCCGCCTTCCGAACCTCATGCGAAAGCCCGTCTTCAGCGCCTGGCGCGAAAAAATCGGAGACGAAGCAGCGGATGCCGAGATCGCTAAGCGCGTTCGCGTCGTCGAGGGTTCGCTCGATTCGATCCCGTCCCTTCCGAACGACATCGATATCGTGCTGCACGGTGCCTCGACCGTCTCGTTCGATCCGCCGATCGACGAAGCGTTCGACACCAATGTCGGTGGCGCAAAGGTTCTCTACGGCGCACTGCTCGCGTCCGGCTCGAACCCGCACGTTGTGCACGTCTCGACCGCCTACGTCGCCGGTATTCGCAAGGGAATCGTTGCGGAGGCTTCGCTCACGCACAACGTCGACTGGCGTGCCGAGGCCGCAGCTGCGGCATCCGCTCGTTCGCGGGTTGAGCTTGCGTCTCGCCAGCCCGAAGCGCTTCGCCGCCACATCGCCGCTGCCCGCAAGGAGCACGGCAAGGCTGGCCCGCAGGCTGTCGCCCGCGCCGCTGAGGCCGCGCGCGCCGCAGCCGTCACTCGTCGCCTGATCGACCACGGCCGCACCCGCGCCGAGAGCCTCGGCTGGACCGACGTCTACACGCTCACCAAGGCCTTCGCCGAGCGCGCAGCCGAAGAGCTGTGGGCCCAGAGCGGACACCGCCTGTCGGTCGTTCGTCCCGCAATCATCGAGAGCGCACTGCACCACCCGTTCCCGGGCTGGATCGACGGCTTCAAGGTCGCCGACCCGCTGATCATCGCCTACGGTCGCGGCCAGCTGCCCGACTTCCCCGGTGTTCCGGACAGTGTGCTCGACATCATCCCGGTCGACTACGTCGTCAACGTCATCCTCGCCGCGGCCAACCGCCCGGTCGAGCCGAACGACGTCAAGTACTTCCACGTGAGCTCGGGCGCGAGCAACCCGCTGCCGTTCCACGAGATGTACGAGAACGTCAACAAGTACTTCACCGACCACCCGGTGCCGAAGGATGACGGCGAGATCGCCGTTCCGACCTGGCAGTTCCCGGGCGGTATCGCCGTCGAGAAGGCACTCAAAAAGCGCGAGAAGCAGGCGGCGTTCCTCGAGCGCAACCTCGTCCGCCTGCCCTCGACGAAGACGACTCGCAACCTGCTCGACAAGCTGCAGGGCGGACTCCACGACCTGCAGTCACTTCGCGCGTTCACCGAGCTGTACCGCGCGTACGTGCAGACCGAGGTCATCTTCGGCGACACGAACACGAAGGCCCTGCACGCGTCGCTCCCCGAGGACGTCAAGAAGGACCTCGGCTTCGACGTCACGGCGATCGACTGGACCGACTACTTCCAGAACGTGCACTTTCCCGCGATCACGGGTCTCACCAAGGCGTTTGCGGCCCGCAAGCAGGCCAAGCCGCGTTCTGCCCGCGCCCTCCCGGTGCGCTCGGATGTTCTCGCGGTCTTCGACCTCGAGGGAACCGTCATCGAGTCGAACCTCGTGCAGCAGTACCTGTGGCTTCGCCGCAGTGCTCGCCCGCAGGACTTCGCGAGCCTGATCACGTCGATCCCTCGCTACATCAAGGCCGAGCGCCGTGACCGCGGAGAGTTCATCCGCGCGTTCCTTCGCCGCTACGAGGGTGTGAAGGTCGATTCGCTCAAGAGCGAGGTCGCCGGAAACTTCGGTCGCCGCCTCAAGCACAGCGTGTTCCCCGAGGCGCTTCGCCAGGTCAAGGCGCACCGTGAAGCAGGCCACCGCACGGTGCTCGTGACCGGAATGATCGACATCATGGCGCATCCGCTCGCCGAGTACTTCGACGAGGTCGTCGCCGGAAGCATGCACGAGCGCGACGGTGTCCTCACCGGGTACCTCGCGACTCCCCCGCTGGTCGACGAGGCTCGCGCATCGTGGCTTCGCCAGTACGCCGCCCAGCACGGCGCCAACCTCACGCAGTCGTACGGCTATGGCGACAGCCACGCCGACCTGTCGTGGCTCGAACTTGTCGGACATGCCAACGCGGTGAACCCCGACATCCAGCTGTACCGTTACGCCCAGGCGAAGCGGTGGGCTGTGCACCATTGGCGACTCGGCCGTGCAGGCAAAGAGGTTCCCGTCGCTCCCGCGATCGCAACGACCGAGAAAGGAACGCAGTCGGCACCCGAGTCGACTGCAGCATCCAATGGCATTTGACATCGATAAGTACACCGAGACCTCCCAGAGCGTCAACTGGGCTGACCTCGACTTCGACGAGTTCAAGACGAACCCGCTCCCGGAGTCGACCCTGCGCAGCCTTCGCTACATGTGCGACATCGAGTACCACACGGTCTGCTACCTGCGCGACATGCTCGTCACGCCGTCGCACAAGGATGCCGATGTCTCGGCCTTCATGACCATGTGGAACCGTGAAGAGTTCTGGCACGGCGAGGCGCTCGCGAGCGTGCTCGGCGCCCACGGGATCACCGTCGACTTCGACGAGCTCAAGGCCACGCGGCTCAAGCTCGGCTGGAAGGACAAGCTCGACCCGGTCAAGCAGTCACTGCTCGGCAACATCGTCGGCAAGGACTTCATTGCCGTGCACATGATCTGGGGAGCAGCCAACGAGTGGTCGGCCGTCGCCGCCTACAACCGCTTGGCCGACCTCGAGCAGCACCCGGTCCTGGCCGTTCTGCTCAAGCGCATCGCCAAGCAGGAAGCCCGCCACGTTGCGTTCTACGCAACACAGGCCCGTGAGCGTCTCGGCCGCAGCAAGAAGGCGCAGGTGCTCGCGCGCTTCGCCCTCAAAAAGGCCTGGGGCCCGGTCGGCTCGAGCGTCATGGAGCCCGACGAGGTCACCCACGTCATGGGACACCTGTTCGCCGGCGAAGAAGGCATGCGCGAGATCCGCAAGCTCGACGACCACGTCGCACGTATGCCCGGCCTCGAGGGACTCAAGATCGTTGAGACCGCGATGAAGAAGTACGGCGTCGCCGCGTAGTTTCTTGTTGTGCGTCTTTCGGGGCCGGTCCTTCCTTCGGGAGGGGCCGGCCTCGTTTGCGTTCCGGGATGACGTCGCGTGATTCGGGACCGGTTCGGGACGGTTCGGGACCGGTTCGGGACGGTTCGGGACGGTTCGGGACGGTTCGGAACGGTTCGGGACGGTTCGGGACGGTTCGGGACCAAATGCAGGAAGCGACGAGGAGCTACCCGCGGAATCCCGGGGATCTGTCGGCCGGCGAAACGTTTCACTCCTGCATTTGGGCCGGTTGGGGGCGCGGCAGGCGAGTTGGCCCCAACTGTTTGTCAGAAGTCGGGCTAAAAATGGTTCAGACTGCCCGTTTCGGGGAAAGCAGTCGAGCGGATGCCGCCCCTGGGCACGCGCGGAGAGTCGGGACCCACCGCGAAGGGTCACGAGCCGGCGCGCCGGGTCTTCTTGTCGCGAGTGACTGGGCCTGCGCAACAAAGCCCGCCCATCTGCCCCAACCGAACCTGCGCAGCTGACCCGGCCCCCGCATCCACTCCCTGCGCTCTTCCGCAGCGCCCTCCCCGCCGGTCCCCTTCTAAAATGCAGGAACGGCGACGGCCCGCGCGGCGCGTCGTCGCGCGCCTCGCCGGATGCCGCCGCCGAGTTCCTGAATTTTGGAAGGGTCAGAGCCGGAAAACGGGTCGCGCGGGCAGGATTTCGACGGGCTCGATCAACGGCGGATGAAGCTCAGCCAGCGGGCGGGGGCGTGTGCGAGAAGGTGCGGACGTCCTCGAGCATCGTGCCGAAGATTGTCGTGTTCGCGCCCTAACGGCGTTCGCGAACGTGTCTCAATGCGAACCGCGACGCGCTTGGTGAGTAGCTTGTCGCGGCAAACCCCGACCCGAAAGTGAATCGCAGCCGGAGTTCACAACCTGCAATTTTCGCATTTTCATCGTCAGCTGTCACTGCGTGCAAGTCGGAAGTTGCGACCGGAGCGCCCTAGCGATTCAATGTTCGACATGTCCTGGTCAAGGCAATGTGACGACGCTCAGTCCAGTGGCGAGATGACCGATTCTCCGAGTTCGGCAGTATTAGATCGTCGCCGACGTCTTCGAAGGGTTGTAGCCCTGTCGACCGCTGCGCTAGTGATCTCGACGAGCACCCTGTGGGAGCCGCAACGGGCAGATGCCGCCGGTTGCGTAGCTGTCCAGAGCACTCCGTACACGTATTGGCGCCCGTTTCCCTCTGGGTATGGCGGTCCACCGCCCTGGTACGCAGCCGGTCTCCAATATCGGTTTGAGAGAACGAGCAGCTATGGCGGATGCGGCGGCCACACTGGGACCGATTGGGATATGCACGATCACGGTTCGCGTACGTACCCTGTGTACGCGACCTATAACAGCCACCTGAGAACGAAAGTAAGCAACGACCCAAACTACGGAAAATATTCACGACTTCTTTCAGACAACGCCACTATCAACACAATCTATGCGCACCTTTCCTCTCATTCATACAGCGTCGGCGCGTATGTCCCTCGTGCGGCTGCCATCGGTTATTCGGGCGGGACTGGCGCTTACGCCGCAGGTGCCGTACATATCCACGTTGCAATGGCAACTACTTGGAATGGCTGGACAAGTTCCAATACACATTTCTTCAACTCTCGAACTTTTCTCGCAAATGCGAACGTGAACTGGATTTCGACTTCGAATCCGAATGATCCATATTCGTCGCATCCGTCAACTCTTCACGAGTAGTCCCAGAAGGATTAAAGTGCCATCGCTCAGGCCGACGAAAATAGCGCTAGTTGCAGCGGCGATAGCGCTCGCAACGTCCGGATGCGGGGGCAATGAGACCGACCACGGTGGTGCCGCAGTCACTGACGACGGTTCCGTGATGATCGAGGAGTATCGACATCTGGCAAATGCAGAATCCGTAGAAACAACTGCGGAGCTGGGCTACAACGAAAGCGTTCCTTGGGCGGTGAATATAATCGAACGAAGTTCATCGACGCTCTTCATCGCATATGTGGATGGAGTAGCAAGCGGTGAGTCGTGCGGAAAGCATTTAGGTGTCGATGTTGTCGAAACTGAAAACTCCGTGACAATAGCAGCGGTAAATTCCCCGCGCGATAGTGGCTCTGATTGCGGCTCGGACGTCAAAGTATCAGGCGGATCGATCGAACTTGCAGCACCCCTGGCAAACAGGGTGCTGCTCCATGCTCCTCTTTCAGAGTATTGGGCAAACGCCGATCCACCACTTCCGACAGAGATGATCACGCCTACTCCAACGCCCTCGATGTTTCCGGCTTACGACGGAACAGCGACTTGCGCAAATCTACTTGACGCTAGAACCATTAGTGACCTGGATGCCCGCGGAGACATAGATCGGTCTGAAGCAGCTGAGGCAGGAATCGAAGGCGATACACAATCTCCACTTTTCAACTTTCTGAAGTATGGAGGATTGGTATGCGCGTGGGGACCCGATGCGGAAGGGACACCAAATTCAGTGTTCTATGCGTATGGCCCAATTTCCACCGAAGACTCAAAAGTCTTACAACTCGACATCAGCACCAACGCCGCCAGCTGGGGGTACACGGCTTCGGAGTCTGAAGGGTTATTGTTCTTTAGGAACGAGTCCAACGAAGGCCAAGGTGACGGCGGTTTCGCATTCGGGCCTGGGTTCTGGGCTTTCTCACTCGACGGGGGCGGCGGAGACGTACTCAACCAAATCGTCAGGAATGCACCAGAATCCTAATCTCGTCGGATCCACAGAGATATGTCGCTTCATCAAGACTTTCGACGCTAGTGGTCGTTCCAAAATTCAGGCGCTGCTGATCGGTCGCCGTATGTCGCGGCGCGACTCGCCGGATGCCGCCGAGCAAATCCTGAATTTTGGAAGTTACTGCGGGAAGAGCGAAGTGACCCGGCTCGCGCGGAACATCGGGGCCCGAGAAAACCGGCAATCCGGCGCAATGAATGCGCGCAACTGATCCAGCTCAGCCAGCGGGCGGAGGCGTGTGCGGGAAGGTACGGACGTCCTCGAGCATCGTGCCGAAAATGGTCGTGTTCGCACCCCAGCGACGCTCGCGACGGTCGATGGCCTTGAACAGGATGCGCTTGCCCTCGTAGTCGATCTGGCCGGTCAGGTAGATGAGCAGGAAGCCGACAGCGACGAGGACGGGGTCGACGTGGTCTTCCTCGAGGTTGAGGTTGTCGAAGACGGTTTCCTTCTCGTCCTGGAACGCCTCCGCGGCGAGCTGGCGAACGGTCGACGTCTCGGTGATCCGGTCGCGCTCCTCGAGCAGTTCGGCGACGACATTCGTCGCCTCATCGCTGCCGAACGGCGAGAACTCGTCGCCCTGGTCGAAGTAGAACGACTCGGTGAAGTGCGCGCGGAACTTCGGATGCGGTGCGGGCAGCGTGGTGTCGGGCTGGTACGCCGCGACGGCTGGCGCCGCCTCGCTCTCGTGCACAAAAGCGGGCTGCGGAGTTTCTTCGACCGAACCCTCTGGCGGGATGAAACCCGGAACGCTCCACGCCGGCTGCGCGTCCGCGGACGCGGGCGGGGCATCCGCCGTCAGATTCGAGAACATGCCGCTCGATGCCGTGCCGTCAATGACACCGGTTACGGCGGCGGCCTGCTCGGCGGTGAGATCGGCAAGCCCGCGCGCACGACGGCCCTGGTTCATGATCTCGAGCATCTTGGTCGTATCCATTGCAACAGGCTATCCGCGAGGGATGACATCGACGGGGCGCACGGCTGGGTCTGTCGAAACTCAGCTGTAGACGTTGATCAGCCGCCAGTGCTGCCCGCTGCTGTCGCCCTGCACGTCGAACACGCGGGTGTCGCCGTCTTCGGTGGTGCCCTGGAATCGCCAGCCGGGAACGAGCGGCGGATGCGTGATCAGCGACAGGTCGAACTCGAGCGGGGTCGGCATATCCGTGACTCGATAGCGGCGGCCGGCCCAGACGAGTCGCTGCGGTTTTGCATCCGCTCCGAACCAGACGGCCACGGACTCGGCCTTGAGCATCACGTCCATCACCCCTCCCACTCTCCATCTCCACATTCGAACATGTGTTCGATTGTTCGAGAGTAACCCCGCCTCGCACGACACGCCAAGCACGAGCCAAAAATGCTGCATCATCCGGCTTCGCGTTAGTTCAGCGTTCGCTGTACAGTCGAACCATGACCCTCGTCTCGGCCACCCTCACCCACACGGCGGCGCTGTCCCGGCTCGGTCACGCGCTGTCGGATCCGACCCGGGCGAGTATTCTGCTTGCGCTGCGGGAAGCCCCCGCGTTCCCATCGGATCTCGCCGACGCGCTCGGAGTATCGCGCCAGGTCATGTCGAACCAGCTCGCGTGCCTGCGCGGATGCGGCCTCGTCGAGGCGACTCCCGACGGCCGACGATCGTGGTACCGACTAGCGGATGCCCACCTCGCGCCCGCTTTGGACGAACTGCTGCGAGTGGTGCTGTTTGTCGAGCCCGGATGCTGCGCGGACGAGGAATGCACCTGCGCATGACCGCGACAACGGCCGACCGACGGTCAACCCTTCAGCGCAGGATCCGCCTGATCGTTGCGATCACGATCGGCTACAACCTCGTCGAAGCGATCGTCGCCCTCAGCGCCGGAGTGGGTGCGTCGTCGATCGCCCTCATCGGGTTCGGACTGGATTCGACCGTCGAAGTGCTCTCGGCCGCCGCCGTTGCCTGGCAATTCACGAGGCGCGATCCCGACCGATGGGAAAAGGGCACGCTGCGAGTGATTGCCGTGGCATTCTTCGCACTCGCCGTCTACGTCGGGATCGCGTCCGGTGCGGCACTGCTGAGCGGCGCCGCACCCGAACACAGCTCCGTCGGCATTGTCCTCACCGCGGTCAGCCTCGCCGTCATGCCCTTCCTGTCAGTGCTCGAGCGACGGGCCGGCACCGAGCTCGGCTCCGCGACTGCCGTCGCCGACTCGAAACAGACCCTGATCTGCTCGTACCTCTCGGCCGCGGTGCTGATTGGGCTCGTTCTCAACAGCCTGCTCGGCTGGTGGTGGGCGGACTCGATTGCATCACTCGTGATCGTCGTCTTCGCCATCCGCGAGGGGCTCGAAGCGTGGAAGGGCGACGCCTGCGCGACGTCGATCGGAATGATCCTGGAAGGCGACGACGAAGTCGTCAGCGACCCAGCATCCACTTGAGCGTTCGCGCGTTGCGCACCGCGTTTCCGCCGCCGTCGTTGTTGAAGTAGGCGTAGACGTCGTGGCCGTTCGACTCCCACTCGCGGATGCGGTCAGCCCACCAGGACAGGTCGTCGTCCGAGTACGAGCCGCCGTACAGGTAGGCGTGATCGGGGCCGTGCAGGCGTACGTAGACGACCCGCGAAGTCGCGCGCAGCACGCAGGGCAACCCGGCACCGCTCATGACGACGTACGCGGCTCCGTGGCGTTCGAGCAGCCGGTAGACGTCGTCGTCGTCCCACCTCGGATGCCGCAGTTCGACGGCCACGCTGATCCAGTCCGGCAGGCGCTCGAGAAAATAGCCGAGCCTGGCGTCGTCGCGCTCGAAGTCGGGAGGCAGCTGCACCAGCAGCACCGCCCGACGCTCCCCCAATTCGTGCCAGGACCGCGACATCCGATCGATCCACACGTCGGGGTCGTAGAGCTTTTTCGCGTGCGTGAGGCCACGCGGGGCTTTGACCGAGAGCCTGAACCCCGGCGACAGTCGGTCACGCCAGCCGGCGAACGTCGATTCGCGCGGCCAGCGGTAGAAGCTCGCGTTGAGCTCTACGGTGTCGAACTCCTGCAGGTACCGCGCGAGGCGGTGGCGGGGCGCAAGGTCATGGTCGTACAGCACGCCGTTCCAGTGGTCGTAGCTCCAGCCGGAGGTGCCGATGAAGACGCCCACGAGCCCTGCGCGGCCGTCAGGCTACGCGTGCCATTCCGGGCTGGCCGATCTGCGCGACGCCGATGCGGGCGCCGCTTCCGACAGCATCACGACGCAGCGCACGGATGTCCCCAAGCAGTCCGGCGAGGTTGGCGACGTCGATGAGCACGAGTCGCGGGTCGTCGGGTTCGCCGTCGGCGATGACTCCGAGCACGACCAGGGCCGACGTGAGCTGCGCCGCCATCGGGGGTTCGAGCCGCAGTGCGACCGCGAGCCTGGCACTCGAGTACGCCTGGCTCTGCACCACGAGCTCGACGGTGCGCGACAGCAGGTCGAAGTCTCGGGAACCGAGCGACGAGAGCAGCGTTATCGCGGCATCCGACAGCGGTTCTCGCCGGGCGGGTGGCGTCACGCTTACTTCGGGAAAGTACAGGGTTGGTGCGGCGTGGGAGTGGGCGTGCGCGTCGGATCCAACGACGCTAGGGGCATCGGTCATCATCGGGTGTCTCAATTTCGGGTCGAACGGGGCGGAACTCCAGCGCAATATTTTCGGGTCTCGCGGTGGAACGGTTTAACGTTATCGACGATCCCCCCGTTCGGGGGTAGCGAACGGGGATTTTGCAGCGAATTCTCGAAGAATTGCTAGGCGGCGACGAAACACAAAGGCTCCCCCGTTCCTTTCGGAACGAGGGAGCGAGGAATGTGTGGCTAAAGCGGCGTGGCTGAGCTATCCGGGAAATACCGTCGCCCAGTCGTCGCGCACGCTCACCACAGTGATTCCGGCGTCCGTCGCGGAATCAAGAATCTTCTCGGCACCCTTGTCATAGGGCGAGTCCCCCCGCCCGGTGTCGTCATCGTGGTGGATGACGAGACTCAGGCTCGCACCACTGCCGCGGGCGTACTCCAGCATCTGCGCATCGCCGTTGGAGTTACCCGCAGCGAGGATCGGACGGCGACCGATCCGGCTCCAGATGCGGGACGGTTTCTCCGGACCGTCGTCGAAGAATGACAAAGCGGGCCCATACCGAACTTCGCCCGCCTCGTACTCGAGACCGAACGCCGACCCCACTACCCGCTCCGGAGGGACGCCGTAGTACTCGTTCGCGATCGAACGCACGAAATCCCGTTCACCCCCGGTGACGATGTAACAGGTAAAGCCGTTCGCCTCGAGGTAGCGAAGAAGCTCGATCATTGGCTGGTAGACGACGGCGCTGTAGGGCTTGTGCAGTGTGAGGTGTTGCGATTCCCGATAGAACCGTGCCACATCCGCTTCGTAGTCCTCGACGTTCAGCCCGGCGGTCGACCTCGCGATCGCCGCAATAAGCGACCCGAGGTCGGAGTCGTCGCCGACGTAGTGTTTGTCAATTGCGTCGCCGAGCCAGGCGAGATTGCCGGAACGCGCGGCAGCGTACGGCTGCGTATCGACGAGAGCCGGATCGGTCACCGCTGCCCATTGCTGCACCAGGAAGTGCAGCTGGGTTGGCATCGGCTTCTCTGTCCAGAGCGTGCCGTCGTTGTCGAAGACCGCGACGCGGGCCTCAGGGGGAATCTCGGATTCGCCGGTGACCCGGCCGACGAACGATTCGATTGCGGTGCGGGCGCCGCCCGGGCGCCAGGAGGGAAGTTGGTCCATTCCGCGAGAGTGCGCGTTCGGCGCGCCGTCGGCACCCTCCGCAGCGGGTGATCACGCGCTTTTTCGGCGCACCGGAACCACGAAACTCCCCTGATCGACCTACAACGCACGGCGTGGGTCGATCCGGGGAGTCTCGATTGACGGGAGGGCGCGCGCTAGGGCTTCGGTGCGTCGGCAGGCTCAGGCTCGGACTCGGGCTCCAGCTCCGCAAACGTCACGCCGGACTTGCCCGCCCGCTGTGCGGCCTCGAGTGCTTCGGCTTCTTCTCCGCCCACCGCTTCGCCGCGAGCGACGAGACCGGCGACATCCGACAGCGGGATCTGCTTGAGCACGAGCGAGAGGATGAAGGCGAGCCCGATGAACGGAAGCAGGTACCAGAACACCGGCGCGAGCGCATCGGCGTAGGCGGTCACCACTCCGTCGCGCACGCTGTCGGGCAGTGTCGCGAGCGTCTGCGGGTCGAGCGTCGAGGTCGCGTTGGCCGCGTCCTCCGCGCTCGCTCCGGCACCGGCGAACACGTCGGTGAGGTTCGCAGTCAGGCGCGACGTGAAGATGGTTCCGAAGACGGCAACACCGAGCGATGCACCGACTTCACGGAAGTAGTTGTTGGTGCTCGTCGCGGTTCCGATCATGGCGGCGGGGACCGAGTTCTGCGCGACCAGTACGACAACCTGCATGATCAGGCCGAGACCGGCGCCGAACACGAACAGGAACACACAGATCAGCCAGATCGGGGTGTCGGCCGTGAGCGAGGTCAGGGCGACCATCGCCGCGGCGGTGAGCAGTGTTCCGATGATCGGGAACATCTTGTACCGGCCGGTGCGCGTGATGGCGATTCCGGAGGCGATCGAGGTTCCGATGAGTCCGACCATCATCGGAAGCATCAGCAGACCGGATGCCGCGGCCGACGTTCCGGACGACATCTGCAGGAAGGTCGGGATGAAGCCGATCGCCGAGAACATGCCGAGACCGAGGGTCAGGCCGATCGCGGTCGCGTTGATGAAGACCGGGTTGCGGAACAGCGACAGCGGAATGATCGGGTCTTTCGCGCGGGACTCGACGAGGATGAACAGTCCAACAGCGATGACGAGGCCGATGCCGAACAACCAGGTCTCGATCGCACCCCAGCCGTGTGCAGCATCCCCACCGAAGTCGGTGAAGAAGATCAGGCAGGTGGTGGCAAGCGACAGGAAGACGACGCCGAGAATATCGACCGGAGCGGTCGCTTTCTTGTTCGGAAGGGTCAGCGTGAACCAGGCAATCGCGAACGCCGCGATGCCGACCGGGATGTTGATGTAGAACGCCCACTGCCAGGTGAGGTGGTCGACGAAGAATCCGCCGAGCAGGGGTCCGCCGATGGCCGAGAGGCCGAAGATGGCGCCGAGCGGTCCGAGGTACTTTCCCCGCTCGGATGCCGGAACGATGTCGGCGATGATCGCCTGCGAGAGGATCATGAGTCCGCCGCCGCCGAGGCCCTGGATGGCGCGGAAGATGACGAGCTGCCAGAAGTCGCCCGCGAAGGCGCACCCGATCGAGGCGATCGTGAACAGGGCGATCGCGATGAGGAACAGCCGGCGGCGCCCGAGCACGTCGCCGAACTTTCCGTAGACCGGCATCACGAGGGTGGTCGCGAGCAGGTACGCGGTGGTGACCCAGACCTGGTGCTCGACACCGCCGAGCTCTCCGACGATCGTCGGCATGGCGGTCGACACGATGGTCTGGTCAAGGCTCGAGAGCAGCATGCCCGCGATGAGCGCTCCGAAGATGATCCAGATGCGCCGTTTGGTGAGGAGTAATGGCCCCTCGGTTGTCGTGGTCACTGATGTGCCTTTCACTCGTGGTTAGGAGCCAGCACGGCACGGAAGACGGCTAGCGAGCTGGTGAGGATGTCGGAGAAGTCGCGGGTGTTGTCCGCGGCGAGGAACTGCTCCCCGGTGTTCTTGAGAAGGGCGGTGAGGATGCCGACCGCGGCCTGGGCGCGCGGGTCATCGACGTCGACACTCTCGCGTTCGGCAACCATCGAGATCGCCTGGCGCTCGCGCTCGCGGGTCGTGCCCATGATGCGCTGCAGCAGCTGCGGTTCGCGCTCGAGGGCCGCCATGAACGTCACGTGGGCGACCGCGTCGTGGTCGACGAGCGGGGCGTGGGTGATGATGAGCTCGACGAGATCGTCGAGCACGTACTCCCAGCCGGCAGGCTTCGCGATGAAGCCCTCGAAAACCTGGCGCATCTCCTCGGCCTGGTCGGCGCCGAAAATGGCTTCTTCCTTTGACGCGAAGTAGTTGAAGAAGGTGCGGCGGGAGACATCCACTTCGTCACAGACTTCTTCGATGGTGAATCCGGCGAGTCCGCGCTCAGCGGTGAGGCGTCGCGTGACGGCGGTGAGGCGGTTGGCGGTATCCCGCATCCGGCGCTCCACGCGGGTCAAGTTTGCACTGTCGTTCACAAAGTGCAACTTTACACTCTTGCGCGCAGAGTGCAATTCCATGCCCGACGCCGCGGCGAGCGCGAGCGGAAGCGCGGTCGGGAGCGCGGTCGGGAGCGCGGTCGGTGGCCGATTCAGTCCGGATCGTGAACTTATCCAATCGGCGTTCTCTCGGGCTGATTAAGGCGATTTTCAACGAAAGTTGCCGATAAGTGTTGACTAACAACATTCGTTCGACATAATCGGTTAAGACCTGTAGCCGACTGCCAGCGCGCAGACCGGCGAGGTCACCCCCTACTCAAAGGAGAGTATCGATGAAGAACACTGCCCCACCCGCCCTCTACCGGCGAAGGAAGGTGTTAGCGGGAGCGGTCACGACAGCGGTCGCCGCCACCGCCATCGCCCTCACTCCCACCGGCGCCGCCTTCGCAGCGGACACCGCCGCTCCAACGCTCGACGTTGCCACCCGCACTCCGGTGCATCCGATCCCCGCGTACACCAGCATCATCTCGAACACGACCTGGGCGCCGTCGACGGCAACCGGTATTCGCGACTGGTACACCAACGGCACCGTGACCCTGCGTCTCTCGGCGACCGACGACACCGACGTCACCAAATTCACCGTGAAGGTGGGCGCGGCAGCCGCGTTCGACGTTGCCGCAGTGCAGTCCGGTACCGGCGGAACGGCCGAGTACGTCTTTACCGGCGACCAGACCAACAACGTCGTGTACGCGGCCGTCGACTCCGCCGGCAACACCTCGGCAACCCGGACAATCGCGATCAAGCTCGACTCGACTCCCCCGGTTCTCACCTGGCCCGGCGTTGTCGACGGCAAGGTCTCACACTCGACGCCGTTTGCCACCATCAAGCCCGTCCGATCGGATGCAACCCCGGGCGCCGGCGGTGCGACCATCCGTGAGATGTGGATCGACGGCAAGAAGGTCAACCTCGTCCCGTTCGACCCGGCAACGCTCAGCGTCGGCGAGCACACCTGGGCAGCGACCGTCGGCGATGCCGCCGGTCTGCAGGCCAAGTACACGCTGACCTTCGAGATCACCACCTCGTTCGCCGATGTCGAGGCGCTCATCCAGCGCTATGTCACCGCGGGAACGATCTCGGTGTCGAACGGCGCAACGCTCTCGTCGCTTCTTGCTGACGCCCAGACCCTGGCGGATGCCGACAACGACGCTGCCTCCCTGACCGCTCTCGACGCGTTCGCGGCATCCGCGAAAGCCCTTGCGCCCAAGGGAACCGAACGCACCGTTCTCACCGGCGACGCCGCCGCGCTGAAGAGCATCGTCTCGGGCACGGTCTCGCCGGTCATCAGCACCGGCATCACCTCCGAAGCGATCGAGGCGGCTCCCCGGATGCCGCAGGTCTACGCAGGCCCCGCGGTCGTCAACGAGGACCCGGACTTCAAGGTGCTGCTGTTCGCGAACCGCGTTGGCGGCTTCCGTCACCAGCACATCCCGGCGACGATGAAGTTCATCCAGGCAGCCGGTGCCGAGCAGAACTTCGACGTGGACATCTTCGACTACATGGCTCCTAACGAGTCGGTGGCGGGTAACCCGTTCGAGACGATCGAGAACCTGCGCCAGTACGACGCGATCGTCGGTGTCTCTTCCGTCGGAAACTCGCAGTTCATCACGAACCGCCCGACCTTCGACCCGAACGACGATGTCGCCAACACGGTCGACGAACAGGCGATCCTCAAGCAGTACATCAACGAGGGCGGCGGATTCGTCGCCATCCACGGTGCGACCGACTCGATGCACACCTGGCCCTGGTACCGCGAACTCTCGGGTGGTGCGTTCCAGAACCACGGCTCGAGCAGCAACGGTTCGCAGCACAACTGTGAGGCCTGCAAGTACACCGAGGTCCTCACCGAAGACGGCACCAACCCGGCGACGGAGCACTTTCCCGAGTCGTACTACGTGCTCGACGAGCTCTACAACTGGATCGACCTTCCCCGAACGAACACCCACGTTCTGCAGACCCTGACCGAGTCGACCTACACGGGCGGACTCAACGCGGCCGACGGAACCGTCGAAGGCCCTGACCACCCCATCTCGTGGTGCCAGAACTTCGAGGGTGGACGGTCCTTCGCCCAGGGGCTCATGCACAACTTCGAGCTGAGCGATGACCCGATGTTCCAGAAGAACATCGTCGAGGCCATCCGCTGGACCGCTGGCGAGACCGAGGCGAACTGCGTCACCCACAACGAACTGACGAAGCTCGTTGCGGCTGACCTCACCGCCGGAGACCTGACGAGCGCTGCGGCTGGCAAGTTCACCGCGGCCATCACCGCATCGTTCAACGCCTACAACTACCCGTCGAAGGACTTCGCCAAGGCCGCCGAAAAAGCCGAAGACGTCGTTCTGCTCGCACAGACGTCGAGCAACGGCAGCGCCGCGGAACTCGCTGTTCTCGAGGCAAAGGGCACGGAGCTCGTCGAATGGATGACGATGCTCGCCGACAACTCGACCGTCCTGCGCTTTACCGCGCAGCCCGAGTCGGCATCCGTCACCGTCGGATCACCGGTGGTCTTCTCGGCAACGGCCAAGGGCACGGATGTCACCTACCAGTGGCAGAAGAAGTCCGGATCCGGATCGTGGACCGACATCGCGGGTGAGACCAGCTTCGCGCTGAGCGTCACGCCGACCGCGGTCAGCGAAGACGGAACGCAGTACCGGGTGCAGATCGGCGATGCGACGAACGACCTCAACTCTGCGGTCGCAACGCTCTCGGTCGAGGTAGCTGACTCGTCACTGGCCGTGCCGTCGACGGCTACGCAGATCGCAGGAAAGACCTCGACCCTCCAGGTCGATGTCTCCGGTGCCGAGGGCCTCACCGCCACCGGCTCGGTCACCGTCAAGGAAGGCTCGACGACAGTTGTCGCGGCTGAACTCGTCGATGGCTCCGTGTCGATCTCCCTGCCAAAGCTGAGCGCCGGGGCACACGCCCTCGTCGTCAGCTACTCCGGAGACGCCAACCACGCCGGATCAACGGCGAACGTCGCGCTCAACGTCACGAAGGGCGGGTCGTCGACGACCTCCGCTCCGACGAGCGTGAGCAAGCAGTTCGCGGTGAAGTCCACCGTCGTGGTGAGTGTTGCCGGGGCAAACTCGGTCAACGCAACCGGAACCGTGACCCTCACCGAAGGCAGCGCGACACTCGCGACGGGCACCCTGGCAAACGGCAAGGTCACCCTCGCGGTTCCGGCCAAGCTGTCGGTCGGTTCGCACACGCTGGTCGCTACCTACTCCGGTGACGCCAACCTGGTCGGATCAACGACATCCATCGCGCTGAAGGTCAGCAAGGCGACCACGTCGACGACCGTGAAGGTCACCGGAACCGCGACCGTCAAGAAGAAGAAGTCGAAGACGGTCACCATCACCGTCGCGGCTGCGGGCATCTCGCCGGCCGGTACCGTGCACATCTACGACGGCAGCAAGAAGATCGCCACGAAGACGGTCAAGAACGGAAAGGCCACCTTTACGTTCAAGAGCAGCAAGACCGGAACGCACAAGCTGAGTGCGAAGTACAACGGATCTGACACGGCGAAGTCGAGCACTTCACCCAAGGTCAGCATCAAGGTCACCAGGTAACACCCTCGCCGCTGGGTCGGGCCTTCGGGTTCGGCCCAGCGGCACCCCTACTTTCAGGACTCACCATGCGCGCACGCTCCGCCCTCGCACTGGTCCCTCTCGCCCTCGCTGGAACACTGGCGCTCTCGGCGTGCTCGACACCCACCGGGCCGACCGTTATCGCCGACGCCGGGGCGGCATCCGATGCCCCGGTCACCGAGACGATCGCGGGGATCACCTGCACCACCTCGCACCGGGACCTTCCGAGTGCGCCCGAGAGCTACCTGCACCCCACCCAGTCGTTCTATGCCACGACCGATGAGCTCATTCCGACCGCCGGAGACCTCGACCACCTAATTCTCAGCGACAACGCGATCGTGGTGACCTACGGCGCCGGACTTCCCGGTGCCGCCTACGAGGCACTCGAGGTCTGGTCGTCGACCGCGGTGGCAGCCGTTGCCCTTCCCGCGGATCCGGACGTCGCCGGCGTACGGGCGTACACAGCAGACACCCTGCTCGAGTGCGACGGTGTCGACACCATCCGCCTCAAAACTCTCGCCGACAGCCGCAGCGACGACACGGGAGTCGAGCACGAGGATCACGGGTAGGCGGGCGCGGACGGCGAAGTTGTATTCCGTAAGCACCCACGGTCTCACCTCCCCCGGGTGAACTTCCGACCATCGTCCCGTCGATGCGAGGGAGCCGTCGAGTCGCCTGCTGGAATGCGTTGCATCGCAGAAGCGGTGTGAGTAGGAATGGCCTATGGATGAACATCGCCTGCGAGACATCATCACCATATTCGTGCTTTCGGTCACCGCGGTACTGACAGCGTGGTGTGGTTTCGAGGCCTCGAAATGGGGCGGTGAGATGTCCATCGCCTTCAGCCGCGCATCCTCCGCACGTATCCAGGCAGCGAATCACGAGGGAGAAGCGCGTGATGCCCGCCAGTTCGACCTCACGATCTACGCACAATGGGTGATCGCGAACGCCGATCGACGACCAGAGCTGGCGCAGTACATCGAGGAACGATTCACGCCGGCATTCGCTACCGCTTTCGACGCGTGGCAGGCCGACGGCAGTCTGGAACCCTCGCCTTTCGCCCGGGTTGAGTATCTGCCGGAAGGCACTGCGGCCGCAGCCGACTGGAGTGCCAAGGCCGATGAGCGGTTCGACCAGGCTCTAGAAAACAACCAGCGCGGTGACAATTTTTCGCTCCTCACCGTGCTGTTCGCCCTTGTCCTCTTTCTCACCGCGATGTCGCAACGCCGCGTCAGCAGGTGGTCGTCCGGCATCCTCCTCGCGCTCGGCATCGTCGCCGGCATCGTCGGAGTGGCAATCATCTTCACTCTCCCGGTGATCATCTGACGCCTGGGCCAGCGCCGGTCTCGGCGAGAGGGTGTCGGGCTACTCGGCCACGGGGTCTCAGACCGTCGGAATGTCGTCGCTCTTCGCGTAGTAGCGGTTGCGTGGCCGGAGAACGGCAATCGCGAGTCCGGCTGCGAGCACGGATGCGACGATGATGGCGACTTTCGCATCGTCGTCGTGGCGGCTGCCGAGTCCGAAGCTGAGTTCGGCGACAAGCAACGACACCGTGAAGCCGATGCCGCCGAGGATGGCGACTCCGGCGAGGTCGATCCAGCGGATCGAGGGGTCGAGCTCTGCCCTGGTGAGCTTGGTGGTGAGCCAGGTGGTAGCGAGGATGCCGACTGGTTTGCCGAGCACGAGGGCGACGATGATGCCGATGGTGACGGGGCTGGCGAGAGCGCTGATGAATCCGTCGATGCCACCGATCGCGACGCCGGCGGCGAAGAACGCGAAGACCGGGACCGCGAATCCGGTGGAGATCGGACGGAACCGGTGTTCGAAAATCTCTGATAGCCCGGGGCCGGCATCGGGACTTCCGCTGGCCTTGCTGCGGATCACCGGGATCGCGAATCCGAGGAGGACGCCGGCGACGGTGGCGTGAATACCGGAGGCGTGGATCAGTGCCCACACAACGACGGCGATTGGCAACAGAATTAGCCACGCGCCCGCCTGGTGGCGGCCGAAGAAGCGGCGGTAACGCTGCGCGAGGAAGGTGTAGAGGGCCAACGGGATCAGCGCGAGCAGCAGCGGAGCGAGCTCGATCGCGGTGGTGTAGACGAAGGCGATGATCCCGATCGCGATGAGGTCGTCGACCACGGCCAGGGTCAGGAGAAAGATACGCAAAGCGCTCGGAAGTTTGGAGCCGACGATCGCTAACACGGCGACGGCGAAGGCGATGTCGGTCGCGGTCGGGATCGCCCAGCCGCGCAGCGCCTCTGGGTCGGTGAGGTTGATGATCGCGTAGAACAGAGCCGGCACGACGACACCGCCAAACGCCGCCGCGACCGGCACGATCGCCTTGCTCACCTGACGCAGTTCACCGGCAACGAACTCGCGTTTGAGTTCAAGCCCAACGAGGAAGAAGAAGATCGCCAACAGCCCGTCCGAGGCCCACTGCCCGAGGCTCAGATTCAGGTGCAGCGATTCGGGACCGATCGTGAAGTCCCGCAGCGCGAAGTAGGCGTCGGCGAACGGGGAATTTGCCCAAACGACGGCAATCAGGGCGGATACAACGAGGATGATGCCGCCGACGGTCTCCTTGCGCAGGATTTCGCCGATCCGCGACGATTCGGCTGAGCGGCCCGGGGAGAAAAGACAGGGGGTTCTCTTGGGCGGGACTGACTGGGTCATGGTGCCTTCCGGGGGTCGAAGAAAAGACTGCCGACCAGACTTCCCGGCGCACCGTTCAATATTCTATCGCGGCTGAAAGAAGGTAGTCGCTTGCGCCGAGGGCGACAACCACGCTCGGCGACCCAGCGCAATCTCGAGCCGACGGTGAACGATCGTGAGCGCATCGCAAGCCGCCACGCTCCTAAACGACAGGCCGAATCGTCCGCGACAGCTGGAAACGGTGCCGCCTGTTGGCGACAGCCGTCGGCGGCGATGGCACGTGTCGTCCGCCACCGCAGTAAGTCGCCTGCAGTAATGACAATCGACGCGGTAAGAGTGCGCTCAAGGCTGAGACTGGCACGACGCATCGCGCCCGAAATGTAAGGTGACTTCCGCCCCCTGGCCCTGTGACCTGATCGCACCGGCGCAGGCCTTTCATCGCTGCCGAGGTTCAGAACCCGTACGGCCACCTTGCGCGCGACGCTGGAGATCGCTTCGGATCGTGCTGATCACGAGCACCACGGACAGGGTGATGAGGAGCAATTCCGACGTGACGGTTATCGGGTCGGCGCCGAAGTCGTCTCGCGTTCCGTTGTCGTTGCCGGTGTGGATGTAGAGCTGGAAGTCGTTCAGGGCATGCAGAGCAATCGGTACCCAGAGCGTCCCCGTGGCTCGAAGCGCCCCGTAGAAGAGGGCGCCATCCATCGCGAGGAAGACGATCTGGAAGGCGAATGCCTCCGGGGGCAGACCTGCGAGGAGCAACTTCACGGTATGCGCGAGTCCGAAGACGACGGAGGTGATTACGAGCGCCGCGAATTCCCCGTGGTGTTCGAGCACCGCGACGCGCAGAATCCCGCGCAAATATAGTTCCTCCCCTACGCCGACCAGGATCGTGCCGGCGAGGATGATCAGAACAGTGGATGCCGCGGTTTCGCTCCACGGTTCCGTTACCAGTCCGACAATTATCTGGATCGCGAGTAGGACAGGGATCGCCAGCATCCACCATCTACGTCGCTCTGTAAAAACGGATGGGCTTGTCCACGCCGCGCGCTGCCACCCAGACAGACGAAGGAACACCAGAGCCGCCACAATCCCGATGGGCACAGGGATGAAATGACCCAGGGCGAAATCGGCAACGGAATCGCCTCGAGGCGCTAACCCACCAGCGAGATCTCCGATCCATGCGGCCAGGAAGACGTAGAACGCGACCGCTACCAGCCCGATCCAGATTCGCGGCCGAAGGCGGAACGTCGCCCGGACCGGCTCAGGCAGAGGCGGATTCACGCTGCAACCTGCGCGGTGCGACTGCGGGTTCCGAGCGGCACATCGCTCGCGCTGCGGAAAGTGAACCAGACCACGGCAAGGCCCAGAACCGCGACACCGAGGTAGAACACTGTGGCCAGGCCCGCCAACGGAGAGGGCGTGCCGTAACCGACCGCGAAGACGGAGAAGTCCCACAACCCATGCAACACCATGGCAGGGATCAGCGAACCGGTCGTGCGGCGGAGGATGTAGAAGATAGTGCCCGCGAGGAACGCGAGGCCAACCTGTTGACTCGTAGGAGCGAATCCTTGTCCGAGCAGGACGTTCATATAGTGCATCAGCCCGAACGCGACGGAACTGATTAGCCACACCCAGACCTCGGAGAACCGGCTCCGAAGCGCAACAAGGAGAAGTCCTCGTGTAGTCAGCTCCTCGGTGAAGCCGACCAGAATGAGAATGATGGACGCGGCGAGAAAGGCGCCATCGAAAGACTCCCAGTCCGTCGCAGACAGGTTAACGACAAGAAGAAGCGCCATCACGATCGGAACAACGATTGGCCACCGGTGGCGGCTTCTGACCGCCTCGAACAACGCCGGGCGCCACCACCCCAGCAGTGATGTCGTCACCGCAAGCGCGACCGTGGCGACAAGCAGGGAAAGACCGGCACCGAAAAACAGATTGGAGCCGCTATCGCCCCACTCGGGGAACGGAACCCCGCCCAACTTCTGGACCGAGAATACAAGAATCATGTAGCCGATGAAGATCGCGAAACCGATCGCAACCCGTGGGCGGACACGCAAGCCTTCAGCCGACACCTTGCTCCCCAGACCGGACTCGAACATCGAGTCCTCTGAATCACCGTATCCAGCAACTCAATCGATGGGAAGAGGAACCCTCACCGCACCGACGCATGTCAACCGAGGCTGAGACGCCTCGCAACTCACCTGTTTTTAGACAGTCACTACTGCACCAGAGTCAGGCGCGTCTTCCACACTGTCGACCAACACAGAAAAACGGCCATTTCGTGATCCTTGCGGGTTCTGAAATGGCCGTTCGACTGTATTTTCTGTGGATCCAAGGGGATTCGAACCCCTGACCCCCTGCATGCCATGCAGGTGCGCTACCGGGCTGCGCCATGGACCCATTTGTTTCCCCGCAAGCGGAGAAGACAACTTCTAAAGATTACTACACATTGGCGGATGCGCGAACCGGGTTGCCTCGCCGGGCGCGTCGCGCGCATCGGAAGTTCGCGACCGCGGGCCATACTGGCCTTCTCTCCCCGTAGTCCGACCTTGAATGTGGCATCCACCGAAAGCAGGAACGAATGACGATCGACGCCCCACCGCGCAGAATCCGTGTTCTCGCGCTCACCAGCCTCGTCGCGGCGATCGCGGGATTTGCCCTCCTGGTTTTCGCCCTCATCGCGCTTGCAACGTCCCCAACCATTCAGCTGCCGGAAGCCGTCAGCGAGGGCGACGGGACGCTGGAGTGCGGTCCGCTCGCTAAGTTCATGATCCGGGCCGGCACAACACCGCTGGGCGGCGAGCACAGCGGTGAATTCAACGATGCGGTGTCGTCACTCTGCTCGGCGGCACAGGCTCCGCTGCTCGCGCAATTCATCGTCATCGCTCTCGGCGCGATCGCCCTGTTCGTGGCGGCCGGCCTTACCCGTCGGGCTGCATTCCGTGCTGCCGATCGACAGGCAGACTAGAGGCATGGCTGAACCGATTACCGTATCCATCACCCGCACCGTCTCGCCCGACCGGGCGAAGGAGGTCGCCGCATGGGCGCGGGCCGGCCAGGACCTGCTGAGCGCGTCGCCCGGCTACCTCGGGTCTGGCTGGATTCGGCCGGACCCGGAGTCGCCGGAGTGGCACATGCTCTATCGGTTCGCGGATGCCGAGAGCCTGAGTATTTGGGAGAAGAGCCCGGAACGAGAGTGGTGGGTCGCGAGCGCGCTGGGAATGGTTGCGCACTCCCCCGAAGAACGCCGCACCGGAATCGAGGGCTGGTTCGACGAGCCCGCCACCGTCGAAGTGATCGCGCGCAAGCCGTTTGCCCCGCCCCGGTGGAAGCAGATGGTGTCGATCTTCATCGTCTTCTATCCGCTCAGCCTGCTGACGAACTGGGCGATCTCGGGATTCACCCACGACTGGGTGCTGCCGCTGCGCGTGCTGCTGCTCGTGGTGATCGTCTCGCCGATCATGACCTACTTCGCGCTGCCGCTCGTCACGCGCGCCCTGCGCCCCTGGCTGCAACGGGGCAAGCCGTAACTCCGCGACGGCGCTGCGGTTTGTTATCCGTGCGGACGTTTGAACGGCAGCACGGATAACAAAGTGGGGCGCTGTCGCACCGGTCGCAAGATTTCGACGGGCTCAATCAGCGGAGGTCGGGATACGCAAAAGCGCCCGGCTCAGTGAGGGGCCGGGCGCTTCGCGTGGGACTAGGAAACGGGAACTACGAGTCCGCCCCAGGTGTCGGTGATGTACTCGGAGGTTGCCGGGTCGAGAAGCAGTTCCTTGAGCTTGGCGATGCGGGGGTCCGCCTCGAGCTCGGGAGTTGTCGCAAGAACGTTGAAGTAGTTGCTGTCAGCACCCTCGACCAGGATTGCGTCGTCGGCGGTGAGGCCGGCCGGCAGAGCGAACGAGATCGTCACGAATGCGGCATCCACGTCGGCAACAGCCTGCGCGAGGGTTGCGTTCTCGATCTCGACGAACTCGAAGTTCTTCGGGTTCGCGGTGATGTCGGCGAGGGTTGTCGGGGCATCCGTCGTCTCGATCAGGCCCTCGGCCGCGAGGATGAGCAGTGCGCGTCCCTCGTTGGTCGGGTCGTTCGGGATGGCGATCTTCGCACCGTCGGTGAGGTCGCCGAGGCTGTCAACCTTGTCGCTGTAGAACGCGGCGGAGGGCAGGTAGATCTCGCCCTCGCTGACGAGCGTTCCACCGGTCTCGGTGTTGTAGGTCTCGAGGAAGGTCGAGTTCTGGAACAGGTTCGCATCGATCGAACCGTCGCTCAGCGCGATGTTCGGGGTGTTGTAGTCGGTGAACTCGGTGTACTCGATCGTGAGTCCGGCATCCGCTGCGAGGTTGTCCGAGACGAACTTCAGGATGTCGCCGGCCGGCGTCGCAAGCGCGCCGACCTTGATCGTGCCGAGGCTGTCGCCCGAGGGCTCCTCTGCGGCGGGAGTGGATGCGCAGGCACTGAGGCCGAGGGCAATGACGGTGGCAACGGCGGCACCAGCAAGGCGCGCGCTGCGTGAATTGAATCGCATGATGACTCTTCTCTTGGGTTGGGTTGTGCGAAATGTGCGACCGTGATGCTGACTTCGGCCGCGGGTGAAAAATCTAGTTGGCGCCCGGGGTTGCCTGCAGCAGCAGGCGGTTCGTTGCCTCGGTGCGCGCGCTGTCGCTCGACTTGCGCGCGAACCGGCGGGCAAAATGCGCGGCGATCGCGGCGAGTGACTGGACGATGATGAAAATAATGATGATCACCGCGACGATATGGATGGTCGAGTAGCGCTGGTAGCCGTAGCGGAACGCGACGTCTCCGAGCCCTCCCCCGGCGACCGTTCCGACCATCGCCGAGAAGTTGATGATCGAGGTGATGGTCGTCGAGAGACCCAGCAGCATGCTCGGAAGTGCCTCGGGCACGAGAACCTTGCGCACGATCTGCCAGCGGGTCGCGCCGAGCGACTTGGCCGCTTCGGTGAGGCCGGAGTCGACCTCTTTGAGCGCGATTTCGACCATGCGGGCGAAGAACGGGATGGCGACGAGCGACAGCGGGACGATCGCCGCGGTGGAGCCGATGAACGTGCCGACGATGAGGCGGGTGAACGGGATGACGGCGATCATCAGGATGATGAACGGCACCGACCGGCCGAGGTTCACGATGAAGTCGAGCACCCGGTTGAGCACGATGCCGAGCTTGCGGGAGCCGAACGGGCGCTCGAAGAGTCCCCCGCGCTCGGTTCCGACGAGCAGGATGCCGAGCGGAAGCCCGACGACGACGGTCGCGAGCAGCGCGAAGAACACCATGTAGAGCGTCTCGCCGGTGCCCTTGAGGAGGACCTCGAACAGGTCGCTCCAGAAGTCGGGGTTGGCTGGATCGATCATGCTGCGTCCCCGTCTACTGCTACGTCACTGGCTTCAGGTCCGCTGACGACTTCGACGAGCAGTCCCTGTCCGCGCAGGTCGGCGATTGCCCTCGCGTTGACCTCCGCGGTTCCCGGCAACTCGAGGCGCGTTCGTCCGGCCTGGTTGCCGGCGATGGTTTCGATGGCGGCACCGAGGATGGAGACGTCGAGCCCGTGGTCGCGGGCGAGCTGCGAGATCACCGGGCGATCGGCCGAACCGCCGCTGAAGGTGATGTCGATAACGGTGGCGCCGGGGTGCGCGGTAACGGCACCGAGCGGGAAGAGATCGCGAGCAAGACGTGAGCCCGACGTCGAAATGAGTTCGACGAGCCTGCCTTGCTCGGCGATGCGGCCACGCTCGAGAAGGGCGGCCGAATCGCAGATCGACTTCACGACATCCATCTCGTGCGTAATCAGCAGCACGGTGAGACCGAGTTCGGCGTTGATGCGACGCAGCAGTTCGAGAATCGAGCGGGTGGTCTCCGGGTCGAGCGCGCTCGTTGCCTCGTCGGAGAGCAGGATGCTGGGGCGGCCAGCGAGGGCGCGCGCGATGCCGACGCGCTGTTTCTGACCACCGGAGAGCTGCGCTGGATAGGCGCTGGCCTTGTCGGTGAGCCCGACGAGGTCGAGGATCTCCGCGGCGCGGCGGCGGCGTTCCTTCGTTTCGACCCCGATGAACTCGAGGGCGAGCTCGACGTTACTCAGCACAGTGCGGCCGGAAAGCAGGTTGAAGTGCTGGAAGATCATGCCGATACCCTGGCGGGCGACACGGAGGTCGTTGTCGCCGAGGGTGGTGAGATCGCGGCCGTCGACGGTGATTGTTCCGCTGTCGGGGCGCTCGAGCAGGTTCGCGGTGCGAATGAGCGTGCTCTTGCCGGCGCCGCTCTGGCCGACAACGCCGTAGATCTCGCCGCGGGCGACCTCGAGGCTGACGTCATCGAGGGCAAGCGTACGGCCAGCGCCCGACCCGAAGGCCTTGCTGACGTGCTGGAGTGAAATCATGGCAATCCGGTGGAGTGTGAGGGACCAGCGGGCGCTGGTGGATGAATCACACGACAACGGGCGATTTCAGCCAGTCTGTCGGCACCGGTCGTCCGCAAACAAATCCGTGTTACGCCGTGTGAAGCTGGGCGTCACATTCGGGCATCCAGGTTGCCGAAGCCCCGCCAGCGTTAACCGGTTTCAAGGAACCGCGGGGGAATATCGGCGCCAATAACCAAAATTCTGGTTGTTACCGGCAGCGGATCCTTGAAACCGGTTAAAGCGGGAACGCAAAAACGCCCGCGACCTGTCGGTCCGGGCGTCTTACGTACGAGGAACTGCTACTCGGCGGGAGCAGCCTCAACGCTGGCGAGCTCGAGCGGGATCGCGGGGCAATCCTTCCAGAGACGCTCGAGCGAGTAGTACATGCGGTCTTCCTCGTGGAAAACGTGCACAACGAGGTCACCGAAGTCGAGCAGGATCCAGCGACCCTCGGCACGGCCTTCGCGACGTACGGTCTTGACGCCGTACTCGAGCAGCTTGTCTTCGATCTCGCCGGCGATGGCGACGACGTTGCGCTCGTTGCGTCCGGTTGCGAGAAGGAAGATGTCGGTCAGGGGAAGGGGGCCGGAGACATCGAGGGCTACGAGGTCTTCACCCTGCTTCGAGTCAGCGGCAGCGGCAGCTACCGTCAGTAGTTCGCGAGCGCGCGCAGTTGCAGGCATTGGGTCCTTTGGGATTGAGTGAAAAGAGAAGTCACGGCGGACTTATTTGAGGAAGACACCGGCGATGAGAAGCCCGATGACGCCGACCGCAAGCACGGATGCTGTGACGATCAGAACGGTCAGCATGCGGTTGGTACCGGGCTTGTTCTGGTGGATGACGCCGTGGGTCGAGGTGTGCGTGCTCACGGCGCGGGTGGCGCGCACGGGAGCTGATTCGGTGCTGACGACTTCGTCGTAAGCGTCGTAGAGGTGATCGACATCGGGGTCGTCGTAGCGACGCGAGTCCCCGCCCATCGTGCCGAAGCTCTGGGGAAGGTCGATCGTGCCCGTCACCAGGATCTCTCCGGTGCCGAGCGGGTTCGAGAAGTCGGTGTGCTGCGGGATCATCGGGAGGATGAGCGCGCTCGTGGTCGTCGCGACGTTTCCGCCACCGACTTCACGGCTCAGGGTGTTCTCGAACGGCTGGGTTTCGTCGTCGAGGTCGGCCTGGCGTGACCAGTGTCCGGCCGGCGGCTCGTAGCTGCTCGTGGCGGGCGGTTCGACGAAGTTCGGTGTGAGCGAGTCCTGCTGCTCGTCGGCGGGTGCCGGAACCGCAAACGGCTCGGCCGCTACCGGAGTGGCGAACGGGAAGACCGAAGCGGGGGCATCCGAAACGCTCGGCGGGGCGGAAGCCGACACCGGCTCGCTCGTTGAGGCGTTGATTCCGAGAAAGTTGAACGGATCGGTGGGAGCGGATGCCGCGGGCTGCGGTGCGGCCGGCGCGGGCTCCGGGGTCGGCTGCTCGGCCGCCGGGGCTTCCGAAGCCTGCTCCGGCTCGATCGGCGCGGTGATGCCGAATGGCCACTGTGCCTTGCGCGGTTCGGACTCAACCGGAGCTGGCTCGACCGGACGCGCCGACTCGAACGCGGATGCCGCCGGGGCAGGCTCGATGAGCGGTGGCGGTGTCTGAGGCGGGGTCTGCTGCGCGGGCGGGCCCCACTGGAACGGGGTCGGTTCGGCGGGAGCCGCCGGAGCCTGGCTGAAGAGGGAGTCGATCGACGGAGCGGGCGCTTCAGGCGTGGATGCCGGGGCAGACGCGTAGGGCGCGCTCGCTACCGAAGGCTGTTCGGTCGCGGCGGGGGCTGACGCGGCCTGGGCTGCGCGGGCGAGAGCTTCGAATTCGGCCATCGCTTCGGACAGCGCAGCGGGACCGGCCGCGGTGGGCTCCGGCTCGATGAGCGCGGCAGCAGCGGCGTCGGTGCGTGCCTGCATCGCACGCAGTTCGCGCCGAGTGAGCATGTGGTTGGCGGTCGGTGCCGGCTCGGCGACCGACGCCGGGGCAGCAACCGACGCCGGGGCAGCAACGGATGCCGGCGCAGCAACCGAGGCCGGAGCGGCAACGGACGCTGGCGCGGCAGCTGAGGCGGGCGCGGCAACCGAGGACGGGGCCGCAGCGGATGCCGGCGCAGCTACCGAGGCGGGCGCAGCGGCAGATGCCGGTACGGCTACCGAGGCGGGCGCTGCAGCGGAGGCCGGTACGGCTACCGAGGCGGGCGCGGCAGCGGAGGCAGGCGCGGCAACCGAAGTCGGTGCGGCAGCAGATGCCGGAGCAGCTGCGGAGGCGGGAGCAACCGCGGAGGACGGTGCGGCAACGGAGGACGGTGCAGCGACAGAGGACGGTGCAGCAACAGACGCGGGCGCAGCAGATGACTGCGGTGCAGCGGTAGAAACCGGAACGGCGCTCGGCGGCGGTCCGGCCTGCGTGCGATAGTCGAGATCGGCAGGGGGCTGCACGGGCTGCGCCGGGAACGCTGCCGAGCGGCGACCCTCGGGGCTGTAGTCACGAACGCGGAACTGCGGCTGGGGTGCATCCGCCGGCACGTCAGCCTGCGTCTGCGGTGCGGGCGCTCCGGCCTCGCGAAGGCGCTGGGCGAACGACGGCCCGGGGCCGTCGTAGCTCGGCACCTGGCGCGACTGGGTCGAATAGTTGAGGGGCTCGGGCGCGCCGGTGGAGCTCGCGCGGCCATCGGAGTTGTCGACCTCGACAAGACCGGGCTGGGCCTGCGGGCGTGACGAACGACGACCGGTCACCCGAGGGGCAACCGGAGCCTGGGCAGCGGACGTCGGGGTCGCCGAAGAACCGGGGGCGGGCTGCGCCATCGATTCGGGAGCGGGAGCCGCGTACTTCTCGAACTCGGCACTAGCTGCCTGGCGTTCTTCGCGCTCGCTCTCACGAACCGCGCGCCTCGACTGAGGAGGCTGATCCTGGAAAGTGGTCATGAATTACTCCGATATAAGTGGTGTTTGGAGATGTACTGCACGACACCATCGGGGACCAAATACCAGACCGGGAAGCCCCGGCTAACCCTGCTGCGACAATCAGTGGAGGAAATCGCCAATGCGGGCACTTCTAACGAGCTTACGCCCTGCTCTGGCAATCCGCTAATGGTGAGCGGATGCCCCGGGCGAGACACAGCTACGAAGTGAGCCAGCGACCAGACCTCGTCGACGTCTTTCCACTCGAGAATCTGGGCTACGGCATCCGCACCGGTAATGAAGAACAGGTCGGCGTCGGGCCTGGCCGCGCGAATGTCGCGGAGCGTGTCGACGGTGTAGGTCGGTCCCTTGCGATCGATGTCGACGCGGCTGACGGTGAAGCGCGGGTTTGCTGCCGTCGCAATGACGGTCATCAGGTACCGGTGTTCACCCTCGGTGACATCGGACTCGGCTTTCATCCACGGCTCACCCGTCGGAACGAAGATAACTTCGTCGAGGTCGAACTTCTGCTGGACTTCACTCGCGGCTACGAGGTGACCGTTGTGGATCGGGTCGAAGGTTCCACCCATGACTCCGATGCGCTCGCGGCGCTGAGCCGTTTCGACCACTGGTGAGACCTCGGTCAGTGACCGGCGCCGTGGCTGTCGTGGTCAGACGCAGCGTTGGTCTTGTGGCTGTGACGGTTCGCGACGTCGCGGTAGCTCCACGTGGTGATCCCGAGCAACAGGAAGACAGCGAAAGCGATGGCGGGTGGGATGAGCGTCGACATAGTCCAATACTACTGGCGGGTGTGGCCGGTGACGCACGTCACGCTGGCAGGTCGCCTAATTGTAAGGAAGCGCTGCGTATGAGCAAGCGAGCGAGCGCCTAGGCGCGGACCTGGCCAGAGCCGCGGACGATCCACTTGGTGCTGGTGAGTTCCGCGAGCCCCATCGGGCCGCGGGCGTGCAGCTTCTGCGTGGAGATCCCGACCTCTGCGCCGAATCCGAACTCTCCGCCGTCGGTGAACCGGGTCGACGCGTTCACCATGACCACTGCCGAATCGACTTCGGCAAGGAACCGCTCGGCACGAGCGAAGTCGTTGGTGATGATCGACTCGGTGTGGTGGGTCGAGTAAGTGCGGATGTGGTCGAGGGCGGCATCGAGGTCGCCGACGACCCGAACGGAGATGTCGAGCGACATGTACTCGGTCGACCAGTCATCCTCGGTGGCCGCGACTGAATCCGCGAAAATCGCGCGGGTGCGCTCGTCGGCGTGGATGGTGACTCCGTCAGCTCGCAGCTGCGCGAGAACCGGCGGAAGCAGGCGTTCGGCTGCCGATTCGTGCACGAGCAGGGTCTCCAGTGCGTTGCAGACACTCGGTCTCTGCACCTTGGCGTTCTGCACGATGTCGACGGACATCCGCTCGTCCGCTGATTCGTCGAGGTAGACGTGCACAACGCCGGCTCCGGTTTCGATGACCGGAACCTTCGACTCGTTGACGACGGTGTTGATCAGGTTCGCGCTTCCACGCGGGATGAGCACGTCGACATAGCCGCGGGCCTGCATGAGCGCGGTGGCTCCGGCGCGGCCGAATTCGTCGATGGTCTGCACGGCTTCGATCGGCAGGCCGACTTCGGCGAGTGCGCCCTGGATGACATCGACGAGCACGAGGTTGGTATTTTCCGCGGCAGAACCACCGCGAAGCACCACGGCGTTGCCGCTCTTGAGCGCGAGGGCAGCGATGTCGATCGTGACGTTGGGGCGTGCCTCGTAGATCGCGCCGATGACGCCGAACGGCACGCGCACCTGGCTGAGGTTCACGCCGTTGCCAAGGGTGCTCCCCCGCACCGCTTCTCCGACCGGGTCGACGAGCGCGGCGATCTGGCGTACGGCATCCGCGAGGCTCTCGAGCCTGGCGACATCGAGGCGAAGGCGGTCCTGGAGTCCGGTGGAGAGTCCGTTTGCGACACCGTTGGCGATGTCTCGTTCGTTGGCCGGCAGGATGCGGTCGGCGTTGGCGACGACCGCGCGGGCGATCGCGTGCAGCGCAGCATTCTTGACATCGGCTTTCGTCGTTGCGAGCACGACGGATGCGGTACGGGAAGCCTCGAGCTTCGCGGTGAACGCTGCAGCGTCAAACGCTGCGGTGTCAGGAGCGGGCGCGGCAACCAGGGTGTCAGACATAGAGCGAGTTTACCGTCGCTCCGGGGTGCGCGCCGGAGTATTGCAGGGCCTTCGGTTCGGTGCGATTGTGAGAGCCAGCAACGACGCAGGGAGGCGCTCAATGACCGAGTTCGTGACATCGCCCGACGGTACGCGGATCGTGTTTACGAGAATCGGATCGGGGCCTCCGGTCGTGCTCGTCGCGGCGGCCGGGCAGTTTCGAGCGTTCGACGGTGCGACCGTCGAGCTGGCGAGGCAACTCGCGGATCGAGGATTCACCGTTGTCAATTACGACCGTCGAGGGCGGGGCGAGAGCACCGACACGCAACCCGGCGGCCTCGACCGGGAGATCGAAGACCTCTCGACCATCGTGGATGCCGTCGGCGGAACCGCCGCGCTGTACGGAAGTTCATCCGGTGCCGTGCTCGCTCTCTGGGCCGCGCAGGCAGGCCTCGACATCACGAAGATCGCGCTCTGGGAAGCCCCGCTGCGCCTGGACGATGACGGCACTGAATCGCTCAACGGCATCCGGGAACGCGTCGAGCGCGGTGATCGGGATGACGCGGTCGCGTTCTTCATGCGTGACATGCCGCCACAGTGGCTCGCCAGCGCTCGTGCGAGTGACTCCTGGCCGGTGATGCTGTCGATCGCACCGACGCTTGCCTACGACATGGAGGCGCTCGCTCGCGCCCAGTCCGGCGAGGATTGGGCCGTCCAGTGGAACGACGTGACGATGCCCGTACTCGTGATGTTCGGCGAAGAGACGCTGCCGATCTTCCCGACCGCCGCCAAAGCGTTGGTCACAGCGCTACCGAATGCGCGGCAGCTCAAGATCGCGGCGTCCAACCACGGCTGGCGTCCGGAGGTGATGGTCGCGGTGCTGGCCGAGTTCTTCGCGCCGACGGCCTAACGCGGTCCCCGAACGCAACTCAGGCAGATTTTCTAGCGCGGGGCAAGAATCCCCGAAAATCCGCGGTTGCCCAACGGCGGCAAAGTGATTCTGCCTGAGTTAGGTTCGCTGCGGATCGCGCGGCGCGGCCTCGAACCAAGTGCCGAGGTCGGCGCCGTTGAGCGCCTCCGCTACCTGAGACGTCGAGGCGAGCAATACCGGGGTTCCGGATGCCGCGGCAAGCTTGGCTGCGGCGACCTTCGTTCCCGCGCCGCCGGTTCCGACTCCCGCCGCACCGATGTCACCGAACGTGACTCCCGCGAGGTCGTCGTCGAACGGCACCGTCGGAATCTTGCGAGCGCCCGGTTCGGCCGGCGGAAGTGTGTAGAGCGCGTCGATGTCCGACAGCAGAACCAGGACGTCTGCGTGCACCAGCTGCGACACGAGCGCGGCGAGCCGGTCGTTGTCTCCGAAGCGGATCTCGTGGGTTGCAACGGTGTCGTTCTCGTTGACGATCGGCAGGATCCGCAGGTCGAGCAACCGTTCCATCGCGCGCTGGGCGTTTCCGCGGTGCGTCGGATTCTCAAGGTCACCGGCGGTGAGCAGCACCTGTCCGGCCACGATCTTGTAGCGATCGAGGCTGTCCTGGTAGCGATAGATGAGCACGTTCTGCCCGACCGCTGCCGCCGCCTGTTGCGTGGCGAGGTCGGTCGGACGCGAATCGAGCCTGAGGTACGGAATCCCGGTGGCGATTGCGCCGGATGACACGAGGATGACCTCGGATCCGCGAGCGTGGGCTGCCGCGAGGGCGTCGACGAGCGGTTCGATCTGCCCGACGTTCGCGCCGCTGATCGACGAAGAACCTACCTTGACGACAATGCGCCGGGCTCCGGCGATCTGCGAGCGCGAAGTGATCGAGCTAGTCACGTTCCTCGAGTTCCCGTTCGGCCCGCTCTGAACGGTCCATGTCTACGGCAAAGCCTTCGTCGTCGTTCCAGACGCCGCCAGCGCGCTCCTTCTCGAGTTCCGCACGGGCTGCCGTCTTTGCATCCATGCGCTCGAGGTAGTTGGCGCGACGGGTCTTCGAGGTGAGCCTGCGGCCCTCTTCGAGGCGAGCGTCGGTTCCTCGCGGGCTCGCAATGAGCTCTGCGGCGGACGACACGGTGGGCTCCCAGTCGAAGACGACTCCCCCACCCTCACCGATCATGACGGTAGAGCCGGGAACAGCACCCGACTTGAACAGTTCGTCTTCGACGCCGAGCTTGGCAAGTCGGTCAGCGAGGAAGCCGACGGCCTCGTCGTTGGCGAAGTCGGTCTGGTGCACCCAGCGCTCCGGCTTGACACCGATGACGCGGTAGACGTTTCCGAACGATCCACCCTCGACCTTGACAACGAATTCGACCTCGTTGACGGCGCGCGGACGGATGATGATGCGGGGCTTGGCTTCGACGGCCGCCTTGACCTTGCGGTCGGCCTCGACGAGCTCAGCGAGGGCGAACGACAGTTCACGCAGGCCGGCACGGGACACGGCAGATACCTCGAATACGCGGTAGCCGCGAGCTTCGAGTTCCGGGCGAACGAGTTCGGCGAGCTCCTTGCCCTCTGGGACGTCGGTCTTGTTGAGCGCGATGATCTGCGGGCGCTCGAGCAGCGGAAGCTGGCCCTCGGGAACCGGGTACGCGGCAAGCTCGGCGAGGATGATGTCGAGGTCGGTAAGCGGGTCGCGACCGGGATCGAGGGTTCCGCAGTCGAGCACGTGGAGCAGTGCCGAGCAGCGCTCGACGTGGCGAAGGAATTCGAGGCCAAGGCCCTTGCCCTCGCTGGCTCCCTCGATCAGTCCTGGGACATCCGCCACCGTGTAGCGGGTCTCGCCCGACTCGACGACGCCGAGGTTCGGGTGAAGAGTCGTGAACGGGTAGTCGGCGATCTTCGGCTTCGCGGCCGACATTGCGGCGACGAGGCTGGATTTTCCGGCTGACGGGTAGCCGACGAACGCGACGTCAGCGACGACCTTGAGCTCGAGCAGAACGTCGCCCTCGTAGCCGGGGGTACCGAGCAGTGCGAAGCCGGGAGCCTTGCGCTTGGTGGTCGACAGGGCAGCGTTGCCCAGTCCACCCATGCCGCCGGCAGCGACGATGTACCGCATGCCGTGCTCGTTCATGTCGATGAGCTCGTTACCGGCGCGGTCCTTGACGACCGTACCGACCGGCACGGGAAGGATCATCTCAGAACCGGCGGTGCCGGCCTTCATGTCACCCTGTCCGGGCTGGCCGTGCTCTGACTTCTTGTGGGGCGAGCGGTGGTAGTTGAGCAGGGTGGTGGTCTGCACGTCGCTCACGAGAACGATGTCACCACCGTTTCCGCCGTTACCGCCGTCCGGGCCGGCGAGAGGCTTGAACTTCTCGCGCTTGACCGAAACACACCCGTTTCCGCCGTGACCGGCGAGAAGGTGCAGGGTTACCTGGTCTACGAACGATGCCATGGTTCCTTGTCCTTTCTTCGCCTGGATTGCAAGCGGATCAATGCCCGTGCGGGCTGCCCAATCGGGCTACAAACACGTAAGGGCGAGCCGAAGCTCGCCCCTACGTCAAGTGAAAAACCGTGGGTTATGCAGCAACCACGATGTTGATGACCTTGCGGCCACCCTTTGCGCCGAACTCGACCGAACCAGCGGCGAGGGCGAACAGCGTGTCGTCGCCGCCACGGCCGACGTTGGCGCCGGGGTGGAAGTGAGTGCCGCGCTGGCGAACGATGATCTCTCCTGCGGAGACGACCTGGCCGCCGAAGCGCTTTACGCCGAGGCGCTGTGCGTTCGAGTCGCGACCGTTACGGGTGGATGATGCGCCCTTTTTATGTGCCATGAGTTTTCAGCCCCTATTTACTAGTCGCGTTACGCGATGCTGGTGATCTTGATACGGGTCTGCTCCTGGCGGTGGCCCTGGCGCTTCTTGTATCCGGTCTTGTTCTTGAACTTCTGGATGACGATCTTCGGTCCGCGAAGGTCGTTCAGGACCTCAGCAACTACCTTGACCTTCGCAAGCGCCTTAGCGTCGTGCGTGATGTTGTCGCCGTCGACGAGCAGCACCGGAGCGAGCTCGACATTGCCGTTTTCGTCGGCTTTGATGCGGTCGAGTACAACAACAGTGCCGACCTCGACCTTTTCCTGCCGACCGCCGGCGCGCACAATTGCGTAAACCACTTGGTAACCCTTACTTTTCGGAAGCTTATTGGCTATTCGCGCGAGCTTTGCCCAGCGCACACCAAGGGTCAAGACTACTTGACGAATGGCGTGCGGGTCAAACGCAGAGCGGATGCCGCCTGGCGGTTCTGAGAGCCGCCGCCGGTCGAGCCAGAAGGCGCGACCGTTGATCTGTACCTAGGGTACCTCACTGTGGCTGGGTATTGCGCACACGAGGCGCCGTGTCACACGGAGGTCAGCTGGCCGTCGTGAGCGGCACGCGCCGCATCCACAACCAGCCGAGGATGACGATCAGGACGACAGTCGGAGCGTTGTGCAATGCCGTCGGAAGAACGGATGACAGGCGGTAGAAGAAGTCGAGGCCCTGCTGGCCCGCGATGACCTGGGGGAACGTTGCACCGAAGATAGGGCCGGCCAGAGACAACTGCCCGAGGAAGCTGGTGACGAGAACTGTAATCTGCGCAAGCACAGCTCCAACGGCAGTAGCGATCAACCCGCGAAGCAGCACGGTGGCGATTGACTGATCAGAGGCAACCGGAGCAAGAAACTTCAGCGAGACGAAGACTCCGATTGCGAGCGGAATCCAGAAATTGAACACGCTGCCGACAAACGCGGCGAGGTAGCTGCTTGCCAGGGACAAATCGAGGCTGCCTCCACCCGATTCGAATTGATAGAACGAGTCGTTGACGATCGTCACGAGAACGTCAGCAATGTTGAGCGCGATGAGTAACGCTGCAAGGGCGGCCGCGATGAGCAGCGCCGTTCGCCAGTTCGCGGTCGTGGTCGACGGCTTGGGCGGGTGCGGCTTCGGGGCTGGCTTCACCTGGGGGTCTGACGTAGTTCCTGACATTCGTTGTCCTCGCTCTCGTCGTGATGCGTGCCGCCGAAATGCACTCCGCGGGATTACCGCATCACTGTGAGTATCCCCCACCGCCGAGTGACCGGCAACCGGTCTCGGCGACTCTCGCGTGGGCGCGGACGACGCTGCGGCATCCGTCGCACTACGCTCGAAATAGTTGCGACGGATGAAAGGTGCGGCAATGGTGCTGATAGACCAACCCATCTGGCCCGCGCACAACACCCTCTGGGCACACCTCGTGAGCGACGAGTCACTCAACGAGTTGCACGAGTTCGCTGCCGCCGCCGGAATCCCCCGCCGAGGGTTCGATCGCGACCACTACGACGTTCCGGCCGAGAAGTACGACGAGCTCGTTGCGCTCGGTGCAACTCCCGTCACCGTCCGCCAGCTCGTCGAGCGGCTCCGCGACAGCGGGCTCAGGGTCACCCAGCGCGAAAAGCGCGGCCTCTAGCCGTCACGACTACCAGGCCGTCTCGACTTCCAGGTCGTCTCGACTACCAGGCCAGGCCGAAGCCGTCGAAGCTGCGGACCACCGCTCCGGTGTCGAGGTCGACGATCACCGTTGTGACCGACTGCGGGCGCGCGTTGAGCTGGTAGCCGTCGCTCACGCTGTCGGCGACGTTCGGGGTGACCTCGACCGCGACGAACTGGCCGTTCGGCGACACCGAGAACTCGCCGATCTCACCCTCGTCGTTGACCGTCTGGAAGAGCGTGCGCGAAGTCGTGCCGTCATCCAGCACCAGGTAGCTGCTGAAGCGTCCGCTGGCATCGTCGAACACCGCGATGTGCTGTACCCGAGTGTTGGCGTCGAGCGCGAGCGCCGCTCCACCGTACGGTTCAGCGCCCTCGAACTCACTGGGCGGAAGGCGCGTCTGACGAAGAGTTGCGGTGTCGAGCGCGATAGCCCCGGATCGATCGCCGACGGTGATTGTGGCGCCGTCGGGAGAGATCCCATCGAACGAGGTGAACAGGCCGAGCGGGGTGATGTCGGCCGGGGCTGCCACATCTACCATCACCACGCTCTCGTCGCGGTTCTGGGCGACAATGCTCGTGGTTCCGGGCACGAAATCCCACGCCGACACCCGCATGGCGTTGCCGTCGAGTCCGGTGACCGGTAAGAGTTCGCGCAGTCCCGCCAAATCGACGGTGAAGAGCGTGTGGTCGAACTCGCTGTCGATCGACTCCCCCGCCTCGGTGAAGGTGAACCCGACGAGCGAACTCGAGTCCGAGGCGTGCAAGTCGTCGATGGTTCCCTCCGCGGGAAGCGCGACCTGCTCGGTGGCGATGTTCAGCGGCCCACCATTGTCGGCGAGACCGACCAGGGTGAGAACGCTGACCGTCTCGCCCGCGTCGTTCCGCGCGAGCGTGACAACGGCGAGCAGTTGTTCGACTCGCACGAAATCCTGGATGCCCGCCGCCGCGTAGACAACCGCGCGATCGGACCCGGTGGATGTCGTGCGCACGATCGCGTCATCGGCTCCGGCGGTGCCGCGATCGAGATAGTAGAGGGCGGGGCTGCCGGTGCGGAACGAATAGTCGAAGCTCGCCGCCTGGTCGTCGAAGGTGTTCGTCACCCCGTCTACGCGCACGCTGTAGTCGGTGTCGTAATCGAGCGGGGTGCTGAATTGCACGGCGATCGCGTCGCCGGATACCGCAACGCTGAACTCGGCGGCGGGTTGGATCGTGACCTGGTCGGCATCCACTGCGTCCAGCGGCTGGTTGGCGAACAGTCGCAGCTGCTGGTTCGGGGACTCGACGACTCTCGCAGCGTCGACCGTTGCGTCTTCGAGTTTGGGCCCGCTGAGGAATCCGAGCAGCGCGAAGACACCGCACAGCACGACGAGGATGGCGACGGTGGCGGCGAACCCGCGGGTGAAGCTAGAAGAGGTACGGGGCATCCGGCTCCTCGATCGGAGTCACGGCACTCGGCACGACGGCGATGGTCTGAGTGCTCGAGCTGCTCGGGTTGACGGCGAAGCCGCCGGTCACCTCGACCCAGTCGTCGACCGCGAGGGTGTCACGCCAGCCCGGAGAGTAGATGGGTACGCCCACCGGCTGCGCGTCGACGGCGCAGCAGGTGATCACGAAGCGCGAAACGTAGAAGACGTTGTCCGGGTCGTCGGGGTCCGGTGAGACGAATCCGACGATGTCGACCGGCTTGTCGGCGTAGAACGCGAGGTCGGTGGTCTGCCGCAGCAGGGAGGCCCAGTCGAGCACGGTGAACTCGGCGAAAGCGGATGCCGGACCGTCGTTCGCCTCGTCGAGCGAGGTGACGTCGGCGCCAACGCCCGCGCTATTGATGTCGCGCTGGGCGACGGTCGCACTCGTGAGGGTCGCGGGCGGCACGACGATGAGCCCGAGGGCGACGACGAGGGAAAGCGTGATGGCCGCGAGCGAGATGGCTTTCTGGCGCCGCGTCTCGGGTTCGTCGTGGTCATGTCCACCGCGCATCGCGACACTCGCGACGACGACAGCGAGCGCGATCACCGCCATGATGACGGTGAAAACGACGTAGCGGGGGTGGATGTAGAGGATCAGCTGGTTGGTCGCGGCGAGCCACAGCGTGGCCACAACCGCGGCAGCCACCAGGGCGACCCCGCGCCAGCGATGGAGGCCGCGCCAGGCGGCATCCGCTCTTCGGTTAGACGACAACGTTCACCACCAGTCCGACGAGTGCGCTCAGCAATCCGACGACGAGAGTCAATTGCAGGAGCACAGTGGTGGTGAAGGTCGTGCGCAGCAGCGCGAGCATCTTGATATCGATGATCGGCCCGAAGACGAGGAAGGTCGCGATCGAGCCGGGCGTGAACGTGCTCGCGAACGGCAGGATAAAGAATGCGTCGACGTTCGAGCAGACCGCGATCACGAACGCCAGCACCATCATGGCGAGGACCGACCAGAGCGGGTTGCTTCCGAGGGTGACGAGCACCGAGCGCGGAACGAGCACCTGGATGCCGCCAGCGACGAGCGAACCGATGAACAGCGCCGGCATCATGACGCTCGCCTCGCGGACGAACAGGGTGAGGCTCTGGCGCATCCGCGATTCAGCGTGGTCGTGATCGGTGGGGACGCGGCACTCTGCGGCGAAGCGCGGGGTCAGCATGGCGTCCTGGTCGGCCTTCAGACTGAAGAGCCAGCCGACAACGTTGGCAATGATGAAGCCGCCGACGAGTCGCGCAACGAGGATGCCGCTGTCCCAGCCGAACGCCTGGTGGGTGGTGATGATTGTGATCGGGTTGAGGATCGGGGCGGCGAGCAAAAAGGTCATCGACTCGGAGACCGTGAAGCCCTTGACCATCAGCCCGCGGGCGAGCGGAACGTTGCCGCACTCGCAGACCGGCAGCAGAACGCCGAGAAACGAGATCGCCATGCGCCGCAGGATCGGGTTCTTCGGTAAGTAGCGCACGAGCCAGGTTTCGGGAATCCAGACCTGCACGAGGATCGAGAGCAGGATGCCGAGAATCACGAACGGCAACGACTCGACGATCACGCTGATGGCGAGTGTCAGCAGGTCCTGCGCCTGGTTGGGCATGGCGACGTCGAACCCGGCGGTGACGTTTCTGAGAAGGAAGAGCGCCGCGACGCCGGCGAGACCGATGGCGAGCCAGATCCAGCGCTGTGCCGTCGGTCTCGCGGAGTGTTCGTGGGTCTCGTGCGCTCGGGTCTCGTTCTCCGTGCGCGTCACCCGGCGATCCTATCCGCCCCGCGCCCGTCGCTGGCTGTGCACCGCTGGCTGTGCCCCGCTGTCCGAAGTGGCATCCGCTCCTCCCCCGGGATCTGTTTCCGGAGGCATCCCCGGAGCGCTACCTATAGGTAGCCAGAATGTCGGTGGCCTGCGAGAAAATTCTTCTATGCACAACCCGAACGATATCCCCGATCCGGACCCTGACAACGAGCAGCACAACGAGCCCAACACCACTTCGGCAACGCTGCTCGAGCAACTGGGCGACCTGCTCGAAGACGTTGAAAACACCGAGCGAGCCAAAGGCACCGCGGCCGCCACCCAAGTAGTCGCCATCGAAACGGCGCGTCAGTTTCAGGAGAAAATCCAAAACGCGCCCGCCGCTGAGTTGGCGAAAACGAACAGCGTCCGCTTCGTCTCAGAGGAACTCTGCTGGCGGTCGTTCACCACGGAGGTCGGGTTGGCGATGAACGTTCCCGACGGTACAGCCGACCGGATGATCACCGAATCATACGAACTCTCGACGTTCCTGCCGGCAACGCTTGATGCGCTTCGGCTCGGACGGATCTCTTACCGACACGCAACGACCATCGTCAAACACACCGCCGGGCTGGACGATGCCTCAAAGCTGCTTTTCGAAGAAGCAGCGCTGCCGACCGCGTTCGAGCAGCCGGTGCTGAAGTTCGACCGCTTCGCCAGGCGCCTGCGCGAGAGACTCAACCCAATCGCGCTCGAAGAGCGTCATCGAACGGCGTTCGAGAAGCGCGAATTCGCCGTCGACCCGAAGCAGGATGGCATGTCATTCGTCAGCCTCTACGTCTCCGCCGTCGATGGCGTTGCGATTCAGGATCGCATCTACGCGATCGCCGAGAAACTCCACAGCATCCCGGGTGAAACGCGCACGGTAACGCAACTGCGCGCCGATGTCGCCGTGCAAATCCTGCAGGAGGGTGACCTGTTCCCGTCCACCACGGCTACCGAAGGAGCACCGGCAGAAGTATCGGGTCGCGGGATCGGCCGCTTCGCTGGAATCAAGCCGACGGTTATGGTCACCGTTCCCGTGCTGGCATTGGTCGAAGCGGTCAACGGACAAGAACCAGCGGACCACGGACCGGCAGAACTCGAAGGGTACGGGCCGATCCCGATGGAACAGGCCCTGGAGCTGGCCGGAACCGCGACTAGTTTCATCCGACTTCTCACTCACCCCGAGACCGGCACCGTCCTCTCGGTTGGCAGGGATCGATACAAACCTCCCTCAGATCTGGCACGCTGGATCACCTATCGAGACGAAACCTGCCGCGGACCCAACTGCAACCGACGGGCGAAAGACTGCGACATCGATCACAACATCGCCTGGCAGCACGGAGGCAGCACGGCCTACGACAATCTCGCCGCCGAGTGCCGGGGAACTCACCTTGTGAAGCATTCCATGCTCACCGATGGCACTACCGGCCCCGACGGAAAGCTCACCACCAAGGGCGAAGGTTGGAGAATCGATCACGAGCGCGACGAAAATGGCCAGTCGACCGGCACCCTGATCTGGACGACACCAACCGGACGCACATATCTCTCCCGGCCAGCGGTGAATCTCAGACCACCACCACCACCGCCACCGCACGAGCCTCCGGCCGAGCCGTTCGATTGGGAAACCGGAGGCGTCACTCCAGCACCCGACGACCTCACGCCCTTCGGCTAACGCACGCTTGCTCGCTGGTTGAGCCTGCCGAAACCTCTGTCCCGGTACAGAGGTTTCGACAGGCTCAACCAGCGGAGCTCCCGTCGAAACCTAACGTTGCGGTACAGAGGATTCGACAAGCTCAACCAGCGTCGACGCTCAAACGACGAAGACCCACCACCACCTGCGGTCGGCAGGGGCGATGGGTCTTCGTTACGGAACTGGTTAGTCCTCGGTGATCGGAGCGCTCACGATTGCTCCGGCGCTTCCCGCGCGACGCGACGTGCGCGGGCGACCCTGGCCGGGCTGCTTGGGCTCGGGCAGTGCTTCGAGAACGGAGTCGAGAATCTGCTCGGCATCCTTGGTGCTGATGCGACGCTGGTTGCGCGTGTTCTTCGTCACCGGGATGTCGAGGATCGCGACGGCGGCTTCTGCGGCCGCGACGGTTGCCTCTTCGGCACCGGCGCGACGAGGTGAACGCTTGCCCTCGGACCTGGGCTCGGAAACCTTGGCCTCGGAAACCTCGGTCTCAGCGGCATCCGCCACCGGAACCCGCGGCGGAGCGATACCGGTGATCACCGGAATGGAACCGGTGAGCGTGTGCTCGGTTCCGTCGGCGTGCACCACGGTGCTCGCGGCGATCTGTGCGAGAGCGTGACGGACGTCCTCGGTGATTGCGTGGGTACCGTTGCCAGCCGGAGCGCCGGTCTTCGGAGCGGTTCCGGAGTTTCCTCCGTTGTTGCCACCGTTGCCGTTGCTGTTTCCGGAGTTGTTGTTATTGCCGTTGTTCGCTGAGCCGCCCTTGCCGCGACCACGACGGTTGCTGTTGGTGCTCGGCTGTTCGGTCTGAACCTGAACGCGGTGCTTGGTGACGGGGTCGTGGTGGATGACGATTCCGCGGCCGGCGCAGGTCTCGCACGGCTCGCTGAAGGTCTCCAGCAGGCCGAGACCGAGCTTCTTTCGGGTCATCTGCACGAGACCGAGCGAGGTGACTTCGGCGACCTGGTGCTTGGTGCGGTCGCGGCTCAGGCACTCTACGAGGCGGCGCAGTACGAGGTCGCGGTTGGACTCGAGCACCATGTCGATGAAGTCGACGACGATGATTCCGCCGATGTCGCGCAGGCGAAGCTGGCGAACGATCTCTTCTGCTGCCTCGAGGTTGTTCTTGGTGACGGTCTCTTCGAGGTTTCCACCCGAACCGACGAACTTGCCGGTGTTGACGTCGACGACGGTCATTGCCTCGGTGCGGTCGATGACGAGCGATCCACCGGACGGCAGCCAGACCTTGCGGTCGAGCGCCTTCTCGATCTGCTCCGAGATCCGGAAGTCGTCGAACGGGTCGTTCGTTCCTTCGAACGCCTGCACGCGGTCGAGCAGGTCGGGAGCAACTCCGCGAAGGTATCCCTCGATGACCTCCTGGGCGTCCTGGCCGTCGATGACGAGCTTGTGGAAGTCCTCGTTGAAGACGTCACGAATGATTTTGATCAGAAGGTCGGGCTCGGAGTGCAGCAGCGCGGGAGCCTGGGCGGTCTCCTGCAGGCGGCTGAGCTCTGCCCACTGGTTGGTGAGACGCTGCACGTCGAGCGTGAGCTGCTCTTCGGTTGCACCCTCGGCGGCCGTGCGCACGATGACGCCGACGTTCTCGGGCAGAACCTCCTTGAGGATCTTCTTGAGACGGGCACGTTCGGTGTCCGGAAGCTTGCGGCTGATGCCGTTCATCGATCCGTTGGGCACGTACACGAGGTAGCGACCCGGCAGTGAAACCTGGCTGGTGAGGCGCGCGCCCTTGTGGCCGACCGGGTCCTTCGTCACCTGCACGAGAACCTTGTCGCCGGGCTTGAGCGCGAGTTCGATGCGGCGCGCCTGGTGGCCGTTTCCGCTGTCGGCTGCTGCGGCATCCCAGTCGACTTCGCCGGAGTAGAGAACGGCGTTGCGTCCACGCCCGATGTCGACGAACGCGGCTTCCATGCTCGGGAGCACGTTCTGCACGCGGCCGAGGTACACGTTGCCGATGAGCGACATGTCCTGGTTCTTGGCGACGTAGTGCTCGACGAGTACACCGTCTTCGAGTACGGCGATCTGGATGCGGCCGTACTTCGAGCGGACGACCATGACGCGGTCGACGCTCTCGCGACGGGCGAGGAATTCGGACTCGGTGATGACCGGACGACGACGACCGGCATCGCGACCATCACGGCGGCGCTGCTTCTTGGCCTCGAGGCGGGTCGATCCCTTGACGCGGGTCGGCTCGTTACTGAGAACGGGCTCCGGACGCGGCTGGCGAACGCGAACGACGGTGTTGGGCGCGTCGTCGCCGTCACGCAGTTCTTCGCCCGGACGGCGACGCGAACGACGGCGAACGGTGCCGGCTTCTTCCGTACGGTCGTCGGCACGGTCGGCGCGACGGTCATCACCGCGGTCGGATGCCGGCTGGCGCCCGGTCGAGCGCGCCGGGAGCGGCGTGATCGCGGGGGCCTGGAAAATGAGCGAGGTCGTCGCACGGGCGGTGGTGTCCACGAGCGGAGCGTCTGGCTCGGCATCGGTCGACGACGGAACCTTCGCACCGCGGGATCCGCGACGAGCGGGAGCCTTGCGGGCGGGCGCCTCACCCGGGTTATCGTCGGCGGCGCTGTCAATGGCTGCTTCGTCGATCGCGGCGATCGTCGTCGACTCTTCCGCGGCATCCGGAACCCCGGCGTTACCGGCGTTCACGTGCTCAGCGGCCTTCTTCGCCGCGGGAGCGCGACGGGCGCGGCTCGGTGCGACAACAGCTTCTGCTGCAACGGCTTCGACCGGCGCTTCAGCTACGACCTCCACCGGAGCCGCTTCCACGGGTGCCGGCGGCGCTTCAACGACGGGCGGTGGAACCTCTACTGCGGCCTTACGTCCGAACAGACGCGAGCGCTTTTTCGGTTCCGGCGATCCAGTTGTCTTATTGTCATTCACCATTTCTGGTGTACTCCTAGCCCAAGTGGGCAGCCGCGCGGCCCACCGGGTACTCTCTCGTGCGCGTTTCGCTCAGTGCTACTTCGCTGCCAATTCTTCATGTCCACACCCGGCATGTTGTGTGCCTGCACTCCTGTGCGCTCACTGTCTGCTCCAGCTGTGTTGCACCGCTGCTGTCACTCGGTGCTTCGGAACTTGCTATCCGATACGAGCAGCAAAACGTTGCTGCCAGACGTAGCCCGGATTGGTGCCCGGTAAGCCTTCTTTGGCGTCGACACGAGCGCGGCTCGGTCGACTAACTCAAATTATCGCACGCGTTTGGGATTTATCTCGTTAGCGCAACGAATAAACAGCTTTGCGCACCGATTCGAGGCGGCTGCGCACAATGATCAGTTGGCGTACTGCCCGTACTTTGCAGCGATGCCCGCGGTGGTCGGTTTGACCGAGCAGGTGGAAATCGAGCCCGAATATGAGAACGTCGACTTCACGTTGCGAGTCAGGTAGACGTGCTTCTTTGCCTTGTACTCTTCGACGACAACACGCGTGTAGCCGTTGAGGTAGCTGTCCTTCATCGAGTTCGTCGTCGGCGCCTCGAGGCTGTAGGTCTTCAGGGCCGCGTCATACTGCTGCTGTTCGAGCGGCAGCGCGATGATGTTCTTCGACAGGGCGATGTTGCGAGCCTTGAGGCCGATGGTGACACCGGAAGCGCCCTGGAGAAGCGTGTTGTACTGGATCTTCAGGTTGCGCGGGCTGTCCGTCGTGTTGGGCACCGACGATGCCGCAGCCTTGATGTTCGCGCCTCGCGGGGCACCAGCCATGAAGTTGCGTTCGATCGTGCCGTTCGTCGAATAGATCGAACTCATTACGTAGACGTTGTGATCGGTTCCGCGCTTGTCATCACCACGGTTGTCGATGATGCAGTTTCCGTAGACGTTGAAGTTGCGCGGAGCCGCGGCCTTCTTCTGCGCCGTTGTCGATTTGGCCGCGAGGTCACCCGTGCGGATGATCATGTTGGCAACGCCCTCAGAACCGGAGACCTTGTTGTTCTCGAAGCGCCAGTTGGTTCCGCCGGCGATCAGGACGACGGCCTGCCCGGTCTTCTGGATCGGGGCGTAGTACTCGAACTGGATTCCTCGCACCGTCCAGTAATCCGGCGACTTGAGAATCAGGGTGCCCTTGAGCACAACCGTTTCTCCGACCGCTGACTGCAGCGTGATCCGCTTGGCGCTTGTGCCCTTGCGTGCGCCGTATCCGATCGCCTCGGAATAGCTGCCGCCTCGAACAACGATGACGTCACCCGGACCCGCTACCTGGACCGCGATCTTGACGGTACGCAGCGGCTGGCGTTCGGTCGGAAGCGGGCACTCACTGAGCCTCGGGGACGCGTTGAGGCAGGTGACCCGGTCGTAGGTGCGGTATCCGCTCGGATCCCAGTCGCGCGGAACCGTGTACCGGTCTGCACCATTGGTCGCAACGTAGATGTATTCGCCACCCGAACCGAGCGGGGCAAGGCTCTTCGAACCCACTCCGACCCAGGCGGTGGTTTCAGCCTGGGCGGTCGTCGCGGGCGTCGCGATGACGAGCGGCACGACCAGCGCGAGCGCGCTCACGGTCGCCACGGACAGACGAATAGCCAGCGATGTTTTAGACATCAGAACCCCTCACAAACAACACGAATTACCGGCTCCCCCACCGAGTCAGGCATTCGGTTGCAAGAGGGACGCCGAATCCCCCGCACTAGTTATGGTACGGGGTGGATCCGATTCACCCTAGGTTTCAGGGTTGCCGGATCCGCCCCGTCTTCGGGGGTCTCGCGCCTCAGCGCGGTTCCCTAGTTGGCGAACTGACCATACTTCGCCGACACTCCGGCGGTCGCAGGCTTGACCGAGCACGTGGAGATCGAGCCCGTGTAGCTGAAGGTCGACTTGACGTTGCGTGTCAGGTACACGTGCTTCGTCGTCTTGTATTTTTCGACGATGACCCGCGTGTAGCCGTTGATGTAGCTGTCCTTCATCGAGTTCGCGGTCGGCGCAGCCAGGCTGTATGTCTTCAGTGCGGCGTCATACTTCTGCTGCTGGAGCGGCAGGGCGATGATGTTCTTCGACAGGTTCACCTGGCGGGCCTTGAGTCCGATGGTCACACCGGAGGCCCCCTGCAGCAGGGTGTTGTACTGGATCTTCAGGTTGCGGGGGCTGTCGTTGCCCTTCGACGCAGAAGACGCCGACGCCTTGATGTTGGCACCGCGGGGCGCGCCGGCCATGAAGTTGCGCTCGATTGTGCCGTTGACCGAGTAGATCGAGCTCATGATGTACAGGTTGTGGTCGGTGCCGCGTTTGTCATCACCTCGGTTGTCGATGATGCAGTTTCCGTAGATGTTGAAGTTCCGCGGAGCCGCGGCCTTCTTCTGGGCCGTCGACGCCTTGCTCGACACGGTCGCGGTACGCACGATCATGTTCGCAACACCCGTCGAGCCGGAGATCTTGTTGTTCTCGAAGCGCCAGTTGGTTCCGCCGGCAATCAGTACGACAGACTGCCCGCTCTTCTGAATGGGGTGGTAGTACTGGAACTGGATGCCGCGCACCGTCCAGTAGTCCGGCGAGTGCAGGATCAGGGTTCCCTTGATGGTGACCGTTTCACCGACCGCAGCCTGCAGGGTGATCCGCTTCGAGCTTGTGCCCTTGTGCGCGCCGTAGCCGACCGCCTCGCTGTAGGTACCGCCACGAACGACGATGACGTCGCCGGGACCGGCAAGCCGAACGGCCGCCTTGATCGTGTGCAGCGGATGACCGGCATCCGGCGCCTTGCACAGGTCGTCGTAGGGTCGCGGGGATTTCTCCAGGCAGAACTCGCTCACGCGCTGGCGATACCAGTCCGGACCCATCTTGTACTGGTCGGTGCCGTTATTGGCCACGTAGATGTATTCGCCGCCGGACGCCGGACGCGCAAGCGACTGCGAGCCAACACCGTACGGGTTGGAAGTCGCGGCTTCCGCTGGCGCAACGACGGCCAGAGGCGCAACAAGCGCAATGGCAAAAGCTGCCACTACCCCACTGAAAGTTTTTAGTCGGATTGACATGTAACGCACGCTCCCGGTACTGACAAATAGGTATTCGCCCAAGTCGAGTCGAGATTTTCTCCCCACCGTCATCCTAGGCGGGGGTCGTCGCTGACGTTTAGATTACGGGGGAACTGTCAGGACTCGGAGCCGTCAGGCGCGGCTTTCGCACCTTCCGAAGACGAGAGAGGCTGTCTGCGAACTTCGTCGACATGTCGAACGGAGTGTTGGCGTGAGCCGCCGCACTCGCGAGTTTGGCGAGCTCGCCATCCGAGTCATTCCACCCGACAATGGCGTCGGCGAGTGAGTCGACGGCGTTCCCGCGATCGAAGAACACCACCCACGGCTCGTCGGCAAACTGGGACGTCAGGTGGGCGGCATCCGGCATGAGCACCGGAACGCTGAACGTCGCTGCAAGGTACAGGCTTCCGGAGTTCAGGATCTCTTCGTAGGGAAGCGCCTCAACATCTGCGGCCGAGAACCACAGGCCGATCTCGTCATCCGGCACGGACTCGAAGGTAGACACCACTCGAACCGACGTCGGGAGGTTCTCCAGAATGAGATCGAGGTATTCGGGGTCGGGTTCACCTGCGAGCAACAGGACGAGCTTTTCCCGGCGTTCGCCCGCGAGCTGCATTGACTTCAGGAGCGTGAGGATGCCCTTGTACGGCAGAAGTCGACCGAGGAAGAGCACCGCAGTCTCGTCGTCTGCCACCCCGAGCTGGGCGCGCGCGGCAGCCCGACCGGGACCACTGCCGTAGACGCCGAGGTAGCTCGAGTGCTCGACGACGAGGACTTCGGACTGGTTGACGTCATAGGTGTCTGCGACTGCCTCAACCGTGTGGTGGGACATCACATGCACGACATCGGCGTTCGCGGCGAGGAATCGGCAGAGTTCGAGCTCGAGCTCCCGGTACTGGAGGTGGTGCGGCAGCTTGTTGTGAACGGTCCAGTACACCTGCACGCCGCGATCCTTCGCTGAGAGCAGCGCGGCAGTGAACGCGGCGACCTGCGCGGAAGCCTGCTCTTCTGTCTCGGCCCGCTGCGCGATCGGGGCCGTCCAGTGCAGATGGAAAACGTCCCTGTCGGTTGCGCGGCCGAGCTGGTCAAGCAGCACATCGAAGTGAGCGGTACCCGACAGGGAGACGCCACGGCTCTGCGATGCCAGGTACAACATCTCGAGGTACGGATTGCTGTGCCAGTAGGGAAAGACCCAGATTCGGTCGGGCAGCGTGTTCTCCTGCTGCCTCAGCGCGTCGTAGGCCGCGGCAACGGTGCTGTCGTCGCTTGCACTTGCCTCCGCGGCGAGCGAGAACACAAACGTGTCATCCTCGTGAACACTCACGACCGATGTCTTCATCGGCATCGGATCCAGCGACGCATCCAGGAGTTGCTCGCCGCGTGCCACGAGCGCCTGGATGGGAGGAAGCGAATTGCGGCTGGCTCGAAGCCAGACCACCCATTCTTCGTCGAACATGTCGGGTGTCGTGGCGACGGTGGCGCGCCACTGGGTAGGTTCGTCCGATTCGCCGGTGACATTCCAGTGCACGGCACCCATGGCGCGGACCTTGGTCGACGTCCGTGATCGAAGCACGATTTCCATTCGCGTCTGCTCGTCCACGACGACGTCCATCAGTACCTCGCCGGTCAAAAGCACTGCGCTTCCGTGGCGCTTGATCGCGGTGACAACCGGGTGGAAAGATCCGATGTTGACGGCCGAAAGCGCGCGCAGTTCGCGGCGATCATTGTTATGCGCTGCCGCCAGCAGCGACACCGACTGCGGCGATGCGAATGCTTCAGCCGGGATTCCGCCCGGCCAGACCGACCGCAGCTCAGAGAAGATGGCGTCGAACTGGCGATCAGTCAGGGAGTTCGAGCGAGCAAGCAACGTTCGGGCGATCTCATCGAGAAGGATGCCAAGCGCGGCCTCTTCGACCGGGGTCGCGAGTGGAAGACGAGCGGCGCTTCGAGCGCGAACCTGGATGGCCAGGACGGGTGAGTCGACTCGAATGTATAGCGGGTTGAGCGAGAATCCCGGAGTGCGCCAGTAACGCCCGACAGAACCATTGGCTACGAGCTGGATCATGGTGCGCGTACGCGGAGGAATGAAGTCGATTGCCGCTGGCGAGCCGACGGCCAGCAGCTTCGCGGCGAATCGTTCGAGTCGTGCGAACGAATCGTCGTCGGCGATCCGGTTGAACGCTCGGACACGAGTCCAGACCTCGGAGCCGAGCAGCCGCTTGAAGTAGGTATCGCTGACGTCGGCGTTACCGATGTCGAGTACGAGGTCGACCGCCTGGCTGGTCTGTTCGATCCAGTCGTTGACGATCCGCGCCGAATAGAGGTTCGCCGTGATCGCGTTGTCCCGACGACGGTGGAAATAGATGATCTCAGAGATCACATCTACGCCGGTTGCTGCACGGTGGGAGCGCAGCGAATGAACGACGTCCTCGCACAGGGTATCGACCGGGTACTCGATGTCATTCTCGCGAAGAAGTGAGGTGCGAAAGACCTTGTTCCACGCGACGTGGTCGAGAATCAGCTCGGGCTCGGTGTCGAGCGTGACTCCGACCGCGGGTACTGCGAACATCCTCGCCCGCTGGGCCCAATACAACTCCGTGCGACCGTCTTCGAAGAAGTCTTCCGCCTTGCCCGTCGCGATGTCCGATCCACTGAGCAGCAGCGATCCGACCAGGAGTTCGTAGGCGCGGCTGGAGAGCACGTCGTCGGGATCCGGGAATGTGACGTAGGTTCCCGTCGCGAGTTCGAAACCCCGATTTCGCGCACGCCCCAGACCGCCGTTCTCGAAGACATGCACGGTGAAGCGCGGATCGCGCGATGCGTAGTCACGGGCAATTGCTTCTGAGTTGTCCGGTGACCCGTCGATCACCAGAATCGCCTGCCAGTTGGTGAGTGACTGGGCGATCAGGCTGTCAAGGAACTCGGGCAGCCACTCTTCGACGCCGTAAATCGGCACAACGACCGAGAGCAGCGGGGAGTCATCCGCCGCCGCAATCCCGTGCATGAGGGCGTCATTGTGGTTGTAAGCCTCGGACATTGCACGAAGAATATCCCGGTTGGATGAACGTACGGCGTCAATCACCGGAACCGACGGAGAGGAGCTCAATTCAGCAGACTCGCTGCCAGCGGGCCAGACCGCCGCGACCTCCGCGAACACCTCGTCCCACTGTCGGTCGTCGAGCAACGACCCCGACTGAAGAAGTTCGCTGGCGATCGAATCGAGAAGGAAACGCAGCATCAGACGCTCGGTCAGGATCGCGGGCTGCAAGCCGGCCATGCTGCGGGCGGCAATCTCGATGGAGAGGGCGGGTACACCCTTGCGGTACCTCATCGGATTGAGGGTGACCCCATCCTGGCGCCACAGCCGGGACAGAATTCCCTCGGCCATGAAGTGGACCAACACTCGCTTGCGGAACGGGATGTGCGCGAGAGCACTCGTCGGCACCAGGGTGACGAGCCTGGCGACGAATCTCTCGAGCGACGCGAGGGCCTCGGAGTCGGTTATCTCGTCGAACAGCGAAATTCGCCACCACACTTCTGAATCCAGAAGGCGCGTGAAGTATTCGTGGCTCACCGCTGCATCGCCGATTCCGGCGACGATCTCCGCAACGATCGTGGTCTGCTCTTCCCAGTCGCGAAGCATCTCGGCAGATCGGACGTCAGAAGTCAGCGCCCCGTCGCGTCTGCGGTGGTAGTAGATAACCTCGGGGATCACGTCGACGGCGCGTGCCGATCGAAGTGTGGTGAGCGCGTGAACGACGTCCTCGGCGAGTCGGGTGTCAACCGGATACTCGATGGAATTCTCGCGAAGCAGGCTAGTTCTGTAGACCTTGTTCCACGTCACGTGATCGAGCACAAGCTGCGGGTGCGAGTGCAGGGTGATTCCGACCGCTGGGGTGCGGAACAGGCGAGAGGTCTGCGCCCAGTACGTCTCGCGGTGCCCGTCTTCGAAGATGTCTTCACCAATGGCGGAGGCGATGTCAGAACCGGACCCCTGCAAGCTGCCGACGAGCAGCGCGTACGCGTCCGGCGCGAGGATGTCATCGGGGTCAGGGAACGCGACGAACTCGGTATCGACGAGTGCAAAACCTCGATTTCGCGCGCGACCGACTCCGCCGTTTTCGAAGGAATGGACGCTGATGCGCGGGTCTCGAGCGGCATACTCTCGAGCGATAGCCTCCGAGTTGTCGGGCGACCCGTCAATGACGAGAATTGCCTTCCACCGGGTAAAGGATTGGGCGACAAGGCTGTCGAGGAATTCGGGTAGCCAGGCCTCGACTCCATAGACGGGAACGACTACGGATAGTAGCGGAGAACCTTCGCGGGCGTCACTCATCGAGGATCCTTTACCTTAAGCTTGACTAGAAGCATAGGACATCCTCACCAGGGGTGATGCGAGCCGAAGAGGGGACCACAGTTGCCGGAAATCACCGCTGTGAAGGCGAACAGCGTGACGATAGACAACGAGAAGTCACTCACTTTGACCGTCATCGTGCCGGTCTACAACGTCGCTCCGTGGATCTCGGAGTGCGTCACCAGCATCCTCGCGCAGGACATCGACTCGATGGAAGTTCTGATCGTCGATGACGGTTCGACCGACGGCACCGTCGAACTTCTCACCGAGTTCGCGGCGGGCGACTCGCGGATCCAGGTCGTTACCGGCGCGAGCAAGGGAAGCGCGGCATCGCGCAATCTCGGAGTGCGGATGGCGCGCGGCGACTATCTCGTCTTTGCCGACGGAGACGACATTGTTCCGGCCGGCGCCTACCGCAACCTCATTCGCGCGCTCGACGAATCGGGATCCGATCTCGCCGCCGGCAACTTCCTCACCTTCGATATGAAGCAGGTGAAGTCCCGTCAGAACGATATTCCGATTTACGGCACGCGACGCACGGACCTCACGCTCGAGGACGAGCCGCGGCTACTGCGCGACCGCGTGTGCTGGAACAAACTCTTTCGCCGCACCTTCTGGCTCGAGCACAACATCGAGTTCGCCGATTCGATTCGCTCCAACGACATCTTCGCGGTCGTGAGGGCCCTCAGCCTCGCCACGATCGAGATCATCCCGGACATCGTCTACCTGTACCGCAAACGCCCCGGCGCATCGTCGATGACAGCCAAGCGCGGGGACCTCGTCTCGCTCCAGCAGCACATGGTCCAGGAGCGAGCGTGTGTCGAGTACCTCGCCGTGGCGTCATCACCCGCGGTGCAGGCTGTCAACGCCGCCGTCGTGCTGCATTTCTCGCTGTGGGACCACGTTATTTCTTTGGTTCAGCGCACTCCGGCACCGAACGAGGACCGGGCTTTCGTTGCTGCCCTGTACGCCGAGATCCTGTGGTTCGTCGATGACGCCGGAAAAGCCGTCTGGGAGGGTCTCCCCCGCCCGGCCAAGTGGCTGTACAGCCTCATTCGCGCCGACCGGCTCGACCTCATGCCCGCTCTCCCGCTTTTCGGCAACAAGGCGCGCCAGGCCGAGATGCTCGCCGAGATGACCGTCACCATCCACACGTACCTGCAGCTTCGAGCCGCCGTCGAACCGGACGTACACGACCTGTTCGCCCGGGTCATCCGCGAGCGCCTGTATCCGGCGCTGCTCGAGACCGCGCTCGAGGATCCGGACCTGTTCGCCGAACGAGCTGCGTTCCTGCTCGAGGTGCAGCGAGCGCTCGTCGCACGAGCAAGACTTGCCCCGGATGCTGTCAAGATCGTCGACTTCATCGGTGCGGGAAAGCTTGACAAAGCCCGCGCTCGCGCAATCCTGCAGCGCGTCGGCGGGCTGGTCGCGTCAGCGGATCCCGCGGGTCGAGGGTCGGTGCGGCTCGACGTGACGACCGGAGTTCCCGTTCCGGACGGCGTCACCATCGCACTCGGCACCCTGCACGCCCGCCGCCCGGCGAATCGCCTCGCGCGGACTCGCGAGTTGACCGTGTCGCCGAAGAGCGATTCCGGGGCCGTCGCCGCCAGCTACCGGGTGAGCTCACAGGGAGTCGATCCGGAACGCGGATGGAAGTTGCACGTCGACGTCCAGGTCGGCGAGGCCCAGATCCGCTACCTTCTGCGCCAGCCCGCGCCCGTCTCTTCGTAAACCGACACGGTGTGACTTCGAGCCGCTCCAACCGGAGCGATTACCGGCATAGACTTTGCCTCAGCTATACCGGCGGAGTTCGCCGCCTCACTTTCAGGAGCTCGATGACCACGACCGGGCGACACGCTTTGCCACCGACCGTCGTTTCTCGCCGTGCGGTTCGCGGCGACATCCAGGCCCTGCGCGCAGTCGCCGTGCTGATGGTTGTCATTTATCACCTCTGGCCCGCGCACATCACCGGTGGATACGCCGGTGTGGATGTCTTCTTCGTCATCAGCGGGTATCTCATCACCGCCCACCTGCTGCGCGAAGTAGACCGCGACGGCCGAGTCCGGCTCGCGGCGTTCTGGGCGAGGCGCATTCGTCGACTGCTGCCGGCGGCACTGCTCGTCCTGCTCGTGTCGGCGATCGGGGTGTTCGCCTTCGTTCCCGGAGTGCACTGGCAGCAGTTCTTCCGCGAGATCATGGCCGCCGCATCCTACGTTCTCAACTGGACCCTCGCCGCGAACGCGGTCGACTACCTGGCGGCGGAGAACATCGCCTCCCCCACCCAGCACTACTGGTCGCTGTCTGTCGAAGAGCAGTTCTACGTCGTCTGGCCCCTGCTCGTGCTGCTCGGAATCGGAATCGCCTCACGACTTCGTTCGCAGAACGTTCGCCGACCCATCGCCGTTGTCCTGGTAGGCGTCACGGTGCTGAGCTTCGCGTTTTCCGTCTACTCGACGCTCACGGATCCGGCCGCGGCCTACTTCATCACCCCGACCAGGGCGTGGGAGTTCGGCGTCGGCGGCTTGCTCGCACTGTTCGCAGCGCGACTGCAGACCTCCAACCTCGTCGTTCGGACGGTGGTGGGCTGGCTGGGCTGGGCAGCAATCCTCACCACGGCCTTCGCCTATACGGCACAGACTCCGTTCCCCGGATACACGGCGCTGCTGCCCGCGCTCGGCACGGCCGCTGTCATCTGGGCTGGCGAGCCCGACGTTCGGTGGGCGCCGACAAGGGCGCTGCGCATCCGTCCGGTTCGGTACCTAGGCGACATTTCCTACTCTCTCTACCTGTGGCACTGGCCGATCATCGTCATCGGCGGATTCGCACTCGCGAGCCCGCTCACTGACCTGCAGAAGGTACTGATTCTCGCCTCCTCCATCGTGCTCGCTGGCCTCACCAAGAAGTTCATCGAAGATCCGTTCCGCAAGGCCGGCACAGCCCGCAAGCGCGCGACCCTGCTCGCTTTCGTCGGAGCGGTGGCCGGAATGGCAATCGTGCTTGGCACCTCCGGTTCGGCGCTCATTGTCGTCGGTGTCGAGACCGCGCGGGCGAACGCACAACTCGACGAACTCATCAAGGGGCAGACCGCGTGCCTCGGTGCCGCCGCAGCCGTTGCCTCCGAAACCGACGGTGGTTGCGAGAATCCCGCCCTCGACGGCAAGCTCGTGCCGGACGTGACCGGGCTCCTCGACGACATCGGTGAGGCGTACGACTGCTACGACCGCGAGCCGATCGCCGACGTCACGGTGTGCACCTACGGTTCGACCAAACCCGACGCCCTTCGCGTCGCCCTGGTCGGAGACTCGCACGCCGCGATGCTGATTCCCGGGCTCCGACCACAACTCGATCGGCTCAACTGGTCGCTCGACACCTATGTTGCCCGCGGCTGTACTTGGACCGACGTCACAGAAATCGCAGCCGACGACCCCTGTCGCGACCGTCAACTCGCGCTCGCCAACGAATTCGAGACCGGTGAGAAATACGACGCGATCATCGTGACCAACAAGCGCGGCATCGCCCCGTTCGCGCCCGTCACCAGCGAACCCGAAACCACCGCGCTGACCGTCCCGGCCGAAGTCGCCGGCCAGCGGTTCGCGGATGCCTGGGTTCCCGTTCTCGATCGCGGTACGCAGATCTTCGCGCTCGTCGACAACCCCTCGGTGGAAAAGGACGAGCTGGCCTGCGTGGCCGCCTCGAACGGAACGCTCGAACTCGCCGAACAGTGCGTCATGACCCAGGACGAAGCGTTCCCCTCGGCCGACCCGTTGCGCTTTGCTGTCGACCACAGCGCAGACGGCGCGACCCTGATCGACCTCACCGATTTGTACTGCAGTGAAAACGCGTGTCCAATGGTTATCGGACACGTCATTACCTATCGCGATGAGCACCACATCACCGCCACCTTCAGCAAGACGATGGCCCCGTATCTACTTAATCGCATGCAAAAGGAACTGACTTCGAATGGATCTTGACGGCGTCACGATTTTTCCTTTCCCTGCGTGGTCGGATAACCCCTACATCAACCTGCTCTACCTGGCGCCGCGCGCCGAAGGCGCCGCCATCGAGCAGGCGAAGGAACTCGAAGTCATCGTCGACCAGCTCGGACGAGCGACAGCACGCGACATCGTTCACGTCCACTGGACGGCACCGATCTGCCAGGTTGCCGAAACCGAGACCGAGGCTGAAGAGCGGCTCGCCCTGTTCCAGGCGGCAGTTGTCGGCGCGAAGTCCCGCGGCGTACGCATCGTCTGGACCGTTCACAACACGATCCCCCACGACGTGAAGTACCTCGACATCGAGATCCGCCTCAACCAGTTCCTCAGTGACTCAGCCGACCTCGTGCACATCATGAACCCGGCAACGCCGCAGACCGTCGCTGAGTACTACCAGCTGCCGCTCGATCGCACCGTCACGATTCCCCACTCGAGTTACCTGGGCATCTATGGATCACGGCCCCGGTCAGAAGCTCGCGAGCACTTCGGGATCACCAACGATGAAAAGGTCGTTCTCTTTCTCGGGCAGATGCGCCCCTACAAGGGACTCGGCACGCTGCTGCGCGCCGTCGAGCTCGCGCACGACGAATCCGCCCCGCTCGTTCTTCTTCTCGCCGGCAAGACCGACGCGGGCGTACTGGCGACGATCGACAGCATGCTTCCGCCATCGGTACGGGTCATTCGCGAACATAACTACATCGACGACCACGACGTCGACCTATGGTTTGCCGCCGCGGATGTCGCGGTGTTCCCGTACAACCGCATCCTCAACTCCGGCAGTGTGCACCTCGCGTCGACCTTCGGTGTTCCCTGCATCCTGCCGAACGAGCCGCACCTGATCGAGCAGTTCGCCAACGAACCGTGGGTGAGCTTCTTCGACCAGAGCGACGAGGTCAACTCACTCGCCGAGGCACTGCGCGCCTGGGAAGACCCGTCCGGCCAGCTCAGCGATTCCGCCCGCGAGGCGTCGGAGCGCTACACCCCGTATGCAATGTCGAGCGCCTACCTGAAGGCGATCAGCGCACTCGGTTGATCACTCGGCGAGCAGTTTTCGCCACGCCCGGCAGACGTCGCGCACCGTAGGACAGCACACGGCGGGTGAACGGTGCCCTGCGCTCGATCACAATCGGCGCGCCGGTGAAGCGGATGGGTCGAACGAACATCGGTGAAAACGCGTCGCGGCTGAACGGCTTGATGGAGTCCGACGCGCTCAGTACGTGCGCGGCCGTCGTGGTGGCAAACGAGAACTGGACTTCGAGATCCCAGACGCCGGTTCGGGAAATAGAGCGACCGGAGATCGACTGCGACCACTGGCGAAGTGCGCGATCGGCACCGGACGGACGAAGTGTTCCGACGACCACCGAACCTGGGCGACCACGTCGTTTCGCGCTGAAGGTGACGACCGCACCCTTCGGAAGTCCGCGATGCGTGCCAGAGAGCACGATGCGGTCACCGACGGTACGGACCTGTTCGACCCGCAGCACCGACTCGTACCGCAGCTTCGACAGGATGGCGACATCCGTGACGGAGCCCTTGTCCGGCTGGTCGAGAACAATCCGAGAGTCTGCGCCGAGCGTGTCCAGCTCGATCGGCATGTTGCCGACCAGCTTCGAAATTCGCACCGGGATGCGGTGGAGCTCGGTTGCTGTGAGCTTGGGGACGGCGCGGACGAAGGGATCGACGAGGTAGGTGTCGATGAACTTGGGGCCGAGGGTGTGCAGCGGCGAAATCACATCGGCGATCGCCTCACCGATTTCGATCCAGCGGTCGAGTGTGCCCGCCGACGTCTTCTTCGGAACCCTCAGTCGAGAGGACTCGACGTCGGGCGCAACGGTGTCGGCGTGTATCGAGCGCGCGAGGTCGAAGCGACCACCGGCGACGAGGGCGAAGACCAGCTGGCGTCCAACTTCGAGCCGGTTGAACCCCTTGGCCGGAATAAGGCTGAGCAGCTCCCGCACATCGGCGGCGAGCACCGCCTCTTCGCGCGGGTCCATGACGTCGCCGTCGCCGAGCGACGACATCCAGCGATCGAGGTGCACCCAGCCGTCTGCGTGCAACACGAGCGACGCATAGGTGAGCATGATCTTGGGGTCGTTGGTAAGCGACAGCGCGCGAGCGCACTCGAGTTCCTGGCGGAAGTAGCTGAGCAGCGACGCCGAGCTGCCGGCACGGGCGGTCATGGAGGTCGGGCCGGAACGGTCCCGGTACAGGTAGACGATGTCGCGGACGACATCGATGCGCCGGGCCTTCGTGAGCGCCGTGATCATCGGAACGATGTCGTTCGAGCGCGCGACTTCGGGGAACGCGATGTTGGTGCGTACCCAGAAATCGCGACGGAAGACTTTGTTCCAGCAGGCGCGGTGACGAATCAGCGACGGTGCCTGCGCCAGCGTGACGCCCATGGAATCCGTGCCGTAGTCGCGCCAGCTGTCGGACGGGTGCCACGTCTTCGTCGACGAGAACTTGAGGAAATCGCCCACGGCGACATCGGAACCGGATGCCTCGAGAGACGCGATCATCGCGGCATAGCCGCCCTTGGGGACGATGTCGTCACCGTCCGCGAAGACGAGGTACTTACCGCCGGCGATCCTCGCACCCAGATTGCGCGCGTTGGCGCCACCGGAGCCGGCCGCGTGGATGAGGGAGATCCGCGCATCGCGCGCAGCGAGGGCGCTGACGATGGACACCGTGTCGTCGGTGGAGTGGTCGTCTACGACGATGATCTCCAGCGACTGGTGGGTCTGCCCGAGAATCGACTCAAGGCACTCGCCGATCCACAGGCCGACGTTGTGTGCCGGGATAACCACCGACAGGTAGGGGCCGAAGGTCATACCGGCACCACCGCGGCGAGCGGAGTTCCGATCGCCAGGTTGCCGCTGCTGTTGCGACGGAACGCGATGGCGGTGAAATCGACCGGCGTTTCGAGCTCTGCCGAGAGACCGAGACGACAGCGGACGATTCCGGTGTGTGGCGCAATACCGACCGTAAGGGTCCATTCGTGGCCGGCGAGCGACTCGAGGAACAGCGGCTCGAGCGCAATCGACCAGCCCCATACCGAGCCGTCTTCCGTCAGGGGCGTGAGTTCGGCGGCCGGAGCCGCGAGCGCTCGTCCCGAGCCATCGACGAACGACGCGGTGAACGAGTCGACCGCAGCGTGCGGCTCGTCGTTGAAGAACATCCCCTCGATGCGGACTCCCCCGTCGACGACGTCCAGCGCAGAAACCTCACTGACAGTGCCTCGTTCGTGCAGCATCACCGTGCGGCGGATTACCGAGTAGTCGCGGTCAGCCCACTCGCGACCGATCGGTTCGATCGTCGCCAGGGCGTCCGGGGACAGCAGAGTGAGGTAGTCGGCGGCCGCGTCGACGGCACCGTCGAAATTGGCGGCGTCGAGACGACTTGCCGAGGTGAGAACGGGGGTAATCATTCGCTCGACGAACGTGCTGGCGAGCTCGGTATCCGTCGCCCCGCTGTATTCGAGGGCCTCCCACGCGAGCGCTACCGTTTCGCGGGCGTTCTCAGCGAACGAGAGGTAGTCATCGCTCGACGACGAGCGTGCGGGAGTCGACGCGGAAGGCATGTAACCCGTCCAGAGGTCGCGGGGAAAGCTGTCGAGCAGGCCGTCCAGGTCAGGATCGCCCGGCACCGCCCCGCCGAGGCCGATCGCGTCGTCGATGTCGTCGGCGATGATGATTCGCGACCGCCCCGTTCCCGCGTAGTAGTCGACACTCTTGTGGTGGGTTTCGGTGGCCGAGCGCACCAGGCGGGCCGGAATGCCGAACGCCTCCGCGATCACGATCGCATGAAGCGAACTGCCGATGACGAACTCGCTCTGGGCGATGGCGCGAACGATGTCCCACAGGTCTCCCCGCGGTGAGAGCACGCGGTCGTCGGCCAGAAGCTCATCGCTCAGGTCGTTGAAGTTGGGGACGATCGTGATGGGGCGCGTCTTGACGCAGCTGAGGATGCCGAGCTCGGGAAACAGCCGCGGGAGCAGAAGAGCCGGGTCGCCATAGACGGCCGGGACCGAGTGTCCACGGTCGCGAAGAATGGAACGGGTACGCGGGCCCCGGACGGCGCGAATATCGAGATTTCGGGCCGTGAGTTTCGAGAACGGAATCTTTCCGTTGACCCCTGAGCCCCAGACCACGTCGCCGTCCCTGGCGTAGTGCATGATCGAACCAACGGCGAGCAGTCGCGTCTCCGGTAGCGTCGAAGGCACCGGAAGGCCAGCGCTGAGGGCCGCCACAATCACCGGACCGAGCAGGTCCCCGAAGTTGTTGACGGGCGCAACCACGCCGGTTTCGAGGTCGGGGCGGACGGGATTCCAGCGGACGACGGATACGCCGTTCACCATTTCCTGGAGGTCGGTTTCCGCCTCTGGGGGGAAGCTGCCGCCAACCGGGTTGTGGGAGGGCTGCATCAGACCAATCTATCAAACGTGAGTGGACCTAGCGGACCGCGGGTGCGGGCCTGCAGGTTTCAGCGTAATGCGCCATGCAATAATCCGAGGGTGACTGACACCGCCGTAACCCGTCGACCGATCGTCTTCGCCGTATTCCTCATGGTTGCCGGTGTGATCGGCTGGTTTGCGGCGTTCTCGCTGACCGTCGAGAAATTCCACCTGCTGACGAATCCGACCGAGGCGCTCAGCTGCGATTTCAGCCTGCTCGTGCAGTGCCGCGCAAACCTCGAATCGCCGCAGGGGTCGATCTTCGGTTTTCCGAACCCGATTCTCGGGCTTACCGGCTGGGTCGCTCCGATCGTCGTGGGGGCAGCGTTGCTCGCGGGCGCCAGGTTCAGCCGCTGGTTCTGGATCATCTTCAACATCGGCGTCGTCGGCGCACTCGTTCTCGTCATCTGGCTGATCAGCCAGAGCCTGTTTGTTCTGACGACCCTCTGCCCGTGGTGCATGGTCACCTGGGCGGTCACCATCCCCCTGTTCTGGGCCGTCACCCTGCGAAATCTCGGTGCCGGTGTCATACCCACGCCCGAGCGAGCTCGCCGATTCTTCCAGTCCGCGCTCGGCTGGACTCCCGCACTCACGATCGTGAGCTACCTCGTCGTCGCACTCATGGCCCAGATCGCGCTCGACGTCGTCTCGTACCTGTAGTTACTGGCCACCGGCATCAGTAGTTTCCGGGCCAAGCCATCGGGCCAAACGTCCAGCATTCATTCGGCTGGGTGATTGCGCAATCGAGTACTCTCGCACTGTTATGGCGTGAGGCCGCTCTGCGGTCGCGCCCCGGTGAAAGGACCCCATGTCGAACTCAGGCAACCAACCCAAAGCTGTGCGCCGCGAACACGCTCGCGAACAGGCCCGCCTGATGCGCGAGAAGGAGCAGAAGCGCAGTCGCCGTAACAAGTGGATCGTGCAGGGGCTCGTGGTTGTCTCGGTGCTCGTCATCGGCGCCCTGATTGCCGCCTTCTTCATCAACGGCAATAAGTCGTTCATCGCGACCGGGCCGCTCAACATGGCCAGCGACGGCATCCTGCTCGAGGGCAATGGCACCGACATCACGGCCGTCACGACCGGAAGCGTCAAGGCCGGCGACGAGCCGGTAGCCACCGACCAGACGGCGCTGGCCGACACTGTCAACATCGTGATGTACGTCGACTACCAGTGCCCCTACTGCCAGACCTTCGAGGCGACCAACACCGAACAGATCTCGGAGTGGGTGTCGAGCGGGGCAGCAACGCTGGAGATCCACCCGATCGCATTCCTCGACGGTGCGTCGCTCGGAACGAAGTACTCGACGAGGGCCGCGAATGCGGCAGCGTGTGTAGCCAACTACCAGCCGGACTCGTATTTCGCCGTGAACACGGCACTGTTCGAGAACCAGCCCGCTGAGCAGACGGCCGGACTCTCGGACAACGAGATCAAGGGGATCCTCAGCGATGCCGGGGTCGATAACGACGACGTGAACACCTGTATCTCTGACGGCGAGTTCAAACCGTGGACCAAGGTCGCGACGACCCGGGTGACCGGTGGAGAGATTCCGAACTCCGACCAGCCGGAATTCCAGGGCACGCCGATGGTCGTCGTCAACGGCACCCTGTACACCGGTGCAATCGACGACGCGACCGCGTTCGGTGATTTCGTCAACGCGATCGGCGCAGCCCTCGAGGCGTCGCAGTCCACGTCCACCCCGACGCCGACCCCGTCAAACGCCGGCTAAGGATCTCCGCGCCAGCACGAAGAAGCCCCGCATCGGTATCGATGCGGGGCTTTCTTACGTGCGGTTGCGGTCTAGTCGAACCAGAGGGCCAGCTCGCGCTGCGCGGACTCGACCGAGTCGCTTCCGTGAACGAGATTCTGCTGGACCTTGAGTCCCCAGTCGCGACCGAGGTCACCACGGATGGTTCCGGGGGCCGCGGTCGTCGGGTCGGTCGTGCCGGCAAGGGAACGGAATCCCTCGATAACGCGGTTGCCGGCGACACGGATCGCGACGACCGGGCCGCTCTCCATGAACTCGACGAGGGGCTCGTAGAACGGCTTTCCCTCGTGCTCGGCATAGTGCTGTGCAAGAAGCGCGCGATCGGCTTCGACGAGCTTGAGGTCGACGAGCTGGTAGCCCTTCGCCTCGATGCGGCGCAGGATTTCTCCGGTCAGGTTGCGGGCTACGCCATCGGGCTTGACCAGGACGAGTGTTTCTTCGACGCTCATGCGTTGTTCTCCTTGGGAGTTTCGGTGGACGGTGATTCGGCTGAGAGTGATTCGGCTGAAGGTGATTCAGGCTGGGAAGCGAGCATGCTCGCTTTTTGGCGGTCGATTTGACGGCCGCGAATGAAGCAGAAAATCCAGATGCCGATGAAGACCGCGGCAACTCCATACAGCACCGGGTTCAGGATGCCGGTGGCGAGCAGTGCGACCTGCAGCACCCAGCCGAACCAGACGCCGGCCGGGTATCGCAGCACGCCGCTGGTCAGGACGAGCAGAAGGATAAAGGTCGAGCCGCCGATGAACGCCATCTCGGGCGGAAGCTGATCGAGCCCGTAGACCACGAGTGCGACGAAGAAGACGAGAAACGCTTCGAGCGTCAGGACGATCGACAGCAGCGATTCCGTGACGGAGCGCGCCCGACGGGTCCGTACTTTGCGTGCGGGCCGTGCCGTGGAGTCGTCCGTCACTTCTTCCACCCTTCGTCGTCAGCGAAGTCGATGGCTTCTCCGACGAGCGTGATGGAACCGGTGACGATGACCGCGCGCTTCTCACCGTCGGCGGCCCAGGCGCGGGCGTCGTCGAGCGCGTCGAGCACTGAATCGAACTCGATCGTCGCATCCTGTCCCGCAACCTCGGCCACGATGCTCGCGAGCTCTTCGTGGTCGACGGCGCGGTTGGAGCTCGACTGCGTGACGTTGAACCGCGTCGCGACCGGGGCGAGGGCCTCGACGATTCCGCGGGCGTCCTTGTCAGCGAGCACACCGATGACGACGGTGATCTCATCGAAGGTGAAGTACGAACCCAGAGCGGATGCGAGCGCTGCCGCACCGTGCGGGTTGTGTGCGGCATCGACGATGACGGTCGGCTCTGTTCCGATGATCTGCAGGCGACCGGGCGAGGTCACTGTCGCGAGCCCCTCGGCGAGCAGGTCACCGGTGAGCAGCTGCGATCCGCCACCGAGGAACGACTCGACGGCAGCGATCGCCAGCGCGGCATTGTGCGCCTGGTGGTCGCCGAACAGCGGGAGGAACAGGTCGCTGTAGGTGCCCGCGAGACCGCGAACCGACACAACCTGGCCTCCGACGGCAACGACGGTGGACTCGAGTGCGAACGCGTCGCCCTCGAGGGCGATCGTCGACTCGGTCAGCTCTGTCGCCCGCTCGAGTTCGGCGAGAGCGTCGATCGGCTGCACGGCCGTGACCACGCGAGCGACCGGCTTGATGATTCCCGACTTGGTGCGGGCGATCTCGGCGGTCGTCGAGCCGAGGCGCTGGGTGTGGTCGAGCGCGATCGGAGTGAATACGGCGACCTGGCCGTCGGCGACGTTCGTGGAATCCCACTCTCCGCCCATTCCGACCTCGATGACCGCGACATCCACCGGGGCATCAGCGAAGCTCGCGAACGCGAGCACCGTGAGCGCTTCGAAGAACGTGAGCGTCGGCTCACCGGCGCCCTCGAGTTCGGCGTCGACGAGGGCGATGAAAGGCTGGATGTCGTCCCAGTTGGCAACCAGCGACCGGTTAGAGATCGGCAGTCCGTCGATCACGATGCGCTCGTTCACGCGGGACAGGTGCGGGCTGGTCAGCATGCCGGTGCGAAGCCCGTAGGCGCGCAGGATGCTCTCGGCAATGCGGCTCGTCGACGTCTTACCGTTCGTACCGGTCACGTGGATGATCGGGTAGGCGCGGTGCGGGTCGCCGAGCAGTTCGACGACGCGACGAGTCGGCTCGAGTCGCGGCTGCGGCGCACCCTCGCCAATGCGGGCGAGCAGGTCGTCGTAGACGCGGTCAGCGCCCTCCTGGTACTCGGAGTCGTCGAAGTCGTAGCCGGAGTCTTCACTCAGGTTGTCGCCCTCGTAGCCTTCTTCGGCCGAGCCGGCGAACGCGAACGGGCTGAGGTCGGCTAGCGGGTTCTCGGTACTCGTAAAATCGGTCGACTCGAGGTCGGCTTCGGTGAAATCGAAATCGTCATCGTCGTCGCCCGGCGTCACGCCGTTGTTGTTTCCTGAATCGTTGTTTCCTGAATCGTTGTTTCCTGAATCAGACATCGACCGAAGCCGCCTTCCATACATCAATCACGATGACACCCTTATTGGCGTACTGTCCAGCGGTCAGCGTTGCGCGCTGGGATCCGGCCGGTGAATTCGTTGCCGCGCGAAGCTCGGCATTCTCGTCGTGCTGGGCCTCGAAGCCGGTCGCGAGCGTGTCAGCGGCGATCGTTTCACCGAAGCCTGCAACGGCTGCAATGTCAGCCGCATCCGCTCCGATGATCGACAGCGTGATGCGGTCGCTGACCTCGAGCCCGGCAGCCTTGCGGGTGTCCTGGATGGCGCGGATGAGGTCGCGCGCGAGCCCCTCCGCCTCCAGCTCTGGGGTGGTCTGGGTATCGAGGACGACGAAACCGCCGCCCGCGAGAAACTCGATCGCGGTCGCGTCGGACTCCGACTGCAGCTCGAGGTCGAATTCCGCGTCGAACAGTTCAATGCCGCCGACGACGACCGTGTCTCCGGTCGTCGACCAGTCGCCGGCCTTTGCGGCCTGGATGACCGTCTGCACCTGCTTGCCGAGTCGCGGGCCGAGGGCGCGGGCGTTCACCGTGAGCTTCTTGGTGATGCCGAACGCGTCGAGACTGTCTGCCTCGAGCTCGCGCAGCTCGACCGACTTGATGTTCAGTTCGTCGCGCAGGATGTCGCTGAAGTCGGCGAGTGCGGACGCATCCGCCGTGACGACGGTGAGCGTCGCGAGCGGCAGGCGCACGCGCAGGCGACGAGCCTTGCGCAGCGCGAGTCCGGACGAAGCGATCGCACGAACGTTGTCCATCGCGGTGACGAGCGCGTCGTCGGCCGGAAACAGTTCGGCATCCGGCCAGTCCTCGAGGTGGACGCTGCGGCCACCGGTGAGTCCCTGCCAGATCTCGTCGGCGACGAGCGGCACGAGCGGTGCGGCCACCCGGGTGACGGTCTCGAGCACGGTGTACAGCGTGTCGAACGCCTCGGTGTCGGTGCCAGCCCAGAAGCGGTCACGGCTGCGACGCACGTACCAGTTGGTCAGCACGTCGCCGAAGTCGCGCAGCTTCGCGGCGGCAACCGGGCTGTCGAGCGCTTCGAGGTCGGTCGTCACGTCGAGTACGAGCTGGCGCGTCTTGGCGAGCAGGTAGCGATCGAGGACGTTGGTGGATGCGGTGCTCCACGTTGCCTCGTAGCCATTGCCGTTCGGTCCGCCGGCGGCATTCGCGTACAGCGTGAAGAAGTAGTACGTGCTCCACAGCGGAAGCAGGAACTCGCGAACTCCCTGGCGGATTCCCTCTTCGGTGACGATGAGGTTTCCACCGCGGATGACGGAGGACGACATCAGGAACCAGCGCATGGCATCCGCACCGTCGCGGTCGAATACCTCGCGAACGTCGGGGTAGTTGCGCAGGCTCTTCGACATCTTCTGGCCGTCGGACCCGAGCACGATTCCGTGGCTGATGACGTTCTTGAACGCCGGGCGGTCGAACAGCGCCGTCGAGAGCACGTGCATCACGTAGAACCAGCCGCGGGTCTGCCCGATGTACTCGACGATGAAATCGGCCGGGTTGTGTGACTCGAAGAACTCCTGGTTCTCGAACGGATAGTGCACCTGCGCGAACGGCATCGAACCGGAGTCGAACCAGACGTCGAAGACGTCCTCGATGCGCCGCATCGTCGACTGCCCGGTCGGGTCGTCGGGGTTCGGACGCGTGACGTCGTCGATGTACGGGCGGTGCAGGTCGACCTCGCCGGCTTCGTTGCGCGGAAGCGTTCCGAAGTCCGCTTCGATCTCGGCGAGCGAGCCGTAGACATCCACGCGCGGGTAGTTGGCGTCGTCGCTCTTCCACACCGGGATCGGGCTTCCCCAGAACCGGTTGCGCGAAATGGACCAGTCGCGGGCGTTGCCGACCCACTTGCCGAACTGGCCGTCCTTGACGTTGTCGGGAACCCAGTTGATCTCCTGGTTGAGCTCGCTCATGCGGTCGCGGAACTCCGGAACGCGAACGAACCAGCTCGAGACCGCCTTGTAGATCAGCGGGTTGCGGCAGCGCCAGCAGTGCGGGTAGCTGTGCTCGTAGCTTGCGACGCGAAGCAGGCGACCCTCGGCGCGCAGCTGCTGCGTGAGCGGCTTGTTGGCTTCGAAGACCTGCAGGCCGGCGACGCCCTCGATGTTGTCGAGGAACTTTCCGCCGTCGTCGACGGAGATGATGACCGGGATGCCGGCGGCAGCACAAACCAACTGGTCGTCTTCACCGTAGGCGGGCGCCTGGTGAACAATTCCGGTGCCCTCACCGGTGGCGACGTAGTCGGCGACGAGGATCTGCCAGGCGTTCTCGGTGCCGTACTCCTCGGCGTCGGCGTAGTAGTCCCACAGTCGGTCGTACTTGACGCCTTCGAGGTCGGCCCCAAGGACCGTTCGCGAAACCGCAGCCTTCGCGGCATCCGCGCTCTCGTATCCGAGGTCCTTGAAGTAAGCGGCGATCGTGTCGGTTGCGAGCAGGTACTCGGCGACGCCTTCTTCTGCCCCGTCTCCGGCGGTCAGCGGGCCGGATGAGACGACCGAGTACTCGATGGCCGGACCGACCGCGAGGGCCAGGTTGGTCGGAAGCGTCCACGGCGTGGTCGTCCAGGCGAGAGCGCGCACGGCGGTCAGGCCGAGCGCTTCGGCCTTTGCGCCATCCAGCGGGAAGGTGACCGTGACCGTCTGGTCCTGGCGCATCTTGTAGACGTCGTCGTCCATACGCAGTTCGTGGTTCGAGAGCGGCGTCTCGTCGTGCCAGCAGTACGGCAGAACGCGGAACCCCTCGTAGGCGAGGTTCTTGGTGTGCAGCTGCTTGAACGCCCACAGCACGCTCTCCATGAAGGTCACGTCGAGGGTCTTGTAGTCGTTCTCGAAGTCGACCCAGCGCGCCTGGCGGGTGACGTAGGCCTCCCACTCCGAGGTGTACTCGAGCACCGATTCGCGGGCCTTCGCGTTGAACTTTGCGATTCCCATGTCTTCGATCTCGTGCTTCTCGGTGATGCCGAGCTGGCGCATCGCCTCGAGCTCGGCCGGAAGGCCGTGGGTGTCCCAGCCGAATCGACGGTGCACCTGCTTGCCGCGCATCGTCTGGAACCGCGGGAAGAGGTCTTTGGCGTATCCGGTCAGCAGGTGACCGTAGTGCGGAAGGCCATTGGCGAAGGGCGGGCCGTCGTAGAAGACCCACTCGGTGCAGCCCTCACGGGCATCGACCGACGCCTGGAAGGTGTCATCCTGCTTCCAGAATGCGAGGACACGCTCTTCGATCGCCGGGAAGCTCGGGCTCGCCGGGACTCCGTCTGACTCGGTGTTGCGGGGGTACGACATGCGGCTCCTGTGCTGTGGTCTCTGCACGAGGACGACTCGAAAGCCGCGGTACCACCCCGCTTGCCCGCTGTGACACGAGCCTCTCAACACGGCTGTAACGGGCCACCCGTTCGGTTCTACTTGGCTAGCGCCGTTCTTCCGAAAGCTCCCCGGTGATAGCCGGATCAGCGCTCTATGCCAAGAGTTTAGCTCACCGGTCGGGTTCGCCGCTCGCGCGAGATCTGGCGCTGCGCGCGCGGGATGAGAGTTCTCTCACGCTCACCTCGTTCGCGTCTCATCCGGTGGGCGGATGCTTCTCGATAGACGGGCCGGCGATCGACCCTGGATCGAGGAGAGAATCATGGATTCGAAGAAGAAGTGGACGATTGTCAGTGCGGCATCGGCCCTCGCCGTTGTGCTGCTGGCCGGCGGCGTCATCGCCTCGGCAAACGCAGGCGTTGTCGGCAGCGTCGTGAGCGACCGGAGCGGGTCGACATCCACACCCAGTTCGACGCCAACAGCGGATGACGCTGCTTCGAACGCTGACGACAACGGCGGGGATCGCCCGGCCGGGGTGTCCGACGATGGTACTTCTGGCCCAACCATCGCGACGCCGACCCCCACCAGCGACGCGACCTCGGCGCCGTCGCCGATTCCCACAGCCGAGTCGACTCACCACCACCGCCATGGCGCGGATCACGCGGAAGACGACTCGGACGACAGCGGACACCACGGGGGCGACGACTCGGGCGACGATTCAGGTCACGATTCCGACGACGACAACTCCGGGCACGGGTCCGGAAGCAGCTCAGGAAGCAGCTCCGGAAACAGCGGCGACGACGACTAACACCTCACCGACGAACCGCCGGATTCGCCTCGCGCGAACCCGGCGGTTTCGTGCACGAGTAGGAACAATCGACGACAACAGGCAGGATTGACCCATGGCTCCACGCATCACCCCCCGCACCGTCGCGATCGGCGCCGGTGCCGTCATCGCCGCCGTGCTCGTCGGGGCTGGGGCAACGGCGACCGTTGTCGCCCTCGTTCCGAGCGACCAGTCCGGTGAGCAGGTGAACGTCGAACCGCTCGTCGGAGACCAGTCGACGCCCGAGCCGTCGGTGCCTGCGACACCCGTTCCGAGTTCGACTCCGACTTCCACACCGACCCCGACTTCTACACCGAGCATCTCCCCGGTAAAACCCGGACAACCAATCGAAGTCGATGATGACGACGAAGACGATGATGATGATGACGATGACGACAACAGCGGCAAGGGTAAGAACGGCAACAGCGGTAAGGGCAGCGATGATTCGGACGACGACGACTGATGCCTGACGAACGCGGCGAGGTTCTCGCAGCCGTCGCGGACTCGCTCGGAATGCGACTGGCATCCGCGAGCACGATCCACTCGGAAGCTTCCGGCGACGGCCTCGTCACCGGCCATCGAGTGACCCTCGAAGCCAGCGACGGAACGACCCACAGCGAGACCATCTACGTCCAGGACAACGCAACCGGCGAAGCAGCCGAGGGCGTGCTTCGCCTCACCTCGGGTGACGGAGACGCCATTGATGTCTGGGTGTACCCGAAAGACCCGGCGTTGCCCGCACTCGCCGCCGCGGTGTTCTCCGATGCTGCAGCCGTTTTGCTGCAGCGACTCGACCTTCCGCACACCGATCTCGAAGTTCAGGTCTCGGCCTACCGACCCGGAAAACGCGCGGTCGTTCGGATGACGAACTCCGAGTCGACGGTCTTCTTCAAGGTCGTCAAACCCAAGGTTGCAGAGAGCATGTTCAACCGGCACGCGCGGTGGCTCGCCGCCGGGGTTCCGGTTCCGCGGGCGATTGCGTGGGCTCCGGACGGGCTCGTCGCTCTCGAACAACTGCCGGGAGTCGAGGCGATCGACGTCGTTCCGCGACTCGCACTCGACGACGACTTCGTTGACGCCGTGCAGAGCCTGGTGTCACGGATCGCGCACATCCCCAGCGACGACAACGCGCGCACCTCGCTCGTACGCCGGCTCGACTGGTACCACCGGGCCCTCGTCTCCCTCGCCCCCAGCTACGCGAACGAGATAGCCCAGGTCACCGCCCTCATCGGCGCGCGGTTTGCCGGAGCCGCTCCCCCGCCAGCGCTCGTCACCATTCACGGCGACCTGCACCTCGCCCAGCTCTTCGTCGACCCGATTGCGCCGCACGCGATCCGTGGGGTGCTCGACATCGACACGGCCGGACTCGGCGACATTGCCGACGATGCTGCCGCACTCTGGGCACACCTGATCGTCACCGCCGAGTACCGGGTGTTGTCGGGCGAAGACGACTTCGCGGCATCCGCTCGCCTGCTCGCTTCGCGGTTCAAGGCGCGCTGGGACCGCCCGTCTGACCCAGGATTCCACGATCGCGCCTGCGCGATTGCCGCGACTCACGTGCTCGGCCACGCCCTCGCGGGCCGGGTATCGGTAGCGATCCTGCTGGGAATCGCGACCACCCTTGTCACCGAGTAGAGCCGTTTCGCTCCCTGCTCTCGTGCTCTGCCGAGCATGAGAGGCCTCTCACATTCATCTCGCGTTCGTCTCATCGCGGCTGCCCAGTATGGGTAATACCAAGAAGGCGCGCACCATACAGGGGCGCAGCGACAGAGATGAATGGATACGAGACTATGGACGCCAGGACGAAGAAGTGGACCGCAATCGGAGCAGCATCGGTACTCGGTATCGGACTCCTCAGCGGAGGCGCGGTCGCAACGGCCAGCGCCATGAGCATTCAGGACACGGTCGGTTCGACCACGGGAGTCGCCTCGATCAGCGCGCTCGAGACCGGCAAGGCAACGCTGTCGAGTGACACCACCTCGACCCCGTCGGCGACGCCGTCCGCTGAGCCGACCACCGGATCGAACGCCACCACGTCGAACACCCCGAACACTCCCGGTGAGCCGAACACGGTCAACACGCCGAACACGCCGAACACGGCCAACACCCCCAATACCCCGAACACGGTCAACACGGTGAACACCCCGAACAGCCCGAAGTCGCCGGTGAGCCCGGTCACGCCGGCCAGCCCGGTCAGCGCGAACACCCCGAACAGCCCCCGTTCGGTCGACTAAGCACCCCCGCACGAAAGCCCCGGCGACGAGTTCGCCGGGGCTTTCGTGCGCCCGGCACCTCCCGGTGTCGTCGGCGATGGTTTCGATACACGTGCTCCTTCGTCGCGCGCTACTCAACCAGCGAGTTGGGCCTACTCGTTGGTTGAGTAGCGACCGAGGAACGAGGCCGCGTATCGAAACCATCACCCGCGAGCTACATGGAGGGGGTCGGCGTTTGTGCGCGTTCGGGACGAAATATCCCGGGCGCCGGGGATGAATCGTCCCCAAGTGGCACACAAGCGACGCCCGGCACCTCCCGGTGTCGTCGGCGATGGTTTCGATACACGTGCTCCTTCGTCGCGCGCTACTCAACCAGCGAGTTGGGCCTACTCGTTGGTTGAGTAGCGACCGAGGAACGAGGCCGCGTATCGAAACCATCGCCCACGAGCGACGCCGAGGGCGCCGCATTTGTGCGAGTTCGGGACGAATCATCCCGGGCGCCGGGGATGAATCGTCCCCAGGTGGCACACAAGCCGCGGCGGGTCAGCGCAGGCGGTAGCCCATTCCGCGAACGGTCTCGATGCGGTCGGCACCGAACTTGCCGCGCAAGTAGCGCACGTAGACATCCACCACGTTGGAGCCCGGGTCGAAGTCGAAGCCCCAGACCCGGCTGAGCAGCTGCTCACGGCTCAGCACCTGGTCGGGATGCTTCAGGAACTCCTCGGCGAGCGCGAACTCCCTCGCCGACAAGTCGACGACGTGCGTTCCGATCGATGCGCGTCGGGTGCGCAGGTCGAGCACGAGGTCACCGTGGGTGAGCGTCGTCGCGGTGACGGCTCCGGCATCCCGCAGTCGCAGCCGCACGCGCGCGAGCAGTTCGTCGAACTTGAACGGCTTGGGAATGTAGTCGTTGGCGCCGCCGTCGAGCCCGGCGACCGTGTCACTCACACCGGTGCGGGCGGTGAGCATGATCACCGGAAGCGTCGTATCCGTCATCCGCAGCCGGCGCAGCACCTCGAAGCCGTCGAGCCCGGGCATTCCAACGTCGAGCAACACGAGGTCGAAGTTGCCGGATTCGGCAAGCGCCAGAGCATCCGTGCCGTTGGCGACGACGGTGGCGCTGTACCCGGCCGAGCGAAGGCCCTTGTCGACGAAGCTCGAGATGCGTTCCTCGTCTTCTGCAATCAGGATCCTGCTCACTCGACAACCGTTCCTAGAGGGACAAGCACTTCGGTGGCAGCGTTGCTCGCCACCGGCACGACGATACCGAACCGCGATCCGCTCGGCGAAGACGACAGGCTCACCCGTCCTCCGTGCGCGCTGGCGATCGCCGCGACGATGGGCAGCCCGAGACCGGAACCGCGGATGCCGCGCCCGGTATCCACTCGTCCGAAGCGTTCGAAGATGCGGGCCTGGTACTCCGGCGGGATGCCGGGGCCGCGATCCGCTACCCAGAACTCGACCTCGAGTCCGTTGCTGCTGCTTCCCAGCTCGACCGGGGTTCCCGCGGGCGAGTACTTCGCGGCGTTATCGGCGAGCTGCAGCCAGGCCTGGGTAATGCGGTTCGCATCGATCGCGACCGTCGCGTGGGCGACATCTGCCAGCACCCAGTCGTGCCCGGCGATGACCGATGCCTTCGCAAACACCTCGTTCGTGAGATCGCTCGTGTCGACGGGCCGGGTGACCGGCGCAGCGCGCTGCGTCTCGGCGAGCGACTCGATGTCGTCGACGAGTCCGGTCATCCGGTCGAGTTCGTCGATCGCGAGGGCCCGCGTCGCCTCGACGTCGGCGACGTTGTGCGGGTCGAGAAGCTCGAGGTGACCGCGCACGATCGTGATCGGCGTCTTGAGTTCGTGGCGCACGTCATCGAGCAGCTGGCGCTGGCTCGTCATGGCGTCGTCGAGCCGGTCGAGCATGTCGTTGACTGTTGCCGTTAGTTCGGACACGTCGTCCCGGCCAACCACGGGGATCCGCTCGTTGCGGTCGCTCGCGGTGATGCGCGACGCCGTGGCCCGCAGCTGACGGATCGGGCGAAGCAGGCGCCCCGCAACGAACCAGCCGACCAGCCCGATCGCGACGAGCGAGGCGAGGGCCACGAGGTTGTAGGTCGTGAAGGCGTCGGAGAGATCCGCGAGCTCGGCGGCGATGTCGACGGCGGTGACGTAGACACCCTGCTCGGTGCTTCCGGTGACCGAGATCGGCGTCGCGATGTACCGGTATTGGCCGAACGACGAGACGCTCGTGCCGAGCCGCACACTTCCGTCGGCGACCTCGTCGACGATGCGGGCGACGAAGGCTGTGTCGTCTTCGAGGTGGAATTCGGTCTCGACCCCGGGCACGTAGCGCGCCTTACCGTCGATGATGCCGAGCGAACTTTCGTGGGTATTCGGCACCACGCGACCGAGCACCGCCTCGAGGGCGGCGCTGGTTGTGGCGAAGCCGGACGTTCCCGGGGTCGCGGGGGCGGCATCCGTACCGCTCGACGCCGCCACTTCACCGGTGACGACCGCGCGAGCAGCGTCGATGCGCGAGTTCAACCGGTCGTCGATGTCGGCGAGCGTGCGCTCACGCTGGATGGCGAACGCCGTCGTGTTCGCGACGCCCATCCCGAGGGCGGTCACGAGCAGGATCGACGCGAGAATCCGCGACCGCACCGACCAGCGCGTCCGGAAGAATCGCTTCGACAGCCTGACCATCAGTCCAGTATGACGAAGCCGCCGCCGGCGGAACTGCCAGATGAGAGCACTCTCACGATCTGCCGGTCTCTCTGCCTCGTCTAGATACCCGTGCTCGCCAGCAACTCGACGGTGAACGGATGCTGCGGCGCCCCGAGCACGTCGGCTGCCGGTCCGCTCTCGACAACCCTGCCGTCGCGCATGACCGCGATCTCGTCACTCATCGCGCGGATCACCGCCAGATCGTGCGAAATGAACACCATGGAGAGCCCGGTACGGCGCTGCAGGTCATCGAGCAGCGCGAGCACCTGCGCCTGCACCGAGACGTCGAGCGCCGAGACCGGTTCATCGCAGACCAGGACGTCGGGCCGCAAAGCGAGCGCGCGGGCGATCGCGACGCGTTGGCGCTGCCCGCCGCTGAGCTGGTGCGGACGACGGCCAAGGTGCGCTGCGGTCAATCCGACCGACTCGAGGAGTTCGACAGCGCGCGCGGCGCGTTCCCGCGTGGGAGTGTCAGTGCGCTCGATCGCCTCGGCCAGGATGCGCGCGACGCTCAGTCTCGGGTCGAACGACGACAGTGGATCCTGTTCGATGAGCTGGATGCGGTGCCGTCGCCCTCGCCTCGCGGCCTCGCGCAGTGCGCTCCACGGCTCGCCGGCGAGCACAACGTCGCCTCGGTCGGCGGTCTCGACCGCCATCAGCAGGCGTGCGAGGGTGCTCTTGCCCGAGCCGGACTCCCCCACGATTCCGAGGGTCGTGCCGGCCCGCAGCTGCAGGGAGACGTCGTCGACGGCTACCCGAGTGGAGCGCGAGGGCCCGCGGTAGGACTTGGTGAGCGACGTCGCTTCGAGCACGACACCGCCGGTGGGTACGGCTGGCGTCCGCTCGCCGGGTACCGCAGCGAGCAGCGCCCGCGTGTACGGGTGCTGTGGGGACGACAGCAGGGTGGCGGCATCCGCTTCTTCGACGATGGCTCCGTTCTGCATGACGGCGATGCGGTCGGCGAGCGACGCGACGACGCTGAGGTCGTGGCTGACGAGGAGCAGCGCGAGGCCGGAACGCTTGAGTTCCCGCAGCAGGTCGAGGATGCGCGCCTGCACCGTCGCGTCGAGCGCGGTCGTCGGTTCGTCGGCGACGAGGAGTGCCGGGCCGGCCGCGAGCCCGCTCGCGATGAGCGCGCGCTGGCGCAGGCCGCCCGAGAGTTCGTGTGGGTACTGGCGAGCCCGCAGTGACGGTTCGGGAACGGCGACGTCGGCGAGAAGTGCAACCGCGCGATCGTCGAGCACCGCACGGGACGTGCGCTCGCGCACCTCGATCGCCTCGGTGACTTCCCGGCCGACGCGGCGAAGCGGGTCGAGCGCGACGAGGGCATCCTGGCTGATGAGGGCGATACGACTGCCGCGCACGCCGCGCCACTGTGTCTCGCTGAAGGCGCGAGCATCCACCCCGTCGATCGTGAGCTCGGCGGTGCTGACGGTGGCGCCGTCGGGCACGAGACCGAGCAGGCTCTGGGCGGTCAGGGTCTTGCCCGAGCCCGACTCCCCCACGATTGCGAGGCACTCGCCGGGTGCGACCGCGAAGCTCACACCATCGACGACCGTTACTCCGTCGAACTCGATCCGCAGGTCGCTGACCTTGACTACGCTCACGATGTCCTCCCGGCCCGGCGGGCAAGCAGGCGCCGACCGACAACGGTCGTCGCAATCACGGTGGCCGTCACCGCGAGCCCCGGGAACACCGCGATCCACCACGCGGTGCCGAGAAAGTTGCGTCCCTCCGAGAGAATGAGGCCCCACTCCGGCTCGGGCGGTGTTGTGCCGAGCCCGAGAAAGCTGAGGCCGGCAGCGGAGGCGATGGCGGTTCCAAACCCGATGGTCGCCATCACGAGCAGCGGGCCGAGCGTGTTCGGCACCACGTGGCGCAGCACGGAAACCAGCGGAGGCACCCCGATGATGCGTGCAGCCCGCACGTAGCCCGAACGTCGCACGACGAGCACCTGAACCCGGGTCACCCGCGCGTAGACCGGCATGGAGGCGGCGGCGATCGCCACGACGATGCTCGACTCCCCCGGCCCGAGAATCGCGATGAGCAGCAGGGCGAGCAAAAACTCCGGGAACGCCATCAGCACGTCGATGATCCGCGACAGCACCGTGTCGATAGCGCGCGGCGCCAGCCCGCTGATCGTGCCGACGATGAGACCGGCGACGAGCGCGAGGATCGTGGCGGCAAACCCGATGAACAGCGAGTGCTGTGCCCCGTACACGACGCGAGAGAAGACATCCCGCCCCGACTGGTCGGTGCCGAACGGGTGGGCGAGGCTCGGTGCCGCGAGCGCGTTGGCGATTTCGGTCTCGAGGGGATCGATACCGGTGAACAGTCGCGGAACCACCGCGGCGAGCGCGAGCACCACGAGCACAGCGGATGCCGCGATCACGCCGCCCGAGCGCGGTCGCCTTCCGCGGGCCAGCCGCTCGGTGATCGCGAGGCTCACGAGCCGTCCTCCCTGGTACGCAGGCGCGGGTCGACCACGCGGTAGAGGATGTCGACCAGCAGCGTGATGATGGCGAAGGTTGCCGCGGCGAGCACGATGATGCCGAGCACCACCGGCAGGTCACGGTCGATGATCGCGCGCAGGGTCGCACGTCCGAGACCCGGGCGGGCGAAGACGGTCTCGATCAGCACGGCGCCGCCAAGCAGGCTGCCGACGAGGTACCCGCTGATGGTCAGGCTGTCGGTCGCGGCGTGCCGCAGGGTGTGCCGGGCGAGCAGGCGGGTCGGGGTCGCGCCGCGCGCCCGCACGCTGGTGGCAAAGGGCTGGCGCTCCGCCGCATCCAGCCCCTGCCGAAGTATCTGGCTGACGATCCCCGCGACGGGAAGAGAGAGGGCCAGCGCCGGCAGCACGAGCGAGCGCGGCGTATTGGTCTCGGCGACCGGGAACCAGCCGAGCCCGAACGCGAACACGGCAATCAGTACGAGCCCGGTCCAGAACGCCGGCGACGAGACAACGACGAGTTCGAGTACCGAGACAGCGCGCCCGGCACGGCGACCGCGCGCGAGCAGGGCGGATGCCGCCGCGAGCACCAGAGCGAACACGAGCGCGAGGGTGGTCAGCTGCACCGTCGACGGAAGCTGCTGGGCGATGACCTCGGCAACCGGCTGGCGGAGTTGGTAGGACTGTCCGAGGTCACCGGTGAGAAGGCGACCCAGGTATTCGAAATACTGCACGAGTACGGGTTCGTTGAGCCCCCAGTCCTCGCGGATCGCAGCCTTGACCTCGTCGCTCACCTGCGCCTGCACGCCGAGCATGACCTCGACCGGATCGCCGGGAATGAACTTGAGCGCGATGAAACCGAGGGTAGCTGCGCCCCAGATGACAACGAGAACGCCGCCGAGGCGCCCGAGCAGCCAGCACAGCCAGCGCAGCCAGCGCAGCCAGCGCGCGCCGTGCCACTTCTCGGCACTGCGCACGATGACTCCCTGGTCGCCTCGGCGGTCTGCTGTTGCCTTGCTCACTCGCTCACGCTAGCGGGCACGAAGCCGTAATCGCCTATTCCGCTGAACCAGCTATTCCGCTGTTCCACCTATTCCGCTGTACCAACGGATGCGCCGTAGAACAGAGGGCGACCGTACAGGTCGAACTCGAGCCCCTTGACGGTGTTGCTCGAGGCGGTGATGAGCGAGGGGACGTAGAGCGGCACGATCGCGACGGTCTTCGCGTTCCACTGCTGCACCTCTTTGTACAGCTCGGCACGCTTCGACTCGTCGCTCGTGGCGACGGCGTCTTCGAGCAGCGTGTCGATGGCCGGGTCACTCACCTGCGACGCATTCTGGAAGCCGCCGGTGTGCAGGTGACTGCGAAGGGCATCCGCGTCGACTCCCGAGAAGCCCCAGTCGGTGAGGTCGAACGTCTTCGGGCCGTACTGCTCGTTGTAGGCGGCCGGCTCGAGAACGTCGCGCTTGACCTCGAAACCGATTTTCTTGAGGTCGCTCTGGATGACGTCGGCGAGGCTCGCACGGTCGTCGGGAACCGGGGTCCACGCGATCCACGTTGCGCTCAGGCGCTTGCCGTCCTTGGTGCGGTAGCCGTCGGAGTCGAGTTCGGTCCAGCCGGCTTCGTCGAGCAGCGCGCCGGCCTTCTCGGCGTCGAACGCCCAGGTGCCCTCGATCGACGCGTCGTACGAGTTCGGGGTTGTCGGTCCGAGGATGCTCCAGGCGCGGGGGTACTGGCCGAAGAAGATGCTCTTGGTCGCCGCGTCGATGTCGATGCCGAGCGAGAAGGCCTGGCGAACCTTTTCGTCCTTGAAGACGCCGTAGGTCTCGTTGAGGTACAGCGAGTACGGGATTCCCGGCAGCTCGACCGAGTTGACGGTGAACCCGTCGCCGATCTGGCTGACGGTGCTCGGCGTGATGTTGCCGGCGACCTGCACGTCACCGCTCGTGAGAGCGCCGGTGCGCACCGAGGTCTCGGGCAGGATGCGGATGGTGAACGACGCCAGGTCGGTCGGTCCGGTGTGCTCGGAGTTGGCCGGTCCCCAGTTGTAGTCGGGGTTCGGCGTGTAGACGAGCTCCTGGTCGGGGGTGTACTCGCTCAGGATGAACGGGCCGGAACCGACGGTGATGCCGGGGCCACCGGTCTTGAGCTGGTCGGCCTTCTCGCTGAGGACCTTCGGCGAGTAGAACCCGAGCAGCGCGGTGCTCGCTGCCTGCAGGAACGGAGCGTACGGCTCGGAGAAGTTGACCGTGACGGTGAACTCGTCGTCGACGGTGGTGTCGACGTAAGCACCGCCGTCGGTGCTGTAGCCGAGCATGCTCGCGGCCTGGGCGGATGCCGTCTCTTCGGCCGTGATGTGGTCGAAGTTCGCCTTCACCGCTTCGGCGTTGAACGGCTCACCGTCGGTGAAGGTCACGTCGTCTCGCAGGTCGAACGTGTAGTGCAGCTGGTCGTCGGAGATGGTCCATGACTTGGCTAGCCACGGAACGAAAGTTCCGTCGGTGTCCTGGGCGACGAGTGAGTCGAGAACGTAGCGACCGACGGTGGCGCTCACGTCGAGCTGGCTGGAGTGGGGGTCCATGTGGCCGGCGCTGAGGTTCGCGCCTTCGATCGCGTAGGTGATCGTCTGGGCGGCGGGTGCTCCGCCCGGCGACGAGGCGCAACCGGCGAGAAGGCCGGCGGTCGCGAGGACGGCGACGATGGCGGTGACGGTACGTGTCGATCGGAACGGCGCGCGGGATGGTGCGGGCATGCTCGAACTTCTTTCCTGCAGGGATGGGGGGCTGTACCTCCCATCCTAGTTAATAGACGCGGTACATTAATGTTGAGAAGTCACAAGAACGCCCCTCATCCTCTGGAGAATCCGCACATGAACCCCGAGTTGCCCACTTACGCCCCGATTCGGGCCGCTACGGGGGCCAAAGTGGGCAAGTCGGATGCTGTGCGCGGGCGTCCGCAGGCATCCTCCCGAGAAATGCTGCAGGAAGCGGCGTTCGAGCTCTTTCTCGAAAACAGCTACGCGAAGACGACGGTCGAGCAGATCGCCAACCGCGCTGGGGTCAGCCGCAACACCTTCTTCAACTACTTCGCGGGCAAAAGCGATGTCTTCTGGGTCGACCTGGACGTCTCACTCGACCTCCTGAACGCGGCGCTCGATTCCAGCGAACCTTCTTCAGTGATGGGCGGCATCCGCTCGGCGCTTCTCGAAGTCGGGCGGCACTTCGGGCCGTCCCGGGTGCCGTGGGCACTCACCCAGTACGCACTCATCGGCAGCGTGCACGAGCTGCAGGCGTCGGCGATCACCCGCCTGACCGCGCACGCGAGGTTGCTCGACGAGTACATCGTCGACCGCGCACCGCTCGCCGGTGAGGCCAGCGCCCGAGCCGCCGCCTATGCGGTACTCGGCGCGACGATCGCGGCTGCGCAGTCATGGGCGAACGCCGGGACCGGTCGAGGCGAGTTCGAACCGTACCTCGACGCGGCGCTCTCGCCAGTCTGTGAAGCGTTCAGCCGCATCCTCGAGCCGTAATTCGATGGCCCTGACCGTGCGGCGCTCGCTCCTGTAGATTGGGACGCACGGTAATAAGTACCGGACACTCAGGCACCTCACCACCGACACGGTGCCGTCTATAGCGAAGCGGAGTAACCATGCCCACCCCCATGCCAGAAAAGCCGGCCCTCGAAGGACTCGAAGCCAAGTGGGGTCCGGTCTGGGAAACCACCGGCACGTACCGCTTCGACCGCGAGTCGGCCACGAAAGAGAACATCTTCTCGATCGACACTCCCCCGCCGACCGCCTCCGGCAGCCTGCACATCGGCCACGTCTTCAGCTACACGCACATGGACCTCGCCGCCCGCTACCAGCGCATGATCGGCAAGAAGATCTTCTACCCGATGGGGTGGGACGACAACGGCCTGCCCACCGAACGTCGCGTGCAGAACTACTACGGCGTGCGCTGCGACCCGACTCTCCCCTACATCGAGAACTACGTTCCGCCGCTGCAGGGTGGCGACAACGCGTCGTCGAAGGCCGCCGACCAGGTGCCGATCTCGCGCCGCAACTTCATCGAACTGTGTGAAGAACTGACCGTCGAAGACGAGAAGCAGTTCGAAGACGTCTGGCGTGCCCTCGGCCTCAGCGTCGACTGGAACCAGACCTACCGCACCATCGGCGACGACGCCCAGACCGTTGCGCAGCGCATGTTCCTTCGCAACCTCGAGCGCGGCGAGGCCTACCAGGCCGATGCCCCGACCCTCTGGGACATCACCTTCCGCACGGCCGTCGCGCAGGCCGAACTCGAAGACAAAGAGCAGCCCGCCGCGTACCACCGTCTCGCGTTCCACCACGAAGACGGCAGCGACATCCACATCGAGACGACGCGTCCAGAGCTGCTCGCCGCCTGCGTCGCCCTCGTCGCGCACCCCGACGACGAGCGTTACCAGCACCTGTTCGGCACGAACGTGACCACGCCGCTGTTCGGCGTGAGCGTTCCCGTGCTCGCGCACCACCTCGCCCAGAAGGACAAGGGATCGGGCATCGCCATGATCTGTACCTTCGGAGATGTGACCGACGTCATCTGGTGGCGCGAACTCGACCTGCCGAACCGCACCATCATCGGTGCCGACGGCCGCATCATCGCCGACGCCCCCGCCGCCATCGAGACGGATGCCGCCAAGGCCGCGTACGCCGAGCTCGCCGGCAAGACCGTGTTCAGCGCCAAGGCGAAGACCGTCGAACTGCTCAAGGCGAGCGGCGAGATGATCGGCGACGCGAAGCCGATCGTGCACCAGGTCAAGTTCTTCGAGAAGGGCGACAAGCCCCTCGAGATCATCTCGACCCGCCAGTGGTACATCTCGAACGGTGCCCGCAACCCCGAACTGCGCGAAAAGCTCGTGTCGGCCGGGCAGGCGATCAACTTCGTTCCCGACCACATGCGCGTGCGCTACGACAACTGGGTCGGCGGCCTGACCGGTGACTGGCTCATCTCCCGCCAGCGCTTCTTCGGTGTGCCGATTCCGGTCTGGTACGAGCTGGATGCCGCCGGCGAGAAGGGCGCGGTGATCGTTCCGAGCGAGGCCAGCCTGCCGGTCGACCCGGCGTCCGACACCGCTCCCGGTTTCGACGAGAGCCAGCGCGGAGTCGCGGGCGGCTTCGTCGGCGAACTGGACATCATGGACACCTGGGCCACGTCATCCCTCACCCCGCAGATCGCCGGCGGCTGGGAGAAGGACAACGAGCTGTTCGACCTCGTGTTCCCGTACTCGCTGCGCAGCCAGGGCCAGGACATCATCCGCACCTGGTTGTTCTCGACCGTGCTGCGCGCCGAGCTCGAGCACGGAAAGGTGCCGTGGAAAAACGCCGGCATCTCGGGCTTCATCGTCGACCCGGACCGCAAGAAGATGTCGAAGTCGAAGGGCAACGTCGTGACCCCGGCAGCAATGCTGCAGGAGCACGGGTCGGATGCCGTGCGCTACTGGGCATCGTCGTCGAGGCTTGGAACCGATGCCGCGTTCGACCCGCAGAACCCGAAGCAGATGAAGATCGGTCGCCGCCTGGCGATCAAGGTTCTGAACGCGGCGAAGTTCGTGTACTCGTTCCCGTCGCCGACGGTGACTCCGTCGACGGTCAACGCACTCGACGCCGACCTGCTCGCCGAACTGCACCGCGTTGTCGGTGTCGCGACGAAGGCGTTCGACGAGTTCGACCACGCCAAGGCGCTTGAAGTCACCGAGCACTTCTTCTGGGTGTTCTGCGACGACTACCTCGAACTCGTCAAGGAGCGCGCCTACGGCGCCTCGACGCCCGAGGGCCAGGCATCCGCCGTCATCACGCTGCGCACCGCGGTCGACGTGCTGCTTCGCCTGTTCGCGCCGTTCATCCCGTTCGCGACCGAAGAGGTCTGGAGCTGGACGCACGACGACTCGGTGCACACCGCGGCGTGGCCGGTTGCTCCGGCCGATGGCGAGGCCCCCACGGGACTGCTTCCGCTCGTCTCGGAAGCCCTCATCGGCATCCGCCGCGCGAAGACCGACGCCAAGGCGTCGCAGAAGACCGAAGCCGAGTCGGCGACGATCTCCGGCCCAGCACTGCTCGAACTCGGCCTCGACGACCTCAAGGCCGTCGGTCGCATCGCGAACGTCACGTTCGTGGAGTCCGACAGCGTGACCGTCACCGACATCGTCCTGGTCGAACAGGCCGCACCGGTCGAAGGCGTCTGATGACGGACGCGCCCGCCGCCGTGATCCGCCCGATCGCGGGCGGTGATCGTGACGCGTGGGCGCGCCTGTTCGTCGACTACGGCGTCTTCTACGAGACGACGTTCACTGAGTCGATCATCGACGGCGTGTGGGCGTGGCTGATGGATGCCGGGCACTCGACGAACGCGTTCGTCGCGGACGTTGACGGCACGATCGTCGGGTTCGCGATCTTCCGGTCGGTGGCTGACACGTTCACCGCCGGCCCGGCGTGGTTCCTCGACGACCTGTACGTCGACCCATCCGCGCGCGGATCCGGCGCCGCGACGGCGCTCATCCAGGGTCTCACCGATCATGCGGTGGCGAACGGTGGCGGAACCATCCGCTGGATCACCGCCGCCGACAACGAGCGCGCGCAGCGCGTGTACAACCGAGTCGCGACCCGCACGACGTGGGTCACCTACGAGCGAGAGGCAAAATAATGCAGCTGGGAACACGTTGGGGCGTCGGCGATAACCCGCCAGCCAAACTGCCCGAAGCCGTTGTGGATGCCGTCCACGGCGTCGAGAAGGAGCTCGCGGGGCTTGCCCACGTCGACACGTCCGCGTGGCGCTGGACGCTGACCTGGCTCGAGAACAAGCCGGTCGTCGAGCTCGATGATGGAACCGTCATCCGCTACAACGCCGAGACCGACACCGCGATGGTGGTTGCGGTCGCGGAGTAACCACGCACCCCCACCCCTACCGTTGGTTGAGTAGCGCCGCGAGGAACGAGCGCCGCGTATCGAAAACCATCACCGAGCCTCGAAATCAGTGTCGCAACCTCTCGCTGGTTGAGTAGCGAGCGAGGCACGAGCCCGCGTATCGAAACCATCACCAACGCTCGACAGCGCGAGCCTCGACATCAATGTCGCAAGTCATGATTTCGATACGCTCGCTGGCGCTCGCTACTCAATCCACGGCTCGCTTCGCGAGCCTCAATCAGCGATAGTCAACGAATCAGCTGGTACAACTGCCGGTTGCCTGCCGCATCACGACTCGCGCGTGCCTCCTGAGCCTCGACCTGCGCGGCCCGCCGAATGCCTACTGCTTCCGGCGTGAGCGACGCGGCAACGACATCCGCTCTGCGCGTTCGATGGCTCTGTGACCACGCCACGAGCGCCTCGCCGGCGCGCTGCGTGATCAGCTCGATGCGGGCCGGTTCGATGCGGGCCGGCTCGATGCGTGCTTTTTCACTGCCTGCTGGGTACACTCTCGACCCCGATATCGCGGGTGCTGCATTCATCGTCGTTCCCTTCGTTACCTCGTAAATTACGGGTAACCACCGACATTCAGACGCCGAAAATGGCGCGGAAATTGCCGGTCAAGACGGTGGCAGGAATGTGCCAGGAATCGGCAGAATGGTGCCGCTCGACCCAGGGAAATCAGTCGCGCGCGAGGATCTCCCCGTGCGGCATCATCATGAGCGCATCGGGGTTGACCGACCATTCACTCCACGCCTGGCTGATGCGTTCGAGGTCGGCCTGCGTCGCGAATCCCGTGCCGACGGCATCCGTCGCGAACGCCGACTGCAGCACGCGGTCCGCCCACATTCCGCCCCACCAGGTGCGATCGGTGTCGTTGGCGAACGCCCAGACGGATGCCGTGGTCACGACCCTGCCAAACCCGGCTTCGTGCGCCCACGCCTGCAGGCGTCGGCCCGCATCCGGCTCGCCGCCGTTGGAGCGGTGCACCCGCTGGTACAGCGCTGCCCAGTCGGCGAGCCCGTCGGAGAGCGGGAACAGCACGGTTCCCGCGTAGTCGACGTCGCGCGCGGCAACGACTCCCCCGGGCTTCACCACTCGGCGGAACTCGCGCAGCGCCTCGACCGGCCGCGCGAGGTGCTGCAGCGTCTGGTGGGCGTGCACGACGTCGAAGGAGTCATCGGCGAAGTCGAGCGCGTAGGCGTCACCGACCGCGAAGGTCACGTTCGCCGTCGAACGCTCGACCCCGAGCGCCGCCGCCTTCTCGATCACGTCGGCCGCCGCATCCACGCCGACCACCGAGCCGGGAGCAACGCGCTCGGCGATGTCGACGGTGATGGTGCCCGGTCCGCATCCGACGTCGAGCACCGATGCTCCCGGAACCAGCGACGGGATGAGGTACGCGGCGGAGTTCTCGACGGTGCGCCAGGTGTGCGATCGCAGCACACTCTCGTGGTGGCCATGGCTGTAGCGTTCGGTGCTGCCGGTGCTCTCGTGTTCGGTGCTCGCGTGTTCGGTGCCCTCGTGTTCAGTGCTCATGCCGCCAGCCTAGGCTTGGTGCATGAATCCGTTCTTCGCGAAGTCGACCCTTCCGTACCAGCTGCCTCCGTTCGCTGAGATCGCCGACGAGCACTATCGCCCCGCCTTCGACGCCGGGTTCGCAGAACAGCTCGCTGAAATCGCCGCGATCACCGGACAAGCGGATGCCGCGACCTTCGAGAACACGTTTGTCCCGCTCGAGAAGAGCGGCCAGATTCTCGACCGCGTCGCCACCGTGTTCTTCAACAAGAGTTCAGCCGACAGCAACGACTTCACCAACGCGCTCGAAGAAGAGCTCGCTCCGCAGCTTGCGGCCCACGGTGACGCCATCAAGCTCGACGAAGCTCTCTACGCCCGCATCGCCGCCGTGCACGAGGTGCGACACAGCCTCGACGCCGAGCAGTGCTACCTCGTCGAGCGGTACTTCACCGAGTTCACCCTCGCCGGCGCCGGGCTTGGCGAGACCGAGAAGGCCGCGCTGCGTGACCTCAACGGGCGCCTCTCCACCCTGGAGACGCGGTTCGAGAAGAACCTGCTCGCTGACACGAACGACCTCGCCGTTGTGATCGACGACGTCGCCGAGCTGGACGGGCTCGAAGCCGGCGAGATCTCCGCTGCCGCCGAGGCCGCGAACGAACGCGGACTCACGGGCAAGTACCTCATCACCCTCGTACTGCCGACCGGTCACCCGTGGCTCGCGTCGCTCACCAACCGCGACGTGCGCGCGCGCATCATGGCGGCATCCGTTGCCCGTGGAAACCGGGACAACGCAAACGATAACCGTCCGCTCGTGCTCGAGATCTCGCACCTGCGCGCCGAGCGTGCTGAGCTGCTCGGCTTCGAGAGCCACGCCGCGTGGGTCACCGCGGACGAGACAGCCAAGTCCCCGCAAAACGTCGCCGCCATGCTCGGACGCCTCGCGCCGGTCGCCGCGCGCAACGCCATTGCCGAGCAGGCTGACCTCGAGGAGCAGGCCGGACATCCGCTCGCCTCGGCCGACTGGCCGTTCTACAGCGAGCGGGTGCGCACCGCGAAGTTCGATGTCGATACAGCGGCGCTGCGTCCGTACTTCGAGGCCGAGCGCGTACTGCGCGACGGTGTCTTCTTTGCGGCGACCGCCCTGTACGGCGTCACTTTTACCGAGCGTCCGGACCTCGTCGCGTACCATCCGGAGGCCCGGGTCTTCGAGGTGCTCGAGGCGGATGGTTCTCCGGTCGGGCTCTACGTCTTCGACCTGTACACGCGCGACTCGAAGCGCGGTGGCGCCTGGATGAACTCGCTCGTCTCGCAGAACGCGCTGCTCGACGAGCCGGTCATCGTGACGAACAACCTCAACGTGCCGAAGCCGTCGGCGGGCAGCCCGACGCTGCTCACCTACGACGAGGTCAACACGCTCTTCCACGAGTTCGGGCACGCCCTGCACGGCCTGTTCGCCCGGGTGACCTACCCGAAGTTCGCCGGTACGAACGTGTTCCGCGACTTCGTGGAGTTCCCCAGCCAGGTCAACGAGATGTGGATGCTCTGGCCCGAGGTGCTCGCGAACTACGCCGTGCACTTCGAGTCGGGTGAGCGGATGCCGCAGGACACGGTCGACAAACTGATCGCCTCGGCCGCGTTCAACCAGGGTTTCCTCACGAGCGAGTACCTGGGCGCAGCGATGCTCGACCAGGCGTGGCACACGATTTCCGCTCAGACGGTCGTGACGGATGTCGCCGGGTTCCAGTCGGCGGCGCTCGCTTCGTTCGGACTGGACAACCCAGTCGTTCCGCCGCGCTACGCGAGCACTTACTTCGCCCACACCTTCTCGGGCGGCTACGACGCCGGGTACTACTCCTACATCTGGAGCGAAGTCCTCGACGCTGACACCGGTGAGTGGTTTACCGAAAACGGAGGCCTCACCCGCGCCAACGGCGACCGCTTCCGTTCGCGCCTGCTCGGCGTCGGCGGCTCGAAGGATCCGCTCGAGGCCTACCGCGACTTCCGCGGACGCGACGCCATCATCGATCCGCTGCTGAAGCGCCGCGGTCTCGACGGCTGACACACCGCATCCGCGCGCCCCTTTGTTATCCGTGCGGGCGCGCAAACGGCAGCACTGATAACGAACTGCAGCACGGTCCGATGCTGGCTTCGACAAGGCCGGCACCGCGCCGCGAACCGACCGCACCATGAAAGAGTGAGCTCGTGACTACTGACCTCGTTTCGCAATACCTCAAGGGGCTAGCCGCTGGGGACACCGCCGGCATCCTGGCGCTTTTCGCACCGCACGGCGTTGTGCACTCGCCGCTGTACGGCAACCTTCCGGCGGCCGAGTTCTACCCGCAGCTGTTCGCCGACACGGGCGAGTCGAAGCTCACCCTGCTGACGACGATGTCGGGCGAACGGGACGGCCGCACAGTCATCAGCTTCTGGTTCGACTTCGACTGGACGCTGGCCTCGGGTGAGCCCGCGCCGTTCACGGTCGTCGACGTGGCCGAACTCGACGAGGCCGGTCTCATCGAGCACCTTCACATCGTCTACGACACGGCCCCAATCCGGGCAGCGTTCGACCGCCAGCACGGTTAGTCGACGACCATGCTGCCGGTCGTTATCAGTGCGGCCGTTTGAACGCCCGCACTGATAACAAACCTGCGCACGGTCACCTCACTCGCGGTGGTGCCGACTCGGTCACACTCGCTGCCCAGCCTTCGACCCGCGGAGCGCCCAGTTGATGTGCTTCCAGAGGTGAACGTACCGAACGTTGAGGTCGTCACACTCGGGCATCGGCTGCGACTGAATCGCAATCAGCAGCGCTTCGACGAATCTCCATTGCGCGCGCTGCATCAGCGGGTTGTCCCGCAGCCAGGGTCGGTGAATGAAGTCGCTCAGCATGAAGACGAGGTCTTCGAGGTCCATCACGCGAGTGAAAGCGCCTTCCGGGTCGAGCAATCGCTCGGCTTCGAGCAGTACCCGGCAGAACGCGCAGGGGTAGTCGCTGCTCGCTTCGTCGAGGTAGCGCCGCAGAAGCTTGTCGAGATAGTCGACGCTGTGCAGACGGCGGGGACGACTCCCGATACCGCTCGACGAAGTTGGCAAGAAACGGGTCAATAATCTGTGGTCGTTGTGTCATGCGTCGAGGGTCAACGTGGCCGCCGACACTCGCGAGCTTCGGAGAATCCACCTGTGGCTAACCCGTTGGCCAGGGAGGCTGTGGACGACTGGACTACGGTGACGTCATGCAAAAACTTCCTCACGTTGACGCGAGCGCCGAAATCGAGTGGCTCAGTGAGCTCGACCCGGGCGGAGAAGTCTGTGGTTTCGATGCTTCGGGCTGGATCGATTCGATTTGGATCCTCAACGCAATGTACGAAAATACTTCGATGCCTTCCGTGACTTACGAGGAAGACCATCAAGCCGGACTAGCGGAGGGCCGCATCGAGCCGTTGGTCATCAGCGGAGTGAGCCTGGACGAGACCTCCGTTATGACAGGCGGCGGAGTTGGCTATGCACACCTTCCGCCGAAAGAATGGACCCGTCTGCGATGGTCCGTCTTCGCAGAGAGGACCGGCGTCCCCCTTGGCAGCGCCATGACAGTTCCGCCGTGTTTCAGATGGTTTCCCGGGGCAAGTTGGCCGATTTCCATAATTCCGCCTACGGAGGGCTCCCTCGATGAGGCCAGTTTGCGCGGCCTTCTCCCAATATTGGCCGCACAGGGCCCGCTATACGGAGTAAACAGTCGCGCCTTCTTTGGCATGGCCGTCGGCAGCGACTATGGAAATCTCACCGTCTACTCGGGGTCTTTGCGAGACATGTTCGAACTGGTCGAGCGTGGCCACGAGAACGCATCCCCATCTAACTTCTGGCCAACTGACCGATCCTGGTTTGCCTACACAGATTGGGACCTGTCGGCGACGAAGATCAGCGGTTCACGCGAATTGATAGCCGCAATCGAGGCGAGTGATGCGCTCGAGACGTTGCGGTGGGAACCTCCACTCGCCGGCTAGTGCGCCCCGTTGTTATCAGTGCTGCCGTTTAAACGGCCGCACGGATAACAGACCGGCGCACTGTCGGGCCGGCGCGGGCGCGCGCGTTACGCCGCGAGGTCGCGCAGCGTGCGCAGCTTCGTCGCGAGATCGGGGCCCTGCGGCACGACGATGACCTCCTGCGCCTCGGTGATCGTCACCAGGTCCTGGATGCGTTGCGTTACGTGGGCGAGGTCGCCGACCGCTTGCTGCGCTTGGCGTTCCGCCACGAACTCGCGTTCGGCATCCGACCAGTCGTAAGCCTCGGCCTCGGCGAGCCCGGGGATCCGCGTCGGCTTCTGGCCGAAGCGAAGGCGCACCATCATGAGCGCATTGGGCAGCGCAAGACGGTCAGCTTCAGCCTGGTTGTCGGCGACGAGCGTGTTGACGGCGACCATCGCGTGCGGCTGCGCGAGCAGCGCCGACGGCTCGAAGTTCTTGCGGTAGATCTCGAACGCGATCGGGGTGTTGTCCCCTCCGGCGAAGTGGTGGGCGAAGGCGAAGGGCAGCCCGAGCATTCCGGCGAGTTTCGCGCTGTACCCGCTCGAGCCGAGCAGCCACATCTGCGGCGAGTCACCGGCGCCCGGCGACGCGACAATCTGTGATCCGATGCCGTTCTCGAGCGGCGCAATCGTGCCGAACCACGCCAGCAGCTCGATTACCTGGTTCGGAAAGTCGTCGACGGTCTCGATGCCGACATTGCGACGAAGAACGGATGACGTGAGCTGGTCGGTTCCCGGAGCCCGCCCGAGGCCGAGATCGATCCGGTCGCCGTGAAGTGCGGTCAGCGTTCCGAACTGCTCGGCGATGACAAGGGAAGAATGATTGGGAAGCATAACGCCACCCGAGCCGACCCGGATTTTCGACGTCGCTGCAGCGATAGCGCCGATCAGGACCGCTGGCGCTGAACTCGCAATCGCGGGCATCCCGTGGTGTTCGGCGACCCAGAACCGGCGGTAGTCGAGTTCTTCAGCGACCTTCGCCGTCTCGATCGTCTGCCGTAACGCTTCGGCGTTGGACATTCCCTCGTAGACGGACGCGAGGTCGAGCACGGACAGGGGGACGGGAATCGGGGAAGTCACGCTAGAGGCAACCGGTCACGGCATCCGTACATTCCGCCACATGGGCGGGCACCCCACAGCGCCCGCCCACACAGCCTTTAGCGGAACAACCCGCTATAGGCGTTCAGCGCGAGCTGACCGCCCAGGTGTGCGTAGAGGACGTTGCTCGTCGCGGGAATATCCCGCGACTTGACCAGGTCGATGAGACCCGCGAGCGACTTGCCCTCGTAAACCGGGTCGGTGATCATCGCTTCGAGCGATCCACCGAGCCGGATGGCGTCGAGCGTTGACTCGACGGGAACGCCGTACAGGTCGCCTGCCCAACCCTCCATGACCGTGATTTCGTCGTCGCGCAGCTCCCGCCCGAGCCCGATGAGCTCGGCGGTGTGGCGGGCGATGCGCTCGACCTGGTCGGTGGTCTTCTGCAGCGTTGCAGAGGCGTCGATGCCGATGACGCGGCGTGGCTTGTCCTGGCCGGCAAAACCGGCGATCATTCCGGCGTGGGTCGATCCGGTGACGGTGCAGACGACGATCGTGTCGAAGAAGATTCCGAGTTCGCGTTCCTGCTGCTCGACCTCATACGCCCAGTTCGCAAAGCCGAGTCCGCCGAGGCGGTGTTCGGATGCCCCGGCCGGAATCGCGTACGGCTTGCCACCCTGCGCGATAACATCGTCGATCGCTTCCTGCCAGCTCGACCGGATTCCGATGTCGAAGCCGGCGCTATCAAGACGCACGTCGGCCCCCATGATGCGGGAGAGCTGGATGTTGCCGACGCGGTCGGTGAGCGGATCGGGCCAGTCGACCCAGTTCTCCTGCACGAGACGCGCCTTGAGTCCGAGCTTCGCCGCGACGGCCGCAACCTGGCGGGTGTGGTTGGACTGGTAGCCACCGATGGAGACGAGGGTGTCAGCGCCCTGCGCGAGGGCCTCGGGCACGAGGTACTCGAGCTTGCGGATCTTGTTGCCGCCGAAGGCGAGCCCGCTGGAGACGTCCTCACGCTTAGCCCAGACCTGCGCTCCCCCGAGATGCTGGGTCAGGCGCGGCAGGTGGTGCACCGGGCTCGGCCCGAAGGTCAGCGGGTAACGTTCGAAATCAGAGATGGCCACGGCTGTTCCTTCGTGTCGGTGTGCGGTGTGTCGGTGTGCGGTGTGTCGATGTGCGGTGTTTCGCTCGGGTGCTGAAGCGGGAATGAGGCGGATGCCCGACATCCGCTCGTGTATGCAATATATTGCGTTTCGGTACGTTAGCATAATCGCATGCCCGCCCCCGCCCAGCTCGGACTGCACAAGAGGACCCTCCTGCGCGACGATGTCTACTCCTCGCTGCGCGATGCGATCGTTAATGGAACGTTCGCGCCCGGCGAGCGACTGAAGGACCCGGAGCTCGAAGAGTGGCTCGGCGTCAGCCGAACCCCTATCCGCGAGGCGCTGCTGCGCCTGGAGCGCGCCGGACTCGTGCTCGCCCAGCCTGGCAAGTCGACAATCGTCGCCCCGTACGACCCCGCGGCGACCGCGAACGCCCAGCAGGTGACGGCCGCGATGCACGAACTCGCCGCCCGCCTTGCAATGCCGCAGCTCACCGAAGCGCACCTCGACGCGCTGGCCGAGGCGAACATCCGCTTCTCCGCCGCGCTCGACGCACAGGACGCAGACGCCGCCCTCGATGCCGACGACGCGTTCCACGCCGTGTTCGTCGAGGCGAGCGGCAACCCGCTCATCGCGAGCATCCTCGAGCAGGCGACACCCATTTTGCGCAGGATCGAGCGGATGCGGTTCTCGTCGACCGAAGCCCGCGAATCTGTGGCGAAGCACGAAGCGATCATCGCCACGGCGCGCACGGGACAGACCGACTCGGTCGCAGCCCTCAGCAGGGAGAACTGGCTGGCGCTGACCTTCGACCTGTAATCGAGCAGTGCAGCCGGGCAACACCCCCCGGTAGGGGGTTATCTGAGGCTTGGTCAGTTAGCGTAGGTTGAGGGGGTTGCCGATGGCGCCTGTGCGCCGGCAACCCCGACCGATCGAGGCCCCCGTGCACACCCTCCACTCTCGCCCGCATCCGCTGAGCCGACGTTTTCGCTCAACGATTACCGCGCTCACCGCTTTCGCCCTCCTGTTCGGCGCATCGCTCGTTGCAGCGCCTGCAGCGACCGCGGCCGCTACCGGCTCCATTACCGGAGTGGTGACTTCGGCCGAGAACGGCTCGAAGCTCGACGGAATCGCGGTCGCTCTCCTGCCCGTGTTCTCTCCCACGACGAGCTATGACCGCTACATCGACTACGACGAGACGAACAGCCAGGGTAAGTTCTCGTTCACGGGGGTGGCCGCTGGCCGTTACCGCGTCTTCTTCGATACCGACGACCGCGATTACATTCCGCAGTTTCTGGGTGGCGACCCCGGCGACCTGGATGGCCAGATCGCTCCGATTGTCGTCGGAACGAACGCCATCGATGCCAGCCAGGCCCTCACCGTCGGCGGCACCTACTCCGGTCATGTCGAGAACGCCGCGGGCAAGTCACTGAAGAACGTGTCGGTGTATGCGGTTCCCTCTGATGAGTCGGCGGAGGATTACTACGACTATGACGAAGACGTCACCGACACCAACGGCAACTTCGAAATCGGAGGCCTGTGGGCCGGCGATTACACCATTGAGATTTTCAGCGATGAAGAAAACCTGGTCGGACAGACACTCGACGTTGACCCCATTGTCGGTTCCGCGGATGTCGAGCTCGACGATGTTGTCCTCGCGGTCGGCGCGAAGCTCTCCGGAATTGTCAAGGATGCCGCTGGCAAGCCACTGAAGGGCGCCGCCGTCGTCGGCCAGTTGATAAACGCCGACGGTTCACTGAGCAACTCGAGCTACGGCTACGACAACACCGACAAGAACGGTGCGTATTCGATGAACCGCTTGCCAAAGGGCGACATCCAGGTCTCGATTCTCGGGTACGACGATTACACCGTCAGCCAGGACTTCGCCGGCGGAAGCGACGAGGCGTACCTCTCAGTGCCGATTAAGATCCCAACAGCCGGGTCAGGCAACTATCGCGACCTTCGCCTCGCAAAGGCAGCATCCATCACCGGCAAGGTGAAGGATGCCTCGGGCAAGAAGGTAAAGAACGTCACTATTCAGGTCATCCAGAATGACCTGACCGGACTCGGGTTCAGCTACGGCGACTTCCTGAAGGGGTCGACGCCGTCGAAGCGTTTCGAAAAGTCGGTAAAAACCGCAAAGGCAGCGAAGGCAGCGGCCGTCGACGTCGACTCCCCCGAAACCGCGCTCAAGGTACTCGACTACGTCAGCACCGACAAGCACGGCAAGTACACCGTTCGCGGCCTCACCCCGGGAAGCTACTCGCTGAGCTTCGGTAGCAACACCTCCCGCACCAAGCCGGGGGCCGTTGCGGCGAAAACGCTCTATCTCGGCACTACGACAAAAACGGTCAACGTCCGACTATCGAAGACCGTCAGTGTTTCGGGCGTCGTCAAGTCCTCGGCCGGAAAAGCACTGCGCTACGCCGAGGTGCAGGCAATCCGGATCGGTGGAGGAAACAAGGCTGACGCGCTCACCGAGTCATTCGGGCCTCACATTGCCTATACCGACAAGAACGGAAAGTACGCGCTCGGGCTGCCGACCGGCACCTGGGCCCTGCGCTTTTCTTCGGAGAACAACTCCGTCGGAACTCGCTTCCTCGGTGGCGGAACCTACCTGTCGTCGCCCAGCACCACGAAACTCGTGGTCAAGTCGACCTCGCTGAAGAAGAACATCTCTCTTCCGATTACCGGCGCCAATGTTGCGGCCACCGTCCTCACCGCAGAAGGCCTGAAGAACGCTGGCGGCACTATTGCCCTCGAGCGCCTCGTCAGCGGTAAGGTCGTCGATCGCACGGTCAACTTCACCGATGACTGGGACGAATGGGAAGAGACGTCGGGATTCAACTCGGTCTTCCCGCTGCAGCGGCTCGCCGACGGCGACTACCGGGTCATCCTGACGCCCACGTCATATTACGAAGCATGGGCGGTGGCGCCCACGACCGTGCCCTTCACGGTCGCCGGAGCGAAGGTCACGAAGATCTCGGGTACGGCAGTCTCTCCGACCGCCTCGCTCGGAACAATTCGCCTCTCAACGCCGACCGCCGTGTCGTCGACCAGCGCCGTGGCCGTCACCGGCTCGGCGAGCGTCGGCCAGCTTCTCAAGGCGAAGACGTCGGGTATTCCGTCCGACGCTGAGGGCTACTTCACCTGGTACCGCGACGGCCACGCCATCACCGGCGGCTTCTTCGAGGACTACCGAGTCCAGCCGTCGGACGTCGGCGCTCGCCTCCAGGTCGTGTTCATCGCGGCATCGGGTGATTCGTACTACGAAGTGACCTCCGACGAAACAGCGAAGGTCACGGCGGGCACTTTCCCGGTCGCAGCCGGAGCCCCCAAGGTCACCGGAAGCGGACGCGTGGGCAGCACTCTCACCGCTCCCGCCGGCTCCAAGACGAAGTACCAGTGGCTGGTGAACGGATACGCGCTCCCCGGAGCAACCTCCAGGACCTTCGCCGTGCGCATCGCCGACTTCGGCGACAGCCTCAGTGTGAAGGTGAGCGTCAACGGAAAGGCCTGGACGACATCCGCCCCGGTAGCCGTTCGCACGGGTTCCGCGGTCACCCTGAACGGAAAAGCAAAGCCGAAGGTCGTCGGCAAGACCGGCGCCAAGCCGGTACTCGGTTCGTCCCTGACGTCAACGACGACGGGCGTGCCCGGAAACGCGATCGTGCAGTCGTACCAGTGGCAGGTCAATCGGGGTTCCGGGTGGGAGAACCTCTCCGGCAAGATCGGGCCGTCGCTCGGAATTCCGAAGACGGCATCCGCTGACTATGCGATTGGCTACAGCTACCGCGTTGTGCAGACGATCGAGCGCTCGGCGACCACGACCGGACCGGCGATCACCAGCTCGGCTCTGAAGCTCGTCAAGAAGTAGCCACAGCGGTAACAGCGAAGGCCCCGTAGCGGCGCGAAAGCGCGGTTACGGGGCCTTTGGCCTGTGTGGGCAGCGAACTGAGACGAAAGAAGTGCGGCTACGCCGACTCGGTGCCGATGGTCGAAGTGCGGCTACGCCGACTTCCGGTGCCAAAAGAGAAGTGCGGCTACGCCGACTTCTCAGCACGCTCGATGCTGCGCGGGACGATCGTGGGCGCCGCGTTGTTGAGCACGGCATCCTTGGTCACGATTACGCGACCGACCTCGTCGTCCGAGGGCACCTCGAACATGATCGGGCCGAGCACTTCTTCCATGATCGCTCGCAGGCCGCGAGCACCGGTCTTGCGCAGCACGGCGAGGTCAGCGATCGCCTCGAGGGCATCCGGCTCGAAGTCGAGCTCCACGCCGTCGAGCTCGAACATGCGCTGGTACTGGCGAACGAGGGCGTTCTTCGGCTGGGTCAGGATGTCCATGAGCGCAACCTGGTCGAGCTGGGTGACGGTGGCGACGACGGGAAGTCGACCGATGAACTCCGGGATGAGCCCGAACTTGTGCAGGTCTTCGGGAAGAACCTCGCCGAACAGGTCGACGTCGTCGCCCTTGGTGTGAAGCGGGGCGCCGAAGCCGATGCCCTTCTTGCCGGCTCGCGACGAGATGATCTCTTCGAGTCCGGCGAAAGCGCCGGCCACAATGAATAGGACGTTGGTGGTGTCGACCTGGATGAATTCCTGGTGCGGATGCTTGCGCCCACCCTGTGGAGGAACGGAGGCGACGGTTCCTTCGAGAATCTTCAGGAGCGCTTGCTGCACGCCCTCGCCGGAGACGTCGCGGGTGATCGACGGATTCTCGGCCTTGCGGGCGATCTTGTCGATTTCGTCGATGTAGATGATGCCGGTCTCGGCGCGCTTGACGTCGTAGTCGGCGGCCTGGATCAGCTTGAGCAGAATGTTCTCGACGTCTTCACCGACGTACCCGGCCTCGGTCAGTGCCGTGGCATCCGCTACCGCGAAGGGAACGTTGAGTCGTTTGGCGAGCGTCTGGGCGAGATAGGTCTTGCCGCAGCCCGTCGGCCCGATGAGAAGAATGTTGGACTTCGAGATCTCGACGTCATCCATGACGGTCTCGACCGAAGCGATCGTGTTGCGGGCGCGAACCCGCTTGTAGTGGTTGTAGACGGCGACCGAGAGGGTCTTCTTCGCCTGCTCCTGGCCGATGACGTATTCCTCGAGGAACGCGTAGATCTCACGGGGCTTCGGCAGATCGAACTCGCTCGAGGTCTCTTCGCCAGCTTCGGCGAGACGCTCTTCGATGATCTCGTTGCACAGCTCGACGCACTCGTCGCAGATGTACACACCCGGACCCGCAATGAGCTGCTGAACCTGCTTCTGGCTTTTGCCACAGAAGGAACACTTGAGCAGATCGGCACTCTCTCCGATACGCGCCATCCCCAGCCTCCCTCAATCGCCATGTGGTAGCTATCCGAGCCTAACCCGAACGGCCGACAAGCGCCGTCACACGACGCAATTGGATGTCGGCGCGCCGCTCTCGGCGGTCGTCCGGCCGGTGACGAACTATCATCGAAGGCGGGCGATTTGCCCGGAATTGCGGCTACCCGGAGGTGAGCGATGTCGACGAGACTCTCGCGCGTCGCCCGTGGTTTCCTCGCCGCCGTTGTGTCGACTCTCGTCGCCGCCGGATCCCACACCCTCGCCGGCGGCACTGCACCAGGCACCGTCGCTCTGGTTCTCGGGCTCGCCACCGCAGCCATCGTCTGCATCGCGCTGACCGGCAAGCAGCTCTCCGTCCCCCGCCTCGTCGTCGCCGTCTCGCTCAGCCAGTACGGCTTCCACTCGCTGTTCAGCTCGATGGGCGACTTCGCGGCCGCACCGACGCACGCGCAGGGCCACGTCCACGGCGCCGTGGCGCTCGGAACGGATACCGCGGTCCACCACACGAGTGCGCTCATGTGGGTTGGCCACGCGATTGCCGCCGTCCTGACCATCGTCGCGCTCGCCTACGGGGAACGCGCTTACCGCAGCCTGCGAGCGATCGCGTCGCGCGTCATCCGCTCGCTCGTGCCCGCCGCCGCAGTGCCGATCGATGTGCTGCCCGGCGATCGGTCCGCCCCCGCTTCTCGCCTGTTTGCGCCCCGGTTTTTCGACATCCACTCGACGTCCCTGCGGTATCGCGGTCCGCCGGTAGCCCTCTCCGCCTGAGCGGACAGCCCTACTCTCGCACCACTTTTCGTGGACCGCCCCTGCGCGGCCACCAGCAACCAAGGACTACCCCATGAACAAGAAGACCATCATTTCTGCGTCCGTCGCGCTCAGCGCCGGTGCCCTGCTCGCCGTTGCCGCACCGCTCGCCGCGAGCGCGCACGTGTCGCTCATCGAGAACACGGCTGCGGCCGGTTCCTATTCGCTCATCACCTTCAAGGTGCCGAACGAGTCGGACACCGCCGGAACCAACAAGCTCGTGATCAACCTGCCGACCGATACGCCGTTCGCGAGCGTGAGCTACATCCCGGTCGCCGGCTGGACCGCCGAGCTGAACGAAGAGACGCTGCCCGAACCGGTGGCCGTCGGTGAGTCCGAGATAACGGATGCCGTCACGAGCGTGACCTTCACTGCGGATGCCGGAAGCGAGATCGTCGCCGGACAGCTGCAGACCTTCAGCCTCTCGCTCGGCCCGGTGCCCGACACCGGTTCCGTTGTGCTCTCGGCCGACCAGTACTACACCGACGGCGAGATCGTGAAGTGGGCTGACACCGAAGAAGACGGCGAGCACCCCGCTCCGGTGCTGTACATCAACGATGCACCGGTAGCGGACCACCACGGCGCGGCCGCCGAAGAGGGCGACGCAGACGAGACCGAGCACGCGGCGGCCGAGACCGCAGCGCCCGCTGACGACGTGCTCGCGCGCGTTCTCGGCATCGGCGGCCTCGTTGTCGGCGCCATCGGCATCGTCCTCGCAGTGACCGCGCGTCGCTCGGGCGACACCGCAGCGAGCAAGTAGTTATGGCTCACCAGCGCACACGCGTGGCCGCGCTCCTCGCGGCCGGTGCCCTGGTGGCTGCCGTGCCTGTGCTGGGGCTTGCCGCCCCGGCACAGGCGCACAACTACCTCGTCTCCTCCACCCCGGAAGCCGGGGCGACTCTCACCGAGCTGCCCGCCCAGTTCTCGGTCACCACAAATGACACCCTGCTCGACCTCGCCGGCAACGGTGCGGGTTTCGGGCTGCTGATCCAGGACTCCGCCGGGCAGTACTACGGCGACGGCTGCTTCACGATTTCCGGCGCTTCGCTTTCGACGGATGCCGCACTCGGCGCCGCCGGCGAGTACACGCTCGTGTACCAGTTCGTCTCGACGGACGCCCACCCGGTCAGCGACCAGTTCACGTTTGAGTGGGCTCCCTCCGCAGGGGTCACGCCGAGCGAGGGTTCGGCCATCGCTCCGGACTGCGAGGGCACCGACATCGGTACCGCGCCATCCGACGACGAAGCGGCCCCGGCATCCGAGTCGGCCATCGCATCCGCTCTTCCGTGGATCGGCGGCACGGTGCTCGCGGTGGGTCTCGCGATCGGCCTGACGCTCTTCCTGGTGCGCCCCAAGAAGCAGTAACCACGTCGACGAACACGGAAATTCAGGCAATCCGGCCGAACCCGGCGAGCATTTCCCCGTAGTTCCGGGAAAGATGACTGCACGCCGAGCCCGATCGCCTGAGTTTCCGTGGTTTGACCACATGTCCTGAAACGACAAAAAGGCCGCCCCGCGAGGGACGGCCTTTTTGCGTACTGACTTCTAGTGCAGAACTACCTACGCGGTGATTGCGTTCGGCAGGTTCTTGCGGCTCGTGAGAACCTGGTCGATCAGGCCGTACTCGAGGGCCTCGGCAGCGCTGAGGATCTTGTCGCGGTCGATGTCCTTGTTGACCTGCTCCGGCGTGCGGTTGGAGTGTGCCGACAGGGTCGACTCGAGCCAGCCACGCATACGCAGGATCTCGGCGGCCTGGATCTCGATGTCCGAGGCCTGTCCGCGACCCGAGTCACCGGTCGACGGCTGGTGGATCAGGATGCGGGCGTTCGGAAGCGCGAGGCGCTTTCCGGGTGAGCCAGCGGCCATCAGCACGGCAGCGGCAGAGGCAGCCTGGCCGAGAACGACCGTCTGGATCTGCGGACGGATGTACTGCATCGTGTCGTAGATCGCCGTCATCGCGGTGAAGGATCCACCGGGTGAGTTGATGTACATGACGATGTCGCGGTCGGGGTCCTGGCTCTCGAGAACGAGAAGCTGGGCCATGACGTCATCCGCCGAGGCGTCGTCGATCTGCACACCGAGGAACACAATGCGGTCCTCGAAGAGCTTCGCGTACGGGTCCTGGCGCTTGTAGCCGTAGGCCGTGCGCTCTTCGAACGTCGGCAGGATGTAGCGAGCCTCAGCTGCGGGGCGGGCAATACCCGATGCACCCAAATTGAAGTTATCCATTTGTCGTTCCTTACTTCGCAGCTTCGGCCGGGTCGTCAGACACGGTCTCGTCGGTTCCGCCGCCGCCGACAACGTCGGAGGCGAACTCACGGAGGTGATCGACGAAGCCGTACTCGAGCGCGCCCTTGGCGTCGAACCAGTTGTCGCGGTCGTTGTCAATGAGAACCTGCTCGACCGACTTTCCGGTCTGCTCAGCGGTGAGCTCAGCCATACGCTTCTTCATATCGAGGATGACGAAGGCCTGGGTCTGGATGTCGGCCGACGTTCCACCGAATCCACCGGACGGCTGGTGCAAAAGCACGCGGGCGTTCGGGGTGATGTAGCGCTTGCCCTTGGTTCCGGAGGACAGCAGGAACTGGCCCATCGACGCCGCCATGCCGATTCCGACGGTGACGATGTCGTTCGGAACGAACTTCATGGTGTCGTAGATCGCCATACCCGCGGTGATGGAACCACCGGGGCTATTGATGTACAGGTAGATGTCACGCTTCGGGTCCTCCGCTGCAAGCAGAAGGATCTTCGCGCAAATTTCGTTGGCGTTGTCATCACGCACCTCTGAGCCAAGCCAGATGATGCGGTCCTTGAGGAGTTGGTCGAAGATGCTCGAGACCAATGCCGGTTGGGCCATTGTTGCGCTCCGTTTCAGTTATCGCTTGGTTTGAATCTATCGGAGCGCGCCCGCCGTTTCTCGCGTGTTCGCCGTGGGCAGAGCGGAGCGGCGCCCAGGGCGACCTTGGCACCGCGCCGTGGGCAGATAGCGCCGTACAGTCGAAGCATGACCGGAACATCGAACACCTCGGACTGGGAAGCACAGATTGCCCTGGTCTGGGCAACCACCGGCAGTTTTACCGACGCAGAAGTCGTTGGAGTCATCGATGCGCTCGCGGCCGATCGCCCCGAAGCGGATGCCGCAGCAGTCTTCGAGCGCGCGTCCGTACGGGACTACGTTGGCCTCGAAGCGGATGCGGAACCGCTCTATCGCCGCGCGATCGAACTCGGGCTCGACGAGAACCGTCATCCGCAGGCGGTCATCCAGCTCGCGAGCACGTTACGTAATCTCGGCCGTGCCGGCGAGGCCGTCCAGCTGCTCGACGATCACCTGCAGCGCTTTCCGGATGACCGCTGGTCGGCGCCGGCCCGCGCGTTCCTTGCGCTCGCCCTCGCCAGCGACGGGCAGGAGAGGCGTGCCCTCTCGCTGGCGCTCGTGACCCTCGCGCCATCCCTGCCGGCGTACTCCAACGCTGTGCGTCGCTACGCCCTCGAACTCGAGTTGTAGCGCTCAGCCGTTCGTCTCGACCGGGTCTCCGCCTTCGTCGGCAACGGTCGGCTCGCCCTTGCCGCTGCGGTTCAGCAGCAGAGCCGCCACGTTCGCCCCGGTGATGAGCGCGATCCCGATCCACTCCCCCACGTTCAGGGCCTGCCCGAGAATTGCCGCGCCGACGAGAGCGGCGAAGACCGGGTGCACGCTCATCAGCAGCGAGAACAAGTGGGCAGGCACCGTGCGCAGTGCGATCAGGTCGCACACGTAGGGAACTGCCGACGACAGGACTCCGGCAATGATGGCGAAGCCGAGGATGAGCATGCTCGGCTTCGTGGTGCTGAGCGTCACGATTCCGATCGGCAGGTACACGAGGGCCGACACCGACGTTGCCATCGCCGTGCCTCCGACGCCCGGCACGCGGCGGCCGACAGTGCGGTTGAGCAGGATGTACGCCGCCCAGCAGGCGGCGGCAACCACTCCGAGGCCGATCCCGACGAAGTCGGCGGTCGGACTCGGCTGGGTGATGCAGAGCACACCAACGATGGCAGCGGCCGCGCAGATGATCGTTGCCCGCGACCGTGAGGAGAGCAGCGCGACAGCGAGCGGACCGAGAAACTCGAGGGTGACCGCAAGGCCGAGACCGATGCGGTCGATCGCGGTGTAGAGCGACAGGTTCATCGTTCCGAAGACGACGGCGAGCAACAGGATCGGCCACCACTGCGCCCAGCTGAACCGCCAGAATCGGGGCCGTGCGATCGGCAGCAGTACGAGAGCGGCGACGAACTGCCGCATCGCGACGACTCCCACCGGACCGATCACCGGGAACGCAAGCGAGCCCACCGCCGCGCCGACCTGGTTCGACAGCCCACTCGTCAGCAGGATCGCGATTCCGCTCGCGCGCGTCTGCTTCTGAACCTCGGCCATATCGCCAGAATGACGCATTTCTACTGCTGCGTAAAATGCATAAGCGCGTGCAGCTATACGCTTTACGCATGAATGCTGATGTGCGTGAACTGCGGTGTTTCGTCGCGATCATCGACGAAGGAAGCTTCACCGACGCGGCAATAGAACTGGGGATGTCGCAGGCGGCCGTTTCGCGCAATCTCGCCAGCCTCGAGAGCGGCCTCGGTGCACGCCTCGTCCGCCGCACGACGCGCTCCGTGGAGCTGACCTCGGCCGGTGAACGCGCACTCCCCCACGCGCGTCGGGTACTCGCAGCGCTCGATGACCTCGAGCGCGACGTGCAGCACGGCCGTGGCGCGATCCACTTCGGGTACGCCTGGTCGGCGCTCGGTCGCCACACCGTCGAATTCCAGCGGCGCTGGGCCGCTGCGAACCCCGACACCGAGCTCGAACTCGTGCGCATCAACACGTCGACCGCCGGGCTCTCCGACGGCTCGACCCAGTTCGCCCTGCTGCGCAAACCGGTCGTTGCGGCCGAGGTCGAACTCGTGCTGATCGGGGTCGAACGCCGATTCTGCGCAATGGCCACGGACGACCCGCTTTCGAAGCGCCGCAGCGTGACTCTCGCCGAGATCGCCGACCACACGATCGCCATCGACCTCAAGACAGGCACTACCTCGACGGACCTGTGGCCCGAAGCGGAGCGTCCGGCATCCATTCTTCACATCACCGACGTGGATGACTGGCTCACGACGATCGCGTCCGGTCGCGCCGTCGGGATTTCGTCGGAGGCGACGGCGCACCAGTATCGCCGGCCGGGAGTGAGTTACCGGCTGCTGCGGGATGCCCCGCCGATTCCGGTGTACCTGGCCTGGTCGCGCTCCGACCCGCCACCCGAGCGCACCGCCGTGCTCGACCTGCTCGCCGACCTGTACCGCTGAGCTGATTCGCTGACCCCTGCCGGCGCTGCTGGTGCCGCCGGCCGCATGCCTCCCAACTCGCGCCGCGCTAAGACGTAAAGTCGGCAATCCGGCGCGACCCGCCGCATCCGCTGCCCTGCTACCGGCGTGCCGCCGCATCCTGCCGACTTTGCGTCGGTGATCACAGCCGGCAACGAGAAAGGGCCCGCCACCGAAGTGACGGGCCCTTAGCTACCGGTGACTACTTGTGGTCGTGACCGTAGTGCTCGTTGTTCTTGGAACGGCCGTGGCTGTCCTTTGCGCCGTGGTCGTGTCCGGAGTGGTCGTCGTTCGCCTCGGCGAGCATGTTCGCCGTCGCGGTCGGGTCGAACTGGTCTTCCTCGGCCGAGTCGTCGTCGAACGCAGCGGTGAACTCTGCGAGGTCGACGTCCTTGCCCTTGGAGTCGACGACCTTCGCCTTGCCGAGAACGACTGCGAGAGCCTTCGAGCGGGCGACTTCGCCGATCATGGACGGGATCTGGCCGCTCTTGTCGAGCGTCTGGATGAACTCGCCCGGCTCCATGCCGTACTGGGCTGCGCCCTGGATCAGGTACTGGGTGAGCTCGTTCTGGCTGACCTTGATCTCTTCCTTTTCGACGATTGCGTCGAGCAGGATCTGGCTGCGGAACGTCTTCTCGCTCGACTCGGTGACCTCAGCGCGGTGCACGTCGTCTTCGAGGCGGTTCTCGTTCTCGAGGTGACGGTGAACTTCGTCTTCGACGAGCTTGGCCGGAACCGGGATCTCGACGAGCTTGAACAGTTCGTCGACGACGAGGTCGCGAGCTTCGGCACCCTGCTTGAAGACGCCCGACTTGCTGAGCTGCTCCTTCAGGTCTGCCTTGAGCTCCTTGATGGTGTCGAACTGGCTCGAGATCTGAGCGAAGTCGTCGTCGGCCTCAGGAAGCTCGCGCTCCTTGACGGCGAGCAACGACACGGTGATCTCTGCGGTCTCACCCTCGTGGTCTCCACCGAGAAGCTTCGACTCGAAGGTCGTGGTCTCGCCGGCGCTGAGGGCGTCGAGCGCCTCGTCGATGCCGTCGATGAGCTCGCCCGATCCGACCTCGTACGAGATGGCGTTGGCGGTGTCGACCTCGTTGTCACCGATCTTGGCGACGAGGTCGAGCTGGGCGAAGTCGCCGGTCTTGGCCGGGCGGTCGACGGTGATGAGCGTGCCGAAGCGGCTGCGCAGCGTGTCGAGTTCGTTCTGGATGTCGTCGGCCGAGACCTCGACAGCGTCGACGGTCAGCTTGAGGCCGTCGTAGTCCGGAACGTCGAACTCTGGGCGAACGTCAACCTCGACGGTGACGAGCAGGTCACCGAAGAAGTCCTTGATGTTCGGCCACTCGGCGATGTCTGCCTCGGGGCGACCAAGGGTGCGGATCTTCTCGTCCTGCACGGCCTGGCGGAAGAACTTGTCGAGTCCGTCGCTGACTGCGTGGTTCAGCACCTCTTCGCGACCGACGCGCTGGTCGATCAGCTGCGGCGGGATCTTGCCCTTACGGAAGCCGGGAATGTTTACCGACTGGCCGATGTGCGTGTAAGCGTGGTCGATGCTCGGGCGAAGCTCTTCGGGGGTAACCGAAATGCTGAGCTTGACGCGCGTGGGGCTGAGCTTCTCTACCGTGGTCGTCACCATGGGGTGTCTCCTGATATTTCTTATCTACTGGCCGTGAATATTGAACTGTTGAACTGGGGTCTTGTCGGGGCGACAGGATTCGAACCTGCGGCCTCTCGGTCCCAAACCGAGCGCTCTACCAAGCTGAGCTACGCCCCGGAATGTCACTGGTGAAACTAGTGCTGCGACCGTGCGTCCGATGAGGTTGCTCATCTGAAAATTGGCCTCGGCAAGTCTAGCCGAGTCCCGGGGGTCACTGGCGCTCGTTTGGGCTGTCATTCCGCTGTGAGCGTTTTCGGGATCTGTGCCGTCCGCGCGCTGGTCTCACCCGCATCCGCTGGTCGCAACTCGCCCGGCGTGCGGGCGGTGGCACAAACCGGTCCAACCATCGGGTACAGTAATGACCGGTAGTTGCTGGTTTTGTTCGCAAAACCCTGGCTTCTGCGGGGATGTAGCTTAGTGGTAAAGCCTCAGTCTTCCAAACTGATGATGCGGGTTCGATTCCCGTCATCCCCTCCAAATCGCCCTCGGTCCGCCGGGGGCGTTTCTGGTTTATGGCGCTGCGCTCGCGTGCCCGTCTCGTGAGGGGTGGCAAATCCTCCTTCCGAGTGCCGGTGATGGAGGATTTGGCTCACCTCAGTACCTCGCCGGCGGCCGCGGCAGTGAGGTCAACCAGTCCCCCGTTCAGCCGCCCTTCCACTCAGCCGCCCTTCCACTCAGCCGCCCTTCCACTCAGCCGCCCTTCCAAAATTCAGGAAGCCCGCAACTGTCTCCGGCGCGCCTGTCGCCGACACGCCGCACCACGACTCGCGGTTCCTGCGTTTTGGAAGATCAAAGGCTGGATCGGGATGCTTGGAGTTCGAGTTCAGCAACCTCCACAACCGCTGAGCGCGGGAATTCTCATACGAATGCATGGTTTTACCGTGGGTACCTGATCCAACTGAAAGGCTCCACCCATGGTTTTGTTCTCCCCAGTCGAACTCGGCGACCTCAAGCTGTCCAACCGCATCACGATGGCGGCAATGACGCGGATGCGGTCCGATGACGCCGGAGTTCCGACCGACCTCGTCGCCGAGCACTACACGCAGCGCGCCGGTCTGGGCATGCTCGTCACTGAGGGAACCTTTCCGATCCAGGAGTCGAAGGCCTACTCTGGCCAGCCCGGCATCGAGACGGACGCACAGGTCGAGGGCTGGAAGAAGGTCACCGACTCCGTGCACGCCGCCGGCGGAACGATCGTGATCCAGCTCATGCACGGCGGACGCGTCACCCACACCGATATCAACGGCAGCGAGCGCATCGTCGCCCCGAGCGCAGTCGCAATCGAGGGCCAGGTCAACACTCCGAACGGCAAGCAGGCGTTCCCGGTTCCGCACGCGCTGACGCTCGACGAGCTTGCCGAGACAAAAGCCGTGCTCGTTGCCGGTGCCCGCAACGCCATCCGCGCCGGCTTCGACGGCGTCGAGATTCATAGCGCCAACGGTTACCTGCTGCACGAGTTCCTCTCGCCGGCATCCAACGTGCGCGACGACCAGTACGGCGGATCGCCCGCGAACCGGGCGCGCTTCGTCATCGAGGTCGCCCAGGCGATCAGCGAGGCCATCGGTGCCGGGCGCACCGGCATCCGCATCTCGCCGGCCCACAACATCCAGGACGTGTGGGAGAACGACGCGGATGACGTCCGAGCCACCTACGAAGCCCTGGTCGGCGGAATCTCGGGTCTTGGGCTCTCCTACCTCAGCGTTGTGCACAAAGACCTCGAAGGCGAGCTTGTGCAGGACCTGCGCGAACTGTTCGCCGGAAAGGTCATCGCGAACTCCGGATTCGGATCGCTCACGACGCGCGACGAAGCGCACGCACTCGTCGCCGACGGTCACGCGGATGCCGTCGCCGTCGGCCGTCTCGTCATCGCGAACCCCGACCTGGCCGACCGCTGGCAGCAGCAAGCCGACGAGAACGCGCCCGACCCGTCGCTGTTCTACACGCCCGGCGCTCGCGGCTACACCGACTACCCGACCCTCGAGTCCGCCGCCGTCTAACCCTCCCTCGCAACCACTGTCTGAAGACTTCCAAAATTCAGGAACCTCGACCCGACACGCCGCCGGAGCTCGAGCTCGCTCGGCGTGTTGCCCTGCAGTTCCTGCATTTTGGAAGGTCAGTCTCGCGGGGAAGTCTCGAGTGCGGCATCCGCTCTACGGCATCGTCCACGGGGCGACGGGCAGCGGATGTCCGCACTCGACCCAGGTCTTGAGGTTCGAGAGCACGGCGGCCCAGCCTGCCGCTGACTCGTCGCGCTCCGCCTCAGTAGCGAGGTTCGCATCCGTGACCGTGAGCCGAACGATCGACTCGTGCTGCTCGAGCTCGAACGTCACGACACTCGGCCCGTTCGCCGTCACCTGGCGGGGAGCCGCCCAGGTGTTCACGAGCCGACGAGGTGGATCGCTCTCGAGAATGATCCCCTCGACCTGGGTCTCGCCGGTGCCGCTCACGTGCGCCCACGTCGAGCCTTCGCGCCAGTCGGACATATTGCTGCTACCCCAGAATTCCGCCGTCTCGGCCGCATCCGTGAGCGCAGTCCAGACGCGCTCCGCCGTCGCTTCGAGGTAGATGATCGTCTTCACGGGCTCAAGTGCGGGCATGGGGTCCTCCATTCCCGCCCAACGCTAGGCAGCGGATGCAGCGGCAGGCAACCCCTGTTACTGACGCTCGGTAAGGCGTCGCCACGACGCTGAGACCGCAGGAAGTGCTCCCGCATCCGACCCGGGTGCCCGGAACGACTCGAGCATGTAGGCAGCGTGCCGCCGCCAGGCATCGGGGGCGATCGTCGCCGTCACCCGGGTAATCCCGGCCGTCGCGAGCGTGAGCAGGTAGATGTCGGAGTGGTGGAAGTCGGCGCGAACGGCTCCGGCCGCCTTCGCCCGCTCGATGAGCGTGAGCATCGAACGGAACGCCCGGCGATGCTCGGCGCGGAACTGGTCGGACCCGGTCAGCGGCGCCGCAAGGATCTCGGCGAACGCGATATCCGTCGCCTGCTGCTCGAGGATCACCATGACCTGGCCGTGAAACGCGAGCCATGGCTCGGTGCGGGCGCGCTCGGCGGCGGCATCCATCGCGTCGGCGTAAGCACGCACTTTTTGGTCAAAGACCGCCTCGACCAACGATTCGCGGGTGGGAAACCGCCGGTAGAGCGTCGCAACCCCGACCTTCGCCGACCGCGCAATGTCGTCGAGCGACGCGGCCGAACCGTGCGCTGCGAAGGCAGCAGTCGCTGCGCTCAGAATCGCATCGCGATTGCGCTCGGCGTCCAGCCGAAGGGGCCGCTCAGTATCCATCTGCAAACTTTACCGCCGAAGTGGAATAACTTCTCCACTTCTCGGTTTACTAAGTGGAGAGAGTTCTCCACATCATCGTCAGAAAGGCACACCGTGCGCGCACTGGTCCTCCCCCGTTTCGAATCCACCGTCGAGCTTCAGAACATCGAGGTCCCAGAGCCCCAGGCCGGTGAGATCCGGGTGAAGGTGAGCGCCGCATCCGTCAACGGTTTCGACCTCGCCGTCGCGGCGGGCTACCTCAACGGCATGATGGAACACCGCTTTCCGGTCGTCATCGGCAAGGACTTCGCCGGAACGGTCGACGCGATCGGTGCGGATGCCGAAGGCTTCAGCATCGGCGACCGCGTCTTCGGCGTCGTGAGCAAATCCCACCTCGGAGACGGGTCGTTTGGCGAGTACGTCACCATCCCCGTCGGCATGGGTGTTGCACCGCTCCCCGACTCGATCTCGTTCGCCACCGCCGCATCCCTCGGCCTCGCCGGGACGGCTGCCGTCGACGCCCTCACGGCCGCGAGCCTCACGGCCGACTCGGTCGTGCTGATTTCGGGAGCCACCGGTGGGGTCGGCGTGCAGGCGGTGCAACTCGCCGCCCAGGCTGGCGCGCACGTCATCGCAACCGCACGGACTGCAGAGGCGCAGTCAGCTCTCACCGCACTCGGCGCCTCGGCGCTCGTCGACTACACCGGCGATCTCGCGGCGCAGATTCACGAAACGCATCCCGACGGTGTCGACGTCGTGCTGCACTTTGCCGGCGACGCCTCGGCCCTCGGCGCGCTGGTGAAGCCAGGCGGAATCCTGGTCTCGGCCATCGGCGCCACCGCAGAATCCGTCGGCAACCCCGCGATCGCCGTGACCGGTGTTATGGCGACCCCCACCGCCGAGACGCTCACCACTCTCGCTGACCACGAAGAGTCTGGGCGAACGAGCGTTGCCGTGCAGCAGGTCTACTCCCTCGACGACGCCGCCGCGGCGCTCTCGGCATTCGGTGCCGGCAAGTTCGGCAAGCTCGTCATTTCGGTCGCGTAGAGGGAGCGAACAGTCATGGACATCGAATTCGGAGCGATCTCGCTCAGCGACCTCCAACTGGAGAAGTCCACCGGAAAGCTGCGGACAGCGTCGGAACGGATTGCCGACACTCTCTCCATCGCGATGCTCGCCGATCGCCTCGGGCTCGACGTCTTTGCGCTCGGCGAGCACCATTCCCACGATTTCGCAGTGTCATCTCCCGCCGTCGTCCTCGCGGCGATCGCGGCTTCCACGAAATCGATCCGCCTCACCAGCGCGGTGACGGTGCTCAGCGTGCTCGACCCGGTTCGAGTGTGGGAAGACTTTGCGACCCTCGACGTGCTGAGCGCAGGGCGTGCCGAGATCATCGCCGGGCGCAGCGCCTTCGTCGAGCCGTTTCCGCTGTTCGGAGTGAATCTCAACGACTACGACGCGATTTTCGCCGAGAAGCTTGGCCTATTGCTCGAGTTGCGTGAAAACGCGACGGTCAACTGGACGGGCGCGTTCCGACCTCCGCTGGTCGACGCGCAGATTTCCCCGCGCGCGGTGCAGGAGTCGCTCCCGGTCTGGGCCGGAGTCGGCGGCTCACCAGAGAGCGCGGAGCGTGCCGGCCGCCTCGGGCTCCCCATGACGCTCGGCCTGATCGGAGGACCGATCGCACAGGCACGCCGCACCGTCGACATCTATCGCGCGGCAGGCGAAAGAGCCGGGCATCCGGAACTACTTCGAGTTGCCATTTCTACCCACTTCTTCGCCGGCGCGAGCGAGCGCGCGGCGCGTGAAGTGTTTCCCTACTACAAGGAATATTTGCGCCCAAAAACGCCCGGCGGACGCGGTTTTGCAATCGATGAAAGCTACTTCACGGCTGCAACCAGCCCTGGCCAGGCTGTGATGATCGGCTCGAGCGACGAGCTCATCGAAAAAATCGTGTTCGCGCACGAGGTGCTCGGCATCGACCGATTCTTTGGCCAGGCCGACTGGGGCGGGATGCCGCTGGCACTCGTCGAAGATTCGCTGACGAGACTCGCGACCGAGATTGCACCCGCGGTGCGAGCCGCCATCGGGTAGCCGGACGTCCGCTCACTCGACGGGCGGGGCCGCCCGCCGGGAGTTCGCACCGGCGAGCGCGGCATTCGCGAGCTCGAGTGCCGTGTCTGCGTCGACCGCGCCGCCACGGCCTCCGACCTCCAGGTAGACGGCATCCGATACTTCGCCGGCGATGTCCTCCGGAAGATCGAACCCCTCGAGGACGCCCTCCACGACAACGTTCTCCACCGCCGAAAAGACCAGCGGCGACAACTGCTTCGCTCGCGCATCGTGCAGCTTGATGAATGACCTGGCAGTGTCGTTGTCGACGTCGACCTCCGAGCGGATGCCCACCTTGCGATAGATCGCCCACTCGAAGTCCTCGATTTTGGCGACCGGCAGGTTCGGGTGCACGAAGTACTTGGTGCCGCTCTTCTTCTTGAACTGGAACATGTCTTCTTCTCTCTCGTCCTCGAGTACCCGCAGGCTCGCGGCCGCGATGGTGAGCCGCGTCGAAATGTGCGGAATCGGATCAAACACGGCTATCGCGCCGCTGCGGGCCGCGCCCTGTGTGGTCGAACACATCGAGTGCAGGTGCTCAGCGCCGGCATCCACAACCGAGCCGGTGCTGCCCATGCGTCCGAGCCTGGTGTCGAAAGTCACGCGGCCACCCTCGCGCAGGTCGTCGTTGATCGATTTCGCGTGGCAGTACGACCAGAACACGCCCTCGACGTCTTCGATCTCGATGAAGAACCCGTAGATGCCCTCGTCGGCGCGGCGGATGTCGACGATCGTGCCCTCGGCCCACGGCGTGAAGTCGGTGGACAATCCGGCCGCGACGATCTTCGACTGCGAATGGTCGACTCCGCGGTGCTCGCGCTCACCGCCGAATTCGCCGCCCGTCGAAATCACGGAGTCCGGGTAGACCATCCGCGTCGTTGCCCTCGCCATGGCACCGGGTCTATCACAGCCCGCCGCTCGCCCGACAGGTCTTGCGAGCGGCCGACCACGCTGGGGCTCGTCATCAGCGGGGGGGGCGCCACACTGATAACGGACCAGGGCACGGATGCTGTGGCGGGTCGCGCGGGCGGCCACCGATTCGGTGAAAGTCGGCTGGTACCCGTACCGTCGAGTAGTGACGACAACCAGCCCCGCAGCGAAGAATTCCGCACCGCTCGGAGCCGTCGGTCTCGTCGTCATCGGTCTCCTCTGCCAGGAGGTCGGCGCCTCGATCGCTGTGCTGCTGTTTCCCACGGTCGGCCCGATCGGAATGGTGACGCTTCGCCTCGCGTTCTCGGCGATCATCCTGCTCGCGATCAGCCGCCCCAGGCTGCGCGGGCACAGCCGAAGCGACTGGGCGACCGTCGCCGTCTTCGGGCTCGTGCTCGCCGGAATGAACGCGCTCTTCTACCTCGCCCTCGAGCGCATCCCGCTCGGACCGACCGTCACGATCGAAGTGCTCGGGCCGCTCGTGCTCTCGGTCGTCGTCAGCCGCCGCGCATCGGCGTGGTTGTGGGCAGCGCTCGCGTTCGCCGGAGTCGTACTGCTCAGCCAGGGCGGATTCGAGAGCCTCGACCCGATCGGTGTCGCCTTCGCGGTCGGCGCGGCGATCACCTGGGCCGGCTACATCCTGATGTCCGAGCGCACCGGACGCCGCTTCCCCGGCTTCGGCGGGCTCGCCCTCGCCATGTCGATCGGTGCGATCGTGACGATCCCGTTCGGCGCATTCACGGCCGGAGCGGCACTGATTCGCCCCGAAATACTGCTACTCGGTGCCGCGGTGGCGCTCGCGTCATCCGCTATTCCTTACGGACTCGAACTGATTGCACTTCGCCGACTTGCGGCAGGAACGTTCTCGATCCTCATGAGCGTCTCCCCCGCCATCGCGACCGCCGCCGGCTTCCTGATTCTCGGCCAGCAGCTCAGCGTGCTGCAGGGAATCGCGATCGTGCTCGTGATTGTCGCGAGCGCGGGGGCTGTGCGATCGACGCGTGCGAACGCGCGGCGGGCCGAGCGCGACGGCCTCGACCCCACACTCGACACGGGCACGCCGCTCGCCTGAGTCGCCCGGCAGCCCGCCCGCGAGCCCGCCAGCCCGCCACCAGGAGTGGCCGTTTGGGCCTCGGGTAGCTGCGCGCGCAGCCACTGTTGTCCCGAACGGCAACTATCGCCGGCGGATGCCGCGCGCCGACGCGAGCGGATGCCGCAGGCCGCCCGCCTAGCGCTGCAGCCAGGCCAGAACGGCCAGCACTCGGCGGTGATCCGTGCCTGAGTCGTCGAGCCCCAGCTTCTGGAAAATGGAAGTCACGTTCTTTTCGACGGCGCCGGTTCCGATCACGAGGGCGGCAGCAATCGCGGCATTCGTGCGTCCCTCGGCCATGTGCGCGAGGACTTCGTGCTCGCGAGGCGTGAGCGAGGCGAGCGGGTCGACACGGCGTCCGAGTAACTGGGCAACTACTTCCGGGTCGAGCACCGTGCCGCCGGCAGCAATGCGCGAGACAGCGTCTTCGAGCTCAGAGAGCGACGCAACGCGGTCCTTCAGCAGGTAGCCGACCCCGCCGGTGCCCGACGACAGCAGTTCCTGCGCGTAGGCGACCTCGACGTACTGCGACAGCAGCAGGATGCCGACTCTCGGCAGGATGGTGCGGGCTTCGATCGCCGCGCGCACACCTTCGTCGCGATAAGTCGGCGGCATCCGCACGTCGAGAACGATCAGGTCGGGGGCGACGTCGGCGAGCGCGGCGATCAGTTCGACGGCATCCGGATACGACCCGACCACGTCGAATCCTGCCTCGACGAGCACCCGCACGAGTCCTTCACGGAGCAGAACGGAGTCGTCGGCAACGACGACGCGGAGCGGGGCGGAAGTCACGCCCCCAGCCTAGGAGTCGCGAGCGCCCACGTCAGACGAACCCCGAAACCGAATGTGCGCTGACTAATCCGCCACAGCTCTCGACTTCGGTGCCGGATCGGCGTTCGATCAGAGAACCAATCCACCGCTCGAAGTTCAGGGCACCGGGCAGGACAGCGTGGTTCAGTGCGTTGAACCGCGCAACCTTCCCCAACCGCAGGAAGAAGGAAGCATGAGCGACACCACACCAGCTGGTATCCCGGAAGACGCCGAGATCCACGACCAGAAGACCCAGGACGCGGAAGACTCCGGCAGCTACGTCGACAGCGAGCTCGACGAAGGCCAGGGCGGCGAGTCCGACCAGGTCGAGGGCGAGTACACCGATACCGACCTCGACGGGCCCGGCACGGGCACCCTGCCGTAAGCACGACAATGAGCGACCAACCGCAGGGAGTTCCGGCCGGAGGCAGCGACCTCAGTTCGGACGACGCCCCGACCTCGGATTCAGGCACCGCTGGCGCAGACGCCCCAACCGGTGACGCCGGGCTCGCGGGCGACAACCCCGTGACCGGAGACGAACCGTTCAACGGCGACGACGACATCCGCAGCGGCCAGCTCGGAGAAGAGTTCGGACAAGGCGCAGCGCGCCAGACCGATCCGCAGGATGGTGAGTACGCCGACGCAGTTGTCGACGACGACAGTCCGGATCCGCTGCCGTAGCAGCCCAACGAGAGAAGCACGCCGACCACTGGTCTTGTACCGACCGGTGCTGGCGTGCTTCACTCGCGTCCGGCCCCGACCGTTAACCTCCGCGCGCTAGACCTGAGGCGTGGAACAACTGGCGGATGCGGTGCTCGGTCTGGCGGAATCCGCCTGGGTCTACCCGGTGGTCTTTGCCCTCACCGTTGCCGACGCCTTCCTCGTGATCGTGCCGAGCGAAACTGTGGTCGTTTCACTCGCCGCGCTGTCGGCATCCGGTGGCCACCCGAACCTCGCGCTGCTGATTCCGGTCGCCGCGGTCGCCGCGATCATCGGCGATTCGCTGACCTATTTTCTCGGCCGCGCAATCGGCGTCGACCGCTTCGGGTGGATGCGGCGGCCGAGAATTGCCGCCGCGATCGGCTGGGCAACGACCGCGCTCGATCGCCGCGCCGCGGTCGTGCTCCTGACCGCCAGGTTCGTGCCGTTCGGCCGAATTGCCGTGAACCTTACTGCGGGCGCGACCGGCTTTAACTACGCACGCTTCCTCGTGCTCACGATCATCGCGGGCTGCGCCTGGGCGCTCTACAACGTTGCGATCGGAGCCATGTTCGGAACCTGGTTTTCCGAGAATCCGCTGCTCGCCGTCGCCCTCTCTATCGTCGTCGCAATCGGACTCGGAATCCTCGCCGACGTCGTCTCGTCGCGAATCTCACGCGGCCGAATTAGCTGACAGAGGTTTACTTTTTGCCGCGCGGCCCTGTACTGTCGTCCTCCGTGCCACCCCGGCACGAGCAACCATCGAAAGGAACGGTCATGACGAGAAACGTCGAGTGGCAGCACAGCTACGAACCCACCTTCCGACTTCTCGTGACCCTGCGGGCCAGCTAGACCTATTTGTCAGCCGCCCCGCACCCATCGAGGTCCGGGGCTTTTTTCATGCCATCTTCGCTGTTCGTGAACTGGTGTTGCCCCGGATAACCGCTGCATCATCCACGCATCACCACACCAGAAAAGAATCGAAAGGCAATGGAAAAGATCACGAACCGCCTGCTCAGCTGGGCATCTATCCTGGGCGACAACGCTCGGGAACAGGCGCTCACCTCGTCGAGCATGCCGTTCATCTACCCCCACCTGGCGCTTATGCCCGACGCCCACCTCGGGCTCGGCGCGACCGTCGGGTCGGTAATCCCCACGCTCGGCGCCATCATGCCGGCGGCGGTCGGAGTCGACATCGGCTGCGGCATGATCGCCGTCAAGACGCAGTGGACGGCAGCGGATGTCGCTGCCCGCGGCTCGCTGAAGGACCTGCGTGAGCAGATCGAACGCGCAATTCCGCTCTCCGCCGGTGGCAAGAACAACAAGATCGTCGCGAGCGCAGAGCCCCGGGTTGCCGAACTCGAGCGGATGGCGGACGACATCGGCCTCGACCCGTCGTCCTTCGCCAAGGCGTGGAAGCTGCAGCTCGGTACCCTCGGCAGCGGAAACCATTTCATCGAGGTCAGCCTCGACGAGGAGGATGCTGTCTGGCTCTTCCTGCACTCGGGAAGCCGTGGGGTGGGAAACCGGATCGCGCAGCACCACATCAAGGTCGCCAAGGGCCTGATGGAGCGCTACTGGATCACGCTTCCTGATCCGGACCTTGCCTACCTCGTCGAAGGAACGCCGGAGTTCGACCGGTACATTGCCGACCTGCGGTGGGCGCAGCACTTTGCGCTGCTCAACCGCGAGGAAATGATGGACCGGGTGATCCGGCAGGTGACCGAGTTCTTCGGCGAAGCCGTCGTCGAAGCCGACCGGATCAACTGCCACCACAACTTCACCGAGAAGGAACGGCACTTCGGCAAGGATGTCTGGCTGTCCCGAAAGGGTGCGATCTCGGCGAAGCTCGGGCAGCCAGGGCTCATCCCCGGGTCGATGGGAACCGCGTCGTACGTCGTCGCGGGCAAGGGCAATGTGCTCTCGCTCGAATCGTCGCCGCACGGTGCGGGTCGTAACTTCTCGCGGACCGAAGCGCGGAAGACCTTCACGCTCGATGAACTCCGGTCAGCAATGACCGGAATCGAGTACCGGGATTCCGACGCCTTCATCGATGAGATTCCGGGCGCGTACAAGGACATCGACCAGGTCATGGCGGATGCCGACGACCTGGTCGAGATCCGGCACACGCTGCGGCAGATCCTCAACGTCAAGGGAAACTAGCCGGTCGGCCGGCTTTCGCACTTCATGCGGAAGTCGGCCGGACCCACGTCGGACGCGCACGCTACGGTGACGCCATGACAACTCTTATTGCGCGATTTTCCGTCACCGGCTGGGACCCGGCTCCACTGGCCGAACTCGACCTGTCCGGCGCCGACGACGACTGGCTCGGCGCGATCACGATGAGGAAGACGTACTCGAGCGGGCTCGTCGGCGAGAGCGTCGCGCACTTCATCTCGTCCGGAACCGAGGCCAGCCGTGGCTACCTCGCAGCCGAACGCATTACGGGCACGCTGGATGACGGTCGCTCCGGCTCGTTCACGGTGCACCACGGCGGAAGCCAGTTCGGCGACGAACTCACCATATTCGGCTCGATCATCCCCGGGACCGGCACGGATGACTTCGCCGGGTTCGCGGGATCGGCAACGATCGTCCATGACGCCGACGGTGCGTTCTTCAGGTTCGAGCTGACGGACTGATTTCGACTAGAAGGTCTGATTTCGACTAGAAGGTGAAGCCCGGGATTGCGGTGAACACCATCGCGCCACCGGCCAGCAGCGCCAGGACGGCGACAACCACTCCGACAATCGGCACCCAGAAGGACCTGCGGCGACGGATGAGCTGCACGATCGCCAGGATGATAAAGACGAAGTACAACACCGGCGGGCCAAACAGCGCCAGGATCTGGCCGAAGAAGATCTGGGTGTTATTGCAGTCGAAGCAGTTCTCGGGCACCGCAAATCCCAGCCCGATAGCCGAGACACCCAGCAGGATGGCGACCACGGCAAAGGCGATGAGCAGCACGATCGTGAGCACGATGTCCCAGAGCACGAGCGGGCGTTTGGTCGGCCGTGCGGGCGGCACTACTGGTGCGTCAGTCGTCACACCGATAGGCGCGGCGACGATCTCGGACGAATCGGACATCTGGGCTCCTCGGGTGTGCGGGTCTGGCTCCGAGGGTAGCGTCATTGGCTGTCTACGCGATCACCGCTCAGGCAAACGGCGGAAGCCACGCACCCTTGACCCGCTTAGTGATCTGCCAGCGCGCGACGGTCGCGAGCTGCCCGGTCACCGCGACGACGTGGTCGGCGATCTGTTCGGCGATCTCCGCCTCGTCGGCGGCAAAACGAACCGTGATGCGCGCCTCCCCCGCAACAACCGCAAGGTCACTCGCCTCGACGATGGCGAGCTCGCGCGCAGCGGATGCGGCGGCCGGCAGGATCGCGCCCGGCGCTATCCCGGGGCGCAAGGCTCCGATACTCATGGTGACGCGAAACGAGGGCATGGCTCTAAGGGTAGGCCTGCGCAGACCACGCAATGGCCCCGATACACGGTTCCTGAGCCGGCCCGTTAGGGCCGTGTCGAAGGGCGCAAAGCTCGGACTCGACCAACTAAAAACCTCTCGTCGATTGAGTAGCGACGCGAGGAACGAGCGCCGCGTATCGAAATCATCACCCACGACCAACGTCGAGACCACGCAATGGTCTCGATACACTCGCTGGCGCTCGCACTCGACCAACGAAAAACCTCTCGTTGAACGAAAACCTCTCGTTGATTGAGTAGCGACGCGAGGAACGAGCGCCGCGTATCGAAATCATCACCAACGCTCTGCGCTGAGACCACGTGATGGTGTCGATACACTCGCTGGCGCTCGCACTCGACCAACGAACCCTCTCGTCGATTGAGTAGCGCGCGACGAAGGAGCACGCGTATCGAAATCATCACCCACGACCAACGTCGAGACCGCGTGATGGTCTCGATACACTCGCTGGCGCTCGCACTCGACCAACGAACCCTCTCGTTGATCGAGTAGCGACGCGAGGAACGAGCGCCGCGTATCGAAATCATCACCGACGCTCTGCGCTAAGACCGCATGCTGGTCTCGATACACTCGCTGGCGCTCGCACTCGACCAACGAAAAACCTCTCGTTGAACGAAAACCTCTCGTCGATTGAGTAGCGACGCGAGGAACGAGCGCCGCGCATCGAAATCATCGCCCACGACCAACGTCGAGACCACGTGATGGTCTCGATACACTCGCTGACGCTCGCACTCGACCGACGAGTGTGTGCCTTACTTGAAGCGTCAACCATTCGGATACACTGGGGGCATGCCCGAGGAACCCGCCTCCGAACCGCGCTGGCTCTCCCCGCCGCAGCTTGCGGCGTGGATGCGTTTCGTCGCGGTAGTCGAACGCCTTCCCGGCGTGCTCGACTCGCAGTTGCAGCACGACGCGGACCTCAGCCACTTCGAGTACTACGTTCTCGCCATGCTCTCCGAGTCGCCCGAACGGACCCTGCGGATGACCGCCCTCGCGGACGCAACCAACTCGACCCTTCCGCGGCTCTCCCACGTCGTCGCCCGGCTCGAGAAGCGCGGTTACGTCGAGCGCACGCCGTGCCCCACCGACCGCCGCGCCACGAATGCCGCACTCACCGAGGGCGGCTGGCAGAAGGTCGTCGCGACCGCTCCCGGCCACGTCGAAAACGTTCGCGAGCACGTCATCGACCTGCTGACAGACGAGCAGATCACCCAGCTCGACGGCATCTCTGACGCGCTGCTGCGCAAACTCGATCCGAACAATCGGATGAACACGCTCTAAACGCGAGTCCTAGGCGGCTGGCAGGCCGCTCTCGGCGAGCGTGATGAACGCGCTCAACTGCGCGAGCTCGGCCGCATTGGTCGGCAGGTAGTCGACGAGCGCCGGCGAGTACAGCAGGTACGACGCCCACTGGGCGCGCGAAATCGCGACGTTGAGGCGGTTCTTCATGATGAGGAACGGCATTCCGCGCGGAACATCCGCCGGTGAGGATGCCGCGAGCGTCACGATCGACACCACCGCTTCCTGGCCCTGGAACTTGTCGACCGTGCCGACCCGAACCGCACCGAAACCGGCCGCGACAAGGGCGTCGAAAACGACACTGACCTGCGCGTTGTACGGGGTCACCACGATGATGTCCCGCTCGGTCAGCGGTGTGCGCACCCGGTTATCCGAGGGGTCGCTCCAGCGACGGCCGAGTAGTCCGTCGACGATCGAAACCACCCGTGCAGCCTCCTCCACCGACGAGGTCGCGTTGTCCTGGTGCACGACGTGCTCGACGTGCAGCCCGGGCTCGAGCCCCTCGAGCAGTCGCGCCGCGGCCGACGGATGGGAGCGCAACTCACCCTCGTACGAGAGCACCGATACCGGCGAGGTCACTGCCTCGTGCATCCGCCTGCTCTCAGCGAGAAAGTAGCCGAGCTCGGCCGGCAACACGTCGTGCCCGGCGCTGATCCAGCCGAGCGCCGACTGGTTGATCGGCTCCGGGTGGGTTCCCTGGCTCACCTGCGGAAGCTGCTGGGGGTCACCGAGCAGCATGAGGTTGCGCGCCGCAACGCTCGACGCGATCGTGTAGCCGAGCGAGAACTGGCCGGCCTCGTCGATGACTAGCAGGTCGAGCGAGCCGCGCGGGATCTGGTTGGCGTTGCTGAACGTCCACGCGGTTCCGCCGAGAACGTACCCGGTCGCCGCGTTGCGAGAGGCGAACGAGAACTGCTCCCCCGACTTCAGCGCGGTGTAACTCACCGGGCCGGTGCCGGCCTTCGCGACCTTGCCGACGAGCTTCATCGAAAGCCCGGCATCCACGATTCGATCAAGCACGTTGTCGACGACCGCGTGCGATTGCGCAACGACGCCGATGCGCCAGCCATGGTCGCGCACGAGCGCGGTGATGACGTGCGAAGCGAGATAGGTCTTGCCGGTCCCGGGCGGTCCCTGCACGGCGAGGTAGGACGAGTCGAGATCGAGCAGGCTCTCGATGACGGATGTCACCGTGTCGGCGTGTATCGCGAGCGAACCCGACACCGTTCGGGGCGGGGTCCGGCGCAGAATGTCGACAACGGCATCCTTCGGCCACTCCTGGGGAGCGCCCGGCTCACTCGAGCGTGCAGCATCCACGATCTGCTGCCCCCACTCGGCAATGGCGTCGACCTGGGTTCCCGGGCTCGGCGGCGGGGACGGCGTGAGCGCGCTCGGAAACTCGTCGTGCGAATCGAACCCGATGGGATAGGTCTCTTCGAGCAGCAGGTCACCGTCGTCGAAGATCTCGAGCACGCGCGACGTCTTGTACGGGCGGGACCCCGGGTCGGATCCCGGAACCTCGAACGGTCCCGGATACTCGTAGACCGCGAACGGCGAATCCCCGGCCTTGAGGCTGCTTCCCGGAGCGAGCTGTCCGCTCAGTCGCAGGTGCCGGCGCTCGGAGCGCTGTCGCCCCTCCATGTGCCAGTCGCGTTCGACGATCGCCGAGTCGACGACAAAGACGTCGCGGGTGTCTGACCACTCCTCGAGCGGGTTCGACAGCCGGGCGAAGTGCTCCCACCAGAAACTCTTGTTCTCGCGGCGGTGGTAGTCGATCGCGGCGGCGGCGAGGGCCAGCGCGATCGAGTCGTCGGACCGTTCGGCGTCGAGCGGATCACCGGCGAGCGCGATGAGGTCGCCGTGCAGCGGGGACGGCTCGCCGAGGTCGAGTTCCTTCTGCAGCGCGGTGAGGGTGCCGGGGTAGACCCCGACGGTCGCGGCCTGCGCGAGCAGCCAGTCGCGCAGACGCAGCGTCGAGACGCAGTCATAACGGTTGTAGTCGGCGATCTCGTCGAGGATCCGCTGCGCTTCGGCCACGTCGCCCTCGGCGTAGAGGCGGCGAGACTCGGCATACTCCTCGATGGACGCGACGGCGGTCGCGACCTCGCCGTCGCGGATCTCGTCCCCCATATAGAGCGGCTCGAGTTTCTTGATCGAGTACGACCGCGAGCCGACGCGCACACTCTTCTTCACGAGCGGATACAGGTCGACGAGCACGTTGTCCCGCAGCAAGCCGTCGACGATTTCTTCGCCGACTCCGTGCCGCGCGGTCAGCGAGAGCAGGTGCGTGCGCTCGTAGGCGGCGTAGTGGTAGATGTGCAGGTTCGGGTAGGTCTGGCGGCGCAGCTCGACGTAGTCGAGAAACGCGATGAGCGCCTGGCGTTCTTCCGCGAGGGTGTGGGCCCAGAACGGCAGGAACGACTCGTCCGTCTCGACAACCCCGAACAGGTAGTCGATCCCCCACTCGTGCGCGCCGATCTCGGGGCTGCGCCCGGTGCCGGCGGCGGGCGCCTCGAGGTGCCGCTGCTCCAAATACAGCGGGTCGCCTTCGAAGTCGAAGAAGATGTCGCCGGCGTCGGGGGTCGGAATGGCGGCGAGCGCGCTCGGGTTGTAGAGCTCGACGACGGGAGGCGTGCCCTCGTCGTGCGGCAGGATCTGCAGCGCGGCCTGGCGGCGGAGACCCAGGAGGGTGGCATCCGCTATTCCGGTGATCGTCCCACTGGATGCGGCAAGCTCGTCGATCGTCGTGATTCCCGCTGCATAGAGGCGCACCCGCTGGGTGAGCCGCATTCCGGCAACGAGCAGAAGGTCACGCCGGGATTCAACTTCGGTGGAGCAGGTGTCGCAGCGTCCACACACCGTGTACCGGGTGTCGCCCCATTCGACCGGGCGGGAATCGGCGAGCCGCTCGTCGATGATGCGGTGCAGGCGGCCGCGGCGATTGCGGTACACCGGAAGAATGTCGGCGAGCCGGTGTTCACTCTCACTGCGATCACCGAGAACGAGGCGCACGGTCGCACCCGTCGTGACCCCGAGCAGGTGCAGTTGTTCGCCATACGCCGCGAGCTGCAGCAGGGCGGTGACCTTGGCCGAGCGGGCGAGCTTGGTGTCCTGCACTTCATACACGCCGTCGCCGAGGTGCACGATGAAGTCGGCGAAGCCCACGAAGGTGCCGTCGAAGAAGGTGGCTTGAAAGACGACGTCCGCGCGATCCGCGAACGCCTGGCGAGTAGCGGATGCCGCGGCCGCGAGGCTCTCTTCGGTCAGGCGCGGTGGGCGCTCGATTTCGACGACGCCGGCTCCGTATCTCGCACGGTACTCGTCGAGTACCCGCGCCTCGTGCTCGTCACCGAGCTTGCCGGCGCGCTGCAGCATCGGATCCGGCTTCTCCTCCACCGCTTCGATGCGGCCGAGTTTGGCGTCGAGATTGCGCAGGAACGCGAACTCGCAGTACGACGCGTTGGTCAAGTCGGTCGCACTGGTGACGACGGTGCCGTTCAGCAGGAACATGCCGCACCTCCAGTGCACTCGGGTTCTCTGAGGCTAGTGGAGGTGAGGCTAGCGGAGGCGGCCGACACCGCGCGGGCCCGTGTCGGTGCTGCGTGGGAAGATGAGGGCATGGCGACCGATGCACCTCCACTCGTGGACGTGAGGGACATCATCCGGCTCGTCGGGCAGGCAGCTTTCGAGCGCGGCCGCGCGTATTCCAAAGGCGGCGCGGTCACCGACATCGACTGGGACCCCAGCTTCGGGATGCTGTCGAGCTCGGTTGCGGGCTCCGGCAGCAACGTCTATCGCTGCCACATCGTCATCGCCCCGGCCCGCGACGGGTACCACAAGCCGTCTTCCGGTAGCTGCTCCTGCCCGATCGGCGGCGACTGCAAGCACGTCGCGGCGACGATCATGGCGTGCAACTCTGCCCACCTGCAGGAGTTCGGCAACGGCACCATCGTGCGCGGAAGCGACCTCAAGCCCGAGCCCGTCGCCGTCAAGCCGCCGGACTGGAAGACCGCCCTCGGGTCGCTGTCGTCCGCGACCAAACCGCCAACGGCATCCGCCGGCCACCCTCCCGCCGCCGAAACTCCGATCGCCCTGCAGTTCGAACTGCGCGAGCAGACGCCCCGCACGCGCGACCGCTGGCGGGGGCCGACCGCCCAGACCGCGACCGGCTGGAAGAGCCAGGCCGAACACCGGCTCGCCGTTCGGCCGGCCACGCTGAGCAATGCCGGCAATTGGGTGCGCGGATCCCTCACCTGGAACTCGCTCGGCTACCAGCATCACCTCAACCTCAACGCCGAGCACCAGCGCTGGTTCTCGCAGTTCGTCGCGCTGTACCGCGCGACCACCCGCGACGTCTACCTCGGGCAGGACACGGACTGGCTGTACCTCGACGAGTTCCACAGCGACCTGCTCTGGCGCCTGCTCGACGAAGCGGCAGTTCTCGGCATCCCGCTCATCGGCAGCAAGAAAGAGGGAATCGTCAACGTCGGCGAGGCCGCCCGTGTCGGTCTCGACCTGTCCGCCCGGTCGCTCGAAGGCGAGTCGACACCGGGCGAGCACCCCGGAGACCTCACCCTGCGCACCGTACTCGACATCGACGGCGAAGCACACGCGCCAGAGCACGCCGGAAGCATCGGTACCCACGGTGTCTACACGGTCGAGTTCACCCCGTCGCCGGTGCACACGCTCGCGCCGACCGTGCTGCCACTCACCGAGGAACACCGCCGGCTGCTCGGTGCCCGATCCGCACTCGAAATCCCCGCGGCTGACGTCGACGAGTTCCTCACGGCCTACTACCCGCAGCTCAGCCGCGCCGTCGAGCTGACCAGCTCCGACGCATCCGTTGCCCTGCCCGAGATCCTGCCGCCGATGCTGCTGCTCACGGCGACCTTCGGTAAGAAGCGCTCGCTCAAGCTCGAGTGGGCCTGGGAATACCGGGTCGGAACGGCCGTCACACGCATGCCCCTGCATCCGCTCGGTGCCGCCGCCCCGGTGTCGGATTCGGCGGGCCGCGACACCGAAGGCGAGCGGATGACGCTCGGCGCGGTCGCCCGCGTGCTCGCCGGTGGCCCGGTAACGGCCCCGGTCAGCACCACCCTGCAGGATCTCTCGGCCGCCGAATTCACCGCGACGGTTCTGCCCGTGCTCGAGGAACTGCCCGGGGTGATCGTCGACGTCGTCGGCGAACGCCCGGACTACCAGGAGCTCACCGACACACCGAAGCTCGTGGTGACGACCGTCGCCACCGACAAGCGCGACTGGTTCGACCTCGGTGTGCTCGTGAGCGTCGACGGGCGCAAGGTTCCGTTCGGCCCGCTATTCAAGGCGCTGTCGAAGGGCGCGAAGAAGCTGCTGCTCGTCGACAACTCGTACCTGTCTCTCGACCAGCCGGTGTTCGACGAACTCAAACGGCTCATCGACGAGGCGACCGATCTCGCCGAGTGGGAGACCGGTCCGCGCATCAGCCGCTACCAGTCGGCTCTCTGGTCTGAATTCGAAGATCTCGCCGACGAAACCGAGCAGGCCCAGTCCTGGCGGGACGCCGTCTCCGGGCTCGCCGACATCGAGAACGTCGAGGCGACACCGCTGCCGCTCGCGCTCGACGCGAGCCTTCGCCCGTACCAGCTCGACGGGTACCACTGGCTGGCCTTCCTCTACCGGCACGGACTCGGCGGCGTACTCGCCGACGACATGGGACTCGGTAAGACGCTGCAGACCCTCGCCCTGATCGGGCACGCGGTCGAGAGCCGCGTCGCCGATCCGATCACCGCGAAGGAGCCAGCGCGCCCGTTCCTCGTCGTCGCCCCGACCTCCGTCGTCTCGAACTGGGTCGCCGAGGCCGCGCGCTTCGTGCCCGGGCTCACCGTTCGCGGCATCACCGCGACCGAGGCGAAGAGCCGCGAGCCGATCAGCGTCACCGCGGCGGGTGCCGACATCGTCGTGACGTCGTACGCGCTGTTCCGGCTGAACTTCGAGTCATACCAGGCGTTCGGCCAGAACATCGGATGGGCTGGGCTGGTTCTCGACGAGGCCCAGTTTGTAAAGAACGCCAGTTCGATCGCGCACCGTTGTGCCGTCGACCTGATCGCGCCGTTCAAGCTCGCCATCACCGGAACCCCGATGGAGAACAGCCTCGAAGACCTGTGGTCGCTGTTCGCGATCACGGCACCGGGCCTCTTCCCGTCCGCCCGCCGGTTCGCCGAAGAGTACGTGCGCCCGATCGGGCTCGGTGACGGCGAGGGAACCGTGGCACCGGCCGGGGAAGGCGGCGTGCAGTTCGAGGACCTCAACGACGCGTCGGCCGCGCGCCACTCGAGCGGCACCGTCAAGCCGGGCACCGAGCGCGGTAAAGCGCGAGCGGGCAACTACTCGACCGTTTCCGCCGAGATCGAACCGACCGGAATGACCGCCGCACAGCTCGTTGCGAAACTGCGCCGCCGCATCCGCCCGCTGATGATGCGGCGCACCAAAGAACTCGTGGCGAAAGACCTGCCGGCCAAGCAGGAGCAGGTGCTGCAGATCGACCTCGCTCCCGCCCACCGCGCGCTGTACGACACGTTCCTTCAGAAGGAACGCCAGAAGCTGCTCGGGCTGATCGAAGACATGAACAAGAACCGGTTCGTGGTGTTCCGTTCGCTGACGCTGCTGCGGATGCTCAGCCTTGACGCTTCGCTCGTCGACGAGAAGTACAGCGATATTCCGTCGAGCAAACTCGACGCGCTGTTCGAACAGCTCGAGGATGTCGTCGCCGAGGGGCACCGCGCGCTCATCTTCAGCCAGTTCACGTCGTTCCTCGGCAAGGCTGCCGAGCGGCTCGAGGCCAACGGCATTCCCTACGCCTACCTCGACGGGTCAACCACGAAGCGCGCCGACGTCATCAACCGGTTCAAGACCGGCGATGCCCCGGTGTTCCTGATCAGCCTCAAGGCCGGCGGATTCGGACTCAACCTGACGGAGGCCGACTACGTGTTTTTGCTCGACCCGTGGTGGAACCCCGCGACCGAGACCCAGGCCGTCGACCGAACCCACCGCATCGGCCAGACGAAAAACGTCATGGTCTACCGGATGGTCGCACGCGGCACGATCGAAGAAAAGGTAATGGCGCTCAAGGAGCGCAAGGCGAAGCTGTTCAACGCCGTCATGGATGACGATGCCATCTTCAGCTCGGCGCTGTCGGCCGACGACATCCGCGGGCTGCTCGACACGTAGCGCGCCCCGCGTTTCTGCGTCGACGATGGTTTCGATACGCTCGCAGAGCTCGCACGGGGCCAACGAGTCCTTCGTTGGTTGAGTAGTCCGACGCGAGGAACGAGCGCCGGACGTATCGAAACCATAGCCCGCGAGATTCCGCGGGGCGGTACTACTCCGCCGTCTGGAACCAGGGCGGGTGGATTGCGACTCGCGTGGTGTCGCCGGCGGCCTTGAGGATCGCCTTGACCGCGTTGCGCGAACGGTCGTTCGCGACCGTGATGAGCGAGATGTGCTCGAACGCGAGCGTGTCCTTCACTAACAACTCGGCCGCGAGGATGCGACCCGACTCGTCGTCCGCACGCAGCTTGCGCAGCACGCGGTCGCCGGCATCCGGGGTCGTCGCGAACCGGGTCAGCGCGTGAGCCGCATCGCCGTCGGTGACGACGATGGGCGCGTTGGTGACGTCGGCGTTGGCGTCGACAACCGTCTTGATCGAGCTGACGAGCAACACGAAGTCAGCCGGAACTGACTCGGAGTCGAGCGACAGTCGCGGGTCGGCGGTGTGGGTGCGGATGCTTTCCCAGACGCTCGACGTCGGCGACAGAAAGAAGGGGACATAGCTGGCAACCGTCGCGCCGTCATCGGACACCACGATGGTCCGACGGGAATCGCGATTCTCGGCCGAAGAGATGTCGACTGCGGGTGCGGCTTCAGCGGCATCCGCTCGAAGTCCGTTCTCGAGAATGCCCGCGAGGTTGCTGACGTGGGTGACGTGGTAGATCCGCTGCTGGCCGATGTCGTCGGCCGATGCGGCGGCTGCGGATGACACGGGGCGACGGGGTGCGGTGAGCGACGCGACGCGCGGGCGGGTGACTCGGGGCTTCGTAACCGTCGCGGTTGCTGCAACCTCTGGCCGAGCCTTGGGGTAGCACGCGTCGCACAGACCGTTCTCCAGTCCGTGAATGCATTCCTCGCCCAAGCGACTACCTTTCCTCCGTGTGGAAAATCCCCACGAGTCAACGTTACGTTGATTTCCGTTTCAAGGTTCGACGGTATTGTCATTGGCTCGAATGTGCAGGGGCGCAATCGCTCCTAAAACCGGACATTCGCCGGCCGGGATGCCGTTGTTTCCGGCAGTTCGGGGCGTTAGCGTTGCGGGTATGACTGATTCTGTCCGTTCTGTCGTAACCGGGGTGTGGTGGCTCGTCCTGATCCGCGGCGTCCTCGGGGTGGTCTTCGGGCTCCTCGCCATCGTTTTTCCTGGGGCGGCCCTCGTCGGCCTCGCTATCGTCTTTGGCGCCTACGCGCTGCTCGATGGGATGACCGCGATTCTCACCTCCGTGCAGGTTCGCCACTCCGACCCTCGGTGGGGTTGGCTGCTCTTCCAGGGCATCATTTCCCTCATCGCGGGACTGGCAGCACTGATTTTTCCGGGGCTCGCTGGCACGATCGGCGGGCTCGTCATCCTCTGGACGATCGTGATCTATTCGGCGATGCACGGAATCGGTGGCATCATTTCGGCGGCCGGGGCCGGTCTCGGATCAGCGAAGACCTGGGGCGTCATCTCCGGGATCGTCACCCTGCTGTTCGGCGTTCTGCTCGCCGTTCTCGTCATCGTCACCCCGCAGGCGACACTCGCCGGGCTAGTGTTCGTCGTCGCTGGCTACGCGATCATCTTCGGCGTTATGCTCATCGTTCTCGCCGTGCAATTGCGTCGCGGCATCGGCTCCATCCCCAAGGAATCATGATGTCCGTCGCTTTTGAACACCAGGTGGATGCCCGCCGCTACGTTATGCAGATCGACAACGACCTCGTTGCCATCGTCGACTACGCCATCAACGGCAATGCGATTTCGTTCACTCGCACGTTTACGTCCCCACCGTTTCGCGGCAAGGGATATGCCGGCCAGGTAGTCGAGTTCGCGGTCAACGACGTCGAGGCGACCTCGACGCGCAGCATCGTTCCGATGTGCTGGTACGTCGGTGACTGGTTCGAGGCGCACCCGGAACGCAAGGACCTGCTGAACCGAGTCGCTGTCTAGGTGTAATCGCGGTTCAGGCGTAGTCGCGGTCTAGGCATAGTCGTCGGGCGCGATCAGTCGCGCGCCGTCCGAGTGCAGCACGACAACCGCGCGCAGCCTAACCCCGGTCGCCGCGCAGGTGGCGCGCATCGCGGTTGCCCACTCCCGGTCGCTGTTCTGCAGCTCGGCACTCGCGTAACGCTCCAGCACAATGACAAATGCTGCGACCTCATACTCGTCGGCCAGCAACTGCAGCGCCGGTGCGAGGCCCGAGTCGTCGAGTCGGGGCGGCCGCACCGGCATCCCTTCAATTGGAATCAGCAACGGCAGCTGACGATCCTGCTCATCGAGCGGAATCAGCCACATCTGTCGCTGGTTGGCGGTGCCCAGCAACTCTCCGACACGTTCTTCGATGTCGGAGTCAGTGGTCAGCGGGATGTCCCTGGTGTCGTCGTACGGTGGTCGGCTCATGCCTCCCAGCGTGCGCGCGCCGGCGCGTCAGCGTCGCTGCGGTCCACTGGCCTGTGGACAACTCGACGGCCCGGTCCCCTGTGAACAGAGCCTGCGGATAGCTAGAACCAGATGCTGAGGTAGGGCGCGCGAACCGAGCGGAATGCCGCGTCCACGAGCATCGCGGCTTCTGCAGTGAGCTCGGTGATTCGACCGGCACGCACGAGGGTCTGGGCCGACGTTCCGCCGAGGTACAGCGCACCCAGTTCTGCGACGCCAAGAGAGAGGGCGTCAGCGTCTTCCGGGAGGTCGCCTTCGATCGAGGTCACGACGGCGGTACCGTCGGTCGCAATGTCGAGCTGGAAGGTGCCGTCGGCAAAACCCAGCGGGTCTTCCACTTCGAGCACGATGCGTCCAGAGGCCGCGTAGGTGCGGGCGGCGAGCGCCGCGGGAACATCGAGAATTCGCGCCCACAGGTGATCGCGACGGCTGGTGGTCGCGACGGCCCGGTAGTCGGCGACCTGCCACGCGAGCGGCTCGTCGAGCGGGCGAAGTGGCGCAACGATCTCGCTCACGAGGTCCATCTCGATGAGGAATCGCCAGAGCCCCGCGTAGGCCTCGTCGGCTGCTGCGACCAGGAACTTGAGGTCGAGGCGGTGCGCGGAGTAGTTGGTGCCGGTTTCGGTGACAGTGAAGACCGCGAAGCCCTGGCTGACTCCGTCGGCGTCGTCGTAGCGCGCCACCCGGAGGTTGCGACCGGAGTTCTCGTCGTTCACGACCAGCCCGATGAGTCGAAGCCAGAGCAGGCCGTCGAACTGCACCTGTCCGGGAGAGTGCAGGCGAACCCGCTCGATGATCGCGAGTCCGTCTTCCCGAATCTCCTCGGGCGTGACGAAGTGCAGACGTCCGCTCGCGGTCGGGCCGGTCCACTGTGCCCGTGTCGTGTCGATCGTCAGGTCGGTGGACAGTGCCGTCGGGGCGAATCCGTACCGACCGTAGATTGTCGCCTCGGATACCGTCAGGATCGCGACAGGGACACCGGCCGCATCCGCTGTGCGAAGCTCGGCCTCGAGCAGCGAGCGAGCAATGCCGCGTCGACGATGGGTGGGCGAAACGCTGACGGCGCTGATCAGCGATGCCGGCACGCTGCGCTCCCCGGGAACGGTGAGTTCAGCGATCCAGGAGCTGACGGTCGCGACGGGGCTGGCCGGGTCAACAACCGAGTCGTCCCAGACGCCGGTGGTGCGCCGGTAAGCCATTGCGGCGACCTGCTCGTCGGTCCACGCCTGGGACATCACCGGGCTGTGGAATCCGCGCGCTTCGGCCTGCAGCCAGCGCCCGAACGACTCGGCGTCGTCGGTGTCGACGAGTCCAAGCGAGAGACCGGATGACGCGAGTCGTTCGGTAGAAATCGGGTCGAGCGGGGCAGAACGGAACTCGGTGGTCATGCTCTCAGGCTACCCGGCACCGGCGACGCTCCCGAGAACAGCCCGTGAAGGTCCAGTGAGCGGCGGCGCTCCCCACAGGGTCCGCCCGGTGCCAGCGCGAGCACCGGATCCCGGTTTAGGCTTAAGCGATGTCGGCGACCAATCACCTTCCCCGGGGCAAAGCGAGTCTCGAGGTCCTCCGGGCGGAAGCGCACCAGGAACTCGACACCGTGATCCACGAGCGGCTGCTCGCCGGCGAAGATCCGTGGGACTTCATGGAAGAACTGCCCACCATCGACGAACTCGTCGTCTATCTGCTGCGCGCCGACGCCATCAACGCAAACGACGGCCAGTTGCCGTCGCCAACCCGCGAGTATCGCGTGCTCCGGCAGATCGCACTCGAGCATCCAGCCCTCACCCGCACGGTCTGGCGGATGCTCTCGCACGACGGATCGCTCGCTCGCCGCACCTAGATGGCGTGGGCCGGGTCGTCGTCTGATTGACTGGCGTGGTGACCACCCCGGCCGAACGCACTCGCGCGGGCCGACTCCGCCTACCGTGGTGGGTCATCCTGATCGCTGCGGTCGTCGCGGCCGTCGCGCTGGTCATCGCCCTCGGTGGATTCAGCGATGTGCCCGAAAGCAAGTTGCCGGTGGTTCAGCTGGGCGACTCCGTCGACGGTGGAGAAGTCCGAGCGAGCGTCGATCGCATCTACCTCTCCCCCACACGGCCGATGAGTGATCTCGATGCAGAGGTGGGCATCCAGTACCTCGTTGTCGAGGCGACGCTCGAGAACACCACGAATCGTCCCAACAGCTTTCAGTACGACGTCGTGCGAGTCGCTCTCGATGGCGTCATCGAACCGACGACCCAGACCGATGCGCTCATCGAGCTGCGCTCCGGCCAGCAGGTGTCGTTCCTGCAGTCCGGACTTGCAGCCGAGGTCGCATACATCTGGCAGATCGACTCGGCGGATGCTGCACCCGGCGACGAGATCTTCGCCGGGATCTTCGACCGCTACCGGGTCGCGAACGATCCGATTTTCGGCGACACCGCGTACACGGCGCCAACACCGATCGCCCGCATCTCCACGGAGATCGGAGAAGCGCCGTGAACCGCCTCGCGACCGTTGCAGCGGTCGTTGGGCTGCTCGCCGCCGGAGCCTTCATCGTCGGCACCGCGCCCGACGAGGATGAGGTCGTCGAACCGTTCGCGATCCCCGGGGAGTTCGGAGACCCGGTGGTCTCTCCCAATTACGAGATCACCATCACCGATGTGCGTCTCGCGACCACCATCACCGCTGACTACGCCCTCACGCCGCTCGAGGCTCGCACCTCCGGCACCTGGGTCGTTGTCGACGCCGAGGTGCTTCCGATCGCCAACGGTTTCTCGTTCTCGAACGCCGAACTGCGAATCGGCGAGTACAGCTACCGCGTCTCCGATCTCGTGCCCTCGTCGTCGCTCACCAGCTACCTCTACCAGCCCGGAGTTCCGGTGCGCGGGTCGTTCGCGTTCGAGGTGCCGGCATCCGCGCTTGAACTGGCCAGGAACGCCGGGGCCTCCGTCGTGTTCAGCGAACGGGTCGCTCCTATTCTCGAGAGCGAACCGGTTATTCCGCTCGACCTCGGCGGTGCAACGATCGTCGCCGAAATCGCGCTGGACGAAGCGGCAACGCTCGATCCGGCATCCACGGAGGGGGCAGAGTGAGCGCCCCCGCTCCGCAGGTCGACGAGCTCGACACCAGCACGCCGCCGCCTGCACCGGCACGGGGCTGGTGGCGACGCAGCTGGCTCGCCCTCGGCGTCATCATTCTCGTGATCCCCGCGCTCGTATTCGTTGTCGTCGGGCTCCCGCTGCGGAGCCAGCTCGGGGCAATTCGAACCCCACAATCAGCGCTGGCCGGCGAGACGATCGACGCGGGCGGCTACACCTGGACTCTCACCGCGAGCAAGGAATTCGTCGGCGAGGGCGTCGACGCCAACGACATCCCGCTCGGGACGTCCCTCGTCGCCGCGATCATCGAGATCACCCCGGTGGATGACGCCGCTGAGCTCGAAGCGTCGTGCGACACGTCTCTCACGTCGCGGGTCCTTCCCTCAGATGGGCCACTCGGCTCGCGGTTACGGGAAGTGTCCTGGACGCCGATCAGCAGCCTGTCCCAGTACAACTACCGCATTCGCGATGACTCCCAGTCCTACTGCAGTTTTGTCACCGGCGAAAAGTTCCAGCTCGAGGTGGTGTTCCTCACCCCGACCGGCGCGTACGACGACGCGACAGTCGACATCACCCTCACCGACGAACCCCAGACGTTCGTGCGCTTCGAACTGGAGCATTAGGCGGGGTCAGGCTGGCCGATCGTTGCGGTTGCGGTGGGTGCATCGACGGTGACTGCATCATCAGCGACCGCATGGACGGTCGCGTCGGAATTAACCGACGCCGGCATCCGTCGTTCCCTCCAGCGACCGAGCGCGAAGTCGAACGCCACCGCGAGCAGGGCGATTCGCAGTGGCTCGACCAGCGCGGAAACGCCGACCGTCACGAGCGGTATCCACACCGTCCAGAACGCCGGTTCACCCGCGCCGACGACAGTGAAAACCCCGCGGGTGAGCCACTGGCCGCCGGCGAACAGCGTGCCGTACGCAACGACGAAGATCGTGAGGTTCAACACACCGCTGCGCACAATCATCCGGCCGCCCATCGCGACCGGCCCGCCGATGTCATCCCACTCGTCCGAGAACAGGTGCAACTGGTTCTGTAACCGCCTGGGCAGCTTCGCAACCCGGGTGCGAAGCCTTGCTTCGATCTTCACCGAGACGAGCCGCTCTTCGACGGCCGTGGAGAGGGAGCGCGTGTAAATCACGCCCGCGATCAGCAGCCAGGCCAGCGGCAGCAGCACGAGCTGCGCGATCGCCGGAATCACCCACTCGGTATTATCGAGCACGGTTCGGATCGGCTCCCAGATGCCCAGCACCGCGTCGCGCGCCTCGTTGAACCAGAAGACCAACTGTCGGTTTTCGATCCAGTCGAGGAACGTGCCGAGCACGGCCGAGATACCGGTGAGGGCAACGAAGACCCAGGTGGCCTCGAGGTAGATCTCCAGCAGCGCCATCCACTTGGGCAGGCGCGGACCGAACTTCTTCAGCAGCATCCGCAGCGCGAACGCGACGATGACGACGGTGACGACGAGGGGGCTGTCACCGACGTCGAGCACCCCTCCCTCGGATCCGAGCGAGTACTTGAAGGCGCTGCGCGCGTAGTCGTTGAAGTCCACCGACAGTTCACCGACGAGCGTGTACAGCGCAAAGAACGGGATGATGCTCGCGACGAGCACACTCATGAATTCGGATGCCGCATCGCGCAGCGAAGTGAAGCTCACGTCGCCGAGGGACACGACTGAGTAGTTGCGCAGCGCGCTGCGCACCACGAGGAACATGCCGATGTAGGACACCAGCCGGGCCAGTACGGCGATGGGAACGATGAGCAGTGCCGCGAGCGGACTCTGCGGGCCGATCGGCGCGGCGAGCGCGAGCACCGAGACCCTGACCAGGCTTCCGGCGAGGTACCAGGCGAGTAATGCGGGCCACCGCTGGGCGATGATGCGCGTAATGCCCGCGATGCTTCTCAGCATCCGGTCCGCCCATTGCCCATGTCGCCACCCTACGGCATCCGTGTTTCCACCCCTTCGACGAGAAAGTCGGCATTGTCCGCCACCTCCGCCCAAAACATAAGGGGCTGTGGCGACTGGACGGGCCAGCTACGTTGTGCAGACGAGTGGCAGAGCTATGCCCTCCAGTGCCACTACCCGAGCACGCTCGCACCATTGAAAGTTTGTCGATGTCACCCCCACGACCCGCAGTAGTTCTCGCCATCTTTTCCGTCAGCATCCTCCTGGCCGGCGTCGCCGCGACTCCCGCGGCTGCAGCCGAGGCACCGGTGCTGCACATCACGACTTCGGGCGGCCTCACCAAGCCGTTCGCGGACGGCTTTCGAGACTCGGTGAGCTTCACGATCCGGTCGACCACCGGCGGTCCGGTCGACGTCACGGCGACCAATCCGACGACCGACGAAGTCATCGCCGTCATCGCCCACGACCTCCCCCTCACCGCCGTATCCGGTGGCTACCAGGCCACAACGGCATTCACACCGTCGAGCTTCGGGACCGGCACTTTCCGCGCAACCGTCGCTGACTCCGCGTACCCGTACAACTCGACTTCCTCCTCGTTCGTGGTCGGTTCGGGCGAAGCGAAGTCGGTGGCGGTGGCGGTGGCGGTTTCTGACCGCACTCTTTTTCCCTTCGCCGACGGCTATCGCGATTCGGTCGTGGCAACCGTGCAGGTGACGGATGAGACCGGCGTCCTGATCCCGTTCGTCGGGGCCGTGGATGTCTCGGCGGCATCCAAGCACAGCGCGGTATCCATCACCCAGAAGAAGGGGACGTTCGCGAAGGCGACCGTGCCACTCGGCACGCTCCCGCTGGGGCCGGTGATCCTCAGCACTGAAGCGCACACGAGCGTCGGCGGCAACAAGTCGGGATCGCCGATTCCGCTGACTCTCGTTGCCACCAGCGTCAAAAAGATCTCGGTCGCCCGCCAGTACGCCACCGTCTTTCCGAAGCGCGACGGCTACCGCGACTCGGTGAAACTCACCGTCAGCACGGCGACGACGGCGCCGGTCGCGATCACCGCTAAAGGGACACTCTCCATCGTCCGGGGAAGCACGACGATCAAAAAGTGGAAGCTCTACTCGTCTAAGAAAACCTCCGTGACCTGGAAGCCATCGAAGTCGCAGAAGGCCGGAACGTACAAGGTCATCGCCACGCTCACCAACCCCGACAAGACGAAGGTGAGCACGACCGTCTCGCTCACGGTCTCATCGAAGAAACACAAGCACAAGCACTGACGGCGCTCTCCCGCGTGCCTCTCCCGGCGCTGTCACCGGCACATCTACAGTGAACTGCGCGCACAGCCGATGCGCGCATTTCCCGTGTGAAAGTGTGCCCGCTCCCCGTGACAGCCCCGCTCCGCTCGACCCGATCCCGTCGCAGAAAACTCAGCACCTCGGCCATCGTCGTGATCGTGATCGCGGTACTCGTGAGCCTCTCCTGGTCGTACTTCATGCCGGCGGTTCCCGAGTCGGATGCTGCGGCCGACGGCTCCGTCAGCGAGAGCCTCGAGGAACTCGACGCCCTGCCGGTCAAGGGAAAGTCGCCGCTCACCAGCTACGACCGCGAAGCGAAGTTCGGTACCGCGTGGACCGACGTCGATGACAACGGTTGCGACACCCGCAACGACATCCTGCAGCGCGACCTCACCTCAATCGTTACCGAGGGCACCTGCAAGGTCATGACCGGAGTACTCGTGTCGCCGTATACGAGGGAAACGATCTCGTTCACGCGGGGAAACGACACCTCGGCCGAAGTGCAGATCGACCACGTGGTGGCGCTCGCGAACGCGTGGCAGACCGGGGCGAGCAAGCTCAGCCAGGACGAACGCGTCGCACTCGCCAACGACCCGCTCAACCTCTTCGCGGTCGACGGCCGGTCCAACTCGCAGAAGGGTGCGGGCGATGCGGCGACCTGGCTTCCGGCATCCAAACCTTTCCGCTGCATCTATGTCGAGCACCAGGTCGCGGTGAAAGAGAAGTACAAACTCTGGGTCACCCCGGCAGAGCACGATGCCATCGAACGCGTGCTCGAAGGGTGCGCGTGATGGCTGAGCCGATCCTGCGCCCGGGCGTCTACCGGCACTACAAAGGACCGCGCTACGAGGTCATCGGCACGGCGACACACTCCGAGACGGAGGAGACAGTCGTCGTCTACCGCGCGCTGTACGGCGAGTTCGGCCTGTGGGTTCGACCGTTGGCGATGTTCACCGCAACGGTGCTGGTCGACGGTGTCGAGGTGCCGCGCTTCGCCTTCGACGGCGCGTGAATCGCGCTCCGCTGCCCCATTGAGTCGCCGTGTGACGGCCAGTGTTTCGCTGTGTGACGACCGCACCTGACATTCTCGCCGGAATTTTCTACTCTCGACTAACCGCACACCCGCGAATTCGAGAAGGACACCATGAGCACATCACACGGCAGCATCGATCGCAGCGAGCTCGCTGGATCCGCTGCGATGTGCGCAACGGGCTTCGAGGCGGGCTTTGAGCTCCACCCGATCCAGCGGATCGCGGCGGTAGCGACCCCCAGCCAGTGGCGGGACGCGATCGTGACGTCGGTATCCCCCGACGGCATCATCGACGTTGTCGACCTCGAGTCGGGTGCCGCCAGCGCTCTGTGGAACTACGAAAACCTCAGCGGAATCGTTGGCGCGGGTTCTCCGGTGTCACTGCACTCGGAGTACGGGGTGCTCGCCATCGGGCACGACTACCGCAGCGTCCGTATTGCTGCGTAGCCGCATCCGCTTCTCGTAGTGCTGGTGGCTTAGGCCATCGACTTCATCGAGCCGAGCATCGCTTCGCAGGCCTTCATGCAGTTCATGCAGACCTGGGCGCACATCTTGGCGTGATCGCTCATTTCGGCGTGCATCATGCACTCGTCGGCGCAGGCCTTGGCCATCATCATGGTGGCTTCGAGCATCGCCATCATGCTCATCATGTCCATGCCCATCGGACGCATCATCATGCGCATCATGGTGTTGGCCATGTCCGACATGGTCATGCACATGCTCATCATCTTGCCCATGTTGTCGCCCGATGCGGCGTCCGCACACATCACACACGCCTGCTCGCAGGCGGCACAGGCTTCGATGCAGTCCTGCATCATCTTCATGTCCATCTGCATGCCGGGCATGTTCATCGACATCATGTCCATCATCTTCATATCCATTGGTGTGCTCCCGAAGCTCTCAGTGCGCTGGCGCGCGACGACTGTATTACGAAATGTTACGACGGCATGCTCGGTCCCGAAAGGTCGACTCGGCGCGCCCCGCCGCATCCGCGCTTCTGCAAAAATCAGGCCCGGGCCCGCTGTCAGCCCGCTATGGACGATGAGAGCTGCCGGTGACCTGAGTTTTGCAGGGAAGGTTGCGGAGTGGGCTAGCGGATGCCGGCGGTCCAACCCTTCTGGATTCCGGCGGCCTCGCTTTGGGTAAGCCACCCGTCGGCGCGCAGTCCCAGCTCGTCGCCGACGGGGAATGAGCCCGAGTAGCGGTCGTCGTCGAAGAACACCCCGAAGTCGACGACAGCACCTTCAATGTCGGAAACGCCAGATCGACCGAGTACGAACCCGAGGTCATACGGGTTCGTAGCTGTCACCGATGAAACATTGACCTTCACCACATCTTGGTCGCTCAAGGCGTATTTCTCGTCGGCGATGCTCACAGAACTGAACACACCCGACCTGATGAGCGCGATGTACTCGTCAACGTGCAGGGTGCCTCCGGGCTGCCTGCTGACCGCCTTTCCGTCCTTTGCGTAGCTGATATTGATGTCGTCGTACCCCGGGGTTGAGACGAGTCGGGCGTCGAGAATAGCAATGCTTCCAACCGACTCGACAATAATGCTGACGCTGCTGCCGAATGCGTTCGCCTCGACTACGCCGTCGAGCGCTTCAGCAGCGTCAACGACAGCACGCGTTGTGACGACCAGGTCGTCCGGAACGTTGTCGAACTCGGTGACGTCGTCATCGTTAATGTCGACCACTGCGATCGCGCTGTACTGGTTCAGCGTGGCGGCGAACTCGCGCGCCGCAACCAGATCCGTTCCCTCGACGAGATTCACTGCGACGTAGTCGGTGCGGATTTGCCCACCGACGACGGTGAACTGCTCCGACATTGCCAGGTACAGCAGCGTCTCGTCGTTGGGATACTCGTCAGCGTCAGCCTCGAACGAGAGACTGTCGCTCGTCAGTGTGAGGCTGAACGCGAGGGACGAATCGCGGAGCATGTCGGAGTAGCCGAGCAGGGTTTCATCATCGACCGCAGGGATCTCGGCGGTGAGCGAAGCCCCGTTCACGTTGCCCGGAAAGGGCAGGAACGTCACGTCCCCGACACCATCCAGCCCAATCGCGGCGAGGAACGTTGACGCTACCGCGTCCGTGTCGGGGATTCCGCCAATGCTGTTTCGGTCACCGAGGGTGATCTCCTGGTAGAGCCAATCGTCCCTGTCCATATCTTTCGCACGGTTCGAACTGACCGTGACTTTCGCGTCAATGGAAGTTGTGTCGATGAGGGTCAGCAGGTCGGACAGGTCCGTCGCCGTGACCTGCGCCGAAAGCTGGACGTCGACATCACAACTGAACGCGAGCGGCAGGTTCGCGATGCACGACGTGCTGACGTCGTCGACCGAGGGCCGCGAGAGGAACAGGGTGTCCATCTCTTCTTCGGTGACGCGGCTTCCGTCGCCGATCAGGCATCCGCTCAGCGAGAGGACGGCAACGAGCGAAAGGGCGATCGAAAGGCGAATTTTTGTCGACTGCATCCCCCCAGTATGGATGCTCGCGCCGCCCAACCTCGCTGATTGAGTAGCGACGCGAGGAACGAGCGCCGCGTATCGAAATCATCAACTACTGGGGTCTTCCTGTGAAAGTTTTTCTTACTCAGAGCCGGCAGCACCGACCAGTCGCCGCGAATGAGCGCTTCGCGCTTCGCTCTCGACCAGCCCTGCACCTGCTTCTCGAGGGCAAACGCTTCCTCGATGGTGTCGGTCTCGTGCGCGAACGCGAGCTCGACCGGGAGTCGGTGGCGCGTGTATTCGGCGCCGCGTCCGTCGTTGTGCAGGAAGAAGCGAGTCTCGAGATCGCGAGTGCTCCCGACGTAATACGAGGCGTCGGCGCATTTCAGAACGTACATGTGAGGCATGCGGTGGGACGTTACTCGGGGGCGGACAGCGCGCGTCTGCCGAGTCCACAGGGAAGACGGACTTTCCACATGCGTTCAATCGTTGGCGATGGTCTCGATACACGGTTCCTGAGCAGGCCCGTCAGGGCCGGGTCGAAGGGCGCAGAGCTCGCACTCGACCAACGAACCCTCTCGTCGATTGAGTAGCGACGCGAGGAACGAGCACCGCGTATCGAAATCATCACCAACGCCATACGTAAAGACCGCGTCATGGTCTCGATACGCTCGCAGAGCTCGCACTCGACCGACGAGTAACCCCGTTGATTGAGTAGCGACGCGAGGAACGAGCACCGCGTATCGAAATCATCACCAACGCCATACGTAGAGACCGCGTCATGGTCTCGATACGCTCGCAGAGCTCGCACTCGACCGACGAGTAACCCCGTTGATTGAGTAGCGACGCGAGGAACGAGCACCGCGTATCGAAATCATGACCGACGCCACACGTAGAGACCGCGTTATGGTCTCGATACGCTCGCAGAGCTCGCACTCGACCAACGAGAAATTGGCACTCGACCAACTGAAACCCTCGTTGATTGAGTAGCGACGCGAGGAACGAGCGCCGCGTATCGAAATCATCACCAACGCCGTACGTCGAGACCGCGTCATGGTCTCGATACGCTCGCAGAGCTCGCACTCGACCAACGAACCCTCTCGTTGATTGAGTAGCGACGCGAGGAACGAGCGCCGCGTATCGAAATCATGATCGACGCCATACGTAGAGACCGCGCGATGGTCTCGATACGCTCGCAGAGCTCGCACTCGACCAACGAGTAATCGGCACTCGACCAACGACCCTCTCGTCGATTGAGTAGCGACGCGAGGAACGAGCGCCGCGTATCGAAATCATCACCAACGCCATACGTAGAGACCGCGTTATGGTCTCGATACGCTCGCAGAACTCGCACTCGACCAACGAGAAATTGGCACTCGACCAACGACAGACCCCGCCGGGCGAGCGGCTCGCACTCGCCCGGCGGGGACGGGACTACGAGATCGTTACTTCCATGGCCGTCGGGTTGAAGGCGTTGCAGGGGTTGTGCTCTTCCGGGCAGTTCGAGAGACCCATGTAGATGTCTTCGAGAACCTCGAACTCGATGGTGTCGCCGGGCTTCGTGGTCGGCTCGGCGATTTCGTGACGGCCGTCCGGGTGGTGCTTGATGTTCATGAACACCGAGATGCACTGGTCGGGCGAGATCTTGGTGGTGTCGAGGCCGAGTTCTTCCCAGTCCTCACAGAGGTTGCCGTAACAGGAGACGGTGTCGGCCACGCCGTAGCGGTACTCGTTGGAGTACTTCGAGCAGTACCCCGACAGCGCGTGGTTGCCGTTGTCGTCGCGCAGCACCTTCAGCAGCGGCGTGCACTTGTCGCTGAAGATCGTGTAGCCCTCGCCGAGGTCCCACTTATTGGAACACACGTTGGTGAACATCACCGACATCCGCTCGTTGGGGTCATCGACGCGCGACGTGATGAAGTCCATCACCTGCTGGCCCTCGAGATCGGTGAACTTGATGCGCTGGCCCTTGCGCAGTTTGAGCGCGAGGCGTCCTCGTGCCTCGATGCGGACGGTGCCGGCGGTTGCCCACGGGGTTTCGGTAAGAACAGTCATGATCGTGCTTTCTGGTTGTGTAGTGAAGCTGTCGGCTGGGGATCGGGCGCTGCCTAAGCGGCGCCGTAGCCACCGCCGCCGGGAGTGCGAAGCAAAATACTGGAGCCTGGCTGCAGCGACATCCGGCCCTTCGGCTCGGAGACGTCCGTACCGTCGACCTGTAGTCGACCGGTTTCACCGTCGCCGCCACCCGCAAGCCCGGGGGCCGCGTGCTTGATGCGCTCGGTGAGGAAGATGATGTCGAGAGGGGTGTCGTGGATGCTGCGCATGACGACCTCCTGGCCCTCACCACCGCCCCACTTACCTTCGCCGCCGGAGCCGCGGACGATCCGCTTGGATTCGACGAGCACGGGAACCTGGTTCTCGACAACCTCGATCGGCGTGTTCGACACGTTGCTCGGGGTCGAGAGCGTCGCGTAGCCGTCCTGGCCTTCGGACGCACCCTGGCCTCCGTTGAAGCACAGCAGCGACGCGAAGGCACCGCGCTCGCCCTGGCCACGAACCCCGACGACCCAGAACGGGGTTCCGGCGGCCGCTGCGACGCGAGTCGGAAGCGGTCCGAGCAGTGCTCGCGAGAGCACAGCCGGGATGGCGTGCGCCGGGAAGTTGGCGCTCACGGCCGCCGTGTGGGTGGGGTTGAGCAGCGACCCCTTCGGCACACGGATCGTGATCGGGCGAAGCGCGCCCTCGTTGTTCGGTACGTCCGGGGCGAGCAGGCAGGCCATGCCGTAGCGGGTGTAGCCCATCGTCGGCGAGCCAGAGTTGATTCCGTACTTGCTCTGCGGTGAGGTGCCTTCGTAGTCGACCGTCATCTCGTCGCCGAGAACATCGATCGTGACCGAAATCTGCTTGTACTCCTCGAAACCGTCGAGGTCGACGCTCGCGGTGTAGCGGCCGTCCGGGATCTCGGTGATCGACTTGCGAACGGCTTTCTCGGTGACACCGCAGATGTTCTCAGCGGCCTCGGCGAGGTCGAGCGTCGGGTCGTTGTCGAGCATTCCGGTGATGCGGCGCACACCGAGCGCGTTGGCCGCGATCAGGGCGTCGACGTCTCCGAGCACCTGGTCGGGTACCCGGACGTTGCGGGCGAGGATGCGGCGAACGAGTTCGTTGGGCTTTCCCTCTTCGACGAGCTTGACCGGGGGAAGGCAAAAGCCCTCTTCGTAGATGTCCTGCGCGAACGCTCCCTCGGAGGTGCCGCCGATGTCGGAGACGTGGCAGATGCTCGCGACATAGGCGACGATCTCGCCGTTGCGGAACACCGGAGTTGCCGCCGTCACGTCGGGGAGGTGGGTGTTGCCGAACCAGGGGTCGTTCGTCGCGATGACGTCGCCCGGCTTGAGGTTCTCGACGCCGAACTCTTCGATCATCTTGCGCACGGTGTTGGCAACTGTTCCGGTGAAGACCGGCACCGAGCGGCCGTACTCGACGAGCAGGTCGCCCTTGGCAGTCAGGACGGCGCAGGCGAGGTCGTTCGACTCGCGGACGACCGAGCTGAACGCGGTGCGCAGCAGGACGGCGGCCATTTCATCGGCGACCGAGATGAGGCGCTGCCAGACGATCTGCAGCGTTGCGGCATCCCAGGTGGTTGTAGTTGGTGAATTCACGATGATCTCCCTAGAACTCGGGGGTGTCCGACGCCGTGGCGTCGGGGTAGAGGCGACGCAGCAGCTGCTCGTCGAGGAGGAGTTGGTGGGCGATTGCGTTCAGTTCGCTCTCGCTCGGTGCGGCGTCCGAGAAGTTCTGGGCCGCGTTGCCGGTCTTGAGGTAGACCGGGGCTGCGACGCGCACCATGTCGGGCACGTCGTAACCTCGTACGAATCCGCCGGTCTGCGGCGGGTTGTCGGTGTGCAGGTCAAGCGGAACCGGCGTCGCCGCACGAACCGCGGCGAGCATGCGCACGTCGAGGTCACGCTGCAGGTTCACCGAGTCGGCACCGAGTCGCTCGAGCATCCGGGCATGTGCCGGGTTGCTCGCGCCCATGTTCGATGACGCCTTCAAGCGGATGTCCGGGATCGAGCCCGCAGCCCGCAGTTCGTCGAGCACGCTGAGCAGTCCCTCGTCGAAGACGAGGAACCCGCGAACGCCGAGCGAGATGGCGTGCAGAACGTCATCGAGTCCCTGCGCGAGAGCGTCGCTCCCCCGCAGCCGGTACGCACTCGCCGCAGCAACGCTTCCCGAGGCGAGTTTCTGCCCGCCGATGTCGAACACTCCGCGCGGCCCGACTGCCATGCGCAGCTGAACGCCGTGGGTGCGGCAGGCGTCGACGAGCGCGGTGATCTCGCTGTCGAGATACCGCATAGTTCCCACGGTGTTAGTGACCTGGTGCAGGCGCACGCCGTGCTCGCCGAGCAGTTCGACGAGGCGGTTGACGGATGCCGCCGACAGCGCGCCAGCGACCTCCCACTTGTAGGAGCCACCGTCAGCGAAGCGAGCGGTGCTGTCGGGGGCGACGGCCGGGTCGCCCCCGGGGAGCCCGATGGACTCGAGCAACGGTGCAATTGTCGGATCGATCATGCCGAAACCTCCGCGCTTTCGACCGGCAGTCCGGCCGAGGTCAGGTTGATGGCGATGTGCAGGTTGCCGTTCTCGTCGAGCTCGGCGAGGTCGCCCGGGCCGATCACCGCGGTGCTTTCGGGCAGCTGGAAGATCGCCGGTCCGACGATGCTCGTTCCTGCCTCCTGCTCGAGCATGCGGAACACGGGGGCTTCGACGAGCCCGGTCTCCGGGAACCAAACAGTGCGCGAACGGGCCTGCTCGACTCCGTCGCTCACCGCGGGAACCGTGCGCACGAGGCTCGGCTGCACGAACACGCCGAAGGCACGAACGCGCCAGGTGACGACCTCGGCTCGCGTGTAGTCGGGGCGGATGCCGTAGATGCGCTCGTACTGTTCGCTGAACTTCGCGAGGTACTCGGCCGGGCCGTCGGTTTCAGAAACCTGAACTTCGATCTCGAAGCCCTGGCCGAGGTAGCGCATGTCGACGGCGTGCTCATAGTGGTCAATCGCCTCGCCAAGCTCGGCCGCCGCCTGCTCTTCGAGAGCACGGTAACCGGCGGCGACTGCGTCATCCGTCCAGTCCTCGAGTTCGGTGAGGCGGGTACGCGAGACCTCGACCATCGGGGGTGCGACCAGCAGGCCGGTCGCCGACAGTACGCCGGCGGCGCTCGGGATGATGACCTGCTTAAGCCCGAGAGTGCGTGCGACGCGCGCGGCGTGCAGCGGAGCTGCCCCGCCGAACGCGAGCATCGTGAACGTGCGCGGGTCGTGTCCGCGCTCGGTCGCGTGCACCTGCATGGCGAGGGCCATGTGCTCGTCGACGACGCGCACGACTCCGGCCGCGGCCTTGAGCGGGTCGTTGTCGAACGCCGGGCCGAGGTGGTCGACCATCGCCTTCTTCGAGGCTTCGACGTCGAGCGTCATGCGTCCACCGAGGAAGTAGTCGGGGTCGAGGTAGCCAAGCACGATGTCGGCGTCGGTCACGGTCGGCTTGTCGCCGCCGTTGCCGTAGCCGGCCGGGCCCGGTCGCGATCCGGCGCTGTGCGGGCCGACCTTGAGCAGGCCGAGGGCGTCGAGGGCCGCAATGGATCCGCCGCCCGCACCAATCTCGATCATGTCGACGACGGGCATCGTGACGGGGAGTCCGCTTCCGGGCTTGAGGCGGTGTACGCGGCCGACCTCGAAGGTCGACGCGACGCTCGGCTGGCCGTTCTCGATGATGCAGACCTTGGCGGTCGTGCCTCCCATGTCGAACGCGATGAGGCGGTCGAGGCCGAGCTGCGTGCCGATGTACGCCGCACCGATTGCACCGGCCGCCGGTCCGGATTCGAGCAGGCGAAGCGGAAACTGGCGCGCGGTTTCGGTTTTGATGACTCCACCGTTGGACTGCATGAGCAACAGCGGCTCATCGAGCCCGAGCTTCTCGAGCGCGTGCTCGATGTCGGCAAAGTGCTCACCGGCAACCGGGCGAACGTAGGCGTTCGCGACGGTCGTCACGGTGCGCTCGTACTCGCGAATGACCGGCACGAGGTGGCCGGACAGCGTCACCGGGATGTCGCCGAGGCGCTCGGACAGAACGCGCGCGACCTCTTCTTCGTGCGCAGCGTTCGTGTACGAGTGCAGCAGGCAGACAGCGACGGATTCAACGCCGAGTTCGGCGATCTTGTCGGCGATCGAGGCGAGCTCGTCGAGGTCGACCGGCGTCATCTCCGAGCCGTCGGCGTACAGGCGCTCGGTCAGTTCGAAGCGTAGTTCCGGAGCAACCAGCGGGTCGGGCAGCTGCAGCTGCTGGTCGTAGAGGTCGTAGCGCCATTCGCGCCCGATCTCGAGGGTGTCTCCGAATCCCTTGGTGGTGACGAGTGCGGTCTTGGCACCGCGGCGCTCGATGAGCGCGTTCGTGACGAGCGTCGTCGCACCGACAACACCGCGGTCGATGACCGTGCTGTCGCTGTCGGCGGCCTCGAGGACTTCACGGATTCCCTGCTCGATGGCACGGCTGAAGTCGTCGTAGGTGGTCAGGCATTTGCCGAGCCAGGCGCGGCCGGTCTCCTCGTCGAGAAGGACGAGGTCGGTGAAGGTTCCACCGATGTCGAAGCTCACGCGCATGATCGGTCTCCTTCGGTCACTGAAATCTGTGCTGGGTGGTTCATGGTCTTTCCTTGGGTTGCAGGGCACATAAGTGAGGACTAGCGCTGGATCGCAAACGGATACAGCAGTACTGGGATGACGAGGCCGAACTGCCCGCCGCGCTGCACGGCCGCGAGCGCGCGAACTCTCGCGGCTCCGATCGTGCGCGACGCCGCAAGCGAGAGGGCGGTGTCATAGGCAATGCCGGCGGCAAAGCCGAGCAGCACACCTCCGATAAGGGAGAGGGCGACGGATGCGGCGCCGAGACCGACACCGAAGACCACCGCCCCGAGAAGAAGGGCTGCCGCCGCGATCACCCGGGCAACCCGGCCGCGATCGGCCGGGATAGTGAGCCGTGCAGCTCCGGCGGCGACGAGCACAACGGCGACCGTGACGCCGGCGATGAACTCGCGCGACGCATCGGATGCCGCGGCGACCGTACCCGGCAGGATCGAGGTGAACAGGCCGAGCAGTCCGTTGGCGGCGAAGGCGAGGGCAGCAGCTCCCACCACGACGAGTGGTATAGCGCTGCCGGCGGGAGCGGCGACATCCACGCCTAGTGGGCGTGCTGTGACCCGATCGGACGCTGACAGCACGAACGCGGCAGCCGCAATCAGCGCGAGACACCCGATGCCGAAGACGGCGGGGCGCTGCAGCTGGAGCGCCAGGGTACCGGCGACGAACGAGCCGACTCCGACACCACCGAGGATTCCGGCAGTCGACAGTGCCGAGCCGCCGCGGTAGCCGGCGAGGGCGGACGCGACGACCGGGGTCAGTGCTCCGAGCGCGATGCCGGTGGCGATGCGGCCGGCAAGGGCAAGGACGAACTCGGCCTGCCCGTTCGCCGATACCAGCAGCAGTCCCGCGAGAGCGTCGAGCCCGAGGACGGCGGTGAGGTACAGGCGCAGCGGGATCCGGGCGACCGTTGTGGCGATTGCGGGGACGGCGAGCACGCTCATCGCGACGATTGCCGCGGCACCGTGGCTGGCGAAGAGCACGGCGGTCGTGACGGTTCCGCCGCCGACGTCGGTGGCGATGGTCGCGTAGAACGCGCTCGGAAAGCTGGAGAACGCACTCGCCACGATCAACGCGACGGCGAGGCGCCAGCGGCCGATCATGAACTCACCCCGGCATCGTCCCTCGCGAGCACGATAGCGGCGAGGGCGACATCCGTCACGGCGGAGCCGGCGATGTCGAGCAGCACGCGCTGTGTCGCGGCCGCGCGCACCTCTTCGCCGGTGGCGAAAGCCACGGCAACCGCGGGAACTCCCCCATCGACAACCCGATCGGTGAGCACGACAGTATCGTCGCCCGAGGTCCAGGTCGAGCTGCCGTCGAGGCTGACGACGACGGCCGAGGGCGCGAGGTCTTCGACGGCGGCAAGCGCTGTCGTCGACCCGGTCGCCGAGAACGCGAGGTCGGCTCCCGAGAGCGCGGCGACGACGTCGGTGCTGACGGTCACCCCGTCGAAAGCGGCGAGGGCGGTTTCGAGAGCGGCGCGCGAGGCATCCGATCGCACGGCGATGCGGATGTCGCGGGGCGCCGTCGAAATCGCCTGCAGCAGTTCGAAGACGGCCCGGTTGGTCGGCCCGAAGCCAACGAAGGTGACTGCGCCTGGAGGTGCGACGGCGAAGCGGCGCGCGGCGGCGACGGCCGTTGCCGCCGTACGCAGCTGGGTGGCGGTCATGCCGGTGATCAGGGCGATGGCTTCGCCGGTCGTTGCGTCGCTCACGGTGATCCGCGAGGTCGAGATGCCGGGGGCGCCGGCAACCCCGGGAGCGTACGACGCCCACTTCGAGGTCGCGAGACCGAGGCGCGGCACCATTCCGGCGACGGCGAGGAAGAACGAGCCCGGAGCAAACGGCATCGCCGCTTTCGGCATCTGCAGCGCTTCACCGCGGCCGAGGTCGGCGAGGCAGCGCTCGACTTCCTCGACGAGTAGAGCGGGCGACACAGCGGCGGTCACGGCTGCGTCATCGTATTCACGCATCGGTGTCTGCCTCCCCTGCCGGTTCGGCGTCGTGGCCCTTGGCCGCGAGGGCGAGGGAGACGAGGCCGGCGATCGAGCGGAGGTACGCCGTTCGGGACGGGTTGAATGCGCGGTCGGCGCGGCTGACGAAAGCGAGGTCGCCCCAGATCTTGCCGTCGACGAAGAGTGGGAACAACAGGCACGCGTGGAGGTCCTCGGCGGACGACATGCGCGCGGTAACCGGGAACCGCTTAGAGAGCTTGCTGACGTCGCTGAGCTGCACGACCTCACCGCTCGCGTAGGCGTGGGCTCCCATGAAGCCGTCCTTGAGCGGATGCCCGGTCGCGAGCGACTGGCGCCAGCGCGACGACATTCCGGCGGAGGCGACGAGCGTGGAGATCGCCTCGCCCTTCGCCGACTCGTCGAGGCGGAACACGGTCGCGGCGTCGCAGAAGTTGCGGTCAACCGCCCACTGCACCACGACATCCGCGAGTTCAGAAACGGTCGGGGCGGTGCGCAGGCTGTCGACGATCGCGTAGAGCGCGTCGGACTGAGCGTTGAGGGTTGAGACGGTCTGGCGAAGGCGTTCTTCGCTTCGGTCTTCGCCGACCTCGGCGACCGGCTGCAAAAACTGGTAGCCGACCCCGCGGATGGAGCCGATCCAGGCCGGGTTCACGCTCGTGTCGCCGAGCTTCTTGCGCAGGCGACCGATGTGGATGCGCAGGGTGTTGAGCCCGTCGCCGTGCCGCCAGTTCCACACCTGCTGCACGATCTCCTGCGGGGAGATCGTCTGCTGCGACCGGGTCATCAGGAACGCGAGCAGGTCGAATTCGTTCTGGCTGAGGGTGATGCGCTCACCCGCGAGCAGGCAGCGCCGGCTCCCGAGGTCAACGCGCATCTCGCCGGCCTGCAGCCAGCGAACGCGCATCGAGTCTTCGCCGCGCATTCCGCGGCACAGGGCCGTGAGCCTGGCGACGACTTCCTGCGGGTTGGCAATGCTCTCGATGAGCAGGTTCGCGCCCGCTTCGAGAAGCACGAGCACCTGCTCGGGCTCGAGCGCGACCCCGACGACGGCGATCGGAAACGAGCCGCTCGCCCGCAGCGACCGGGTGGCGTTGAGTACCCAGCCAAATGACTTTCCGCCGACCACAACGAGGCGGGTTTCGCGCACCGAGACGTGGTGCACCGCCCGCGTGATGTCGGTGAACGTCGCCGCCGGCCATTCCGGTCGCCCGATGGTCGCCGGCAGCTGGGCCGCCGGCGATTCGGGCTCAGCGCACAGCACCGAGGGCGCGAGCAGCGCCGCATCACGAACACTCATGATGCGACTGCGCTCGGCACGGTGGCCGGCGAGGAGGGCTGGGGGCTGGACGGTCATCGGTCAGAGCACCTTCGACAGGAAGGAGCGGGTGCGTTCGTGCTGCGGGTCGCTGAGCACCTGGCTCGGCGGACCCTGCTCGACGATCATTCCCTGGTGCATGAAGGCGACCTCGGAGGCCACCTCGCGCGCGAATCCCATTTCGTGGGTGACGACGATCATCGTCATGCCGTCGGCCGCGAGGCCGCGCATCACGTCGAGCACTTCACCAACGAGTTCGGGATCGAGTGCAGAGGTCGGCTCGTCGAACAGCATCAGGTTGGGGCGCATGGCGAGGCCGCGAGCGATCGCGACGCGCTGCTGCTGTCCACCGGAGAGGCTCTTCGGGTACGCGCCGGCCTTGTCAGAGAGCCCGACCCGGCTGAGCAGGTCGAGTGCTGTCGCGGTTGCCGTTTCGCGCGAGTACCCGCGGACGCGCATCGGCGCTACGGTGACGTTTTCGAGCACGGTCATGTGCGGGAACAGGTTGAAATGCTGGAAGACCATTCCGATCGACGCGCGCTGCGAGTGCACCTTGCGCTCCGGCAGCTCGTGCAGTTTTCCGCCGCGCTCGACAAAGCCGACGAGTTCGCCGTCTACGACGACGCGTCCGGCATCCGGTCGTTCCAAATGGTTGATGCAGCGCAGCAGCGTCGACTTTCCGCTACCGGATGCGCCGATCAGGCACAGCACTTCACCGCGCTTGACCTCGAGGTCGACGCCGTGCAGCACTTCGTTGCTTCCGAAACGCTTGCGGATGTTCGTCAGCTTGACGAGCGGTTCCGTCTCTAGTGGTTGGGCGACAGCCATCTGCGCCACCTCCCTGTCTTCGTTGTAAGAGCCGTGGCCGCGAAGCCGACGCCGAGCTTGCGTTCGAGCATCGACTCGAGCCAGGTCAGGATGCTGACGATCACGAGGTACCAGATACACACGACGATCAGCACGGGGATCGTCTCGTAGGTGCGCGCATAGATCAGTTGCCCGGAGTAGAGCAACTCGGGTAACGCGATGACACTCACGACCGAGGAGTACTTGAGCAGTCCGATTGCCTCGTTCGAGGCCGGCGGAACGATGACGCGAAGTGCCTGCGGAAGGACGACGCGACGGAAGGCGAGCCCGCGGCTCATGCCGAGCGCCTGGGCTGCTTCATTCTGGCCACGGTCGACCGAGATGATTCCCGAGCGGATGATCTCGCACAGGTAGGCGGCTTCGTTGAGTGAGAGGCCGAGGATTGCCGCGGTCCACGGCGTGATGACGATGTTGGTGTCGATCGAGAACAGGGTCGGACCGAACGGGATACCGAGAGAGAACTCGGGAATCAGGATCGCGAGGTTGTACCAGAGCACGAGCTGGACGAGAACGGGGGTACCGCGGAAGAACCAGACGTAAGCTCCGGCGGTGGCGCGCAGGGCGCGGCTCGGCGACTGGTGCATCGTTGCCAGCAGAAGTCCGAGGGCAAGAGCGATGAGCATTCCGAAGAACGTCAGGGTGAGAGTGGTGCCAAGGCCGCTGAGAATGCGGGGGTCGAAGATGTACCCGCCAACGACATCCCAGTGGTAGTTGGGATTTGTAATAAATGAATTGACCACCTGGTAGACGACCAGCGCGGCGACGGCGATGCCGACCCAGCGCAACGGCCGCCGGCGGGGCACGACGACATCGTCGTCGTGCCCCAGTGGCTGCTGAGCAGAGGAAGTCACTTTAGAACGTGGCTCCGTTGATGATCGGTGCGTCGAGACCGCGGTCATCGATACCCCAGTCGGCGAGGATCTCGGCGTACTTGCCGCTGGCAATGATCGCGGTGAACGCGTCTTCGACCTCGGCGGTCAGTTCGCTGTCCTTCGGGAAGGCTGCGGCGAAGTAGCCCTCGTTGAGGTAGCCACCGCTGACCTTGAGGGTGTCCTCGTTGGCGGCGAGCACGTAGGCGTTGGCCGCGGAGTCGTTCGGCGTGGTGTCGATGCGACCGGACGTCAGGGCGAGGATGGTTGCGTCGAGGTCGGCGTACTCGTTGATCGTGATCGCCTCGTCTCCGGCATCCGTGCAGGCGGTCGATGCGTCAGCGAGGAGGCTCGCTTCGAGCGCTCCGCCGGGGATTCCGACGGTGACGCCGCACAGGTCTTCCATGCTCTCGACGTCGCGGAAGTCCTTGCTCTCGAGGAAGTTGTTCTTCGCTGCGAGGTAGTCGACGAAGTCGACCGTCTTCTGGCGCTCCTGGGTGTCGAACATCCCGGTGAGGGCGAGGTCGAAGCGACCCGATGCGAGTCCGGGGATGATGGTGTCGAATCCGGCTGACTGGAATTCGATGGTCTTGCCGAGCTCCTCGGAGAGCGCTGCGGCGAGGTCGACGTTGATGCCTTCCCAGGTGGTTCCGTCTTCCGCGAGGAAGTTGTACGGAAGCAGCGACGGGTCGGCTGCGGCGATGATCGTCTCGCCGGCGGCGGCCGTGTCGGTGTCGGTGGACGGGGTCGTGCTGGCGCAGGATGCGCTGGCGAGAGCAACGGCGACGAAGGCCGAAGAAACGGCGATCACTCTCCGGAGGCGAATTGTGCTGCTCATGGTGCAACTCCTTGGTTGGATTACTTTTCGGAAGTACAAAGGGGCGGTGCGGGTAGCGGGTAGAACGACTCGGCAGAAACTCATAGTGAGTTTTAGAGTTCAGTTGTTGTGCTGGAGGCAGTACACGTTGACTTTGTTTCCGCGCTGTTTCCGCTGTGTGCCCGCGCGGTATCTCCCCAGCAAAACGACATCTTCACGACATGTAGCGCTGCCTACCATGGACACATCCCCTCGTTTACTTACCGTGCGCCCGCGCGGTGAAAGGTCCAAGATGTCAACCGCGTCACCTTCAGCAGCCCCCACCGATGACGCGATCGCGCGCCTGATGGCCGGGGCTGTGAGCGCCGACGAGCTCGATTTGAGCATCGGCGAACCGGACCAGCCCTTGCCTGTTGAGCTGGCGGATGTCGCCGTTGCCAGCATCCGCGCCGGTCACACCGGGTACACCCCGAAGCTCGGGCTCGGCGAACTGCGCGCCCTCATTGCGGCCGACATCGAGTCGTCGACCGGCTTCGCCGCGGCCACCGACGACGTCATCGTGACGGTCGGCGGAACCGGCGCCGTCGCCGTCGCGATCGAAGCGGTCTGTGGTCCTGCCGCGCCGATCGTGATCCCGGACCCGGCCTGGCCGAACTACCGGGTGCTGTCGGAACAGCTCGGGGTTCCCGTCCTGACCTACCACCAGGGCGCATCCGGCGACGACTTCTTCGACTTCGCCGCGATCGAGTCCGCCCTCATCGACGGGGCGCGCCTCGTCGTTGTCAATTCACCGTCGAATCCGACCGGTGCCGTCGCAAGCGCAGCGGCCCTCGCGAAACTCGTCGAGCTCGTGCGCCCGCACGGCGCGTACATCCTGTCGGATGAGGCCTACGAGTCGATCGTGTTCTCCGGCGGCCGCGCTCCGTCGCCGCTCACCACCGGTGATGAACTGACGTTCTCGGCACGCACCTTCTCGAAGACATTCTCGATGACCGGTCTCCGGGTCGGGTCGCTCGTCTCGCCCGCCGAATTCCGGCTCGCCACCGCGGCGATCCACGGCACGACAGTCGGCTGCGCACCGATCACCGCACAGCTCGTCGCGATCGAGGCGCTGCAGTCGATGTCCGGTCGCGGGTCAGAACTGGCCGCCGCGTATTCTGCGCGCTTCGTGGTCGCATCCGAAATCCTGGGTGAATGGATGCCGAAAGTCGACCCGGCTGAACTCGGCGGGTTTTACCTGTGGCTCGATGCCCGCTCGACCGGTCGCACCGCCGCAGAGGTCGTCGGTTCGCTGCGCGAGCGCGGCATTGTCGTCAGCACCGGAGAGGTCTACTCCCCCGCGAGCACCGGCTTCCTTCGCGTCGCCCTGACGGCCCCGGACACCGAACTTCGCGCGGCGCTGACAGTCATCGCCGAGGTGTTGTCGGCGTAGTTGTCCGGTGCCTGAAGTTGCCGTGTCTTCTCCTCCCCGAGGACGAAACCGTGGAGTGATGCACCGCTAGGTCCGCTCGCCCGCGCCGCCGGGCGGCGCGCTCGTACCGTGTGCGAGGCGAAATCTTCGCCGTGACATCCACGAACACACGGAGGACCCGCATGACCTCATCCGACCGTCCACAATCGAAATATTCGCCGCGGCGTCTTCGTCCCTTTGCTACCAACGCCATCGGCCTCATCGTCGCGGCAGCGGTTGGCTTCGGCGGGGCTGCCCCGGCATCCGCCCTGTCGACCACGCTTGCTGCTGCGGCACAACCGACGCTCACCGCCGCCGTCGACTCGGTACTCACGCTTCCGTCGGACGACGGATTCAATGACGACAGCCCCGTGCAGATCCGATCGAATTCCGCGCTCGATGTCAGTGTGTTCCTGCTCGAGAAGACGACGAACCACCTGCTTTACCGGCTCACCGCCGGGCTCTCGCTGCGCAAGCAGGGATCGGTTTACCGCGGAAAGCTGTCGGTCAACGCCGAGGGGCTCCGCGCCGGGGACTACGTCGTGCGGGTCAAGAGCGATGGGCCGGAGACGCTCGTCGCCGACGTGCCGTTGAAGGTCGGCAGTGGCCGGGCTGCCGCCGTGGCGCTTCGCACGTCAGAGGCACACCTGTTCCCCCTCGATGACGGCTACCGGGATGTGCTGCACGGCCGGGTTGTTGCAACCGACGAAACGGGCACGGCTCTTCCGTTCACCGGCACCCTCACCCTGAAGCGCGCCGGCACCACCCGAACCGCGAAGCTGTCGTCGACCGACGGATCATCGCCGGTCACCGACATCTCCATCGTTGGACTTACGGGCGGCGACGCGTCGGTACGGGCTCGCGTGAGCGGCCCGGCTGGCCCCGCCCGCTCAAGCGCGATCACCAGGCTCCGGCTGTCGAGCACCCGGGTGACGAAGGTCGCCGTCGCGTCGAGCGGTCGGATGGTGTACCCGGTCGCCGACGGTTACGCGGACTACGTCTCGATCAAGCTGGCCAACGCCACCTCCACGGGCACCACGATCCCCGTGCGCGGAACGCTCACCATCACGCGCAAGGGAAAGCTGGTGAAAAAATGGTCGATCTCGTCGTCGGCATTCAGCAGCCACTACTGGAACGGGCGCTACAACGGCAGGATCATTTCGGGCAGCTACGACCTGACCGCCTCGGTTCGCGGGCCGGAAGGATCGACGGTGGTGGCGACATCCACTGTCCTGGTGTCGGCGAAGCGGCTGGTGCGCAAGACGGCCGTGGTGACGCGTTCTGCCGAGAAGACCCTCCCCGACTTTTCGGTGACCGACCCGAAGAAGCGCGGCGGTTGCATGGCTGACGCCAGCACGCTCACCTGCCGCGGCTACGGTGCCGGGCCCAGCACCTCCCAGTCGCTTTACGCGTGGGGAGACGCGACAGTGCCATCCGCGGTTCGTGCGACCGCCCGCTATCGGACGCCGAGCATGCGGGTGATTGCGAAAGTAAACGCGATCAGCGGATCCGGGACCTGGGCTTACGGCCACCGCGCGAGCGGCGGCCCTCTGCGCACCGGATCGCACGCGAACGGCTGGGTGTCGCTGTCGGGTAACCCGGCAGCGACAACCGTCTCCATCTCGCTGCACAAAAACAGCAGGGTGACGCTCGATCGGTTCCGGTTCGAGTACCACTACTACGTACTGCGCTAACCGGCACGCGCAACTCAGGCAGAATGTGCCAGTGAGCCCCGGATGCCGCGACTTTCCGCGGTATCCAGAGCTCGACCCGTGCCTTCTGCCTGGGTTACGTTCTGGCTGCGCCCGGGCTAGACCGAGGCCGCCAGCGTCGTCGTCAGCACGGTCGTCAGCGGGAAGTGCGCGCTGACGATCGTCGGCCCGCCGGCCGGGCTCGCGACGGTGAGGACGCCGCCGAGGCCACGAAGGCGCTCGTCGAGTCCCGCGAGCCCGTGGCCCTGCACCATGACCGCGCCACCACGGCCGTTGTCGGTCACGATGACGTCGAGCCAGCTGTCGTCCGACTCTGGGTTGCGGTGCACGCCGACCCGAACCTCGATGTCCGTTGCGCCAGAGTGCTTCGCAGCGTTGGCGAGCGCCTCACTCCCGGCGAAGTAGGCGTTCCGCTCGATCTCCTGCGGGAGGTCGATACCCTCCGGGAGCTCGCTGACGATCCGCACCGGCACCGCGCTGCGCACGCCAGCCGACTCGAGCGCCGCAACCAAGCCGCGGTCGAGCAGGATCGGCGGGGCGAATCCGCGAGACAGTGCCCGCAGTTCTTCGAGCGCCTCGCGGGACTGCAGCATTGCCGAAGCGATGAGCTCGCGGGCGGCCTCGGGGTTCGACTCGAGCTGGCGCTCAGCCGCAGCGAGGTCCATCTGCTGGCGCACGAGGCGCTGCTGCGGCCCGTCGTGAATGTCGCGCTCGAGTCGGCGCAGCGAATGCCCCTCGGCGGACTGGGCCGCGCCGCGCGACACCGTGAGGTCGATAACCTGGCGCTGCAGGGCATCCGATTTGAAGGATCCCAGCATTCCGCGGGCGATCTGGTGGCGCACGATCGCGATGCCGCGGGTGATGAACGGCAGCGTTGCGATGGCAAAGAGCCCAAGGATGACGCCGAAGACGTTCTCGAGAATAAGCAGGTCAGTGCCGCTGGCGCTGTTGCCCCAGAAACCCAGGACCCAGTTAGCCAGGAAGAAGTTGCCGTCGCGGTCGCTCGCATCCGTGGCCCACGCCCAGGGGATGAGCGGCGCAACGGCGAACGACACCCAGACGATCGTGACGGTCCAGGTCACGAGGGTGACGATGAAGTTCACGATCATGGTGTGCAGCAGGTACAACCAGTAGTGGCCGTTGCCGAACAGCGCCATCAGCCAGCCGCCGAAGCCGGTACGTGCCCGCGCATCCTGCCATTCCGGGCGCTCGATTCGCGGCTGCTTCACCCACTCGAGCATTGCGAGTTCGACGATCCCAAACCCGCGGGAGACGTAGAGCGCGGCGACGATGATGAACAACCCGATGAACGTGACGAGCGTGCCGACGCCCGACGAAAACAGGGTGATGGTGAGAATAAATGCCGTCAGCGCGATCGGAAACGACAGCAGGTGGAACAGAAGCTCACGCGGAACGTTTTTCCACAGTCGCCAGTACAGCGCCCGTGGCTTTGTGGTCTCCGGTGGCATTGGCGGCACAGCTTCCGTCGTTGGTGGTGCGGTGATGGTCTCGGTTGACATGATTGTCTCCTTGTATTGTGCCTGCCGAACGGCGCCTGACGGCGCTTCGGAACATGCATCAAGCCAAGCGGGAACGGCATCCCGGCCCCATCCGGCAGACTCACCGGTTCGGTGTGGGGTTATCCCCCGCGTGCACGGTCAACTACCCGTGATCCATGCCGCTCATGTCGCTCATGTCATCGGCCAAATCCGGTACCTCGCCAGGCTTCACCACCACGAACTGGCCCATCATCCCGTCATCCTCGTGCGTGAGCAGGTGGCAGTGGTACATGTACGGCACCGTCGCGTCGGCGTAGTCGGTGAAGCTCATGATGATGCGGTACTGGTCGCCACCGGCAACGAAGATGGTGTCCTTCCAACCGGCAAGCTGGGCCGGTGGAGGCTCGGAATTGATCGTCAGGATTTGAAACTGCACGCCGTGTACGTGAAAACTGTGCGGCTGCGCCATCGAATTGCTGACCGACCAGACCTCGACGGTGTCGAGGTACACAACCTCGTCGACGCGGGACATCTCCATCCGCTTGCCGTTGATTGTGCCGTCGCTGAGCGTGAAACTCCGCACCACCGCGGCGTCGTGCGGGTCAAGTTTCTCCATCGGCACGAGGGAATCCGGGACGACGCCGACGTCGGCGAGCGTGGCCGCCGCGCGCAGTTGCAGAACGTCGAACGAGTCGGCGCCGGCGTTGCGCTCGCTGAGCGTCTCGTTCATGCCGAGGTCCGGCGGCGACGATCGCAGCATGGCCGTCTCCCCCGGCAGCATCGTGACCAGGATCTCCGCCCGCTCGCCGGGCGAGAGCTGCACCTGCTCGGTGCCGACCGGTTTCTCGAGCAGTCCGCCGTCGGTTCCGATCAGGGCGAAGTCCCTCGAGTCATCGAAGCCGAAGTCGTAGCTGCGCGCGGTCGACGCGTTGAGCAGCCGCAGCCGAACAACGGATGTCGACACGTCCTGGTACGGAGCCAGCGTCCCATTGACGAGCAATTGGTCGCCGATCGTTCCGACATAGCCCTTGACGTCGGTGTCGAACTGGCCATCGCTGTCGAACCGGACGTCCTGCACGATCACGGGAATGTCGTCGACGCCATACTCTCGCGGGAGCGGAAGGGCGGCTTCGGCGTCATCCCGCACGATGAATAACCCGTCGAGTCCCATGGCCGCCTGGTGCTCGGTGTCGCCGTCGAGGTGCGGGTGGTACCAGAGCGTCGCGGCGTTCTGCTTGACGGTCCAGGTCGGGCTTGCGGTGGCACCATCGGCAATGAGCGAATGCGGGCCGCCATCCATCGCTGCGGGAAGGTGCATGCCGTGCCAGTGGACTGTTGTCACCTCACCGAGCTCATTGTGTACGTTGACGACCACCTCTTCGCCGGCCTTCGCGACGAGGGTCGGGCCGAGGTAGTTGCCGTTGAAACCCCAGGTCTCGGTGTCGATTCCGGGGGTGAACTGGCTCGATCCGCGCTCGGCCGTTAGATCGAAGACGCGCCGACCGTCGGCATCCGTCGTCGATGCGGCAATCGGCGGAATGGCGAGCGGAGTTTCAAAGTCGAGCTGGCCGATCGTAGACACGATTCCGCCGCCCGCCAGTGAGTCGCAGCCGGAGACGGCGAGTGCCACGGTGACGGCGAGTACAGCGGAAACGATTGCGCGTGCGCGCCCGGTGGCGCGCGAAGTCGTCATGCTGCAACGCTATGCCGTTGTGCCTCCGAGCACCCGGGTCGAAAGTCACAAAAAGAAGCAAGGTAAGGCTGTACTTGCCCGGAATTCCGAGAGTTAGCGTTGCCTCAGCTTGCTTGCGGAATACTCCCAGAGGCGTAGCGTTACATCTGTCGGCATCACATTTGTGTGTTGTCAGCACTGTTGCCAGTGAAAAAAGAGGAGTCACACAATGACTGAGATCAAGACCGTTCCGCAGAGTTCCATCAGTGCCGATGTCGTTTCCGGCGTCGCCCAGTTCCTCGGCCCGGTGGTTGTCGACCTCACCGCCCTCGCCGTTGATGGCAAGCAGGCGCACTGGCACGTTCGCGGAGCAAACTTCCAGGCCGTTCACGAGCTGCTCGACTCGGTCGTCGACCACGCCCACGACTACGCGGACACCGCAGCAGAGCGCGTTGTCGCCCTCGGACTTCCGCTCGACGTGCGTATCCAGACCGTCGGCGCCAAGGCGACGAACCCGGCCCTCGACGCTGGCTTCCAGCAGTCCGATGCCACGATCGCCCAGATCATCGCATCGATCGACGCGACGCTGGTTACCGTTCGCACGGCCGTCGAAGAGCTCGGTGTTCTCGACGTTGTGAGCCAGGATGTCGCGATCGAGATCGCCCGTGGCCTCGAGAAGGACCGCTGGTTCCTCTTCGCCCACCTCGCTGGCTAATCACTCGTAGCTTTTTCGCGAACCCCCGGCCTGGTGCCGGGGGTTTTGTGTTTTCCGAGGCCGACCGAAACCGCAACGAGGTTGCTCGTTGATGAAGGTTTCGATACGCGTGCTCCGACCCGTCCTCGCAGGCTCGGGCGGCGCTGGGGTCGCGAAATCGCTGGCGCGATTTCCATAGCTCCACCGCGCTCGCGCGCTACTCAACCAACGAGGAGGGGGCGAGAACAACGAAATACTCGTTGGTTGAGTGCGAGCTCTGCGAGCGTATCGAAACCATCACGCGGTCCATCGCCAGATGAGCCAAAGCCACGAAATATGCTGATCAAACCCCACGTCGCGCCGTTTTGGGAAATGTCAACCCTCTACTCATAAATAGACGAAATGTCGGTGGGTGTCGGGACGATTTACCCATGACAGAACGCCCCAGCCTCCTCGAATCAGCCCGCACCGCGGCCGATGCGCTCACGGATGTACTGGCCGTCCCGGTCAACCAGCTGGACGACTCGACGCTGGTGCAGTTGGCGAAAGGCTTGGAAGGCGCGGGCCGCCTGATCGATACCGCCCGATGCCTGGCCGCGGCGGAGATCACCGAACGGTCGAATTGGGATTTCGGCCAGTCCGGGCTCTCCGCCCGCAACGGGCACCGGAAACCGCAGCACTTCCTCGAGTACCTGACCGGTGCGGCGGCGGGAGAGGTGGCGAAGCGGATGAAACTCGGTGCCGCGATCCGGCCCCGCACCTCGTTCCTCGGCGAACCCCTCGAACCCACCTACCCCCGGGTCTCCGAGGCGATGCTGACCGGGACGATCAGCCGGGATGCCGCCCACATCATCACCACCGAACTCGACAAAGCCGTCAAATACCACCCGAACCCCACCGACGCCGCGATCGCGGAACGGGAACTGGTGAAAGAAGCCGCCGACCAGCCCGCGGACCTCGTCGCGATCCAGGCGAAGGTGTGGCGGAACGCCCTCGACCCCGACGGGATCGAACCGCGAGAAGAAGAAATCCGGGCACGCCGGTCGTTGAACCTCGGGAGGGAATCCCACGGACTCATCCCGATCAGCGGGGCCCTCACCCCGACCTGTGCCGCGAAACTGAAGGCCGCGTTCTCCGACGCGAACGCCCCCGGCATCATGCCCCGCTTCCTGTCCCTCGACGAGCAGGAGGGAGCGACCGAGGTCATCACCAACGAAAACGGCGACGATGTCGAAGTGGTCAAAGACCCCCGCAGTCGGGAACAGCGTCAACACGATGTCCTCGACGGGCTCCTCACCGCCGGACTCCGGAACGTCGGCTCCGAACCCGGTGAGATGCGACCGACAACCACCGTGACGGCGATCATCCACCTCGACGACCTCGTGGACGGACCCGTCACCCCCGAGATCCTCACCACCCTCGGCGTCCCGGACGCGTTTATCAAGAAGATCGCCCCGACCGACGACACTGCTCCGCTCGGTGGAAGAGATTTTGAGCGTGACTTTGGCCCGAAGTCCGGTTATGGGTGGATCGACGAGATCGAAGAACCCGTCTCCGCGACCACCATCCAGACCCTCGCCTGCGGTGATGAAACCGTCCTGACGATCTTCGACAAGAACGGCGCTATTCTCTGGCACGGGCGGACGAAACGCTACTTCACCAAAGTGCAGCTGAAAGCCCTCGCCGC